>Ga0007825_1000007_pt1 | contig 90306 bp, 78 predicted proteins | sample CryBogCBE13Jul09_FD_71229 | JGI IMG/M metagenome (GOLD analysis project Ga0007825, IMG submission 71229) | Freshwater microbial communities from Crystal Bog, Wisconsin, USA - CBE13Jul09 | ecosystem: Environmental > Aquatic > Freshwater > Lake | place: Crystal Bog, Wisconsin, USA | collected... | reverse complement strand
CTGGGTGCTTTACGGCACGGGGTGGAGCGTCATCGGTCTGAGCCTCATCCCGATGGCGCCCGCATTGCTCCTGTATTGGCTGGGGTTAGGTCGTGCGACGGAACAGCCGGCCTAGCACCGAACGATCCTTAAGGATTTCGTGCGCGGCATTGTGCCCCGGCGCGCCCGTCACGCCGCCGCCCGGATGCGTGCCCGATCCGCACATATAAAGCCCGCTGACTGGCCCTCGATACTCGCCATAGCCCAGCATCGGCCGCGCCGCCCAGAGCTGCTCCAGCGACATCCGCCCGTGGAAGATGTCACCACCGATCAAGCCGAACTTCCGCTCCAGATCGAGCGGTGAATGGATCTGCCGCGCAATCACCGCGCCTTTGAAGTTGGGGGCGTGCTCGGTCACCGTGTCGATGATGTGATCGGCGACCTGCTCGCGAACGTCGTCCCACGACTGGCCATTGGGCAGTTGCGGCGCGAATTGCTGGCAGAACAGGCTCGCGATGTGCTGGCCGGGAGGGGCAAGGCTGTCATCCACTGTGGTCGGCAGCTTGATCTCGATGATCGGCTTTTTCGACCAGCCATGCACGCGCGCATCGTCATAGGCCGCGTCCATATAATCGAGCCCCGGCGCGATGATGATGCCTGCGGTGTGATGCTCGGCGACGTCCTTGCCGGGCAGCACGTTGAAGCTCGGCAGTTCGGACAGCGCGACATTCATGCGGAAGGTGCCCGATCCAGTCTTGAAACCGTCCATCCGTCGGCTGAAAGCAGGGGTTATGTCGCTCTTGTCGATCAACTGGCGATAGAGCAGCGCAGGCCCGACATTGGCGGCGATAATCGGCGCGGCGATCTCCTCGCCCGATTCGAGCCGCACACCAACAGCCTTTTTCCCATCGATCAGCACTTTGGCAACCGGCGACTCGAGGCTGATCTCGACCCCAAGTTCGACACAGGCTTCAGCCATATATTTGGTGATCGATCCCATGCCGCCCACCGAATGGCCCCACATCCCCTTCTTGCCGTTGATCTCGCCGAAGACGTGGTGAAGCAGCACATAGGCCGAACCGGGCGCCGACACGCCCGCATAATTGCCGACAACGGCATCGAACGCGAAGGCGGTGCGGACATGATCATCCTCAAACCATGGCTCAAGAAACTCGCGCGCCGACCGCACAAACATATCGAGCGTGTCGCGCTGCGTTTCGATATCCATGCCCGCCAGCTCGCGCCCTTGCGCTGCCGCCGCGAGCAACGCGCGAATGCCGCCACCGGCATTGGGCGGCGTCCGCAACGCCATACCGCGCAGAACCTCGGCCACGCGCTCAAGCGCTTCCTCATAAGCGGGGAAGGCATCGGCATCTTTTTGCGAGAAGCGCGCAAACTCGGCCTGCGTCCGCTCGGTGCCGCCACCGAGCTTGAGATAGGTATCGGGGAAGGGGAAGAAGTTGCTGATCGTCCGCTCTTTGATTTTCCAGCCGCGCTCATGCAGCTTCATGTCCTTGATCACTTTGGGACGGAGCAGGCTGACGGTGTAGCTCGCGGTCGAGTTGCGGAAGCCGGGGTGGAATTCCTCGGTGACGCACGCGCCGCCAATGACATCGCGGCGTTCAAGCACGCGCACCTTAAGTCCTGCGCGGGCGAGATAAAAAGCGCACACCAGACCGTTATGGCCGCCGCCGATGATGAGGGCGTCATAGGCTTTGGTCATTTTACAGTCTCCAAATGGGCAGGTTTGCGGCTCCAGCCGGCCGCAGGCGCGCGATGTTGACGCGCCTCGGGGATGATATGGCGGATCTTCTTGGCGAACGACCGCAGACAGACCTCGCTGCGGCCAATCGGCCCCGCGCTATAGCTCTGCGACGCCATGCCGTTTTGCACATGGCTGATGAGCCAAGTATCCTCAGCGTTCACATTGCGGTTGATCCGCACATTGGCGTAGCGCGCGAGCTTCATTTCGCGACGATCGTCGGGCAGCGCAAACGCCATCCCGCGCAGGATGCTCGTCGTCGGCGACACGGGGAGCCATTGCATAAAATCGATCTGGTCGGCGTAGATGTCGAACGCCATATTAGGCCACAGCTTGTAATAGAGCCAGAGCCGCTGGTTCTCCTCGGGCAGATGCGGCGCCTGCGGCAGATGCGCTTGGTAGAAACGCTCCCAAAAATCATCCGAGGGCCGTTCAACCAGATAGCCCGACATTTTATCGACCCAAGGCTGCGCTTCAATCGCATAGCTGCGGCCAAAGATGCGCGACAGGCCGGGATGCGCCACAGGAATGTGCAGATTGTCCGAGTAATTATCGCCGATATTCTTCCAGTTCACGGCGCGCGGCCGGATTGAGACGTCGTCAATCGTGCGCATCTCCTCGAAGCGATACGGCGCGATCTCGTGCGCATAGGGCGCCATCATGCTCGCGACGCTCGGCCCGCCATCATCCTTGAGCCGCACGAAGATGAAGCCGTTCCACACTTCGCAATCGACACGGGCGAGGCCACTGTCCTCTAGCTTGAGCGTCGGGTAATCGCTGCGCATCGGCACCCCCGACAATCGCCCGTCAAGCTCATACGCCCAGGCGTGATACGGGCAAATGATCTTCCTCGCGCAGCCGGACTGCCCCTCGATAAGCCGCATGGCGCGGTGGCGGCACACATTGGTGAAGGCACGTACCTCGCCATCATCGCCGCGCACGACGATGACACTCTCGCTGATATAATCGAGGCTCCGCCAAGCACCAGCCTGCGCCAGGTCGCTGACATGACACACTATCTGCCATGAGGGGCGGATTACGCGCTCAATCTCGACCGCATAATATTCGGGGTCGGTATAGAGCCAGCCGGGCAGGCTCCAGTCCGCATCTGGGTCATCTTGGTGATCAAAATTGTGCAGTGCTTGAGGCATGAGATGCTCCTTGTTGAACAATCGTATAACAAGTGACTTTGACTGTAAAGCCGATTATAGTCACCACATGAGTGACCCCGCTTTCTCGCGTGCCGAACCTGATGTGCGCCGCCAGAGCTTGATCGAAGCCACTGCGCGGGTGCTCGCCGAGCGCGGCGCGAGTGGTGTTTCGGTGCGCCATGTGGCGGTCGCTGCCGGTGTCTCTCCCGGACTGGTGGGGCATTATTTCGACGGTATCGACGCGTTGATCGCCCAAACCTATGCGCACGTCGCCGCGCAAGTGAATGCTGCATTGGAAGCCGCGATCGATATGGCAGGTCCTGATCCAAAGGCGCGACTCCATGCCTATGTCGACGCCAACTTCATGCCACCCATTGCGGACGCAGGCCTTTTAGCGACCTGGATTGCATTTTGGAGCCTCGTGCGTACGAATCCTGAGATCGCTCGGCTCCATGATGAAAATTATGCAGCGTTTCGCGCGGAGATCGAGGCGTTGCTCGCTGCGTGTGGGCTAACGAATGCGAAGGCGCGCAAACAAGCGGCGATCGCGATCACCGCGCTCATTGACGGTCTGTGGCTCGAACTCTGTCTGTCGCCGGATACGATTACTGCGGCGATGGCGTCGACTATTGTGCGTCGGCAGATTGACGCCATGCTGGCGGATCCCGCTTACTGCTGACGTTCTCATCGGCAATTACGCGGTTGTCGCACTCTTGGCGTTGTTAGCTGGGTTCTGGCAGCGCAATTCCGCTACCTTTTGTAAGCGGAGCGCCTCGCTCAGCCCACCACGCCCGGACAATATCGCCAATGGTAGCAATCGCGAGGCTGAACGGAATTAGCATGATCAGCAACGGACGCAGAAAGGGGCCCCAGGCCAGCTTATATTCGACAACAACCGATCGCCCCAACCAGTAGCTATCCCTGACCACCGGTAATGGTGTCCCCTGACTAAAGGGAATATCGAACGGAATGCAGAGAATATAAGCAATGATCAGCGCGAACCGCGTCGCTGCCCTGTCAGGCTTCTCCATGAACGCAAGATACAGCATAAACACTTGTGTGTAGCCCCCGGCCTCAGTCGTAATAAGCGCGAAGGCCAGCGCCAAGCAGGTCAGCCGATGCATTGGAATATTACCGGGGCGGAGCCAAGTGAGGCCGAAAGCGAGGATGATGCTGGCTTGCGCGATGTGGAGCAGCAACGGGAGCAAGAAGTTCAGCCGGTCGACAGTGTCAGAGCCAATGGCGTTAACAATGGGGAAGCCAAATCCATTTAACAACGAGAGCGCTGGGCCATATGTGCCTGAATACCAGAGATCGAGAATATTGATGGCCTGATAAACGCCGGTAAACTCGAGCACATTTTTATAAAGCTGAACAGGATTGCCATCGCCGACGATCGCGTATGTAACGGCATAGACGAGGATCGTCGACAGGATCGCGCCCTCAAACCAGCGCCAGCGTCGGCGGCCCAACTGGGCGAAGATGGGGGCAATCATATAGATTTTGAAGTTTACGGCCATTCCCGCTGCAAGCCATTTTAGGCGCGCGGACTTCGTCAAAGGCCCGTACGCGAATATTACACAGGTCATTGTGACAATGACCAAATTACCGCGGTCCAATGCGAAGGTCATCGGCAATCCGCCGGCCAACGCAAAAGAGCGCGGTAATGCGGTGGCGCGGTCAAGCTTGAGGTAAGACCACGCAATCAAGACGATGTTCAGGATAAAAAAGCCATGCAACGTTGCGAGCGCTAACCAGTCGCAGGTTCTGAGTTCGTCAGACCCAATACACCGTCGCAAGCTGAATATCCGCATAAAAACGACGGAGATAGGTGGGTAGATCGATCCCCAAACGTCGTAGAAGCTCTTCGTGTGGGCGTACTCAACAGTATTAAACCAATCGCCCCAGACATCGGCAGGATCGTAAAAATAAGGCTGAGGAAGATAGCCATATCGACCGAGATACCACATAGTGTATATCAGGCAGATGAGCGTCGTCAGGCCAAAAAGATACTCGACATTGTTCCAATAAAAACGATTTCGGTTTGCGCCGATCATACGCTCGCCTGTTTGCGAAATACCAAATATTTAAGCGCGAAATAGTTTCCAAAGGAAACGAGGGCGAGAGCGCAAAATCCTGCGAGATAAGGAGAGACGATGAAGCGGCTGATGACCCATAACGCGATCAGACCTGCAAAATAATTGCCGATATACGAGAGTATGAAGCGCAATGCCGGGGCGGACTCTCTGAACACATGGCGGCTGTACGTCAAATAATTAAAGACAGCGCCGAGGATATGTGAGCAAATCTGAGCGACAAAGAGGTTCAGGCCAAAATGGACAAACGCCGCGAACATGCCATAGCCCACAGCCGTGTTGATGATTCCTGCTTGATAATAGCGCCAAAGCTCGGCGAACCGCCCGAGGCTGAACGATTTTGGCACCACCTTAATAGCCGTCCGGAAAATTGACGCGCTCGCGCTCAATGACGAGCGGCGTTCCGCGTGTGCGCTCCGAAATAAGCCTCATTTGATCGCCCATCACGCCCAGTGCCACGAACAGTGCACCAAATTGAAACTCGACAGCGCCACAAATGAGCCAAAAGATCGGCTCGCCGTGAACGAACACAGCAATGATGGCCGAAATCAGCGATAAAGTCATTGCCGCTAAAGCGAAAAGACCCAACGCGAAGGGAACGCGAACCAGCTTTTTTGAAAAGCCGGCCAGCGCTGACATTGTGAAATCGAGCAGGACGAAAAAATTATTGTTCGACTTCCCACGTGCGCGCTTTGGCCGAGGATATAGTATCGTCTCAACACTGTATCCCGTTTCAACCAACATGCCGCGAAAAAACGGCTCAGGCTCGTTGAGCTTGGCGATCGCTCGCACAACCTTTTCGTCATAAAGTCCAAAACCGGTTGCATTCCGGATAATCGGATAATCCCCAAAGCGTCGAGCGAATGCGTATGACAGGTCTCGGATCAGCCCGAGAGGAAATGTGGACGCCTCAGCCTCGCGAACGCCAAGAACAATGTCAAACCCAGCGCGCCAACGTTCGATAAACTGGGGGATAAGCGTCGGCGGATCTTGAAAATCGCAACACAATGAGATGATGGCGCGGCCGCGCGCCTCAAAGATTGCGTGTGTTGGTGAACGCATCTGACCGAAGTTTCGCGTGTTTACGATGAGACGAATGCGCGGATCCCGCGCGCATAGCCCCTTTGCCAATTCGACCGTGCGGTCCTGTGATTCATTATCGATGAAAATCAGGTCGAAGGCGAGGTTAAACGGCTCCATTTCCTTGATGACGGAAGCCGCCATCACCTCAATATTGTCCTCCTCATTCCGGCAGGGGATGACAATCGAGACATCGGGACGCTGGAATTCACTCTGCTGCGTCATGGGCAGCATTCCGATAGCCGACCGGCGGGCGCAGAAAATAAAACTCCATTGCGATAGCCAGCAAAATAGTAAGTATGGCGAGGCCAAACGGGACCATGTTATACTGGCGCGTTGTGTCGACAAAGGGTGGCTCGAGAATCCGGGCATTTGCTGTCGAGGTCAGATCCTCAACCGCGGTTCCCTGTAAGTAACGCGTGTAGCCGTCATAGAGCGATTGCGACAGGCCTAGCTCGCGCTCAAGCCGCTGCGCCTCAGTCGACTCCCGCACCACGCTGCCGACCGAATTCGCCTGAAGATTCCCAGTCGCCTGTGCCACATCAAGCTGGTGATGAAGTGCCTGCAACTCTGCCAGAATTTGTCGGATATTTTGATTGTCATCGGTGTAGAATTGCCGCGCTGCACTGAGTTGAACTTCTTTCGAGCGGATTTCCTCCTGCAGGCGCGGGATACGATCGCCAATAGCCTTGATGGCGGCATAGGGTTCAGAGTAGCGCGTTCGCAATCGGAAGTTATCGTAATTGTTCCGAGCGACAGCCAACCGGTCGCTTGCATCGCGGACGAGCTGGATGAGAATATCGCGCTTATAGGCTGTTTGCGCTCGGCTTATTTCGCCCAACCGTGTCCGGGTCGCCTCAGTATATTTCCCGATCAGCGCCCGACCGAAGTCGGGGTCGGTGCCGATATACTCAAGTTCAACAATTCCCCCACGCAGCGCCCGAATATTAATCTTATCCGTCAGCCAGCGGTCGGCTTCGACTTCGTTACGAAAGCCCCGCTTCTTGATCAAATCAAATTCTTGGATAACGATATGTCGAACATAAATGCTGCGCGCAACTTTCAGCGCGACTTCAATAGCGGCTTGATTACCGAAGACGTTGTTTAGTGCGCCCAATTGGCCGAGGGCACCCCCGAGACCAAGGCTTGCGGGATCGCTCGGCGTCAACGTCACCGCTACCCGATATTGCTCTGGATAAAGCGATAAAAGGCCAAACAAGGCTGCAATTACCGCAAACAATGCGCGCCGCAACCAGCGGTTGCTAATAATCTTCAGCCGAGCGAAGGCGTCAAAGAGGCTAAAGGGCGGCGTCATTTCGTGACCGCCACGAACGCCGCTGCGGTGAGGCCAAACTGCAATAATATTGACCCAGCTTGGACGATCCGGGCGAGGACCGATGAAGAAGAGGTCCTAATCGGAACAAAGACGACGTCCCCTGGTATAGCGTAAGCCTTAAGCGCACCATTGCGGCTGGAGCTCACCGCACCATTCGCATGCACGACGAAAATTTCGTGCTTATCGGCCGCCCGCGCTGCTCCGCCAGCACGCGCGATATAATCGCTCACACGCTGGGGTCTCGATTGATCGATAACGAACGAGGCAGGCTGATAAACCGAGCCGAACACGCCGACGGTCATTGGCCGCGGGGGCACGATGATATGATCGTTGTTCTCGACAACAAAATCGGACGGGAGGCCGACGGTGTCGGGTGACACATCGAACACGATGCGGCCGTCGGGCTCAACCTTCTTGAGGCGGTCGACAACAGCCCTTGCGCTTGCCAATTGTGTCGCTTGCACATTTTGGTCCGTCAGTCCGCTCGATCTCAATGGCGCAGAAGCGAGACTGAGCTCGAGCTGCTGGACTGCGGTCTCATAATTCTCGCGCTGTTGAGCCCTGACTGAGAAGCGCTGGACTTTCGATCCGTACACAAAGGCGCGCGGCGTCAGGCCGCCTGCAGCACGAATGACCTCGCCCAACGACGTTCCCGGCGCAAAATAATAACTTCCGGGCGCGTTTACTTCGCCTTCGACCCGCACAAGCACCGCTTGGCGCTCGATCGGCTGTTGAAGCGAGCCTGACGAGAGAACTTGCAGGATATCGCCATTGCTAGCCAAGGTTGTGCCTAGGGCTGAGTGCGGAACCTCCAAGCCTCCGAAGGTATTTGAGTTCGACAAACGATACAGCTCGACGCGCGTCGCATCGGCGAGCGCATTTAAACCGCCAGCAAGTGCCAGCGCTGACTCCAGTGTCTCGCCAGGTTTAATCTCGTAGATCGCCTCCTCGTTCACACTGCCAGTGATCGCGATCTGATTGCCGACTGGCGGAATGAAGATCACATCTTCATTCTGGAGAACGGAATCGTGGCTGCGGTCGCCGTGCCGGATCAAATCGTAAAGGTCAAAATTAGTCACCAAGTGCCGGTTGCGATAAAGTTGAATGCTCCGAAAACTCCCTCCTGCAGACGGCCCACCTGCGGCCAACACAGCGTTCACCAGTGTCGACAGGCTATTCACTGAGTAACCACCTGGGTTATTCGCAAAACCGGTCACATAAACGCGAATGCCGTGCAGCTTTTTGACTTCGACAGTGACTGTATAGCCATGATATTGCTGACCGATAAGTGACGCGATTTTGCCTTTGACATCCGCATAGCGAACGCCTGCTAAGATGACCGAGCCGATATGGGGCAGAAATATTTTGCCCTCAGTGTTAATCGTGACATCGACGCTACCCTCCACCGAGCCTGTCAGCGAAATTGCGATTTGATCGCCAATACCCAATAAATAGTCGGGCGGTATCGTTGCTGTTGCCGGAAGGGCGAAGTCCCGCGCACTCGGGACAATCAAATTGGCGCCGAAACGCGGCAATTTCTGACCGACTCTGAGCTCTACGAACTTCTCGAACTCGCTCGGCTTTGCAGGCTGTGCCGGGACAAGCTGGGAGCCATTGGTTTGATTCTGGTTCCCAATCGTCTGCGTTTGCTGCTGCATGTTTGCGCCGCGCTGCGAAGAGTTTCCTTCGATATCGGTGGGCTGCAACGGCGCGATCGATTGGTTAGTCTGCCCACCATTATTTTGATCATTTGAAGTCTGCGACTGCTGCGTCTGAGGCTGCGGCGTCACGGGCGATCCGCTCGGTATACCCGGATCCTGGCTTTGCTGCAGTATTTGGGCAAAAGACGGCGTCACCGCATCCGTGCTCATGGTGACCATGAGCGCGATATAAGCAGAACACCGGACAATCATTTTTGACGGCTTCACGCAGTATTGGGTTGGGGCCACATTGCTTTTCAAAGTCATACTTTCCTCTTTACGATACGCACTTTTTCGACCCGTAAGCCCCTTGCAGCGCCCCTACTATAACTCGTTGTATATCGCAACGGCATGCGCACCCCAAACACGCTCGCTTTGGGGGCGGAACGGTCATGATGCTGCAGCCAGATAGGTATAGGTCTCATCAACCTGATCTTGCAAACTAACCGGTTCGATACCGTATCGCGATCGGAGTGCAACATAGGCCGCATCGTTACCGACATAGTGGTTCGCATCGGGTTTGGTGATCGGCACGCGTTCGGCGGGGACCGAAGCTATCTCGGCGACCAATTTCGCCAGATCATACAGCTCGATCAGATCGCCGCCGGTATCGAAAATGAGCGTGCCGTCGCGATGATCAGCCAAAAGTGTGAAAACCAGTGACATGAGCTCTCGGATCGCAACATAGCCTCGCTCAACCCGGTAAGGCGCGCGTACGACAATTGGCTGGCCAGCTAACGCGCAACGAATAAAATCGAGCAGTGCATAAGGCTTGTCGAGACTGATGTACGGACCAGACAGGTTGAATATCCGAGCAATCACAGCGGCCTTGCTCTGGCGCTCCGCCCAGGCACCGAACGCGGCTTCGTCTGCCCGCTTTAGTGATCCGTAAAGCCGTAGTGCGGGATCCGCAGTCGCATCATCGGCGAAATAAGCCGCTCCTGACGACGCGACAAATAGCCCCTCGGCACCAATCGGGTCGAGTGCATCGAGGATAATCTGCGAGAGCCGTATGTTCGCAGCCACGTAATCAGCTTCCGTCATTTTTGACGCTTTGTCTTTGGTGAGAAATGCGAGGTGGAGCAACCACGATGGCCTAGGTGTCAGGGTCCTGATCTCGTCGAGTGGGCGCTGTGGAACCGCCTTGCCACCTCGCAGTGATAACTCCCTTTGCCTCGCACCAAAACACACAACGCGCGAATCAAATGCGTCGTCACCCAATGCCATGTGTAGCAATTCGAGCGTCGCCATACCAAGCCAGCCGCCGGCACCGACAACGACGATCCGCTGGTTACTTAATCGCAACGCCTCCACAACATTGGAGCTCAACGTCGGTAACATTTGAAAAGTCACGCAACAGCGGCAATGGCTGTTCTCGCTCGCGCACGTTCAGGCCGATCACGCTCAATGCCCTCGCTCAGAATCATACGAATGGCTTGGGCAAACGTAGCCGCTTTTCGGGGCGCGAGGCGCTCTAACTCGGGCGCACCATAGCCATAAGTGACCAGCAAAAACGGCATGTTGAGGGCATGAGCTGTGGCATGATCCACTTCGCTATCGCCGACATAGAGGCAAGTCTCTGCATCGGCATTGTGGTGACTAAGCACCGCCGCCAGCATGTCAGGCTCAGGCTTGGCACGACGTGTTGGTCCGCCGCCAATGACCAGATCAAAATAATGATCGATCGACAGCTCGGTTAAAACCTTATGGCAAAGGTTCTGCGGCTTATTTGAGCAGATGGACAAATGATATCCGACTTCACGCAATTTGCTTAACCCGGCGCGCACACCCGCATACAGACTTGTTTCCGGTGTTTGGGTGATCTGATAACGCCGCCGAAAGTCTGCAATCTCGGCTTGCGGGTCGCCACATTCAGCGCCAAGCAAGGCCTTAACCATCTGCTCACCGCCGAGGCTGAGAAAAGGCTTGATCTCGATGGGGCAGATTTTCCGGTCGCAGCCGCGCTCTGCCAGCATCGCGTTGAGGATCGCCACACACATCGGCGCACTGTCAACCAGTGTGCCGTCGAGATCGAAGATGAGGTGCTTGCTCATAATACGGGTGCCTTTAACTGCATCGCGGACTCAAGCTCCGGTCGTGGGAGAAAGGGGGCCATATCCTCAAGTGCCGGCGAGACCATCGTTCCATCGTCAAGGCGACGTGAGGCCAATTTGGGTGCAAAGCCTTGCGCCTTATCGAGCATTATTTCACAGATATGCGGCCCATCGCCGTTCAGCGCTGCACCAATTTTGTCCGCGAGTTCAGCGTGCGCACCCGCGCGGCTTGATGCAATCCCGAACCCATGCGCAAGTCGCTGAAAATCGGGGAATGTGAGACCGCTATCAGGCCCGCATCCGACAATATTGTCAGCGAAATAATTTTCCTGGGTTTGCCGGATCGAGTGATACCCGTCATTGTTGAGCACGAATATCTTTACCGGCAGGTTCAACCCCGCGATCGTCTGCAATTCCTGCAGGTTCATCATGATGCTGCCATCGCCCGCCAGGCAAATGATCCGCCGACCAGCCGCAAAATAAGCACCTAACGCCGCAGGCAGATCGTACCCCATCGAGGCGCAGCCCGAATTGGTATAAAGTCGCTGGCCTGATTTGAGGTTGGCCGCCTGAAAAATCGTGACACAGGCGGTCCCATCGCCGGTCACGATAATGTCATCCTCATCAAGCGCATCAAAAAGTGCCTCGCCAAAGCAATAGGGATTAATCGGCGAAGGCTTTGCCCAATATTCGGGAAGAACCACGGGATAATTGTGCGCCCGCGCCCGGCACCAGCTCAAGAATTCCGCCCGCGCCGCCGATTGATCATCGTGGGGCAGCGGCGCCTTGGCTGCGGCAACGAAAAAATCGCTCAGATTGGCGTGAATGGGCCGGTGCAAGTTCAGTGTCGGTTTGGCAAGCTCCGCCGGGTCGATGTCGACCATTGCGACCCGCGCATCGCGCGCGAATGATTGCCAATTGTAACTCACCTGCCTGATATTCAGGCGTGACCCCAGAACAAGGACATAGTCCGCCGTCTGAACCGCAAAATTGCCGCCACGATCACCAACTGTCCCCGGCCGACCAACATAGAGCGGATGTGCATTGGCCAGCACGTCATGGGCATTCCACCCCGTCACCACCGGCACGCCAAGCCGCTCGACGAATGCGAGGAACGCTGCATGTGATCCGCTCAACCGGATGCCCGCGCCGGCCAATACCACGGGCCGCTCAGCAGCGCAGAGCTCAGCGATCAAAGCTGTGACTTCGCGATCAAGCGAGTCCCCGGCAAGCGCACCGGTTTCAGCGATCGTGTTCTTCGCTTCGCCGTGATGGTCTGTATCATTGGCCGGATCGAATGCTTCAAGCGCATCAGGGTTTACCAGTGCACCCTGCACATCAATCGGCACATCGATCCACACAGGGCCAGGTCTTCCGCGGCGGGCCAAATAGATCGCCTTTTCCACAATCTTGCGCGCATCGAGCGGGTTTTGCAGCACTACGGCATATTTGGTGATCCCGCGTACCATCGCGACGATGTCGACCTCTTGGTCACCCAGTTGGCGAAGCGGGATATCGTAGTTGAATGCGCAGGTCTCTCGTTTTACCTGACCCGAGACTACAATCATGCCGATTGAGTCGACATACGCCCCATACACACCGTTGAGCGCGTTGACGCCGCCGGGGCCGGTGGTGACGTTCAGACCGGCAAGCTTACCCGACAAGCGCCCATAGCTCTCGGCAGCGATGGCTGCAGCCTGCTCATGATGCGTAAAGATTTTACGCAAGCCGGGTGCTCGCCCGAACGCATCATTTAGGTGCATCGCGCCGCCGCCGGTCAGCATGAACATGTCGCTGACCCCGGCCTCGACCAAAAGCCGAGCGATTAAGTCCGCAACGCGTATGTTAGCCGTTGTACTCATCGCCTCGACTTTCGCCTTCCAATATTACTTTGTGGCCTGCCGCTTTTCCATCATGGCGATGCGGGTTTCGTCTTCAGCCCCAATCGTCATATAATGGTCGCGCTTATTCTTCAGCCACAACAACTCGAACTCAACTGCCAGCGCGATGCCCGCTTCAGCCTTGTCAGTTTCGACGATGCCGCCATCGAAGATGACCTTGCGCGTCTCAAACCGATCAAGACGCACAGCACGAATTTTCTGCAACGCACCAATTGCTTCCGGGCTTACGCCGCCACCAACCACAAGTTCCAAATCCTTATCACGAGCGACTTCCGCAACCTTAAGGACATAGTCCGTCATTTCGCTGCTGTTCACGAATCCACGATCCTTGCCCATCGAACCAGCAAAATCGACTCGTCCGAACACCATACCAGCCTTGTCCTTGCCAGCGATCTCGCCAAGTTCAGTCAAATGGCCGAACGTGCTGATAGTTTCCACGTTGAACAAGAAGCGCATATCACTCTGTTCGTCCGATGGAAATATTTTATCCCGCGCTGCAACATATTTTGTCAATGCGTAAGGAGTCTCCACCATTGGTGCAATCACATAATCGACGCCGAACTGCCGACATTCGATGAGGTCGCGGATTGCTTCGCAACCACCAATTTTAAGCCCGACCTTGACGCCCGCACGCCGCGCCACTTCCAGCAGGCGCAACAACTCGTCAACACGCGTCCCTTCAGCTTCAAATTCCGCCTTGACCGCGACGATCCCGAACTTTTCGAGACCCTCTTCAAGGATTGCCAGCATCCGCTTTTCAAAAACGTTCATTATGAAGCTCCCGTTTAATTTAAACTAATAAGGCTATTTGTTAACGATTAGGTTAGCGGCTCAGTGACCGAGGAACGTCCGGATTGTATCGACAGCGTAGCCAATATGGTCAGCGGTCAGTCCAGGATACAAGCCGATCCAGAACGTGTTGTCGGTCACAAAGTCGGCGTTCGTCAGATCACCGCAAACGCGGTAGTTTTGCCCGCGCATATAGGGTTGGCGGATCAGGTTTCCGCCGAACAATAGGCGGGTGCCGATCTTGTGCGCGTCGAGATGGCGCACAAGGCCGTCGCGTGAAAAGGGTGCATCTGCTCTGATCGTCAGCGGGAAGCCAAACCATGATGGGTCGCTGTTCGGTGTCGCTTCAGGCAAAATGAAGACGTCTTCGAGCGCTTTAAGCTGCTCCGTCAGCAATGCGAAATTACGACGCCGCGCAGCGATAAATTCATCGACCCGATCAAGCTGTGCAAGGCCGACCGCCGCCTGCATGTCGGTGATTTTCAGGTTATAGCCGATATGGCTATAGGTATATTTATGGTCGTAGCCCATCGGCAATTGGCCGAGCTTGCGGCCAAAACGCTTGCCGCACGTATTGTCTTGTCCCGGCGCACACCAGCAATCGCGGCCCCAGTCGCGCATCGATTCAATGACGCGACGCAGGCGCGGCTTGTCGGTTAGGACCGCACCACCTTCACCCATCGTGATGTGATGCGCAGGGTAAAAGCTCAACGTGCCGATGTCACCAAAAGTACCGACGCCTTTGCCGGCGTAGGTTGCACCGAGTGCATCGCAACAATCCTCGATAACCCAGAGGTCATATTTTTCGGCAACGCGCATCACCTCAGCCAGATCGAACGGATTGCCGAGCGTATGTGCCAACATGATTGCTCGAGTCTTGTTGGTAATGGCAGCCTCGATCATCTCAGGCTTGATATTATACGTCGGCAAGTCGACATCCACGAACACCGGCACAAGACCATATTGGAGCGATGGATTAACGGTCGTCGGGAAGCCAGTCGCGACGGTAATCACTTCGTCACCCGGCTTGAGGGCCTCCGAACGCAGATAATGCGAGGTCAGCGAAGAGAGCGCTAACAAATTGGCCGAAGAACCCGAGTTTGTCGTCAGCGCGTGTGCCAAGCCCATGCGCGCTGCAAGCTTTTCCTCGAAAGCCGTATTGAAGCGTCCGGTTGTCAGCCAGAAATCAAGCGAGGAGTCGACCAATGACCGCATGTCCGCTTCGCCATATACCTTACCTGACACAGGAACCGGGCTCTGGCCTGCAACAAACGGCTTCGCAGCGTGATGATCACGCGCAAATTGACCCACCAAATCGAGAATAAGTTGACGTTGTTCTGCCTCGCTCGTGCCGGCCATTTGCGCGACAATTGCCTCCGAACTCAATTTATCAATCAACGCCATACTGGCTCCCCATTTTGCCATCCACGATAGGTTGACAGTCTAGTTTTACCTGATATTCTGAAATCTGCTCAACGGTAACGGATCGCGCGTCCAGACCCTTCGCGACAGAACGGTGCCAATCTACGATCAAATTCAGTGTCGCATTGAGATTGAGAGCTGGGCGCCACCCCAGTTCACGCCGTGCCTTAGCGCAATCGAGCGAAAGAAGCTTGGCTTCGTGTGGGTGCTGGCCACCGGGATGATCCCACCCTTGCGCGCCCCAGCCTTCAAGCATCCGCTCGACGATCCATTCCACCGGACGGACATCGTCATCCGACGGCCCGAAATTCCAGCCGTCGGCGAAACTGCGATCACCACTCATCAGGCGCTCGGCGATCATAACATATCCGTTCAGCGCTTCCAGCACATGCTGCCAAGGACGCACAGAACGTGGCGCACGGATCTGTGGACGCTTGCCTGCGAGCAAGGCGCGGATGATATCGGGCACAAGCCGATCCGTCGCCCAGTCACCACCACCAATGACATTCCCCGCCCGAACCGACGCCACGGCGGGTCCCGACGCAAAATAGGAACGCCGATAGGCAGAAATAACAAGCTCAGCCGCGCCCTTGCTGCTGCTATACGGATCGTAGCCACCCATTGGGTCATTTTCACGATACGGCCAAACCCATTCGCGGTTCTCGTAGCATTTATCGCTGGTGATACAGACAACGGCCTTCACACTATCGACCCGACGGCAGGCGTCCAGGAGATGTACTGTGCCCATCACGTTGGTCGCGTAGGTTTCGATCGGGTTATCGTACGAGTAACGCACGAGTGGCTGCGCCGCGAGGTGGAATACCACTTCCGGGCGCGCATCGCGCAGCGCTGTCTCAAGCGCTTCCATATCCCGCACATCGCCGTCGATATCCGTCATGACCTCGGCAACGCGCGCTTGTTCAAACAAGCTCGGATTCGTCGGAGGCCGCAGGGCATATCCGGTGACCACGGCACCCTTATGGGCCAGCCAGAGCGATAGCCAGCTGCCCTTAAATCCGGTGTGCCCGGTAATAAATACGCGCCGACCGCGCCAATCTAGACCGGTCACCAAGTTTTCCAGGGCGCGCCATCTTGCCATAATTGTTCAAGATGAATTTTATCTCGCAACGTATCCATCGGCTGCCAAAACCCTGAGTGGCGGTAGGCGGCGAGTTCACCGCTTGCGGCCAATCGTTCGAGTGGCTTTTGCTCCCAAATGGTATCGGGGCCATCGACCAAATCGAGCACCGATGGGTCGGCGACGAAAAAGCCGCCATTGATGAGGCCGCCGTCTCCCGCTGGCTTTTCTCGAAACGACGTCACCCGATCACCGTCAAATTCTAGCGCGCCGAACCGCCCCGGCGGTGCGACCGCAGTAATCGTGGCCTTCAGCCCGTGAGACTTATGAAACGCGATCAGCGCACCAATATCAATTGACGCCACCCCGTCTCCATATGTGAAGCAAAATGGTTCGCCCTCGGTAAGATAAGGCCGTATCGCTTTCAAGCGGCCACCGGTCATTGTCGTTGCGCCGGTGTCGACGAGCGTAATCCGCCACGGCTCACTCCAACGCTGATGGACTTCAACAGCATTTTTGCCAATATCAATTGTAACGTCGGAAGTGTGAAAAAAATAATTGGCAAAGTACTCTTTTATAATATAGCCCTTATATCCAAGACAAATGATGAAATCATTGATGCCGAATGATGAATAAATTTTCATAATATGCCAAATAATTGGCATGCCACCAATTTCCACCATTGGCTTCGGACGAACCGAGGTTTCCTCTCCAAGCCGGCTACCAAGCCCACCGGCTAACAGGACCACTTTCATTGTCATCAAAACTTCACAATCCGTTTTTGTTACTTCTCACTAGTGCGGTGCAGCAATCGGTGTCAACCCCCGCTTGGTAGCGGCGTTTTAGTGTGTATAATTTTACCAAACCCACGTTTTTCCTCACCGAATCAAAATCCCGGCCCTAATTCGCGCTGGTTTAAGCACTTGGTTGACCATTTTAAGTCGCGTCGGTAGGCGTAAGCCGTCGATGTTTGTTCGGGTCTCAAAAAGGCGTTGGAAATTCTATGTTTATGCTCCGCCCCCGTGCGACACTCATCGCTATTCTCGTTATTGCTTGGTACGTGCGCGCTTATAGTCTGGGATTTGGCCTTCCGGCGCTGTATGATCCTGATGAGCCAATCTTTGTGCTAGGCGGCCTCAAACTTCTAAAGAATCACACGCTGAATCCAGGCTGGTTTGGTCATCCGGGTTCAACGACAATTTATTGTTTGGCGCTGATCGAGCTGGGTGTCGTCGCTGTCGGGATGGCGACGGGGCGCTTCACAAATATACAGTCATTCGGCGCCGCATTTTATCACGATCCCGGCATTGTCTTTGGACCTGGACGTTGGTTTATTTTGCTGTGTGGTCTGATCAGCATCGTTTTAACGTATCTTATTGCGCGGAAGCTTTTTGATACCCGCACCGGATTGTTGTCAGCGCTTCTGCTTGCGCTAGACCCGCTTGATATTCATTACTCGCAGGTCATCCGAACCGATATGCACGCCAGCGTCTTCATGCTGCTGGCCGTTTTGGCCAGCGTCGATGTGGTCCGTCAGGGGCGCGCCCGAGATTATATCGTCACCGGCATTTGGATCGGGCTGGCGTGCACGACGAAATGGCCCGGCGCGGCGGCTTTGGCGAGCTTGCTGGGCGCCAGTGGCTTGCGCATCTTCAGAGGCGACAGCAATGTCGTCGGGGAAATAAGAAGCCTCCTGCTTGGGCTCTTGAGCCTATTTGCGGCAATGTTCGTCTCATCGCCGTTCCTGTTCCTCGATTTTCACACGGTGCTGCAAGACTTAGGCGGGGAAGCGCAAGTCCGACATTTGAGCACCACGGGTGGCGGCTTTTTTTGGAATGCAGGCTGGTATTTCAGCGTTCCGCTGCAGAACGCGCTGGGTCTCGCCGGACTGGCATTGGTGATGCCGGGGATGGTTATTGCGATGCAGCGTAACCGAGAAGCCCTTGTTACAATGGTACCACTCACGATGATCTTTTACTTTGCGCTTTGCACGCAAGGCCTCGTCCAAATGCGGTGGGTCGTGCCAGTGCTACCTCTGATTACCATTTTCGTCGTTCTAGCGTCGTGGCGCCTGATCGATTTTATCAGCATGCGCGCGCCAAAGCGCGTCGGGATTTTGGTGGCGATCGGCGTTATGGGGCTGCTCGTGTTGCCACCAGCTGTCACCGCGCGAAGCGAGACAATCGAGCGATTGAACGATACGCGACGCGCCGCAACGGATTGGGGACGTGCGCACATTCCTGCCGGAAGCTCCGTCACAATCGAGTATTTGGCGTTTGACGTGTTGTCTCAACCTTGGAAATTCAAATTTCCAGCGGGCATACCCGGTTGTGTTGATGTGGCCGCCAACCTTAAGTCGCAGATTCCATACACGAAAATCGGGCGCTGGCGGCACAATCGAGCACTCGTCGATATCGGGACGATCAATCCGGCGATGATTGACACGTGCCGCAGCGATTATATTTTTATGGTCGACTATGATCGTTATGTCGCCGAGCGCGCATATTACGAACCCGAACTCGCGATTTATCAGCAATTGATGCGTGAGGGGCATCAAGTTGCCGTCTTCGCGCCAGTCACTGGCCAATCGGGTGGACCTACCGTGCGCATTTTCAAGCGCGACAAACCACTGAGCGCCTTGGCAGCGCGCCCCACAGCGGCAAACACTGTTAACTGAGCGTGCGATCAAGCCAAGCGATCAGGTCCGCGGTGACCTCATCACGGTTGATCTCGTTCAGCATCTCATGCCGCCCGTCAGGATAAAGCTTCTCGTCTACCTTGAGTCCCGCTGCCCGATACCGTTCGATCAAAGTTGCGACCGTCGCGCCAACGGGGTCACGCTCGCCGCCAAAAACATAAAGGGGCAGATCCTTGGGGACATTGTTCACCAGTTCGGGCGACCCAAGCTTCGCAAGCGCTGCCGTCAGGTCCATCGCGATCTGCGTGGTATTCGGGAAGCCACAAAGGGGATCATTGATGTACTTGTCGACTTCGTCGGGATCGCGCGACAACCAGTCATGCGCCGTCCGCGCCGGTTTGAAATGGTCATTCTGCGCGCCAAAGAGCAACTGCTGAACGAGCTTGCTTCGGCCACGTCTTCCTAGCCGCCAGCGCTCAAACGCAACGACCGCGCGACCGAGCGGCAAGATCGCGGGCGGAGGGCCTGCCGTTCCCGAAAGGATAGCGGCGGCCAACATATCGCCCTGCTCGGCGATAAAGAACTGGCCCATGAAAGACCCCATCGAATGCCCCATAAAGATGAGGGGGAGGTCGGGATAATCGCTGCGCAAGCGCTTCGCGACCGCAAGAATATCATCGAGACACAGCCGCCAGCCGTCCTTATCGCCGAAATAGCCAAGGTCATCAGGGGCATAGCCCGGCCCGTGCCCGCGATGGTCGTGCGCTGTCACAACATAGCCCGCGCCCGCGAGTGCTTCGGCCACTCTTGCATAGCGTCCGCCATATTCGCCCAGTCCATGCGCGATCAGGATTGCGGCGCGCGGGGGACCGTCTGGTAGCCAGCGGCGAACAAAAATCGCGTGCTCGTCACGGTCGATGTTAAATTCGTCGGCGTGCATTGCTGGTCTCCCCAATACGGGTTTGGCGCTTGAGGGCGTCGGCGTCAACGTGCATTGGCGGGTGCTGCGGTCGATGCGGATAGCGATTGGTGCGCTATTGTCGCTCGGCATTTCGCAGATGAAGCCGGGCAGGGCGAGATCCTGCCATGCGGCGTCGCTGAGTGGTTGGCCATCAAGGCCAAACCATCGGAGATCATGTCGGAGGACGGGATCGCCCACGTGCGCGTGTGCTTTTCGCCAGCGTGCAAGCGCGGCTACGTGCTCCTCAAGTGTCGCATCGCGATTTTCCCAATTGACCCAGCTCGTCGCATTGTCCTGTGCATAGGCGTTGTTATTTCCACCCTGTGTGCGGCCGAACTCGTCGCCCGCCGTCAACATGATGGTGCCACGCGACGCGAAGAGCGTGGCCAGCAGCGCGCGAAGATCGGTCGCACGGCGCGCGATCACATCCTGATCATTGGTCGCGCCCTCCACGCCACTATTCCAAGATAAATTCTCACCGTGCCCGTCGCGATTATCCTCGCCATTGGCATCATTATGGCGCTGCTCATACGATACCAGGTCAGCAAGTGTGAAACCGTCATGCGCGGCGACGAAATTGACCGAGCGCGTGCGGACGTCGCCAAATACATCCGCTGAACCGCAGAGTCGCGTGGCGAGTGCCGCTGCGCTGCCATCACCGCGCCAGAAGCGCCGGACCTCATCGCGATAGCGGTCATTCCATTCCAGCCAGTTGGCAGGGAAGTTGCCAAGCTGACACCGAGCGACTCCAATGCCGCCTCTACCATCGGAATCTGCCCGAGGTTGGAGATCGCGTCGCGCATCAGCCGACCGATGAGGAACTCCAGACTTAGATAATAGACGCGCTTGGCTCCGGCGGCGTGCGCGGCTTTGGTCGAGGCCATCCAATTCTCGATGATCTCGTCGCGCATGGTATAAATGGTGGCCGCGAGCCAATCATGCGGACGGGCGGCGTTTTTGTCTTTGCCAATTCGATGGATCAGCACATCGATGATGTGCGCGGCAATGTCTTCGGTCGATTGATGAATGGTAATCCGCGCGGCATTGGTCATTCTGCGTCGCCCCTATTGTCCGCCCCTACCATAATCGTAAGCGGCTCGAAGTCAGAATGAATACGTAGAACACCGCGCACCGTCCAGTGCCGCAACGCAACAATTTACCAGTTGAGTAAGCGTGGTCCCAATACGGCCCCAACTACGGTCGCGATGGCAATACCAAGTGAGTACCAGATCAACACAAAGAGCATCGATGTTTCAGTACAATGCAGGCAATAGATACTCGCCGCGACAGCACCCGAGACCAAGCCCGTGGCAGCACCAGCCGCTGTTAGGTTGGTGGGTGCAAACCGCCGCATCACCCAGAGGATGGCGAGGTAGATGGGGAGTGCGAGCATCACAATATTTCGGGAGCAAATCTGCCAGCTCGCGCCCATCACCATGTGTGGCATGGTGCCCTTTGGTGCCTGCATCGCCTCTTGGGCGGCGATCAGCGCAAGCAGAGTGACTGGCACCAAGAGCCACCGCCAACGCGGCACATCGCCCTCTGGCCGCCCCAATTGGCGCAGCCAATAGACGCCCATCACGCAGAGTGTGACAGTATAGGCCATTTTCACCCAGAAATTCATCGCCAATGCCGCAATCGCAAGATCGGGCCGCCACCCCATAACATAGACCGCAACGAGTGTGACCAAGCCGCCAACCGTCATCCCGATGGTCAGGCGCTTCACGCCAGCGGAGGGCGCAACCGGACGCGCATCGGCGACGAGTTGAGCGATCAGTGCTTCGGTTGTCCGTTCGGTCATGACTTGATCTTCGCCATCAATGCTTTCAGCCCGCGGTGCACGGACACTTTCACATCACCTTCACTCATTCCGCGCAGTTCTGCAGAATCGGTGATGCTCAGCCCGTGGAGTTTCGTGTCACGAATCGTATTCGCTTGTTTGGGTGATAAGGTTTCAAGCAGTCGCTCAATATCAATCGCCGCCAAGCCATCGTCGGTTGCGCCTGCTGCGACCAGCTCTGACTCGACATCTTGTAGTGCAACACTCGTCCGAGACTTGCGGAAAAGATCGACCAATTTGTGCCGCGCTATCGCATAAACCCAAGGCGTGAGCGGGCGCGTGCGATCATAACTCATCCGGCGCGTGTGGATGGCGATCAGTGTCTCTTGCACCAGATCTTCAACGTCGAGTCCCGCGCGTGTCAGCCGCCGCGCAAAATAGGTGCGCAGCAATGGGCTCAGGAGTTGTAATAATTGCTGCTGGGCCCGCGCGTCGCCGTCCAGCCCTGCGATCATCAGCTGCTTTAAGACGGGCTCACTCGGCTGCATCGGTCTCTCCGCACACCACTCGATCTAAGTTTGCGCTGAGCCAGTGTCGTGCGGCATACAGCAGCGAAACGCAAGCGGTGACCGTGTGCGCCCTCGGCAAAAGCGTCAAGACTTTGGCACCCGAAGCCGAATAAGCGGGTGGCTGGCCATAATAGAGGGCCGCAAACCAACCAATTGTGGTGATGTGAGGTTCCATCGAAACGGATCGCAAAGCGGTATAAATGCGGCAAACTCATTATATGCTTTGTCGACCTCGCTATAAGCCTGTGCCCGTGCTTCGAGTGTCGGTGCGGACCGCGCATCCGCAAGTGCTTGTTTCTCAGTCTCGTTGCAGATGACGCCAGCATCACAACTCAATCGAGTGAAATACCAATTCACGCTCGCATTGGGCGCAACTTCATCGATAAGGCGAAGATCGGCGGCGTCGTGCAAATGAACGGCGACGCTTTTTACGCCGATGGCGCGCCAGTCAGCGGCAAGCCTTGCGAACAGCAACCGCGCGCCGGGCCCGTCGGGCAATGCAACGCGGACGAGCGGTGGCGCTTTTGCCGTCTTCGCCCATTCCACGACGCGTTTTCCAGCCTCTGCTCGACGTGTTTCGAGCGTCGCACCCGACCAATCGGGGGCGGCCGGAGCGCCTGCCTGATCCAATGCGCTCGGCAGGATTGTATCGCGGGCGACAACCCCTGTAAGATTAAGTGTCCGAAGTAGAGTTGCGCGGTCGATGGCCATGCTCAGCGCCTCGCGGATGTTCGCATCGCCGGTCAACTCGCTGCGCGATACAAAAACCAGCCCAAACAAGCCCTGTGGTCGATCAATCACCAATTGACCGGTGCGGATTTGCGCAGTCTGGGCCAGCGGATAATCGTTAAAACTCCCGCCTAACACGGCTTGGACTAGCCCATGCGTATAACGGGTAATCGCAACGGCGGCTGTATCACCATGTATGGTGACTTCGCGGGCACGCAGTTCCGTATCACTCACACCATCATCTGATCCGTCGGTAGCGCGCAAAGGGCGCAACACTGCGGCAGTCTTGTCATTCGAAATGGCGAGATATGGTCCGGTGCCGAAGCCATTGTGCCGGATTCCCATTTCGGGTGCTGCGAGCAGCTGCAGCAGGTTGGGGCGCGGTGACTTTAGTTTGATATCGACAACATGGTCGGTCATCGCATCGACGCCCGCAACCGCGCTGAAGAGCCGTCCGAGCCGCCCCTGTGCCGCCCGCGCGAAGTTCTCGTTCAGGCTATGCGCAACCTCGTTTGCGTTGATTGGCTTATGGTTGCTCCAGTTGGTGCGCGCGAGCCGAAACACGACGTGCAAGCCATCGTCGCTGACAATCCAGCGCTCCGCCAGCGCGGGCTCGATCTGACCATCAGCATCAAACGCAACGAGCCCCTGAGCGGTGGCAGCAGCGACGACAGGGTTGCGATCACCGATGACGCTGATCTCCGTGGTTTGGTCAGTCGGCTGCTCACTGCATGCGGTTAGAAGCATCGTCGCAACAAATAGGAGAAGAGCCGGGCGCATCATCCTTTGATCCATAAAGTTCGGCTGGGGTGGATATGGTGCGGGTTATCATGCCACCCGCCGACACGGGCTGCAACAAGTGCCTTGCTCACATAATAATTGATCGGAATAACCGGCGCATCGGCGATCAGGATAGCTTCAGCCTCGCGCATCAGCTGTCGCCGCAAAGTGGGCGTTGTCGTCATGAGCGCATGGTCGAGTGCCGCGTCGAATTTCGGATTGGCATAGCCGCTATAGTTTGTCGGTCCGGCATTGCTGCGATATAGCGCGAGGTAATTCTCGGGTGCCGCAATGTCGCCAATCCAGCCCGATCGGGCCAACGCAAAGTCATGGTGGCGCAAGGCTGCGAAATGCAATGCCGCCTCGCTGTTTAGCAGATGGGCATCAACGCCCAGCGGTCGCCACATTGCCGCCAGCGCCACTGCGACCCGACGGTGATCGGCATCCGAATTAAAACGGATATCGAAGCTGAGTCGGTGATCTGGGCCATAGCCCGCGGCGCTAAGCAGCGCGCGCGCCTCGGCCATATTCGCGGTACGGCTGTGCCTTGCCCAATCGGGAACATAAGCGTCGGCCCCATTAACACCGGGCGGGACCACGCCATAGGCGGGCTGATTGCCGACGCGGAGCAATGGCCCCGAAATCCAAATGCGATCGACCGCCATATTAAGCGCGCGGCGAATTCGGCTGTCGTTGAACGGTGGCTGTCGTGTGTTGAAGACAAAATAATAGCTCCCGTAATAGGGGGCGATGTGCACCTCGTTGCCGTTACGCGCGCGCAACGACGAGAGGCGCGACGACGGAAAGTCGGACGTCGTGTCCGCAGCTCCCGATTCAAATTGACGCAGGGCCGCAAGCTGATCGCTCACTGGCTGCCAACGGATAGTTGCAATGGGCGCGCGGCCATCATGAGATGCGGCGTTGCGGATCAGGGTGAGGTGGTCATTGAGCGCCCAATCGTTGAGCCGATACGAGCCGGATGTGACCATCGGGCGCTCGCTCAACCAATGCGGGCGATGCAGCGGGAGTGCCGCCAATGCGGGGTGGGCGAGCAATTCGGGCAATGCAGGGAAGGGCACCCTCAGCCGCACCACAACGTCATCCCCGTGCGCCGACAGCGACTCAATCGCGTCAAATAACGATCGTGTTGGCGCAGCGTTCGAGGGAGCACGGAGGCGATTGAACGCCGAGACCATCGTGTCTGGCGTAATTGGCACGCCATCCGAAAAGCGTAGCCCGCGACGTAATTGGAAGGTCCAGGTCAATGCGTCGGCACTGCGTTGCCAATGCGCCGCCAGCCCAGGCTCGATCTGCCCCGCGCTGTCGAATCGCGTCAGCCCCTCGAACTGGTCGGCGGCGACGCGGAGTGATGCGAGATCGGATACGGACTGCGGATCGAGGCTTTTCACCTCGTCATCCGCGAGCCGAACGAGCGTCTGGGGATCATGTTGCGCCGGAGCGCGGCTGCAGCCAGCCAGCGTCATGAGCAAGGCAATGCCGATTAACGAGAGACGGGCGGGCGTCATACGCGCTTGCCTAGCAGACTCTCGTTGAACGAGAAGACTTATGTTGGGGAGACGAGCACCTCACCCGCGCCCGATTTCCGTCACGTCAACCGCCACACGCAGATGCTGGCCCGAGCCACCGACGAGCACGCCGTCCACCGGTGCGACATCGGCATAGTCGCGCCCCATCGCGGTGAAGATATGATCCGTACCCGTGACGCACCCATTGGTGGGATCGAAGCCGATCCATCCCAGTTGCGCGCCACACCATAGATTGACCCAGGCATGCGTCGCATCTGCCCCCACAAGTTTCGGCTTTCCCGGCGGCGGGAGCGTGCGCAGATAGCCGCTGACATAGGCTGCTGGGAGCCCCTGCGACCGGAGCGCGATGATCATGATGTGCGCAAAATCCTGACAGACGCCACGCCGCAGCGCGAATGCCTTGCCCGCTGGCGTGTTGTTGTCGGTCGCTTTGGGATCATAGGCAAAGTCGCGCCGGATACATTGTGTGAGCGCAAGCGCTGCCTCGGTAATCGTGAGCTCTGGACGTAGAATATCGCTCGCCCAAAGGGCAATTGCCTCCTCCGCCGGAGTCATGCGCGCGCCAAACAAATAAGCAGATGGGGCGAGGTTCGAGACGCTTCTGATGTCGAGTGCCGTCTGCCTGACCTGCGCCACAGTTGGCGCGAGCGCTCCGAAAATCGGGGTTACTGGCGACACCTCGACATGAAAGCTGCTTTCGATGATGAGTTCGACGAGCGGTTCCGCAATCGTCAGCCGTGCGACATTGACAACAAAGGGCCCAGACTGATCAATTGTCTCGGCGGGCGTCGGCGTAATCTTGAGCCGGAAATTGCTCAAAGTCTGCCCGGCCCACACGGCTGGCTGCAGCCGCAGGTTGAAGCGGGCAAGCCGGACGATGGCGTCATATTTGACGCTCGTTTCGTGTCGGACATGGTATTTCATGCGAGGAATGAAGCGGACTGCGCCCGATCCTCCTTTTCAAATTGCAGGAAATAGCGCTGCGCAATCATGTCAGACAGGCCCAGCAGATGCACCTCAAGTTCATTGAGCACTGCCGGGGAGAGGTCGATCGCCTCAATGCTCTCGGCCTGCGCCAAAAGCGATTTGGCGGTGCGTTGCGCCCGCTCGGGCAAGCCATCGGCCACCAACATCGGTAAATGTTTCAGGTGCCAATTGATCTGCTCAAGCTGGAAAATGAGCGAGCGCGGATTCTGTGGCGCAAGCATCGTCAGATCAAGCACCGGAGCGCGCATCGGGCCGACAAAATAATGCGACCGATAGGTGATTTGACTGTCGCTCAGCTCGAGCAACGTATTGAGATTGTCATTCGTTGTTCCCTCATCGCCCAATTGACGCGCAATCCGGCAGCAATTGATGGCCCGCTCGACCCGGCGGCCGAGGTCGTAAAAATGCCACGACGCATTGCGTTGCATATTCTCGTTCGCAAATCCCGACAGCGAGGTGAGCCGGTCAATTAGCCGATTGGAGGCATGGAACATCGCCTCGACATGAACATGGTTGATGTGCGGCATCGGCAGATTGGCCACCCGCCAAAAATCGACCGCCATCCGGTCACGAAGGCCTGCCCCAATGTCGCGCGTGCGCTCAACAAGAGTGGCGACGCTGCCAATTTGCTTTTTATCCATCAGCGCAAGTGCACACAGGTCGTGCACCGAGAGCTGTGCGTCCTTCTCCGCAATTGCGCCACTGTTGATGAGCAATTGAATCAAAATCGCTTTGGTTTGCGCAGCGCGCGCCCCACCACCGTCAACCTCTATAGAACTGCCGAGCAGCGTGCGGATGATGCGCACCGTCATCTCGGTGCGCTCGCAATAGCGGCTGAACCAATAGAAATTATCGGCGGCCTGACTCGGCAAGATTCCGCCCGAGCGCTGAATGACGGGCGCTTGCCCCTTGCTGAGCAGGCTTTGCTGCGCCACGGGTTCTTCATCGACAACGCAAACATCAGCCGAAGTATCGCCACCCCCCATGAGCGAGGTGCGCAGGTCGCCGTCCGCCGAAAGCCGCGCGAATCCGCCCGGCATAACGGTCCAGTCGCCCTTGGCATCGCGCGCGACAAAGACCCGCATCGTGAACGGGCGCGGCTCGAACGTGCCATTGACCAAAAACGGAGTCGTTGACAGTTGAACAACTTCTTGGCCGGTATAATCGATGGGCCGGAGCGCCATCGCGGCTAGCAACGCTTCCTTTTCCTCAGCGCTGAAGCTGCTGCCCGCGCGCGAGCGACCATTCGGTAACCCCGCAACTTCGTTCGCAAAGGCCGAGCTGATGACCATATTGTCGAAATTGGCTTTGACGTCGTTGAAGGCCTTTTCCTGCCCGCACCACCATGTCGCGACATTGGGCAACAGCAGTGGTTCGCCGAGCATCGTGCGCGCGAGCCTCGGCAAGAAGGCCGAAAATGCGCGCGATTCGGCAACACCCACGCCCGGCCAATTGGCGATAACGACATTCCCATGCGCCCATGCTTCAAAAAGATCGGGAACACCGATTGTTGAATGCGAATTGAACGCCAGTGGGTCGATCCAAGACGTATCGATCCAGCGCCAGAGCCCATCGATGCGTTTCAGCCCCTCAATGGTGCGAACGTAGAGTTTGCGATTGCTAACGACCAGATCGCGCCCCTCCACCAAAAGCAGCCCAAGATAGCGCGCGAGATGGGCTTGCTCGTGGTAGCTCTGGTTCAGGCGCCCGGGTGTTAACAGCGCAATCCGCGGGTCGGAGCGGATACAGTCTGCGGCTACGCCACGGCGGAACTGGCCGAAAAAGGTGGCGAGGCGACGCACATTAATCGACGTCAGCAATGTTCCGGTGCTGCGTGACAGCGCGAGCCGATTTTCAAGCGCATAGCCAATACCCGTTGGCAGCCTTAGCCGGTCCGAAAGAACGCGCCATTCGCCTGTCGGCCCGCGCGCCAGATCAACCGCATAAAGGTGAAGGTAATGCCCTTTGGCGGGCGCGATTCCGACCATCTTACGTTCAAAGTGGCGGCTGCCAGCGATAATCGCAGCAGGCAGATGTCCGTCATGGACAAGCGTCTGCGGGCCATAGATGTCCGCGACAATCCGCTCGAGCAGATCGGCACGTTGCACCAAGCCGCGTTCAATTTTTGCCCATTCACTGGTACCGATAAGCAACGGAAATGGGCTCAGCGGCCATGCCCGCTCCTGCGTTTCACCGCTCAGGCGGAAGGAGATGCCGAGGTCCTGAACCTGTTGACCAAGCTGGTCTGCCAACTGCTTAAAGTCGCCATCGCACTGTTCGACGAGCCCATCGGCAAGCGCGTTCCAACGCTCACGCACCTGCGGCTCGGCATTCGTATATAAATCGCCCACTGACGCACGAGACACATAGTCGGCAAGCGCAGTCGGGAACTTCAGCACGTCACTCGTCTGCGTTGCCACAAGGTTCGCCTTCATCAAACGGCAGGTCGACGCAAATCAAGCGTCGCCGGAAACTCGTGATTGATCTCGTTCATCGGAATATCAACTGCCCCCGGTGTATGACCATGCGCTTGGAATCGCGCCCGCCTGCGCGATTCGGCCTCATAACTGTTTATTGGGACATCATCATAGCTTCTTCCGCCGGGGTGCGCGACATGATAAACGCATCCGCCTAGCGATCGACCGCTCCAGCTATCCAATACATCGAATGTCAGTGGTGCGTTCGCCGGCATCACTGGGTGTAGGCAATTGGCGGGCGTCCAGGCTTTGTATCGCACGCCGCCAACGCCCTCACCGGGCGTTTCGGTTGCCGCCATCGGGACGCGCCGGCCGTTGCAGGTGATGACATGACGCCCGGCGACCAGCCCTGTGGCGCGCACTTGCAGCCGCTCGGTCGAGCTATCGACATAGCGCACCGTGCCACCAATCGCGCCGGTTTCGCCAAGGACATTCCAGGGTTCAAGCGCGTGGCTGATCTCGAGCGTGACCCCGTCGGCTTTCACCTCGCCGTGTGTTGGAAAGCGGAACTGGCGCTGCGCCTCAAACCAATTGGGGTCGAAATCATAGCCCGCACCGCGAAGCTCACGCAGCACGGCGAGGAAATCCTGCCAAACAACATGCGGGAGCAAGAATTTGTCGTGCAGCGCCGTACCCCAGCGCACCAGAGGCCCTGATTGCGGCTGGCGCCAGAACCAGGCGGTCAGCGCGCGCAGCAGGAGTTGTTGTGCCAGCGACATTTGCGCGTCCGGCGGCATCTCGAAGCCACGAAACTCGACGAGTCCCAGCCGTCCGGTCGGGCCATCGGGCGAGAAGAGCTTATCGATGCAAATTTCGGTCCGGTGCGTGTTGCCGGTGCTGTCGATCAGCAGATTGCGGAACAGCCGATCCACCAGCCAAGGGGCGGGCTGCGGCTGATCGGGCCCCGGCACCTGAGCGAGCGCGATTTCGAGCTCATAAAGGCTATCCATTCGCGCCTCATCGATGCGCGGCGCTTGGCTCGTCGGGCCAATGAACAGCCCCGAGAAGAGATAGCTGAGGGACGGGTGACGCTGCCAATAGGTGACGAAGCTTTTGAGCAGATCAGGCCGACGGATGAACGGTGAGTCGAGCAATGTCGGCCCACCCAGTACAAGATGGTTGCCGCCGCCGGTTCCGATTGAGCGGCCATCGACCATGAACTTGTCTGCGGTCAGTCCGCACTCGCGCGCGGCAGCATAGAGCGTCTCGATGATATTCACCGCCTCGGCCCAACTGCTCGCGGGCTGCACATTGACTTCGATCACACCGGGGTCGGGCGTGACCTTGAGCACGCGCAGGCGCGGATCGGACGGCGGCGGATAGCCCTCGATGCGCACGGGCACGCGCTGCTGCTCGGCGGTCGCTTCGATGACAGCCACCATGTCGAGAAAGTCTTCGAGCGTCTCAACCGGAGGGATAAACACCGAGAGATAACCGTCGCGTGGTTCTATCGTCAGTGCCGTCCGGACGGCACCAATGATGATTTCCTGCTCGACACGCTCCTGCTGCGCGGTCTCACGCTCGTTGCTGCGTTCGACGCGTTGGGCTGCGGGCTCAGGCGTCGGTGGCACGGCATCGGCGAGCGCCTCCCGAAAATCGGGCAGTGGGGCGCGGGCAATGCTCGGATCTTGCGGATGAATATACGGATAGTCTGATGGCGGCACAAATGGCAGCGACCCCAGCGGCAGCCGATAGCCCAGCGCGCTGTCCCCCGGTACAGCGTAAAGCGCGCCGCGCCGGACCTTCCATTTCTCGCTTTTCCATCGCCGCGCGCGTGAGGCTTGGGCGTTCCAGCGCTGGATCGGCAGTACATAGCCGACGGGCTTGGAGAGGCCGCGCTCAAAGGTGCGCATGATCCGGCTGCGTTCCTCGGGGTTGTCAATCTTGGGGTCGTCGGGCGTGACATTGTCGGGCAATTCTGCCTCTTTGACGATCCACTGCACCGCGTCTTCATAAACAGGGTGGATAAATTCGTCGCTTAGGCCGAAGCCGTTGGTCGCCTCTGTAAGAAAGCTGCGCGCGGTGTCCGCCGTTACGACTTGTGCCTTTGCAGGGTCCGGCTCGCCTGCAATCAGGCTCTGGTCGCGCCAGACCGGCACCCCATCGGAGCGCCAGTAAATAGAATAGCCCCAGCGCGGCAGGCTCTCGCCGGGATACCATTTGCCTTGCCCATGATGGAGCAGCGCACCGGGCGCGAAGGCGTTCCGCAGCTTCCTGATCAGCGCGTCGGCGTAACCCGCCTTTGTGGGGCCAACAGCGTCGCCGTTCCACTCGGGCGCTTCGGGGTCGTCGGCTGCGACGAAGGTCGGTTCGCCGCCCGTGGTCAGCCGCACATCCTGCGCCACCAAGTCCTTGTCGACTTGATCACCGAGCGCCAACAGCGCATGCCAGCGCGCTTCGGTGAACGGCTTGGTGATCCGCACCGCTTCCGCAATGCGCGAGACGCTCATCTCGAAATGGAAATCCACTTCGGCGGGCTCAGCCACGCCCGAGATCGGGGCCGCCGAACGATAATGTGGCGTCGCAGCCAGCGGGATATGCCCTTCGCCAGCAAACAGCCCAGACGTGGCATCAAGCCCCACCCAGCCCGCGCCGGGCAGAAATACCTCGGTCCATGCATGCAGGTCGGTAAAGTCCTCCTGTGGCCCCTTGGGGCCCTCCACAGGCTCGACATCGGCTTTGATCTGGATGAGGTAGCCCGAGACGAAACGCGCAGCATAGCCCAATGACCTGAGCATCTGCACCTGCAACCATGCGGTGTCGCGACACGACCCGGTGCCCAACTCAAGCGTCAGTTCGGGCGGCTGCACCCCCGGCTCCATCCGGATCACATATCCAATCCGGTGCTGGATCTCGGCGTTCAGCGCGACAAGGAAATCGATACTCCGTTCGTGACGGCTCCGAAACTGCGCGACAAACTCATCGAACAATGGCCCGTGCGACTCGACGTCGAAATAGGCGGCCAAATCGCCCTTGAGCGTCTCGTCATATGCGAACGGGACGTGCTCGGCATAGGGATCGACAAAGAAATCGAACGGGTTGATGACCGCCAACTCGGCCAACAAATCAACCTCAACACTGAAATGTGTGACGGGATCGGGAAACACGATGCGCGCCAGCCAATTGCCGTGCGGATCTTGCTGCCAATTGATAAAATGGCCGCTCGGCTCAATCTTCAACGCATAACTTGGAACGGCCGTGCGGCTGTGCGGCGCGGGACGAAGCCGAACGACTTGCGGCCCCAATCTAATCGGGCGGCTATAATTATAGCGTGTGAGGTGGTGGAGCCCAACCTTGATCATGCGCACATCAAACGCTGTTTTGTGCTGCAATGCAATGCAATTGTCGCGCGGCGCGACACGTCATGTCCAGAAATTTGATCTATGTCCTTGTGTGACTAAATTGCAACACTATCTTGATGCCAAGAATACGACTTCGATCATCAAACGGGGCGTTGAAAGGATAACCAATGAATCTTGAACTGCTGACCGACCGCGCCAAGGGGTTCCTGCAATCGGCGCAAACCGTAGCCATCCGCATGAATCATCAGCGGATTGCGCCCGAACATCTGCTCAAGGCGCTGCTGGAAGACAATGAAGGTATGGCCTCAGGCCTGATCAAGGCGGCGGGCGGCGATGCCAGCGTGGCGCTGCGCGAGACAGACGCGGCACTGGCGAAACATCCGGCAGTCTCTGGTTCAGGGGCAAACACGCCCCCCAACATTGATAACGACCTTGTCCGCTTACTCGATCAGGCGGAGCAGGTCGCGAAGAAGGCGGGGGACAGTTATGTCACCGTTGAGCGGCTGCTGCTCGCGCTGACACTGGTGACGACGACAGCGGCGGGCAAGGCGCTGGCGGCTGCAGGCGTGAAAGCCGAAGCGCTCAACGCCGCGATCAACAATCTGCGCGGTGGGCGCGAGGCGCATTCAGCGTCGGCTGAGAATGCCTATGACGCGCTCAAGAAATATGCGCGCGATCTGACGCAAGCTGCGCGCGATGGCAAACTCGATCCCGTCATCGGTCGTGACGAGGAAATCCGCCGCACCATTCAGGTGCTTGCGCGCCGCACCAAGAACAACCCCGTGCTGATTGGCGAGCCGGGCGTGGGTAAGACCGCGATTGCTGAAGGTTTGGCGCTGCGCATCGCGAACGGTGATGTGCCCGATGGCATCAAGGATCGCCGCCTGATGGCGCTCGATATGGGCGCGCTCATAGCGGGGGCGAAATATCGCGGCGAGTTTGAGGAGCGGCTCAAGGCGGTGCTCGACGAGGTGAAAGGCGCCGAGGGCGAGATCATCCTTTTCATTGACGAAATGCACACGCTCGTGGGTGCGGGCAAGGGTGAGGGCGCAATGGACGCGTCAAATCTGCTCAAGCCGGCACTTGCGCGCGGTGAACTGCATTGCATCGGCGCGACCACGCTCGATGAGTATCGCAAGTATGTCGAGAAAGACGCGGCACTTGAGCGGCGCTTTCAGCCGGTCATGGTCGGTGAGCCAACGGTTGAGGACACGATCAGTATCCTGCGCGGGCTAAAGGAGAAGTACGAGCTTCACCACGGCGTCCGCATTACCGATGGGGCTTTGGTGGCGGCGGCTACGCTCAGCAACCGTTATATTGCTGACCGCTTCCTGCCCGATAAGGCCATCGACCTGATGGACGAGGCGGCGTCGCGGTTGCGCATGGAGGTCGAGAGCAAGCCTGAGGAAATTGAGAACCTCGACCGCCGCATTATGCAGCTTAAGATCGAGACGCTTGCGCTCGAAAAGGAGACCGACGCCGCGTCGAAGGAGCGGCTGAGCAATATCCGTTCCGAACTCGCCAACCTCGAAGAGCAGTCGGCCAGCCTGACCACGCGCTGGCAGGGTGAGAAAGAAAAGATTCACGCCGAGGCGAAGCTGAAAGAGCAACTCGATGCGGCGCGCCTGCAGTTGGAGCAGGCACAGCGCGCGGGCGATTTGGCGAAGGCGGGCGAGCTCTCTTACGGCACGATCCCGACGCTGGAAAAGCAACTCGCGGCCGCTGCGGAGGTTTCTGCCGGAGCGCTTCTGCGTGAAGAAGTCACCGCCGATGACGTTGCTGGCGTCGTCGCGCGCTGGACGGGCATCCCGGTTGAGCGGATGCTGACCGGCGAGCGTGAGAAGTTGCTGCAAATGGAATCCGCCATCGGTCAGCGCGTTATTGGGCAGAAGGATGCCGTGCACGCGGTCTCCACGGCTGTGCGGCGCGCCCGCGCTGGGCTGCAAGATCCCAACCGCCCCTTGGGCAGCTTCCTGTTCCTCGGGCCAACAGGTGTCGGCAAGACCGAACTCACCAAGGCGCTCGCGGGATTCTTGTTCGATGATGATGCCGCAATGGTGCGCATCGATATGTCGGAATATATGGAGAAGCACTCGGTCGCGCGACTGATTGGTGCGCCTCCGGGCTATGTCGGTTATGATGAGGGTGGCGCGCTCTCCGAGGCGGTGCGGCGACGGCCCTATCAGGTCGTGCTGTTCGACGAGGTCGAGAAGGCGCACGCCGACGTGTTCAACGTGTTGCTGCAAGTACTCGATGATGGGCGGCTGACCGACGGGCAGGGCAGGGTGGTCGATTTCACCAACACGATCATCGTGCTGACGTCTAACCTTGGCTCGCAGTTCATCGCGGGGCTGGGTGAAGGCGAGGATGTCGAGACGGTCGAGCCGCAGGTGATGGAGCTTGTGCGCGCGCACTTCCGGCCAGAGTTCCTCAACCGCCTCGACGAAATCATCCTGTTCCACCGGCTGGGTCGGGCGGAGATGGGGCCGATTGTGGCGCTGCAGGTAGCGCGGGTGGCGACTTTGCTCAAAGATCGCAAGGTGACGCTCGAGCTCACCGATGCAGCTAAGGACTGGCTGGGCGTCGTTGGCTATGACCCGATCTATGGTGCGCGGCCACTTAAGCGCGCCATTCAACGGTATCTCGTCGATCCGTTGGCTGATCTTATCCTCAAGGGCGAGGTGCGCGACGGACAGCTATTGTTGGTCGATGCGGGGGACGGCGCGTTGGTGATCACACCAACCACGCCGCACTAAAGGTTGAGCAACGCCGGATCGCCGCCTTGCGCCGCGATGTTGATCGAAACCGCCCGTTCGGTCGCATAGCGCAACAGCGCGTGCGGCCCTCCCGCTTTCGGACCGGTGCCCGAAAGCCCTTCGCCGCCGAAGGGCTGCACGCCGACCACGGCGCCGACCATCGACCGATTGATATAGGTGTTGCCGACCGGAACGAGCGCGCGAACCTCATCGACGAATCGGTCGATCCGGCTGTGGATGCTGAGCGTGAGCCCATAGCCGCGGTTGGCGAGCGCGGTGGCCACGGCTTCAAGCTCATCGGGGCCATAGCGATAGATGTGCAGGATGGGGCCAAACACCTCCCGCTCGAGAAAATCGGGCGTTGGGATTTCCGCAATTACAGGGCCATAGAAATGGCCGGATGCGCCTTGAGCGCCCAAATCATAGCGCGCAATGATCCTCGCCTCGCGCTCGAGCCGTGCGACATGCGCCTCCAATGCTGCCTTGGCGGCGGCGTCAATCACGGGGCCGATATCGGTTGCCGGATCAGCTGGATCGCCGACTCGAAGGCACCGCAGGGCTCCCACCAAATCCGCGATCGTCCGATCAGCCGTCTCGCGGGGAAGGTAAAGAATACGGAGTGCCGAACAGCGCTGGCCCGCCGCGCCGAACGCCGATTGCAGCACATCGTCAATGACTTGTTCCTTGAGCGCGCTGGTGTCACAAAACATCGCGTTCAGGCCGCCGGTCTCGGCAATCAGCGGAATAATCGCTCCGGGCCGCTGTGCGAGCGCGAGGTTTATGGCGCGGGCAGTGTCGGTTCCGCCAGTGAAGGCCACGCCATTGACCAACGGGTGCGTCACCAGACTGGCACCAATAGTTGCGCCATCGCCGGGCAGCAGCGCGACCAAATCTGGGTTGAGGCCAGCTTGATGAAACAGCCGCACGGCCTCGGCAGCGATGAGTGGCGTTTGTTCGGCGGGTTTCGCCAGCACGGCATTGCCAGCCGCGAGTGCGGCGGCGATTTGACCGGTGAAAATCGCCAGCGGAAAATTCCAAGGGCTGATACACGCGAACACGCCGCGTCCGTGGAGGGAGAGCTGATTAACCTCTCCGGTTGGGCCTCGCAGCGTCTGTGGACCACTGAACTGCGTCTCAGCGAGGTACGCGTAATAGCGGCAGAAGTCGATCGCCTCACGCACTTCAGCAACGCCATCGTTGAGCGCTTTGCCTGCTTCGCGAGCCAACAAAGCCACCAGCCGGAGTGTGTTCGCTTCCAGCGCGTCGCCCATCGCGCGCAAGATGCGGCCGCGTTCGACACCGCCCAGTTTATCCCAATCTGGTTGGGCGGCCCGGGCGCGGTTGGCCGCATCGTCAAGGTCACGGGCTGTGGACTCGACAACATGTCCAATGATACGTTTTGCGTCAGAAGGTATATATATTGGCCGTGCGGGGCCATCAATGCGTGCCTTTCCTGCGATGATGGGTGCAGACGTCGGGGTTGATTGATCGACGGTAGCAACCTCTCTGGCCATTGTCGCTCGTGTCGCTTCGATGGTGAAATCTAACCCAAAGGGATTTCTCCGCTCGCTGCCATAAATCAGATCGGGCGTCGGAATTTTGGGATTCCGATCCGGGTTGTGGTTGATCGCCGCAACCGGATCGGCCACCACATCTGCAATGGGGACGGCATCATTGAGCAGCGCATGCACGAAGCTCGTATTGGCACCATTTTCGAGCAAGCGCCGTACCAAATAGGGAAGTAGATCCTCATGCCCGCCCACCGGAGCATAAGCGCGCAAACGCAACGTCTCATGCGCCCGGGCCGCATCATATAGGGCATCACCCATGCCATGGAGCCGCTGCATTTCGACAGGTACGCTCGCCCGCGCTGCCATGAGTGAAACCGCCGCGAGGGTGTGTGCGTTGTGGGTGGCGAACTGCGGGTAGAGCCGTGGTGCCGCGGCGATCAATGCATTCGCACACACCAGATAGGATAGGTCAGTCGCGGGCTTGGTGGTGAAGACAGGATAGTCAGGGCGGCCTGCAACTTGCGCGCGCTTGATCTCGCTATCCCAATAGGCGCCTTTCACGAGCCGCACCATGAGCCGTCGTCCGCTGCGCTGCGCGAGGCCATCAAGTGCCTCGATCACCGCCCGACCGCGCTTCTGATACGCTTGGACAACAACACCAAGACCGGTCCAATCACCGAGCTCTGCCTCGTGCGCCAAGGTATCGAGCAGTTTGAGCGAAAGCACCAGTCGGTCGGCCTCCTCTGCGTCGAACGTCAAATTCAGGTTATACTGCGCGGCCAGCAGCGCCAGTCTTTTCAACCGCGGATACAGGTCCGTCCAGACGCGAGCTTCCTGCACAGCCTCATATCGTGGGGAGAGCGCGGAGAGTTTGATCGAAACACCATGCCCGTCCTCGGGGCCCTGACCTTGCGCGCGCGCGCGGCCAACGGCTTCGATTGCGTCGGCATATAGCTTCTCATAGCGTGCGGCGTCTGCCTCGGTCCGTGCGCCTTCGCCGAGCATATCAAAGGAGCAAAGCTGACCTTCGCGCTTGGCGCGCGCCAGCGCGGCCTCAATTGTTCTGCCGAGCACAAATTGTTCGCCCATTACACCAACGGCGGCGCCGACTGCCTGACGAATGACCGGTGCACCCAGACGTGCCGTGAGCGCCTTCAGCCATCCGCCGATATTCGCGCGTGCCGCTGGCTCGACATCGACGAGCTTGCCCGTCAGCATCAATCCCCAGGTCGATGCATTGACAAATAGACTGTCGGATTGACCCAGATGATCAGCCCAGTCGGCGGAGCCAATCTTCTCGGCAATCAATCGGTCACGCGTGTCGGCATCGGGGATTCGCAGCAGCGACTCAGCGAGGCACATAAGTGCGAGCCCCTCGCGGGTGCCGAGCGAGAATTGCTGCAAAAAGCCCTCGACTACGCCTTGCGTCTTTTTGCTCGCCCGCGCCGCCTTCACAAGCTGCGTCGCCCGTTCAACCACCACCGCACGCTCCACTTCACTCAGCGGCTGTGCGGCGCGCAATGCGGCGATTGCCTCGGCTTCGGGTTGATATTTGAGCGCGTCGAGCGCGTCCCAATCGGCGGTTGGCAGTGGCATATTTTGAAGTCCTGCGGCTAGGCGGTGATATTGCACCAATAATGGACATATTGCCGAATGTGCTTCGATATTTATATCTTATAGCAAGACATATAATCAGGAATGGCGCTTCAAACTGAAGGAAATTTGGTGGATACGATAGATCGCAAATTGCTGCGTGTTTTGCAGGCAGACGGGCGGATTACCAACCAAGCGCTCGCCCTCAGTTGCGGGCTTTCGAGTGCCGCTTGCTTTGAGCGGGTGCGGCGGTTGCGCGAGGCGGGCATCATCACCGGTTATGCAGCGGTGCTCGATCCGCGGAAGCTCGACCGCGCGCTGCTCATCTTCATCGAAGTGTCGCTCGACCGGACGACAGATGATGCTTTCAGCGCATTCGCCGCGCACGCTGGTAACGCGTGATGTGTATGGTTTTGATGGAAGCCGCATTCTCATTCCGCGCGGCAGTCGATTGGTCGGCGAGTATAAAGGCGATCTCGCTCCCGGTCAGAAGCGCACCCTCATCCTATGGACGCGGCTCACACGGCCAGATGGCGCGACGAACGCGCTTGGGTCGCCAACGTCCGACCCGCTGGGCCGGATTGGCGTCAAGGGCAAGGTCAATAACCATTTCCTCACGCGGCTGGGCACCGCGCTGCTCCAGACGTCGCTGAGCGTGGGGGTGGCGCTCGCAGGTCGTTCGTCGAACTCGGGTGTCGTGCTAGCGCTGCCGGGTGCCGTTCAAGGCGCGACTTCGCCATTGACCAGTGGGGCGGAGATGCAGCCCACCCTCAGCGTACGCCAAGGGACGAGCATCGCGGTGTTCGTCGCGCGTGATTTGGATTTCAGTAGTGTGGAAGGGCGGCGATGAGCCGCTCGATGAATCAGGCAACGCCGCTCTATTTTCGCAGCTATCTCGCGCCGTTGCAGCCATTCCTCGAGCAGCCCGATGTCACGGACGTCTACGTTAATCGCCCCGGTGAAGTGTGGACCGAGAGTCTGAGTGGCACGATTTTACGGCATGAGGTCGCTGCATTGGATACCGTCATGCTGGATCGGCTCGCGCGCCAGATCGCAGCCCTGTCGCACCAGGGCATCAGCCGAGAGCATCCCTTACTCGCGGCGACATTGCCCGATGGGAGTCGCATTCAAATGGTGGCCGCTCCGGCGACGCGTGGGCCGCTGGCACTTGCCATCCGCAAACATGTTGCGAGCGATATGACGCTTGCAGACTTGTCGAGTAGCGGTGCCTTTGCCGAAACAAGGGGCGTGAGCACGCCACGGCAGGAGGATGCCGATACGCAGATAAGCGCGCATTACGAAACAGGCGATTATGAAAAATTGCTCTCCGTAGCCGTGAAGGCGCGGAAGAACATCATTATCGCTGGCGGAACATCGACCGGAAAAACGACAGTCCTGAATGCCCTGATAGCCGAAATTCCGCGCAACGAACGCCTTATTCTGATCGAGGACACCCCCGAGCTGCTAATCCAGCATGACAACGCGCTTTGTTTGGTGGCGGCGCGGAGCGCGCTCGGCGAGGCGGAGGTGACGACTGATGATCTGCTGTCGGCGGCGCTACGGATGCGTCCTGATCGCATTATCGTTGGCGAATTGCGCGGTCCTGAAGCCTATACGTTTCTGCGCGCGATCAATACCGGACATCCAGGCTCGATGACGACAGTTCATGCCGATAGCCCCGCGCGTGCGATTGAGCATATTGCGCTATTGATCCTGCAGACAGGCACGCGCCTTGGACGTGAAGACGTGCTCCATTACGTCCGCAATACGGTTGATGTTTATGTTCAACTCACCCGAGATGGCGGCAAGCGTCGGGTTGCTGAAATCATGTTGCAAGCTGTACCGCGCTAACCGCCGTTTTACCGCCCGTGCCGGAATTGTGGCAGCGGGATGCTGACGACACTTTTTATGGTGACGCTATCGGCATTGGCGCCATAACCCTTACCCACGCCAAAATTAATATCCCATTTGCCCAAATGTGTATCGACAACGAGATAGGTTGATTGTTCACTAGAGCCAAAACGGCCCAGCGCTCTCAACGCTCCGACGCCGTTGTAGCTCTCAATCCCGAGCGTCCATTTTGGTGATACGCGATAGCCGATTTTGGTATCGAAATCGAACGTCGCTGGACCGGGCACCGGGCCGGAAATCACGAAATCGAAATTTCCGTTGAAAGCGACGGAGAGCTTGTCACGACACCACCCCGCAATGGCTTTGAACTCGGCATTCCAAGGATTCTGATCCAGCCCATGATCGACCCGTCCGATTTCAAAGTTGCCGCCCCAATAAAACCCTTTGGCTTCGTCATGCGGCGCGATCCATTTCAGGCGAACTTTAGCGCCCTCGGCTCGTAAAACGCCATCTGACGCGAGCGTCGCAAGTGGAAGATAAAGCCCAGCCTCGAAGCCGCCTCCTAGACCGAGCGAGAATTCCGGTGTCGCCCGCCAACGATGTAAACTCGATTCTGCGCCAGCATAGTCGACACCTGCATCGCTATCCGCAACTGTGTTTAGATGAATATCGAGCCCGATTTCTCCGTTTTATTGATCTCGTCCTGATAGACTTGCACCTCCTCCGGCGCAGCACATGCGGCTGTGCCCGCGAGCATCAACACGACCGACACAACAATGTTTCGCATTCTCATGACTGATCCCTTGGCAAACGAGGAGACGGCAGAATATTGTTACGCTGACGCCCACGCGATGATTGCGCCCTAATCGGCACTGTCCGTGGCCGCAACCCAACTTTGGGGTGATATGCTTGTCGATTGCGCGGAACTGACGTGGTGAGCGCCATCGCCTAACAACATTTTATGCTCCGTTTCAGGTCCGTGTAAGGTTTGGCACGCAGAGGGGAAGCCACTAAGAGGGTTCACCCTTCAGATTCGAGGATACGTTAGGCGATGTCAGTGCCCAGAGTTAAAAGCGTTGCGCGGCTATGTTGCGGCATGCTCATGGCGGCGACATGGCTCAATGGTTGCACCGCCTACCATCCAACGCCACTGGCCACGCAAATTGCGCCTGTTGATCCCGCCCTATCGGTGCTGGCGGCGAAGATTGACCGGCCTTATCTGACGCCGCAACCCATCGACCTGAATGCGCCGCTGACGCCCAATGCGCTGGCGGTCATTGCCGTGCTCGAGAACCCTGATTTGAAAGCGCTGCGAACAAAGGCCGGGGTTGTGGACGCGCAGGCCTTCGCCGCCCGATTGCTGCCCGATCCGACGGTGCAGCTTGGGGCAGACAAGATTCTGAGCGGGCCGGATACGGCGACGGCCATTGCGGGGACGCTGGGGTTCGATCTCTCGATGCTGCGATCGCGGGCTGCCGAACGTGCTAAGGACAAAGCGTTAGCGGCCCAAGTCCGCGGCGATATCGCCTGGGCCGAATGGCAGACGGCATGTAACGCGCGGTTGCAGGGCGCACGCGTTTTGGCGCTGATGGCCCAATTGCCAATCGCGCAGGCCAGCGCCGCATCGACGCAAGCTTTGTATGATAATGCCGCGCGGGCCGAAAATCGCGGTGATATTGCCCGCACGGACTTGGATGGCAAACGGCTCGCCGCACTCGATGCCGCTGCTGCTCTGCGCGGGGTAGAGCGTGATCTGACCGCCGCGCGGCTTGAGCTAAACCGTATGCTGGGGCTTTCACCCGAGACGTCACTCACACTGGCAGCGCCAGAAGCTGAGGTTCCGCTGCCACCGATGCAACGGCTGACTGACGATGCGCTCGTCAATCGCTTCGATCTGATCGCGCTCCGAAAGGGTTATGATGCGGCGGAGGCTGACGCACGGCTGGCGGTGATTGCGCAATTCCCGGCGCTCAATCTCAATCTCGCAGGCGCGCGCGATACGACGAATAACCGCACGCTGGGCGGGCAAATCGGCTTCACACTGCCGCTCTGGAACCGCAACCGTGGCGGGATCGCGATAGCAAACGCAACCCGCACGCAACTTCATGCCGAATATGATGCGCGGCTCTTCCAGACCCGCGCAGATGTTGCGGCGGCGATTGCCGCGCTTGAGGTGCTGGCGCGCCAACGCGCAGCTTTGGGACAACAGCTTCCCGCACTCGAGAAATCCGCAGCGGCTTCAACCAAAGCGGCGGCGCGGGGCGATTTGGCTGAGGCCGTTGCCGAGGCAGCGGCTCAAACATTGCGCGATCGGCAGTTTGCGCTGCTCCAGCTTGATCAGTCGGCTGCGGAGCAGATGATTGCGCTCGAACTTTTGACGGGAAGCCCCCGATTAGGATGGACACGATGACGGTACTGAAAACGCGTATGCACCTCGCGGCCCGAACATGCTTCACGCTCGCATTGACCGCCAGCCTTGTGGCGTGCAGCGGTAAAGCGGAAGAAGAGGAAAAGCCGGTACCAACCGCGACCGTGAAGACAGCCTTGGTCACGTCAGCAGCGGCTGATGAGCAGGTCATGCTGTACGGTGCAGCCGAACCACGCGAAGGCGGCGAAGCGGGGCTTGCAGTGCCCATCGAGGCGAGCGTCGCGCGGATATATGCGGCCAATGGAATCCATGTTGGGCGCGGCGCGGTGATCGCCACATTGCGCCCCAGTGCAGCAAGTCAGCTTGATCTGGCAAAGGCCGGCAATGATGCGGCAACAACGGCAGCTGCCTATGCGCGCGCACAACGCCTCCGTGCGGACGGCTTGTCCAGTGATGCGGACGTTGAGGCCGCACGGTCTGCGGCCCGCGCGGCCCGCGCGACCCAAGCGAGCCTCGCCTTGCGCGCGGGGCAATTGGTTTTGCGCGCGCCGATCAGTGGCAGTGTCCAGGGTCTGACAGCGCATGCGGGTGACCTTATTCCGGCGGGAACGACGCTGGCGCGGATCGTTGGCTCCGGCCAATTGCGGGCGCATTTCGGGATCGACCCAGCGCTGGCGCGGCGCGCCAACCCCGGAATGATCGTCACCATCAGTCTTGCGAACGGGGAGGGGACGATCACAGCCCCCGTCACGAGTGTCGACAAGGTGGTTGATCCCGTGACCCGCCAAGCCGCGCTCATCGCGCAATTGCCCGACGAGCATCTGGCCTCGCCAGGTGAAGCGCTGCGTGGCCAAGTCAATATCGGCAGCGGCGTGCAGCGCCCGACGATCCCTTATGCCGCGTTGCTCGACGAGGGCGGACAGACCTATGTCTTCGTGATTGAGAAGGGCGTTGCGCATCGTCGCAATGTTGTCGCTGGTTCGTCGCGTGGTGATTCTGTCACAATAACGTCAGGCTTGAGCGTGGGCGAACGTGTGGCGGTCACGGGTGGAACGGCGCTTGACGACGGGATGAAGGTCAACGCGCAATGAGTGACGATCGCGTGACGACTGGAGGCGCGCCCGCGCCCGCCCCCACGGGCATGGCGCGCCATGCCAAGACGATCTGGATGGCGGTCGTATTGGCGACGATGGCCGGCTTGTTTGCCGCGACCAAGCTGCCGGTCGCACTTTTCCCGCATATTGATTACCCGCGCGTCGTTGTTGCCATTGATGCGGGCGAGCGTGACGCCTCGCAAATGGCGGTCGATATCACCCGCCCCGCTGAGGCGGCGCTTCGCGCTGTACCGGGCGTCACCCAGCTCCGGTCAACAACGTCGCGTGGATCGGCCGAAATCCAGCTCGGGTTCAACTGGGGCGAAGATATGGTGGCGGCGACGCTCGCCACTCAGGGCGCGCTGGCAACCATCCAGCCAGACCTGCCCGCGGGCACCCGTTTTACAGTGCGACGGTCTGATCCCACGATCTTCCCTGTCCTCGGCCTATCGCTCACGAGCAATACCCGCGACCAAACCGCGCTGCGGCAGTTGGCGCTGCTACGGCTCCGGCCATTGCTCTCGACTGTGCCGGGTGTTGCCGGTGTAGACATCCTCGGCGGTGCTGACCCCGAACTCAGTGTTGAGGTTGATCCGGCGCGGCTGCAAGCGCTCGGGTTGACGCTCGCCGACGTGACAACGGCGCTCAGCGCGGCGAACAATGTTGCCGCTATCGGGCGGATTGAGGACAAGCACCGTTTGTATCTCGCGTTGGTCGATAATCGGCTTACGGACCCCGATGCTTTGGGCGCGATCCCGATCAAAGCCGGTGCAACCGGCAGCACCGGTGTCACCACTCTCGGCCAAATCGCAAGCATCCGGCGCAGCACCGCGCCACAATGGACGGCGGTCACCTCGAATGGGACGCGCGCAGTCCTGCTGAACATTCGTCAAACGCCGACAGCTGACGCCGTTGCGCTGGTCAAAGCGGTCGATGATCGCATGGCGAACGCAAACTTGCCGGCCGACATCAAGGTTTCGCCGTTCTATGATCAATCGGAACTGGTCACCGGTGCCGCGAATGCGGTGCGCGACGCCATTCTGCTTGGAGCGTTGCTCGCAGGGATTGTGCTGTTCTTCTTTTTGCGCAGCGCGCGTCTGATGTTGATGACTGCGGCGCTGCTGCCCGCGGTGCTGGTGGCAACCTGCCTCATTCTCAACGCGCTCGGGATGAGTTTTAATATGATGACGCTCGGCGGCATGGCGGCGGCGGTCGGCCTTGTCGTGGATGATGCCGTTGTGATGCTTGAGCATCTTATGCGGCGGATCGAAGAGGCGCATCAGGCAAACGCACCACGTCCCTCATTGCTGGTGGCCGCTCAGGAGATGGCGCGGCCTTTGCTCGCCTCGACTTTGGCGACGATGGTGGTTTTCCTCCCCTTGGTGCTCGTGACGGGTGTGACGGGCGGCTTTTTTAAGGCGCTCGCGATCACGATGACCGTGGCGCTTGCCATCTCGCTGATTTACGCGCGTTTCGTCCTCCCCTTGGTGGCCGATCACTGGCTGACGCAAAACGATGCCGAGGCGGCGGAGAAAGCGGGGCCGGTGATGGCCAAACTCACCAACGGATTCGCTCGGATGGCGCATGCCGTTTTCGCGCGACCGACCGCATTTATCCTCGTTATCGTACTTGTTCTGGTGAGTGCGGGTGGCATCGCGTTTGTCAATCTGAAGTCTGGATTTATGCCGCAAATGGACGAGGGCGGCTTCATTCTCGATTATAAAGCCAAGCCCGGCGCTGCGCTGTCCGACACCAACGCGCTGCTCGTCCAGACTGAGGCCATCATTCAGTCGATCCCCGAGGTTTCAAGCTATTCACGCCGCACAGGTTTGCAACTCGGTGGAGGGCTTACCGAGGCAGACGAGGGCGATTTCTTCATTCGCCTGAAGGACGGCAATCGGCGCGATATTGACGAGGTGATGAAAGAGGTCCGCGATAAGGTTGGGGCACAAGTGCCCGGGCTCTCGATCGAGACAGCGCAATTGATGGAAGACTTGATTGGCGATCTCACCGCCGTGCCGCAACCGATCGAGGTCAAGCTGTTTAGCGATAACGCGCCCGAACTCGCGACCAACGCCAAAAAGGTGGCCGAGGCCATGTCAGGCATCAAGGGCATCGTCGAGGTGCAGGACGGCTTGCGTGTCGCGGGCGACGCTATCACCATCAATGTTGATCGTGGCGCTGCGGAAATAGCGGGGCTCGATCCTGACGCGATTGCCAAGCAGCTCTCCGCCGCTGTCGATGGCTCGATTGCGACGAGCATATACAAGGGCGAGCAGCGAATCGATGTGCGCGTCCGGCTGCCCGGTGCGCTGCGACAGCGCGCCGATGCGTTGCGCCAGCTCCCGCTGCGGAGCCCAGACGGCAAGCTGACACCGTTAAGCCAAGTCGCGGCGATCACCATTGAGGCAGGGCAGCGGCAGATTACACGCGAAAATCTCTCTCCATTCATCGCGGTTACCGCGCGGCTTGAGGGGCTTGATCTGGGCACTGGCGTTGCCGAGGTCAAGGCCAAGATCGCCGAGCTCCATTTGCCGCCAAGCATTCGCGTGGATTATGGTGGGCTTTATGCGCAGCAGCAGCAGTCGTTTGCCGACCTGACATTGGTGTTTCTGGCAGCGATGTTGCTGGCTGCTTTGTTGCTCACCTGGGCCTTTGCGCGCTGGACGTATACAATCGCAACGGTCGCGACCGTATTATTGTCCGCCGCTGCGGTGATGGCGGGGCTCTGGTTGAGTGGGACTGAACTCGATATTTCAGCGCTGATGGGGTTGACGATGGCAGTTGGGATGATCTCGGAACTGGCGATCTTCTTCCTCGCCGAGCTAGATCCGGACGCGGCGATTACGCCATCGGCACTGCTAGAGGCCGCACGCGCCAGATTGCGCCCCATCCTGATGTCGGCCTTGATCGCGATCTTGACGCTGATGCCGCTTGCGCTTGGGCTTAGCCGCGGCGCAGGGCTGCAGCGCCCGCTTGCGACCGCCATTATTGCCGGCCTCACCATTGGCGCGCCATTGGTGCTTACGTTTCTGCCGGCGCTGCTGCTGTTGATGGCACAGCGGGGGCGTACAGCCCCCGACAGGCTTTAACGCGTGCTACTGCGCGCAATAGGCGGGGAGGGCGATTGGCCCAGATTTGACGTGCCAAGCGCCATCGGGCAGCTGGTAAATCTGGCCATCTGAAACGCGGCTGGCGAGCGTTTGGCAACCAACCGCAGCCGCGGCCTCTTTAACCGTTACGCCGCGCGCAGCAGCCGTTTGCGTGTATGCGGCGCGGCGTTTGATGTTGATGGCATCAACGGCCGATTTGAGTTCACCCGAAGGCGCACCCTTGAAGCCGAGATAGCCGTCCGCCTGCTCGCCGACAATGCCGGCGGATTTTGCCGCGCTAATGTCAGCCGATTGCGCATGAACAACGCTGGACATCGTCGCCGAAAGCACCAGCGCGGAGGCCAGCAGAGTGATAATTGTCGTTTTGCGTATCATTTAGGAAACAGCTCCGGGTTATTCGAGATAATGTCTTGCGCATCCTTTTGCAGCTTAACGATCACCTCTTGTTTAATATTGATGTTGAGATTGATCTCGATCGGCTTTTCGGGCGCTGCCAAAGTCACACATCCTGACACCATAAACGCCAAGCTGGCGGGGATCAGGGGCGTGAGCTTAACCATGCCCAATGGCTTCACATTGAATCGCTCTTTCGTCAATACGTGATCGATCATCGCACAGGCTCACTTTCTTTAGGCTGAATGGGGATTGCGGGCGGATGAACGGCCGGTGCCGGTGGTGGCGCGCTCGCCTTGAGATTGGCAGGCAAGTCGCTTTGCACCAGCGCGCTCGGATCATCCAAGTTTTTAGCGGTATTGAAAAGGCTGCGGAACGGTGCACTAATCCGGATGTTAAACTTGAACGGAATGCCCGTGATCTGCTTGAGCAGATAGGATCGTTTGGCGGATTTGGGCGACTCATTTGTCCCGCTCAGTTTGACCAAGGTTACCATTTCGCCATCCAATGGGCCGTTGAGCTCGATTTTCAGCCCGTGATAGCGCATCGATTTCAGCGCATCGAACGCGAGGGTTCCAAAGCGCCCCATCGCCGTATTCGATACCGCGCCGACATAGGAAACTGTTCCGCCCGCCGCGCGCACTGCAAGCTCACCACCCTCGATCCGCCCGCCCGTTGAGTCAAAAATAAGCGGCAGCGTGCCATCGAACACGCCCGTCGCCGCGATATCTTCAAACCCGCTTTGGGTAATAAATTTCGCCGCATCGACACCCTTCACGGTGAAGGTCAGCCGCCGCGTTGCAGCCTGGTTGAGATCCATCACCGTCGGCTCAAGCGACAACTGACCATCGGCAAAGGGGAAGTGCCCGTCTTCAATCGCGAGATGATTGTTCGGCAGCAATTGGTAATGCACCACGCCATTGTTGACGATGATCCCGGGATTGACGCTCGCGACGCGCAATTCCTGATGCGGCGCGGTGACCATGCCGAGCAGGTCGGTGAAATGGACTTTGCCGTTCAGGCCATTAGCGACCCCGAAGAGCGCGGCGAGATCGATATGATTTGTCTCGAAATCGCCATCGCTGGTGACGCCCTTGGCGGTCCAGCGGATACGCCCCTCACCGCTGATCGAGCCCTTGACGTCGGCGATCAGGCCTTTGGTGAACAGCGTCAGTTGGTCTGGCTGCAATGCCTTATTGAAGGTGAGCAGGGGCAGTTCGAGGATATCGATATTGGCCGCGCCCGTCTGCGTCGCGATGGTGTGGTTGAGCGTGACACGACTCACAAACGCGCCCGACTTGGGCTCGCGGAGCGTCCCCGTGGCGGTGACCACGCCCTTGGCATAATGCAGCATAACATCGGGCACCACCAGCGGCTCGAAGCGTTCGTTTGGTCGCGGCGTCGTGTCGGCAACATTGAGATTGCCATTGAGCGCGAGTGAGGCGTTTGCAAATTGCCATGTTCCCGAGGAGTGATCGAGTTGCAGCGGCACATTGGTAATCGCGCCCGACGCGTTGGTATAATTTCCGTGCAGCGTGGCACTTATGCGCACACCGTTGATGGTATCCACGGCCAGCGTGGACTCGTGGCCGGTTGCGCCAACCGCAGCGTGCAGCGAGACAGCGTCGAAAGCGCCCGAGCCGACATGATAGGCCGCGCGTGCCAAGCTCAGGCGCGCTGGGCCATAATGTCCGCTGATCTGCTCCAGCGCGAGGGCTTTGCTGGCCAGCCCATAACTCAGGCGCGTTGCCGTTAAATCGAACGCCTCTCCGCCCGTCCGCCCGGCAAGACGCGACGCGTTGATGCTGATCTGTTGATCCTTTAGGCAGACATTCGTGGCGGTTTTCGCAAGCGTAAGACTGCTGAACACGAGACTGTCCCACTTTACCGGCGTGCAGGGAGTGGCAAGCGCGAAACTGCCAGCGGTACCGATCTGTCCGATGATCGGCACGGTCAGGCCGTGCACGGTTCCGCCTGCGACGGGTCCATCAAACGTCGCGGACGCGCTGATCTTGGTGCCGCGCGCATCATGGCTGAACTGCACCGGCGTGAGCGCGAGGCGCGTATTCGGTGCGGTGAGTGGGGGAAGCGTCGCGGTGCCAGCGAATTTGGCGGATGTGCCTGAGGCGATCAGTTCCGCTGTGGGAAACCCGCCGCCGCTCAGTCTTGTCGCGCCATCAAAACTGATTTGACCCGCAGGTGTGACCGTCGCCCGCGCGCCGCTTGCGGCTATCAGCACGGCTCCAGAGCGGCTGTGCAGCGCGTAATCCGTTAAAACAACATTGCCCGTGGCCTCCGATGAGAATGCAGAACTGACCTGAATACCGGCGCCCAAGGCGGATATCGCAGCTCCATACTGCGCGCCGAACGGCGCGAGGGGGGTGCCTTTTGCGACGTCAAGACTATGCACCAGACTCGGCAGGAAGGGCGATGCGATACGATCGACGGTAAGCGCAGCGGTTCCGCGGACCTGCTTGAAATCCGCGGAGAATGTTGCGTCGGCATGCAGCAGCGGATGCGAAAGGACATTTCCCTTACAACTGAACGAATCGCTCTGCAGCGGCCCAGAGACGTGCGGCGCACCACTCTGTATTGCGACGTCAAGACTCCCTGCGACTGGCGATAGCGCGCATCCGTTCGCAGCCACCGCCCCAGTTGTCACCGCCAACTTGCCCACAAAATCCCGCGCCAGATTGCCCTTGCCATCCAGCTGCGTATTGACCGCGCCATAGGGTGTATCAAGCGCGAGGCGCGCGTCGTTGAGATCAAGCCCGAGATCAGGGAGTTTGAGAGGGCCACTGCCGCCGGTGCGCAGCCTATCTAGGGTGCCGAAGTGCAGGCTCCCGTCTTTGTCGAGAACCCCATGCACGCGCACACCGCTCGCTTTGACGCCGGTCAACGCCGCACCAAAGAGCCCGACGGATGTTTCGGTCTCGACCCAATCGGCTGTGAGGTCGGGGTGGGCGGGATCACCGACGATCACATGCTCAAGCCGCTGATGATCGGGATCAAGCTGCGTGAGCTGATAATGCGCCGCGACCCCACGCTTCTTGATCTCGGCATCAATCCAGCCTTGCGCGAGTGGTTTGCGCACGGCGTAAAGCCCGATCACCGCAGCACCCACCATTAGCGTGGCGACGAAGGCGACTCGATAGCGTTTTCGCGTTCTGCGCTCTGGTTCAGCCATAGCCCTACAAAGACCAGTCCGCCGCAATCATCAAGCGCAAAGCATCGCTTTAACCTGCGAAACGGGCAGTGCGGCGATATTCGTCTCGGGAAGCTAGGGGATCAATCGCTTAGCGCTGTTTAGCAAAGTCGATATTCGCGGTTCAAATCTAACACCATAAAATGGTGCTGCCGGTGAGGATTGAACTCACGACCTCAGCCTTACCAAGGATGCGCTCTACCACTGAGCTACGGCAGCACATTAACCGCGAAGCGACTAACAGACACGCGGCTATGGACAAAGCCGATGGACGCGTCAAGGCTACAGCCGCTATGAGCATGCAATGGCCAAGATAAAGTTAACACGCGAGGAACGGCTGGCGCAGGCGCTGCGCGATAATCTGCGCAAGCGCAAAGCGGCTGGACAAAGCCCTGCGGTTAAACCCGACGCGTCAACGCCGCACGTACGCTCTCAATCGACCGACTAAGCCTGTGGTGCGGGCGTGTTGAACAGATTGATCGCAGCGTGAACCTGCGCTTCCATCTCTTCGCGCGGCAAACCGGGTGGGATGGGTGCGCCAACCTTGAGCGTCACCACACCGGGGTAACGGCGGATGCCCTTGCGTGGCCACAGGGTTCCGCTTTGGAGCGCAACGGGAATGATGGGCAGGCCGAGCGCCTTGTAAAGCCCGCTAATTCCGGGCTTTAATGCGGGGCTCTGTCCCGGCATGATCCGCGTCCCTTCCGGAAATATGATGATCGGTCGGTCTTCCGCGACGGCAACCTTGGCCGCGCGGAGCATTTGCCGGAGTGCCGCCGCGCCCGTCTGCCGATCAACCGGAATAACGCCGTGGGCGAGCGCAATGCGGCCCCAAATTGGCAAATCGGTGAGTTCCTTTTTCATCACCACTGCCGGGCGATCGAACAGCACGAGCAACTCGATGGTCTCAAAATTCGATTCGTGCTTCATCGCCACGATTGCGGCACCTTGCGGCAGAACACCGTCAACCTTTGTGGTGATCCCAAGAATGTGTTTCGCACAAAAGCGATGCCAGCGCGCCCAGCGGCGAGACGCGCGGGTGACACGCGCCCGTCCCATGCGCGCCTCAAACAGCGCAATCAGCACGAGCCCGACCGAGCCAGTGAGATAGGCGACCAAAAACAGGATTGAGCGCAACCAAATCACCATAAATGCTTACCTGCAAATAGTGAAAAGCGTCGCCATAGATATTTATTATACTCTTGAAACAGAATGCCCATCGTTGGCGGCACCTCCACGGCATCTGGGGTCATCGTAACCCCCGATGGCACCGCTTGCTCCAGCTCGAGCAGGGCGCGCGTCATATGCCAGTTGTTGGTCACAATACGCACCGAGTGATAGCCGCGATGTTTAATCCAAGTGGCGGCTTCGATGGCATTTGATCGGGTGTCGCTCGCGGTATGGCCGATGTCGATGCAGCATGCGACTAAGTCGCCGGGCACATGGTAAGTGTCGGCCAGCATATTGAGCGTCACGTCGCGATCAACGCCTGAAATCAGCAGCCGCTCGGCGTGTCGTCCCGCCAAAATTTCCACGCCGCGTTGAACGCGCCCCTGACCGCCCGTCAGGACGATGACGCCCTCGGTTTTCGTCTCGTCAGCCGCTTTGGGGAGCGCGAGGATGAAGATGATGAAGCCCAGCAGCCAGACGAGTGCCAGCGCTGAGAGAATCCGGCGGATCACAACATTTTCCGCAGGACGCGCATCACCGTTGTCCGTGCGGCGAAATTGGCGAGCGCGGCCGCAAACAGTGGGAGCAGCGCCAGCACGATCCACGCCCACCATTGCAGGAATACGCCGGTGAGAAACTCGGAACTCGTCGACATGATCAACACCTCAACCCCGACAAGGACGATGACCGCACCCACCAAACCAATGACGCCGGAAATCAGCGCCTCTGCGGCGATCCGCCTTTGGAATACCCGCGAGATTTGCGAATCGGACGCTCCCATCAGGTGCAGAATGTCGATGGTGCTGTGATGCGTGTTGAGCGCCGCCCGCGCCGAGAGGACAACGGCTGCTGCCACAGCGACCATCATCAGCACAACGATGCCAGCGGCAAGCACCGACAATAACGTCAGCAGTCGCGCAAAGGGGCTTAGCCAATGCATATCCGGTTCAACATGAACCGAGGGGGCGACCGCAACCAGATCCGAGGTAAAGCTTTTCAGATCCAGGTTTGCATCGTCCTGCAGGGTCACGTCGATCAGAGCGGGGTAGGGGAGACCGGCTTCTGCCGCGTCTTTGCCGAGCCACGGCTCCACCAGACGATTGAGCGTCGCATCATCGACGACACTGACCGATTTGATGCTTGGCATTCCCGATAGGAGGTGTTGCACCGCTTTGGTCTGCGCGCTGCGGATGTCGGGATTGGCCTCTACAATCTGGATGGTCAGCCGATGCGCGAGGTCATCTGACAAGCTCAATGCCGCGCCGCCCATCGCCAGTCCCGCCGCTGCTGCCAGAACATTGATGAACATCAGGATTGCGAGCACCCAGGGCATCGGCCCCAAGCCGCGCCCATCGCGGAGCACACGCGCATCACCCAGCGTCGCGGCGCGATTCTTGGCGGTACTCATGACAAAATGCTCATGACGGGCGTTGTCGGGGTGGATAGCGGAGCGAACCGGTCGGATCGGCAAGCCGCCCCCGATCAAGGCGCATCATTTGTGCGTTCGGCACGCGGCTCAGCAAATGCAGGTCGTGCGTCGCCACCACGACGGTGGTCCCCAGCCGGTTGAGGCCATCGAAGAGATGCAGCAGCCGATGCGCCATCTCGGGGTCAACATTGCCCGTCGGTTCATCCGCGACCAGAATATCGGGGCGGCCAATAACCGCGCGCGCGATGGCAACGCGCTGCTGCTCACCTCCCGATAGTGTCGCGGGGCGCGCAACGCCGCGATCAGCAAGGCCCACCCAGCTCAGCATCTCGCGCACCGGCGCATCGATATCGCGTTCGGCAACGCCCGCAATCCGCAGCGGAAGCGCGACATTCTCATAAGCGGTCAGGTGGGGCACGAGCCGAAAGTCTTGAAAGACGACACCTATTCGACGGCGCAATTTAGGAATTTGTGCCCGTGGCAGTGCCGTGACATCTTGATCGAACACCTGCACGAGCCCACGACTGGGACGCTGCGCCAGATAAAGCAGTTTGAGCAAAGACGTTTTACCCGCACCCGACTGTCCGGTCAGGAAATAGAACTGGCCGCTGTTGAGCGTAAAGCTGAGATCCGACAGCGTTTCGGAGTCCGTCCCGTAGCGCAGGCCAACATTCTCAAACTGAACAATACTCGGCATAAAATGCGGCTGCGCTCCTGAATGGCCGTGTCATTTGGTGCCATATCATGGCTCAACTCATCAATATACACGCTTCTGCGGCTTGCAAGCACAGGCTGAACTGTGGTTAGGATAACCACTATGATTTTGACCTGCCCGGCCTGCCAGAAAAAATATCTTGTCCCCGATAGCGCAATTGGTGGAGAGGGCCGTCAGGTGCGCTGTGCCGCCTGTCGCCATAGCTGGTTTGAAGCGCCGCGCGAGTTCTCGTTTATGGCGAACGAAGCACTTGCACCTGCCGCACCTCCGGTGCGACCGTCGGCGGAAGAGGTTGCTGCTCCATCCGCGCCATTTCAGCCCGAGTCCGCGCCACCGAGCTGGACGGTGCCAACGCACGATCAAGCAGCGACACCTGACACCAGCACTGAATATAACGATTATGACCCCTATGCGCCGGAGCCGCCCTTTCGTCCTCGTCGTTCGGGCGCGCGCCGCTGGACAATCGCGGCCTTCTTGGCGTCAGCGTTGCTTCTCAGTGGCATCGGGGCAGTCTATTATTTCGGATCGCCCGGTCTGGTGGCGAATGTGCTGGCGCGTATGGGCATCTCAATCGGCGATACGGATACGCCGCTCATCACCCAGTTTTCGTCGGACCGTGGCCCGAAAGAGGGCATGCCCGCCACCGCACCATATGTGACCATCCACGGCCAGATCATCAACCCGACAGACCGGCCACAACGCGTGCCTGATATCATCGCAGAGTTGCTCGATGCGCATGGGCGCGTTGTTTACAGCTGGATCATTGCACCGCAACGTCGCTCAATTGAGGCGAAGGGGACGCTGCCCATTGACGATACTGCGGTGAATATTCCGGTGAGCGCGCGTGAGACGCGGCTCACCTTCTCTGGCGTCGGAACGCATTAACCTGCGCGCTCAATAAAATTCGATCAGTGCGGTTTTCGTATTCACCTTCGCGCCTGCGATTGCGGCTGTTGAGCTGTGCAGGTTGAGCGAAGCGCCCGAGATGATCTGCACTTGCACGGTTGCGATCGCCTGAGCACGCGGCGGCATAGGCGTCCCCGAAACGGCGATAGCGGCGATGAATGCAGCGAACATGCGCGCATTAACGATTGATTCACCGTATTCGACAAGGCGTTGATAAGGTTAATCAGATCACTAACGGAGCATTAACCCTGTTCGTGCCGATAGCCGCGAATTTGTCACAGAGGGGCATTGCCCCCGCCCAATGCTTTTGCTAGGGGCACGCTCCTACCCCAACCGGACGCCCTCCTGACCGAGGATCAAGCGGCGGTGACATGGCGTGCGGTCGTGGCGGAACTGGTAGACGCGCAACGTTGAGGTCGTTGTGGCCGAAAGGCCGTGGAAGTTCGAGTCTTCTCGACCGCACCAAACAGTCCTGAAATCTGACAGCCGATTTGGCCCACGCGCGGTTATCGGCACGGCTGTGGTTTCGCCGCGCGGTGTTTAGCTGAGCGATGGCTTGCGCTGCTCAAGCTCGCGCAAGTCTAGGCCGCGCGTTTCATTCCCGAACCACAGAATGAGCGCTAACGAAAATGCGATCGGTACTGTTATCAAAAGCGCGATAATGCCGAGTGGCGGCACCAAGGCCAGAATGCTCAAGGTCTGGGCGAACAACCCGCCCAATTTGCTACAGGCCGCAATCCACCCTGTGGCGCGGCCACGAATGTTGAGTGGGTAGCTCTCGGCGGCATAGGGTAACAGAATTGCCAGAATGCCATTGCTGCCGATGATGAGCAGCGCAATCGGGATAACCGGGCTAAGAGAAGCGTTCCTGTCAAGCAACAGAACCCCGACAAGGCCGATCAACGTAATTGCAATCATACTGACCAGTGTGCCTTTGGTGCTCCAGCTGCTGTAAAAAAAGGCAACGAAGAACACAGTCGGAAAGGCGATCAGCGCAGATTGGGCGAGCAGTTGCGATGATACCGCCATCGAATGTCCCTTGGCGACCAGATCAGCGGGTAACCAGAGGAGCAGTCCAAAGTTAATCAGGCCCCAAGCAATGGCGGCGATGCTCAGCGCGACCGTTTTGCCAAGATAACGGCCAGCCGTAAGGCTCCCGTGCAGGTGCGTGCCACCAATGTGCGGAATGAAATCGAGATCTTCCTCATCGGCGGCGAGATCATGACTTACTGTTCCAAAGCGAGCCATGACCGCCTGTGCTTCCGCATTGCGTCCCCGCGCGAGCAAATATTTTGCGGACTCGGGAATGAAGGCGCCCATCACCACAAGCGTCAATCCCGTTGGTAGGTTAATCAGCCACAATATCCGCCAACCGAAAAATGGCTGGAGCCACGCGGAGAACCCGCTGGCGGCGAAATAGCCACCGACCGCACCAAGTCCGCCGACCAGAACGAGCGCCCAGCCGCGGTGCTTTGAAGGCATCGTTTCCGCCAGCAGTGCGTAGGTAACTGGCAACATGCCGCCAGCAGCTGCGCCCATGAGAAAGCACATCCCGATATTCCATGCGAGCGAGGGCATCGCACCGCAAATCGACGTCCCGACAAACATGATCGCTGACAGCAGAATTGATGCTTTCCGGCCATAAATGTCTGCAATGACACCCCATACGACCGAGCCGACAACGGTTCCCATGAGCGCGAAAAAGGGGACCAATGCCGCACGGGCTTGGGTTACCCCATATTCACTGACCATGCCCGGCATAACAAAGCCGAGCGAGGCGGGCTTCATGACATCAATGATGAGCGCGACCACCAGCACCAGCATCAATCCCCAATGCGCCGCCGAGAGGGGGGCATCTTCCGGTGCGGCGACAACGATATGGCGTGATGCGGCAATCTGTGCTGCGACATTTTTAGGAAGCAGCCCGTAAGCCGAGATCGCGATGCCACCAACGATCAAAAACATACCAAAGATCATACCTGGGTCCATTGGCATTCCGGCAAGCCGGAAGCCCATGTCGCGTGCCATCCAGAACATCGGCAGATGGAGCAGCACCCCAGCGGTAACGCAGATGCAACCCAGTATGAAGGCCGCGAGGCTCGAGCGATCAACAAGGGCTTGCGCGTTTGACATTAAGGATCCCCAGTTATTCGGCGATTATGGCGACGGGCGGCAAATTAGGCAAATGGAAAGACTCTCTCTCGTATTAGTTGCGGCGCAAGAAAAACTGCCGGAGAATGGTGGACTGACAAAGCAGAAGATTGTATGCTACCGCCGACCACGAACGAACCGCGCGGGAAGCAGATTCATGATCGACCTAGAACATCTGCCGACAATTCCAAACGGGACAACGCTGCCGAAGCACCAACAGTTCCGAATCCTCGTGTTGTTCGCCCTCGGCATCGTTGCGTTCGTCTTGCTCATCGCGGTTGTACGCTGGCTGACAACGCCTGTACCTGTCGCAGCACCTGCACTTCCGCCGGGCACATTTCGACCTACGGACGAAGAACGGGCCGGACTGACCATCAAGGTCGCTGGAGATTCCTCATCTGCCGAGCAGACAATCGCGAGCGGCACAATCGCCGCCGATGATACGCGAGGAACGCCCGTGTTCATGCCCTATGGTGGCCAGGTCACCGCTGTGTTTGTCGATACCGGCACTCAGGTCAGTCGCGGGCAGCCACTCCTCAGGATACGTACGCCAGACTATGTCGATGCGCGGAATAATCTGTTCGCGGCAGCAGCAGCGCGCCGCACCGCAGCAGGCGCACTCCGCGTCGCGGAAGAAAATAACCGCCGCCAAACAGAAATCTATAAGACAGCGGGCGGCGCATATAAGGATTTTCGGCAATCAGAGGCCGATTTGGTTGCGGCGCAATCGGCGTTGCGAAGTGCGGAGTCGGCACTTGGCGCGGCACGCGACAAGCTCGCCATTTTCGGGAAAACCTCGGCAGAGATCGGGCGGCTTGAGGGCGAGAGAGAAGTGTCGGGCATCCATGTCGAGACGGTGCTCCACGCGCCCGTTGACGGGCTCATTGCGACCCGTGCGGTGTCGCCCGGTCTTGTGGTTTCGGCAGGCGGCTCAACCCCCGTTTTAACGATTACAGACCCGACACATGTCTGGTTGATTGCTCAACTGACGGAAGATGATGCGGCGCTGGTACACAATGGCGATGAGGTTGATGTGACGACCACGGCCTATCCGGGGCGCACATTCCACGCCAAGATTGATAATATCGCGGCGGCGCTTGATCCGACCACGCACCGGCTGCCGGTTCGTGCGTCAATCGAAAATCTCGACCGTGCGCTGAAGCCGCAGATGTTCGCGAGCTTCATCATCCGGCACAACACGAACAGCCCCAATGATCTAAGCATTCCGATGAGCGCGGTCATTCATGAAGGGGATACGGCGCGGATTTGGGTGGCGTTGCCCAACGGCCTGCTGCAATCACGCAATGTGAAACTCGGGGATGCGGTTGGTGGAATGGTGAAGGTCATCTCGGGCTTGCGGCCAGGTGAGCGCATTGTCACGTCCGGCGCAATCTTTGTGAACGAAGCAGGCACGCAACAGTGATGTTCGCTCGATGAACTCTCTGGTGCGCTTCGCGCTTCGGCAACGTATGCTCATCATGGCATTGCTGGCGGCTTTGCTCGTGGCGGGCGGTGTCGCGTTTTCACAGCTCAATATCGAGGCGTATCCTGATCCGGTGCCGCCGATGGTCGAGATTGTCACGCAAAGTGCTGGCCTTTCGGCCGAGGAGATGGAGCGTAACGTCACCATCCCCATCGAAGTTCAAATGGCCGGGCTGCGTGATCTCAGCGCCATTCGGGCTATTTCACTTTTCGGGCTGTCCGATGTCAAAATCCAGTTCAGTTATGATCTGACCTTTGATCAGGCGCAACAAAGCGTCATCAACCGCCTCGCCCAATTGCCACCGCTTCCCAACGGGATGCAGGCAAATATTTCCCCGACAAGCCCTATCGGCGAGATTTATCGCTACCGGATCAAAGCACCCGTCGGCTATTCCGTGATGGATTTGAAGACGCTTCAGGACTGGGTGCTGCAGCGGCGGTTGAAAGCCATCCCGGGCGTTATTGACGTCACAGGCTGGGGCGGGAAACTGCGCACCTACGAAGTCGTTGTCGATCGGGATAAGCTCGTGGCCAACAACGTCACGGTTGGCCAGATCATCAGCGCGATCAGCAAAAGCAACAGCAATGTCGGCGGCCAGACGATCAATTTTGGACCGCAGGCAGCCATTGTGCGCGGCGTCGGTCTGATCCAATCCGTCGAGCAGATTGACCATGTTTTGGTCGCGAGCAATGCGGGTGTTCCGGTTGAGTTGAAGAATGTCGCTACGGTAAAAATCGGTAATCAGCCGCGCCTCGGTATCGCGGGACAGAATGACGATAATGACATCGTTATGGGCATCGTGCTCATGCAGCGCGGCGCGAAATCGATGCCGACAATCGAGGCCGTAAAAAAAGCGGTGGCGGACATCAATGCGTCGGGTGTGTTGCCGCCCGGCGTTTCCCTGGAGCGCATTTATGATCGCTCGGACCTGATCAATATCACCACCGGCACCGTGATCCACAACCTGCTCGCCGGCATTTTGCTCATTTTCATTTTGCAATGGCTGTTTCTCGGGAATTTTCGCAGTGCTGTGATCGTTGCGATGACGATCCCGTTCGCGCTCGCCTTTGCTGTGCTGATCCTCACCGCGCAGGGCGAATCGGCTAACTTGCTCTCTGTTGGTGCGCTCGATTTTGGGCTGATCGTCGACGCGAGCGTGATCATGGTCGAGAATGTCTATCGGCACATGGTTGAGCGTGCACGGCGCATTGAAGAGGGCAAAGGGCATTTCTCCTACACGAGCCGTTTATCATCGATCCTCCACGGGGCGAGCGAAGTCAGCCGCGGCATCTTCTTTGCCGCCGCAATCATTATTGCCAGCTTCATCCCGCTGTTTACGCTGACGGGTGTTGAGGGGCACATCTTCGGGCCGATGGCAAAGACTTATGCTTACGCGATTGCTGGCGGACTGCTCGCCACATTCACGATATCGCCCGTGCTCGCCGCGATGATGCTGCCCGATCAGCTCGCCGAGACCGAGACCTGGATCGTGCGCAAATTGCGCGGACTATACGAGCCGCGTGTAGCCTTCGCGCTTGCGAACCGCACGCTGGTGTTCGGTGGGGTCGTGCTCTTGTTCGTGACAGCGCTGATTGCGGTTCGGGCGCTGGGCGTAGAGTTCCTGCCGCATTTGGAGGAAGGTAACCTCTATATTCGTGCGTCACTCCCGCCCTCAATCTCGCTTGAAGAGGGGCAGCCGACCGTCAACGGCATTCGTGCGATTCTCAAATCTTATCCTGAGGTCGAGACGGTCACGTCGACGCATGGGCGGCCCGATGACGGCACCGACGCAACCGGCTTTTTCAACGCCGAGTATTTTGTGCCGCTCAAGCCATTTGATACCTGGCCTACGGGAATGAACAAAGAAAAGCTGACGGCGGAGCTGAACGCAAAGCTCCGTAACCGTTATCCCGGCGTCGATTTCACATTCTCACAATATATCGAGGACAACGTCAACGAAGCGGCATCGGGCGTAAAGGGCGAAAACTCGCTCAAAATATATGGCCCTGACCTTGCCGTGCTCGAGAAAACGGCAAATCAGATCGATGCTGAAATGGCGAAGGTGCGCGGCATCACCGATCTTGGGGTGTTCCAGTCGCTCGGCCAGCCAACGGTGCGCATCGATGTCGATCGGGTGCGCGCCTCTCGCTATGGCCTGACGCCGGACGACATTAACACGACCGTTGCCGCCGCGATTGGCGGGCAGTCGCCAGGCGATCTGTATGAACAAAGTACGGATCGTCATTTCCCCATCATTGTTCGGCTGAAATCAGAACAACGCGACAGCTTGGAAGCGGTGAAGCGCATCACCATCGGTGCGCCGTCAACGAGCGGCACACAAATCCAGGTGCCATTATCCGAGGTGGCGAATGTCCGCCTTACATCGGGCGCTTCATTTATTTATCGTGAGCATCAAGAGCGGTATGTGCCGATCAAGTTCAGCGTCCGTGATCGTGATCTGGGCAGTGCCGTCGCCGAGGCCAAGGCGAGAATTGCCCACAACATACGGATACCCGCTGGCTACACGCTCGAATGGGCGGGCGAGCTTGGCAATCTGAGCAGCGCGGTCGCCCGACTGGAGATTGTTGTTCCCATCAGCCTGTTGCTGATCCTGATCCTTCTTTTTGCCAATTTCCGCGATATTCGCGACACGTTGCTGGCGTTCAGTGTCATTCCGATGGCGGTGATCGGCGGTGTGCTTGCGCTGGTGCTGACGGGTACGCCCTTCAGCATCTCGGCGGCGATCGGTTTTGTGGCGTTGTTCGGGATCGCTGTCATGGACGGCATCTTGATGGTGACGAGTTTTAATCAGGCGATTTACGAGGGATTTGATCGCCCGCAGGCGGTTGCAATCATGGTTCATAATGCGCTTCGTCCGGTGGTGATGACGTGTCTGGCAGCGGCCATCGGATTGCTCCCCGCAGCGTTGTCCGGTGGTATAGGCAGTCAAGTGCAAAAGCCACTCGCGCTCGTTGTCGTTGGCGGCATGAGCCTTGCGCCCGTGCTTATTCTGCTGGTTCTTCCGGTGTTGATTGAGCATTTCTCGACGCAGATATCGCGCAATGATCGAGGCGCGCACGGGCGTGACGTCGGGCATCATCCGCATCACCCACATCCGCCCGAGGGAGAACCCGCGTGAGAGCGGCGGTCATCCTCCTCGGCTTGATTGTCAGTGCCTGTACGCCGGGGGCTCCGCGTCCTGTAACCGATGTTCCCTTGTCGCCGGCAGCGGGCGGAAACGGCCCGACCGCCCCCATCACGCCCGTCAGCGGCCCCGCGCAGCGATTTGCGCTCGCGCCTGTACCCGCCGAGTGGTGGACGATGTTTGGCAGTGATAAGCTGAACGGGCTCGTGTCGCGGGCCATCGCTGCCAATAACGATATTGCAACGGCAGATGCGGCGCTTCGACAAGCGCGGGAACAGGCGCTTGCCGCTGGAGCCGCTCAATTGCCGACAGTGGATGCGAGCTATCAGGCGTTGCGGACTCAGGCGACCAACGCACTTGCCCCACCGATTCAGGATCAGAATGTCCTGCTTTACACTTTTCACACCAGCCAAGTTACGGTGGGCTATCAACTCGACGTCTTTGGTGGTGTGCATAACAAAATCCGGTCAGCGCGCGCCGCCGCCGATGTTGCGCGATATAGGTTTGAAGCCGCGCGCACGACCGTTATTGCGAATTTGGTGCTGGCGGTGATCCAGAACGCCTCGCTTAAAGCGCAGATTGATGCAGCAAATGCAGGTATTTCAGCGAATCGGGATGTTCTCGCCATGCTGCGCACGCGTCAGAAGCTCGGCGCTGTGGGTGCGCTGGATGTCAGTGCGCAGGAGACGGTGCTTGCGACAGCCGAAGCCGTACTGCCGCCTTTGATACGGACACAAGCGCATACACAGGCGCAAATAGCGGCGTTGATCGGGTTGGCACCGGGGTCGGCCTTGCCCGACTTGCCGACATTGGAGCAACTGCAGCTCCCTGACACATTGCCGCTTGCGCTCCCTTCGGAACTGGTTGACCGGCGGCCCGATGTTCGCGCGGCGAGGGCGCAAATGGAGGGGGCTGCCGCAGACGTGGGGACTGCGATTGCGGCGCGACTGCCGCTGTTTCAGATCACCGCAAGTCTTGGCGGGTCGTCGACTGATTTCACCGAGATGTTCAAGGATGGGAATCCTTTTTGGACGTTGCTGGGCGGCGTCTCGCAGCCCATTTTCCACGGAGGGGCGTTGCGGCACTCGCAACACGCATTCGAAGCGGCGTTTGATGGCAGCAAATCGCAGTACCGTGCCGCAGCGTTACAGGCCTTTGTCGACATTTCAGACGCGCTGACCGCGCTCAAATCCGATGCTGATTTGGTCGATGCGACAACGCGTGCGCAGGCAGCGGCGTCGCGAACGCTCAATTACGTGACCAAGCAGTTGCAACTGGGAGATGTGGGGACATTCGCGCTGCTGAATGCGCAAGCGTCGAACGCCCAAGCCTCTGCGGCGCTCATTCAGGCGCGCACGGCACGGTTCAGCGACACAGTCGCGCTCGTTCAGGCGCTTGGCGGTGGCTGGAGCGACACGAAGGTCAGCGCTGGCGGTAGCAACAAGTAAAACCTAGATGAGTGATTTGGCGATGCGTTGGCGCGCCGCGCCGATACGTCGACGAAGCCGCGCCACCAAATGCCTCAGAAGGGCACGTCGTCGTCTAAATCGCTGTCAAACGCGCCACCACCAGCACCCCCGCCAAAGCCACCACCCGACGGGCCATCGCGGAAGCCGCCACCAGCCGGTGCGCCGCGATCCTGATTATAGCCGCCGCCCGAACCGCCGTCGTTGCGGCCATCGAGCAGAGTGAGCGCGCCATTGAAGTTCTGGATGACGATCTCGGTCGTGTAGCGATCCTGACCGTTTTTATCCTGCCATTTGCGCGTTTGGAGCTGGCCCTCGATATAGACCTTACTGCCCTTGCGCAGATATTGCTCGGCGACACGACCGATGTTCTCGTTGAAAATCTGCACGCTGTGCCACTCGGTCTTCTCTTTGCGTTCGCCGGTGGCACGGTCTTTCCAGCTTTCGGAGGTGGCGATGTTGAGGCTGACCACCTTGCCGCCATTCTGGAAGCTGCGCGACTCAGGATCGCGCCCGAGATTGCCGATGAGCATAACTTTGTTGAGCGATCCCGCCATAAATTCCCCTTAAAGCCCGGCGAAGCGCGCGAGCCAATATGTGATACCTGCCGCGATGTAAGCGAGCGTGAACAGATATGCTACCATAAATGCGGGCCATTTCCAGCCATTGGTTTCGCGACGGATGACGGCGATGGTGCTCATACATTGCGGCGCGAACACGAACCAGGCGAGGAAAGCGAGCGCGGTCGGCAGGCTCCAGCGGCTCGCCAGCGTTTTGCCAAGCGCACCACCACCCTCGGGATCGTCAACGGCATAGGCTGTGGCGAGGGCGGACACCGCCACTTCGCGCGCCGCCATCGCGGGGATGAGCGCGAGCGAGATTTCGCGATTGAAACCAATGGGTTTGAACACGACCGCCAGCCCGTTGGCCATATGCCCCGCGATCGAAGCGTCCGTCTGCGATTGGCCGGGCATCGCGCGCGGGAAACTCAGCAGCAGCCAGAGCACGAGCGAGGTGCCCGCGATGAGCGTACCCGCGCGCTTCAGGAAGATCAGCACACGCTGCCAGAGCCCAAGCGCGAGATCGCGCCACACTGGCCATTGATATTTGGGCATCTCCATCATGAAGCCCGCACCTGCAGACTTGGTGACCGTGCGGCGGAGCACAAGCGCGGCGACGAGCGCCCCCACCACGCCCGCCACATAAAGGCCGAACAGCACCAGCCCTTGCATCCCAATCCCGAGAGCAACACTGCGCGCCGGAATGAATGCGGCAATGATGATCGTATAGACCGGCAGCCGCGCCGAGCAGGTCATCAGCGGCGCGATCAGCATCGTCGTCAGCCGATCCTTGGGGTCTTCAATCGTGCGCGTCGCCATGATGCCGGGCACGGCGCAAGCAAACGAGGAGAGCAGGGGAATGAACGCGCGCCCCGACAGCCCGACGCCGGCCATCAGCCGATCCATCAGGAAGGCCGCACGCACCAAATAGCCGCTCGATTCGAGGAGCAGGATGAAGAAGAACAGGATCAGGATTTGCGGAATGAACGCGAGCACGGCGCTCACGCCCTTGATGACGCCGTCGGTGAGCGCCGAGCGCAGCATCGACGGTGGCATCGTCTGGACGACATAGTGTTGCAGTTGGCCGAACCCATCGGTGATCATTTGTTGCGGCACCGTCGCCCAACTGAACACAGCCTGGAACATCAGGAAAAGCGTGACGAGCAGCAGCAGCGTGCCAAACACAGGGTGAAGAACAACATTGTCGATCATCCGCGTCCATTGGCGGGCAGGGGCCTCATGCAAAATCGCCGCTCGCGCGATGCGGCGGGCTTCGGTGGCGACATTGTGCTCCTGCGGCGGCAGGAGCCCAGAGTCTTTTGTCAAACTGGATTCCTGCTTTCGCAGGAGTACGGGGTCGCCATTCAGCACGCTCAAGACCGCCGCACCCAGTTCTGGCAGCCCGCGTTTGCGCACCGCGACGGTTTCAATCACTGGCACGCCCAATTCGGTCGCGAGCCGTGCGGCATCGAGCGTCAGGCCGTCGCGCGCCGCCAGATCGACCATATTGAGCGCGACCACCGTCGGGAGCCCTAGCGCGATAACCTCAAGCGCGAAGCGCAGATGAATGTCCAAATTCGCGGCATCTACCACGATGATGATCGCGTCGGGCTGCGGTTCGAGCACATGCGTGCCCATCACCACGTCGTGCGTGACCGCCTCGTCGGGGCTGAGCGGATCAAGGCTATAAGTCCCCGGAAGGTCAATCAGCTTCGCGATTGTGCCATTGGGCAGGGTGAACAATCCCGCTTTGCGTTCCACGGTCACGCCGGGATAATTGCCGGTGCGTTGCCGCGCGCCAGTGAGCGCGTTGAACAATGCCGATTTGCCGGCGTTGGGATTGCCGACGAGCGCAATGCGCGGCGCATCGGCATGGTGCGAGCGATGGTGATGATCGTGATGCGGGCGATGGTGATCACCCGTGCGGAGATGCGATGGCCTCACAGCGCCACAACCTCGATCGCGACCGCCTGCGCCTTGCGGAGCGCAATCGTCATCCGCCCGACTTTCACCGCGAGTGGGTCGCGCCCGAAAAGCCCCGCGCGGTGGAGTGCCTCAACCTGCGCGCCGACCTCAAACCCGAAAGCCTGCAGCCGCGTGGCTTCCGACGCGTTGAGCGTGTCCCATGCGATGGCCGTGATGCGGGCAGGGACGTTGAGATTGATCGAAGCCAATGATGTCATATTTATGTTATATGCGAATGCTTCTCATTAGCCAAACGAAAAACGCGGGACGAGAGTGACGTCACGCCGGATAGCGCAAGCGGCCTAGGAAGCGTGCGGGGCTGAACGCGAGGTCAGAACGTGCGGCAATTCCGGCCTTCGCCTTTTCAAACCGCATGATGCCGTCAATCCGTCGTGCGAGGAACGCGCGCGTGTCGGCATGGCCTTCGCTCTCGTCATTGAGGAACACCGCGAGCGTTGCGGCATAAACCGAGCCGAGAATCGCCCGCTTGGTATAGTGATTGTAATCGGTGGCGGTATCGCCCGCCGCACGCCACATCACGTCCGCCGCGCGCCAGCCGAGCTTCGCAGCGGTGAGTGCGTTCGTGGGGAAGGCGAGAACGGCGAGCGCGCGCCGCAGCGCCTCCTTGTGCGGGCTCAGCAGATCAAGGCGCGCTTCGATGAGCGCGGTAATCCGCGCGCGCACCTTCATCGCCGCGAGTGCGTCTGGGGTGAGCGCCGCCAGCATGGCCGCATCGACGCTCGCAAACCAGGCGTCGATCATCGCAACGCTACTGCCGTCAAACGCCAGTTGGGCAACATCGCGGTTGATCCCGAGCGCATCGGCGGCAGCATCGACCGCAACCTTGCTCCAGCCATCGAACGCCGCGTGATTGGGCAGTTCTGCCCCCAGTCGCAAACGGGTAGCATCGAGCGTTTCAGTGTCGTGCGGCGCAGTCATATTGCAAAGCCCTATCAAAAGCGGTGACACCGTCGAAATGGGATGTTAACAACGCTTAGTCAATGCGCGGGAGTCGTCCGCGTCCGTTAGGGGACTGAATATGGCAAAGTTTTTTGGAAATTTGAACGCGGTGCTCGCGGTTGGCCTTTTGGCGCTGATCGTGCTGCTCGCGATTGCATCGCAATTTCAGGATGTATTGAGCATCCTCGTCTTCCTGCATGTGATCTGCGGGATCATGTGGATCGGGCATCTGTATTATTTCAACTTCACCCAGATCCCAACCATGCCGAAAATTCCGGCAGAGTTGAAGCCCGCTATCGGCAAATACATCGCACCCGAGGCGCTGTTCTGGTTCCGTTGGGGCGCAGCATTCACCGTGCTGACGGGTCTTTCGGTCGTGCATATCAAGGGTGACGACACCGCGTTCGCATTCGCTCCCGGCTTCCGCCTCATCGGCATCGGGATGTATCTCGCGCTGTTTATGGCGGCGAACGTCTGGTTCTTCATCTGGCCGAACCAGAAAAAGGCGCTTGGCATTGTTGAGGCAGATGCTGACACGAAGGCGAAGGCCGCGAGCTACGCCATGATGGGTAGCCGTACAAACACGCTGCTGAGCATTCCGATGCTCTATTGCATGGTCGCCCAGTCGATCAGCCCTTGGTAAACTGATTTGCGGGGCGGCTAGCTGCTGAGCGCCGCCCCCATTCGCCGGATGGCATCGACCTTCGCGTGAAGCGCTGACCAGTCGTCAGCTTCCGCAATCCGCGCCCAGATCGCCTCGACCTCGTCAATGTGCATCGAGCAGGGCGCGCTGTCCGCCCAGTAGCGGTGGGCCAAGGCTCCCGATGTTTCGTAGCCCCCGATCATGTTGCGGAACGCCACAAACGCTTCGTGCGCATATTCGGCGCGATCGGTGCGCAACCGCCCGCCGCGCCAATCGAAATAGAACCGGTCGATCTCGACGCCGCTGCCCGTCAGCCCCGCCTCGATTGCACCGACGAGTGCCAAATCGCTCTCTAATCCGCGTGGGATGACCCCCAGCCGCCACAGCATTTGATCGGCTAACGCCTGCCGATACACCGGCCCGAACAAATCGAGCGCCGCGCGCAGGGCATCATGATCGGCATAAAGTGCCAGGCATTGCGCGAGTTGCACCACATCCCAATGGATCGCCTCAGGCTGCCGACCAAACGCATAAAGCCCGGCATGATCGAAATAAGCAGCGGTGAAGCCCGCTTCCCATTTCGGCGTGAAGCGCCATGGCCCATAATCAAAACTCTCGGCGGTGATATTGATATTGTCCGAATTGAGCACGCCGTGAACGAAGCCCGCCGCCATATAGCTCGCGGCTAGGCGCGCGCAGCCCGCCGTCACGTGCGCGAGCAGGCGCTGCGGCGCGTCCGCATCCGCGCTCTCGTTATAATAATGCTTGAGCGCATAGGCGGTGACGCGTTTGAGGTTGGGCACATCCTGCGACGCCGCAAGCCGCTGAAAACTACCGATACGGATATGCGAATGCGACAGCCGGACGAGCACCGCGCCGCGCGTCGGGCTGGGCTCGTCATTACGTTCGAGCGCCTCGCCCGTTTCAAGCACCGAGAAGGTGCGTGAGGTGTTGACACCGAGCGCCTCCAGCATCTCGGTCGCGAGGATTTCGCGCACTGCGCCTTTCAGCGTCAGCCGCCCGTCGCCAAAGCGCGAATAGGGCGTGGTGCCCGAGCCCTTGGTGCCAAGGTCAAGCAACCGTCCCTGATCGTCGCGCAGTTGCGCAAAGAGAAAGCCACGCCCGTCGCCGATCTCGGGATTATACACGCGGAATTGATGGCCGTGATAGCGCAGCGCGAGTGGCTGCGGGAGATTGTTCGGCAAGGGCTGGAACGCGCCCATATGCCGGAGCCAAGCCTCGTCATCAAGACCCGCCAGCCCAACCTGCGCCGCCGCACGGTCGTTGCGAAAGCGCAGGATCGTTTGCGGAAAGCGCGCCGCCGAGACTGGATCGGCAATAAAGTCAGAAATTTCTGCGATTGCTGGCGCTGCGACGTAAGGACTGGGTTGCGGTTCGGTCATCATCAGGTGATATGGGCGCAGGCGTAAGGGTGATGCAACATGAGTCTGTATACCGATGGCTATTGGTGGTCGCATGACGATCTGCGGTTGCATTATCGTGACTATGCGGGACCGTCGGATAAGCCGCCGATCATCTGTATCCCTGGCCTCACGCGCAACAATCGCGATTGGGAGCCTGTGGCGGGACGTTTGGCCGGCGAATGGCGCGTCATTACGGTGTCGCTGCGCGGGCGCGGCGAGAGTGCCTATGCGAAAGATCCGCTGACCTATGTCCCGCTCACCTATGTGCGCGATATTGAGCGGCTGCTCATTCATCTGAAACTTGAGCGCTTTGTGTTGTTTGGCACGTCGCTGGGCGGAATCGTAACGATGCTGATGGCGGCAACGGGTGGCGAGCGGATCGCGGGTGCGCTCATCAACGATGTCGGCCCCGTCATTGACCCTGTCGGCCTTGAGCGGATCAAAACCTATGTCGGTCGCACGTCGAGTTGGCCGACATGGGTGCATGTGGCGCGCGCGCTGCAAGAACTCAATCGACCAATCTTCCCAAAATTTGAGCTGAGCGATTGGCTGGCCATGGCGAAGCGAACGCATCGGCAAACACCGGCAGGGCGCATCGTGGCTGATTATGATCCGAAAATTGCGATCCCGTTCAAGCTGCCGAACACCGAACCCGCTTTTGATATGTGGCTAACACTCAACGGGTTAGCGGGTAAGCCCGTTCTGATTGTGCGCGGCGCAAATTCGGATCTGTTCTCGGAAGCAACAGCGCAAGAAATGTTACTGCGTCTGCCGGAGGCCAAGCTGGTGACCGTGCCCGATGTTGGTCACGCCCCGATACTTGATGAGCCTGAAGCGGCGGCCGGGGCCGACACGCTGCTGGCGGCCGTCGAAGACTGGCAATGGTCATAGCGCACAAATGACTGTCCGCATCCTGCATTGCCATTCCACCTTCGCACTGGGTGGAAAAGAAGCGCGCGCGGTGCGGCTGATGAACGCCTTTGGCGATCAGGCGCAGCACACCATCCTCTCTGCCGTTCCGGATGCATTGGGCGCGCGCGCGGCAATCGATCCGCAGGTGCAGGTTGATTTCCCGACCGATGCGCCCTCGCTGATCGGCAAGCCCTCGCTGCGGCGCTACCGCACGCTTGGAGCCTATATGCAGCAGTTCGATCTGGTGCTGACCTATAATTGGGGTGCGATGGATGCCGTGGGTGCGCGGCGGCTGTTTCCAAAGGGGTGTCCGCCCCTCATCCACGCAGAGGATGGCTTCAACAGTGATGAGGCCGAGCGTCTTAATGTGAAGCGCAATCTCTTCCGTCGGCTGATGCTGCCGACAGCTTTTGCGCTGGTGGTGCCATCGCGGGTGCTGGAACAGATCGCGCTGGAGACTTGGGGACAGCCGCGCGCGCGCGTTCACCGGATCAGCAACGGGATCGATGTTGCCGCCTATACCGCGCCGCCGCGCGACGATGTTATTCCTGAGTTTCGAAAGCGCCCCGGTGAAGTCGTCATCGGTACGCTGGCGGGGCTGCGCAGTGTGAAGAATATTCCAAGGCTGGTGCGCGCGTTCGCGACACTGCCGAGCAATACGAGACTGATGATCGTTGGGGAGGGGCCAGAGCGCGGCGCAATAATCGGGGAAGCCGTTAAATGTGGTGTCGTTGATCGTGTCCTGCTGCCCGGCTTTCTCCCCTCGCCGCAGCAGTATCTCGGCCTGTTCGACATTTTCGCCTTGTCATCAGATTCCGAGCAGTTCCCGATTTCACTCGCCGAAGCGATGGCAGCCGGACTACCCGTGGTTGCGACCGATGTCGGCGATGTCCGCGCGATGCTGCCCGCCGCCAATCAGGATTATGTGATCGCAGCAGGTGACGAGCATGGCTTTGCCATCGCGCTCAGCCATTTGGAGGCCGATGCCGGATTGCGCAAATGCATTGGTGCGGCAAACCGCGCGCACGCGAAAAAAACATTGGATGAAAACGCCATGATCGCCAGCTATGCGGCGCTCTACAGCGACGCATTAAAACATGTGCGCAATCCGAAATCTTTGTTATAAGCTTAACTTTTGCTAGGGTGTCGTGGATGTTCAAAGGGTTGAAGCCCATTAATTACGGTGGTCGCGAGATGTGGCCATTGATCGAAGGCGGCAAGGGCGTTGCGGCGACCAATCATGCCAGCTCGGGGGCGTGGGCAGCAGCTGGCGGCATTGGCACGATCAGTGCGGTGAATGCTGACAGCTATGACGCGATGGGCAATGTCATCCGCCAAGTTTATCCGCAAAAGACACGTGGCGAGCGCCACGAGCAACTTATCCGCTATGCGATTGATGGCGCGGTTGAACAGGTGAAGCGCGCCTATGACATCGCCTCGGGCAAGGGCGCGATCAACATCAACGTGCTGTGGGAAATGGGCGGCGCGCAGCAAGTCCTGCACGGCGTTTTGGAACGCACCAAAGGCCTTGTCACCGGCGTGACGTGCGGCGCGGGAATGCCATACAAGCTCTCCGAAATCGCGTCGAGCTACGGCGTTTCCTATCTGCCGATCATCTCCTCGGCGCGCGCGTTCAACGCCCTGTGGAAACGCGCTTATTCAAAGGCTGCCGATTATCTCGCGGCTGTGGTGTATGAAGACCCTTGGCTTGCGGGTGGGCATAACGGCCTTTCGAACGCTGAGGACCCCCGCGCGCCGCAAGACCCGTATCCGCGCGTCAAAGCGCTGCGCGAGACGATGCGCGCTGGCGGCATCTGTGACTCCAAGCCCATCGTGATGGCGGGTGGCGTGTGGCGGCTCGATGAGTGGGAGCATTGGATTGATAATCCTGAGCTCGGCCAGATTGCCTTCCAGTTCGGCACACGGCCGTTGCTGACCACCGAAAGCCCCATTCCGCAGGGATGGAAAGACCGGCTGACGACACTCGATGAGGGCGATATTCTGCTCCATAAATTCTCGCCGACAGGGTTCTACTCAAGCGCGGTGCGCAACCCGTTCCTGCGCAACCTTGAGGCGCGGTCGGAGCGCCAGATCGCCTTTTCACGCGAGGCGGCAGGCGACCATCAGTTCCAGCTTGATGTCGGCGTGAAGGGCAAGAATTATTGGGTGACGCGCAACGATCTGCTCCGCGCGCGTGAGTGGTTTGGCCTCGGCTATACCGATGCGCTCAAGACGCCCGACAATACCTTGGTGTTCGTGACGACGCAGGAACGCGATGAAATCCGCAAAGATCAGGCCGATTGCATGGGCTGCCTCTCGCATTGCAGCTTCTCGGCTTGGAAAGATCATGACGATTATTCGACCGGCTATCTCGCCGATCCACGCAGCTTCTGCATCCAGAAAACGCTGCAGGACATCGCGCACGATGGCGACCCTGAGCAGAACCTGATGTTCGCGGGCCATAGCGCGTATAGGTTCAAGACCGACCCGTTTTACTCAAATGGCTTTGTGCCGACAACGAAGCAGTTGGTTGACCGAATTTTGACGGGAGCTTGATGTTAAGGAGGCGGTGATGGCAGTGACTGGAGGTTGCCTGTGCGGTGATGTGCGTTACGAAATTACGGGCGAGATCAAATGGCCCGGCAAATGCTATTGCCGCGACTGTCAGAAGGAATCGAGCAGCGGGCATGTGAGCATCGTCGCCGTTGATGCGTCAGATATTCGATTAACGAAGGGGGCGCTGACGACCTTCATCACAACAGGCAAGAGCGGACAGCCTGTTCACCGGAGCTTTTGCCCCCGGTGTGGGACACATGTGCTCGGTCACCCCGTCGTGATCGGCGATATGCGTACGGTGCGCGCTGGCACACTCGACGATCCGAGCGCCGTCACCATGTCAATGGCGATCTTCGTGTCGCAGGCACAGCCTTGGGACCTGCCACCCGAGGGGCTGTTGCAATTTGCCGAGGCCCCATCGGGCCCGCCAGCCTGATCAGTGGGCGCGCGTCGCGTCCGCAAACTTCTCCGCAATCATAATCGTCGGCGCGTTGGTGTTGCCCGAGACGAGCGTTGGCATCACGCTGGCATCCACCACATAAAGCCCTTCGACGCCGCGTACGGCAAGGTTGGTATCGACCACGCTCTCGCCGTCCGAGCCCATTCGGCAGGTGCCGACGGGGTGGTAGATCGTTTCCGCCCAGTCGCGCGCCGCCGCAAGCAAGTCATCGCGCGTCGTCACTCCGTCCCCCGGCCAGATTTCGGGCCCGCGATAGGGCGCAAATGCCTCCGCCTGCCCGATCTTCCGCGCGACCTCGATGCCGACCAGCATCGTATCGATGTCCGTTTGCGTGGCGAGATAGTTCGGGTCTATCACTGCATGGGCCTTGGGATCGGGCGAGGCGAGGCGGATGGTCCCCCGGCTTTCGGGCCGCAACTGGCAAACATGCATTTGGAAGCCATGCTCGGGAGACATTCCGCCGCGCCCATGCGGCTCGACCCGTGCGGGGACGAAGTGAATCTGAAGATCAGGCGCATCGAGCCCCTCGCGCGAGTGGAAAAAGGCGCCTGCCGGTGTAGGGATATGGCCGCCTGGCCCTTGCTTCAGAACCGCCCATTTGAAGAAGGTCGCTATTTTCGGGATGATATGGGCAGTGCCATTGAGCGACACCGGCTGGGTGCATTTCCATTGCAGCAGCAGGTCGAGATGGCCTTGCAAATTTCCGCCGACATTCGCGCTGTCGCTGCGCACTTCAATCCCCTGTGCGCGCAGATGTTCAGCGGGGCCGATTCCGGACAGCATCAGCAGTTGCGGCGAGTTGATCGCGCCCCCGCTGAGAATAACCCGTGCAGCAGAAACCGCCTGCGACTGGCCGTTGCGCGTAACCTGCACACCGCTGGCGCGCGCACCTTCGAACAGCACACGCTCGACAAGTATATCAGTCCAGATATCCAAGTTTTTGCGTCCCATCGCGGGATCGAGATAGGCGCGCGCGGTGGACCAACGGCGGCCATTCTTGGTGGTGGAGTCATATAACCCAGCGCCGTCCATTTTCGGCCCATTGAAATCGTCGGTGCGGCCGATACCGGTTTGTTCGGCGGCCTCGAGAAAGGCATCGATCAGCGGATTGCTCAGCGAGCGGGTTGAGGTGTGAAGCGGCCCAGCCGCGCCGTGGACCTCGGTTTCACCGCGCTCTGAATCCTCGGCCTTGCGGAAATAGGGCAGGACATCGCCCCAGCCCCAGCCAGTGCAACCCAGCTGCGCCCAATGGTCATAGTCGCTGGCATGACCGCGGATATAGACCATGCCGTTGATCGCCGACGATCCGCCCAGCGCGCGGCCACGCGGCCAGAACAGCTTGCGGTTGTTAAGATGGGTTTGGGATTCCGTCCAATAGCCCCAATTCGCTTTGTGTGGCTTATCGGGCGGGATGATTTCGGCGATCCCCATCGGCATATCGATGAGCGTCTCTTTGCCCTTGCCGCCCGACTCGATCAGCAGGATGCGCGTGGTGCCATTGGCCGAAAGACGATTGGCGAGCACGCAACCAGCACTGCCGGCACCGACGATGATGATGTCATATGTGTCTGTCATAACGTGAGGCTATAAGAGATTTTGACTACTGACAACGGTGTAAAACCGCCTCAGGGCGCAGCTTCGCGGGCCTAAATATAATCAATGCTTGTTTTTTCTGCGTCGCAACATTAGAGGATGACGCAGCGCATCGGGAGCAGCTAGGCCTTAACGCCAGTTCCCGTTCCACCGGTCAGCGTGATTGTTCCTTGGAATTCGAGGATGCAGGCCGGGATTTAAGGCGCACACCGCCTCAGGCTTCCCTTTTCACGCGGGTTGTCAGTTTTGACCCCGCTCGGCAGTGCAACATTGCGCGCCCAGCCAAATTTTATTGGATTATTATGACTTATTTTAAAGATTTGGGGCTTTCCGCTCCCATTCTCGCCGCGCTTGATGCGAAAGGCTATACCGAACCCACGCCGATTCAGGTGCAATCGATTCCCGCGCTCATCGAAGGTCGCGACCTGTGCGGCATCGCGCAGACTGGCACCGGCAAGACCGCTGCTTTCGCACTCCCCTCCATCATGCGGCTGGTTGCGAACCCCGTTGCGCGTCGACCGCTTGCCTGTCGGATGCTGGTGCTGTCGCCGACGCGCGAACTCGCCGCGCAAATTGCGCAATCGTTCAAGGATTACAGCAAGGGCCAGAAGCTCAGCACCGAGTGCGTATTTGGTGGCGTTCCCATCAACCGCCAGATTGCGGCACTACGTGGCGGCGTGGATGTGCTCGTCGCGACGCCGGGCCGTCTGCTCGATCTGATCGACCAGCGCGCGCTCTCGCTCAAGCACGTCGAGATTTTCGTGCTCGATGAGGCCGACCAAATGCTCGACCTCGGCTTTATCAACGCGCTCAAGCGGATTGACGGCATGTTGCCCAAGCAGCGCCAGTCGCTGTTTTTCTCGGCGACAATGCCAAAGTCGATTGCCGATCTCGGCGCGCGCTTCCTGCATGATCCGGTTAAGGTTTCGGTCGCGCCGCAATCTACGACCGCCGAGCGCGTCGATCAGCATGTTATTTTCGTCAATCAGGCTGAGAAGACCGCGCTGCTCTCTGCCGTGCTCAAGCGCGAGCCGATTGACCGCGCGCTCGTTTTCACGCGCACCAAGCATGGCGCGGACAAGGTGGTGCGCCAGTTGCACGCGACCGACATTCCCTGTGCCGCGATCCACGGCAATAAGAGCCAAGCGCAGCGCACCCAGGCGTTGGAGGCCTTCCGGCGCGGTGACATCAAAATCTTGATCGCGACCGATATCGCCGCGCGCGGCATCGATGTGTCGGGCGTGTCGCACGTCATCAATTTCGAACTGCCCAATGTGCCCGAGCAATATGTCCACCGGATCGGCCGGACGGCGCGTGCCGGTGCCGAGGGCGTCGCGATTAGCTTTGTCGATGGCGAAGAGCGCGGCTATCTTAAGCAGATCGAGCGGCTCACGCGCGTTCAGCTTGAGCCGATGGCGCTGCCCGAGGACTTTGCGTCTATCAAGGCGAGCATGCCCAAGCCCGCGCCGGTGGTGCGGCCCACAAACAGTGGACGTGGCAAGCCAGGTGGTGGTCGTGGTGCCGCCCCCGGTGCGCGTCCCGAGGGCGAGCGCAAGCGCTTCTTTAACCCGAACAAAAAGCCGGGAGCGGTTGGTGCCCATAAGGGCGCGGTCCGTAAAACGGGGCGGTAAATGCGTCGCGGCTTTCGTCGTTTGTTCAAATTTCTACTCGGCCTCGCACTCCTCATGGGTGCGGGGCTGATTGCAGCGCCCTATGTGTTCGATCAGCATTATTATCATGGGCCGAAGTCTGCGCATTTTGACGGCGAGCATTTCTTTAATCCTGACGGTATGAGCCATGTTCCGCCAACGCCCGGCCATCCGCGGGTGCGCCTCATCTGGAGTATGCTGACCGGACAAGGCCGGCCCGCTTGGCCCGATCATGTGGCGGTGCACCCGAGCAAACCCGAGGCGCGGGTTGATGGCGACCGGCTGGTGGCCACTTGGGTTGGGCATGCGACGGTGCTGGTGCAGACTGAGGGGCTGAATATCCTCACCGATCCCAATTGGTCGGAAACGACGGGGCCGTTTGGCATTGGTCCGCGCCGCGTTGCAGCACCGGGAATCAAGTTCGCTGACCTGCCGCACATTGATGCGGTGGTGATCAGCCATGATCATTATGATCATCTCGATGTGCCGACATTACAACAGCTGCAGGCACGCGATCATCCGCGCATTTTTGCGGGGCTGGGTGTTGATGTGTTGTTGCAGCAAAACGGCATAAAGGCGCAGGCGATGGACTGGGGGGATCATACTCGTCTCACGCCCAACGTCGAGATCATCGCCACGCGCAACCATCACTGGAGCAGCCGCTGGAGCTATGACGAAAAGCGCACGCTCTGGTCAGCGTTTGTCATCAAGACGCCACACGGTAATATCTTCTTCGCGGGGGATACGGGCGCGGGCGACATGAAATGGCCAACTGAGGCGCGCAGCTATGGCCCGATCCGGCTGGCGCTTATCCCCATTGGCGCGTTTCGCTTCGCGCCGGGACAAATGGCGATTGATCAGCATGTTGGGCCGATTGATGCCGTGCGCGTGTTCGAAGAGCTGGGTGCGCAACAGGCCATCGGCATTCATTGGGGCACATGGCATCTTTCAAACGAGGGCTATGACACCCCGCCCAAAATGCTGGCAGAAGTGATGAAATGTCATGGACTTGACCCGGCTCGGTTCCGCGCCACCGCCTATGGCGAGCCGGAGACTATTGCGCCGTTGCACCCCAACCAACCACAGGCTGCACCAACAGACATTGCCGCCTGCCTCGCCCGTCCCGCAATAACCGCGCTGCCTTAGCAGCGGGCGGCTAGAGCTTCGGCTCTTCGCGCTTCAGCGTCGATTTGTTGCGTAGCTTCCAGTCTTTATCCGTGCTGTCGGGCGCGCGAAAATCCTCTTGCGACGCAAATTTATCACCATCGCGCACTTCAGAGGTGCGGATCAGCGCGGGCAGCTTATTGTCGGTGCCCTCATGCTCGTAGGTGATGATCCAGTGCGTCGGATCGGTGTAGCTCACGACCGTCGCTTTGTCGGTGTAATGGTCAATCGGGCGACCGCGCTCGAGCGCGATATTCTCGACAGTGCCTGCGGGCGTATTGAAGAGATACGCTGTGGTGATAATCACCTTGCCGCGCTTCGGGCCGTCATCAAAAGTCGCTATGTTGAGGATGGTTGCCCCATCCGCCAGTGCCACGATATTAGTGCGCATCGCCAGATCGACCATCTTCTCCGACTTATAGTCCCGATAGGCGAGCGTCCCGACCCAATGTCCGGCCAATCCGGCCTCGAGGACTACCGGCGGCGGCGCAGGGGGCGCATTCTCGGACGGCTGCGCGGCTGCGGCCACTGGTAGCGCGAGGAGCAGGGCGCACAGATCACGCGTACGGAAAGCAAGGGTCATTGAGCGTCTCCTTTTAGGATGCCGTGTCTTGTCATGCGCGCCTGAATTTACGGTGAATGGGGCCGATCCAAATTCAGAGGGCTACGCTGGGTCAGCCGCAATGCGCAAACAAAGCGTCAGTTCATATAACCATATCGGTTATGCGGCGTCTTAAGCTAGGCTACAGCACGATTTCGGAACAAGCGGCTACTAGGGTAGCGCTCGTGTAGGACACAAGCCTTCTCAGTCGATTTTTCGGGTCGTCCTACGCGGTATCCGGCTCACTTAACTTGAGCTGCCATCGCAATTTTTTCTAGACTCTTAATTTCGTTCCTCAAACGCGCTATTTCGTTCTCGTAACGCGTCTCTGATGATGACGTCACTCCCTTCAATTTGATCGTTGCCTTTTCCATACCATTTATCTGACTCTGGAGCGTCTTATATTCAGATAAGAATTTCGTTAGTTGCGTCTGGAGTCTTTTATTCTCATTCGTTAATTGAAGGATGCGCTCGTTTAGCTCGATATTTTTACTCGCCAGTTCGGACTTCTTTGCCTGCAGCTGTTCAACTTGAAACGACAAGCTTCGCTCCCGTTCTCGCAAACTTATGAGATTCATAGCAAATGGCTGGTTTGGGTCGGCCAATAACTCCCCGAGCTTGGAGACAATATCTTGAAACTGCGGTAGGGTGTGTATCTGCTGAGTTATGGACACTGCGTCCGATTCCAGCGCCCGCATTATTTCATGGACGTCCGACTCGTGTCGCTTTAAAATATCCTCGGTTAGCGATACAAACCCCATTATTAATGCTGAACCCCCAATCTAAATTTTACCCACCACGCTCTCGGGCAGATCCTTGCCGAACACACGCTGATAATATTCCGCGACCAGCGCCCGCTCGGCCTCATCGCACTTGTTGAGGAAGGAGAGGCGGAAGGCGAAGCCGACATCACCAAAGATCGCCGCATTCTGCGCCCAGGTGATCACGGTGCGTGGGCTCATCACGGTCGAGATGTCGCCGCCGATAAAGCCTTGTCGCGTCATATCCGCCACCTTGACCATGTTGGCGACGACCTGCTTATCGGTTTCGCCAGACTTGGCGAGCACGATTTCGGCTTCCACCGCAGCAGGCAGATAATTGAGTGTGACGACGATGTTCCAGCGATCCATCTGGCCCTGGTTGATCTGCTGCGTGCCATGATACAGCCCGCTGGTATCGCCCAGCCCGACGGTGTTGGCGGTGGCGAACAGCCGGAAATAGGGGTTCGGCCGGATCACGCGGTTCTGATCGAGCAAGGTCAGTTTGCCCTCGGTTTCGAGCACGCGCTGAATCACGAACATCACGTCGGGGCGGCCCGCGTCATATTCATCAAACACGAGCGCGGTCGGCGTTTGCAGCGCCCAGGGAAGCAGCCCCTCGCGGAATTCGGTAACCTGCTGGCCATCGCGCAGCACAATCGCGTCGCGGCCCACCAGATCGATGCGGCTGATATGCGCATCAAGGTTGATGCGGATGCAGGGCCAGTTGAGCCGCGCGGCGACCTGCTCGATATGCGTTGATTTGCCCGTGCCGTGATAGCCCTGCACCATCACCCGCCGGTTGTGCGCAAAGCCCGCGCAGATCGCGAGCGTAGTGTCCGGGTCGAACACATAATTCGGGTCAAGATCGGGCACGCGCTCGTCCGCCTCGCTGAACGCGGGGATTTCCATGTCCGAGTCGATGCCGAACAATTCGCGCGCTTTGACCATTTTGTCGGGCGCTTCGAGGATTGTTGTGGCGCGGCTATCGGGTTGAATGTTCGGAATGTCAGTCATCGCTTTTGCCTAGACGGGTGCGGGGGCGGCTGCAATACTGTTCTGATAACGACTCAACGAGAGGAGCGCGCGATGAAATATTTTGATGGCATTGTTGTTCCTGTTCCCCGCGCGAACAGGGATGCGGCACTTGAATTTTCGCATAAGGTGAATCGACCTTGGCTAGAGCATGGCGCCCTGCGCGTCGTCCGTGGCTGGGGCGTTGAATTTCCCGAGGGGACGAAGAACGATTTTCGTCGCGCGGTCGGTGCCACCGAGGATGAGGATGTTGTTTTTGGCTGGGTTGAGTGGCCCGACAAGGCAACGCGCGATGCGGCGATGGCGAAAATGCGCAGCGCCGATGGGCCCCGCCCAGTCCCGCCCTTCGATCCATCGCGTATCATGTTCGGGGGATTCGAAACCAGCTTTGATACCGACGACGCGTGACGTTCTGATCATAAGTGGACTAATTTAGGCGGGTTCAATTTGTTGCAATAGACGAAGACGGAGAACAAAGCTTGAGCGACTTTATCTGGTATGAACTGATGACGCACGACGTTGAGGGTGCGCAGAAATTTTATGGCGATGTCATTGGTTACTCGATCATTCCCTCAGTCAATCCTGATTTCGACTATCGGATGTGGGCGTTACGCGACATCGTGCTCGGTGGCCTTATGAAAATTCCTGACACGACCGCGGCTGCAGGGATGCGGCCGGCTTGGTTGGGCTATATCGCGGTGGCTGATGCTGATGACGCCGCCGACGCCGTGACGGCCGCAGGCGGCACCATTCTCATGCGACCGACAACAATCCCCAATATCGGGCGGTTGGCGCTCGTGACCGATCCGCAAGGTGCAGCGTTTTATGTCATGGTGCCGAAGCATGGCGGCGCGTTTACGTCGCTTGGGCAAAAGCCCGGGCAATGCGGGTGGAACGAACTTCATACCACCGATAGCGCCGCAGCACTTGATTTTTATGTGCAGCATTTCGGTTGGGTGAACAGCAGCAACATGGATATGGGCGCGATGGGCACGTATCATATGTTCAACACCGGGCAGGGCGACGCGGTCGGCGGTATGATGACCAATTCGCAAGTGCCACATCCGCACTGGCTGTTTTACCTCAATGTCGACGACATCAATGCGGCCAAAGCGCGCGTTGAAGCGGCGGGCGGCAAGGTCTATTTCGGGCCGCAAGAAGTGCCCGGTGGCCAATGGGTGATCACCGCTGGTGATCCGCAGGGTGCGACATTCGGGCTGGTCGCACCGAAATAAGATCAACAAGGGGGGACGATGATGGACAAAGCCATAACAGTGCTGATTGTCGGTTTGGTGCTGACGCTGTGGAATCTCGGGGGTGTGTATTCATTCTATCATGACTACACAATGACGTCTGCGGACATATCCAAGCTGCCCGCTGCGCAAGCGGTGATGTACACCAAGATGGGCGGCTGGGAGTGGGTCGTCTATGCAGTCGGCACAATCGCGGGGCTGATCGGTTCGGCGCTTATCGCGCTCAAAAAAGGCTGGGCGGCGCCGGTGTCGCTTGTCAGCCTTGTCGCCGTCGCCATCCAATTCGGCCACACGGCTTTGGCCCATGCGGCCAGCAGTGTCTGGACGCCGGGCGCAATTGCCTTTGTCGGGTTCATCGTTCTCATCGCCGCGATACAGTGGCTGCTGGCTCGCCGTTGGAAGGCCAAGGGGCTGCTCGCATAGCAGCCCCAGTAATCGGTTAGCCGCCCAGATAATCGCGCTTGCCGACTTCGACGCCTGCGTTGCGCAGCAAAGCATAGGTCATGCTGCTGTGGAAATGGACGTTGGCGATCATGAAGCCGAACAGGTAGTTCTGGCCCTCAAAGTGCAGGTCACCGAACGGTGACTGGATGGTGATCGGCTTCTCTTCGGTGCTGTCGATCTGCTCGGGCTTGAATGTGCCGAGATAGTCGATAACCGACTCGCAGCGCGCGATGAGCGCAGCGAAATCCGTCTCATCATCGGCATGCGTCGGGGCTTCGGTGCCAGCGAGCCGCGCCATGCCGCGTTTGGCGACATCGCAGGCGATCCGAACCTGGCGGGCGAGCGTGAACATATCGGGCGCGAGCCGCAGTTCGAGATAATTCGCCTCATCCGTGCCCTTGGCTTTGGCATGCTCATGGCCCTTTGTGAGCACATTCTTGAGGTTGTTGAGCGCGTGGGTGAGCACGGGCACGCTGGCGGAATACATCGAAATGGTCATGGTCGCTCTCCTGTCGTTGGGGAGCAATGCCAATGAACGGATCGCCTGAGTCTGTCGAGGCTACGACTCGCTCACACCTCGAAAACTTGCGCTTACGCGAATGCGGCAGCTGCGCGCAGATGCTGATAAGCGGCGATCACCTTTTGCAGCTTCGCCTCGCTGCTGCGGTCACCCCCATTATGGTCGGGATGATATTGCCGTGCCAGCTTGGTATAGGCGGTGCGCAGCGCACGGCGGTCGGCATCGAGCGCGAGCCCCAGCGTTTTTAGCGCGGCGCGGTCGTCGGCGCTGAGCGCGCGTCCGTCGGCGCGCTCTTGAACCCGCGCTTTGAACCGCGCCGCAATCGCATCAAGCGGATCGTGAAAGTCAGACCATGTCGGTGGCCGATTCGCGCCACCCATCGAGAAGGCGCGCGTTTCGCGTTCCCAGCCACCGTAGGGGTGCTGTGCCGCGAGGATTTCGTCCTGATCCATGCCTGCGAAAAAATTATAGCGCGCATTGAACTCGCGGACATGATCGAGACACAGATAGCGGTAACGCGGCGGGCCATCATGCGCGCCGCGCACACCTTCTGCGGGCGCGCGAAACTCGCCCGGTTGATCGCAACCGGGATGCGCGCACGCATGGGCGGCACCGGGAATGCGGCCATGAAAGCGGGAATGCGGGCGATCAGCAGACATTGGGGATAAATACTGGAGGGCGTCTCAATTTCAAGCTAGAGGATGCGGATGACCACACAGACTTTAGGCCCTGTTGCCACCGAAATGCACCGTCGCCTGACAATGGCGCTCGCACCGACACGGCTGATTATCACCGATGATAGCGATGCGCATCGCGGTCATGCGGGGCACGATGGCTCAGGCGAATCACATTTCACCGTCGAGATTGCGGCGGCCGCCTTTGCGGGGTTAAGCCGCGTCGCGAAACAGCGGTTGGTGTATGATGCATTGGGCGATTTGATGACGACGCGCATCCACGCGCTGATTATAAAGGCGGTCTAAGCTCCTGCGGCTGCCGCGATAATCGGAACAAACTGCGCGGCGGTGAGGCTCGCGCCGCCCACCAACACGCCATCGACATTGGCGATGGCAAGCAAGTCTGCGGCATTCTGTCCCGTGACCGAGCCGCCATAGAGAATCCGGACGTCATTTGTCGCCTCACCGATCAGGGTGAGGAGTGCCGCGCGGATGATGGCATGGATTTCGGCAATTTCATGGGCTTGCGGCGTGCGTCCCGTACCAATCGCCCAACGCGGTTCATAGGCGACGAGCAGATTGCTGCCATTGGCACCCATCGGTATTGATCCCGCGAGCTGCCGCTCGACAATTTCGACTGCGCGGCCGGCATCACGCTCGGCTTCGGCTTCCCCAACACAGACGATGGCACACAATTCGCTGGCGAGGCAGGCTTCCGCCTTTGCGCGCACATCAGCGTCTGTTTCATGGCAATCGGCGCGGCGTTCGCTATGCCCAACGATGACATAATGCGCACCCGCATCTTTAATCATGCCGACCGAGACGCAACCCGTGTGTGCGCCGCTTTTGGCAGCATGGCAGTCCTGTGCGCCGAGCATTAGCATGGGCGCCCGGCTGGCAGCAGCGGCAATGAGCGTGAAGGGTGGGCAGATCGCCACATCGAGCATGGTGTGGTGAGCGGCAGCCGCAGCGATGGCATCCAGCTCGCTGAGCGCGGTCAAACTGCCGTTCATTTTCCAGTTTCCGGCGATGAGTTTGCGACGTGCCATAAATCCCCCTATCCTTGTCCTCCCATACGCATTGCTTGAATGGTGTGACAAGCCCGCTTATGGCGGGGCAAAATTAGCTCGGGAATCCTTTATGTTGTCTTTCTTTCGCGGTGAAAATGGCTCAAAAATCGTGGCAATCCTGCTCGGGCTCGGTCTGTTGGCGATTGTCGCGACCGGAACCGGCACGGGAAGTGGCGGTTTCAGCAGCATTTCCAGCCTGGTGCGCGGAACCGGTGACGCGATTGCGACAATAGGCGGCACGACCCTGACCCCTGCCGAGGTGACGCAGCGCGCAACGGCGGTTGTGGAGGGGCAGCGTCAGCAACAGCCCGACTTCACGATGCAGAGCCTTGTGGCCAGCGGCGGGCTTGATCAGGTGATCGATGCCATGATCGGCGAGCGCGCGCTCGAGATGTTTGGCCAAGCACACGGCATGACCGTGAGCAAGCGGGCGGTTGACGCTGAACTGGCGCAGATCCCAAGCCTGCAGGGGCTCGACGGTAAATTTGATCACGCCCGTTTTCAGCAGGTGCTGGCGCAGCGGCATCTCACCGAAGAGCAGGCCCGCGCGGATATTGCGCGTGACTTGATCAAGCAGCAGATGATTGTGCCCATCGCGGGGGCAGCGAATATGCCGAAGAGCCTCGCCAATGCGTATGCGGCGCTCTTGCTCGAAGTGCGCGACGGCAGGATTGCGCCCATTCCGTCAATGGCGATGACGAAAGTCGCCAAGCCGACCGAGCCCGTCATTCTTAAATATTACGCGACGCACCCCGGGCAATATTCGCTGCCCGAGCGCCGCGTGATCGAATACATTGTCTATGACAAAGCCAAATTCGCCGACGCTGCCAAGCCGAGCGACGCGGAAATCGCCGCGGCCTATGCGAAGGACAAAGACAAATATACGCCGAAAGACTTGCGCACACTCGATCAGGTGATTTTGCCCGATGAAGCGAAAGCGCGCGCACTGGCGGCAAAAGTCAGCGGTGGCGCATCGATGAAGGATGCCGCCAAGGCGCTCGGCTTCGAGGCGATCACGCTCGCCAATCAGGACAAAGCAGCGTTTGCAGGGCTGGCATCTGCCGAAGTTGCGGACGCAGTGTTCAAGACCGCGCGTGGTGCTGTGGCACCGGTCGCGAAATCGCCTCTTGGCTGGCATGTCGTCAAGATCGACTCGGTCAGCCATGATCCCGGTAAAACGCTCGATCAGGCCCGCCCTGATATCGTCAAAGCGCTGAGCGCGGTCAAGATCGAAGAGGTGTTTGCCAACTTCCAGAACAAGATTCAAGATAAGGCCAGCGCGGGTGCCTCGCTTGCGGACATCGCCAAGCTCAACGGTGCAACGGTGGAGACCACGCCAGCCGTTATTTATAACGGCAGCTCGGTCGATCAGCCGGATTATCATCCGTCACCCGATCTGGCGCCGCTGTTCAAGGACGCGTTCAAGGCGGATGCGAAGCCCTCGGGCGAGCCGACGATTGTCGGCTATGGCAAAACGCGTGATCAGGTCGCGATGTACCATGTGAAGCAAATCCTGCCTTCGGGCCCGTTGCCCTTCGCCAAGGTGCACGACAAAGCGGCCGTCGATGCCTATCTCGATGCACAGTCGAACGCGGCGAAAATCGTCGCGCAAGGCGTGGTGGACAAGCTCAATCACGGGACATCGTTTGCTGATGCGCTCAAGGCCACCGGACTAAGCCTGCCCCCAATGCAACCCGTCAAGCTGAGCAAGGCGCAACTCGCGCAGATCGCGCAGCGCGCACAGCAGCCGGTGCCACCGGCGCTCATCCAGCTGTTCAGTGTGCCGGTGCATCATGCGAAGCTGGTGGAGGCACCGGGCGGGCAGGGATGGTCTGTCGTCTGGCTTGACTCAACGACGCCGGTTGATCCGGCCACGCAGCCGGGCATGGTTCAGCAGGTCCAGCAGCAGCTTGGCGGCAATTATGGGCAGGAGATTTCGAGCGCGTTTGCGGTTGCTGCACAACAATCGCTCGGTGCGAAGAAATATCCCGCCAATATCAAGGCGATGAGCAATGCGTTGCTTGGCACGAATGGCCAATAAGCGCGCGCAGCAGGGCGATATCGGATGACGCCAGACAGTGATGCGCGGGCCGTTGCCGCACTCGCCAGTGGGCACGCGGCGCTCGTTTGGCGGCGCGAGATTGCGGATACTGAAACGCCAGTTTCTGCGGCGCTGAAGCTGATGGAGACGGGCAGGGGGGATTTCCTGCTGGAGTCGGTTGAAGGCGGGCGCTCGCGCGGGCGCTATTCGCTGCTCGGTCTGGCGCCGGACTTGGTGTTCCGTGCGGAGGGCGCGCACGCGGAGGTCAACCGCCATTGGGCAACAGATGCGAACGCCTTCACCCCGCTTGCGGGCGATACGCTCACCGAATTGCGCGCGCTCGTCGAGGCCTGCAAAATCAATGTAGCGGCGGATCAGGCAGAGGGGCTGCCCGGCGTGCTGGCCTGCCTTGTCGGCTATTTCGCCTATGAGACGATTGGGCTGGTGGAGAAGCTGCCGCGCCCGCTCGCCAATCCCATCGGCCTGCCCGACGTGATCTTTGTGCGGCCGACGGTCGTGCTGGTGTTCGACCGGCTGGCGGATGTGCTGTATCTCGCCGCGCCCGTCTGGCCGTCGGAGGTCGCGCCTGACGCGGCGGTCGAGCGGGCGGTTGAGCGGATTGAGGCGGTGCTGGCGAAGCTTCACAAATCGCTCGCGCGCGACAAGCAGGCGGTGGCGGCAATCAATCTCCCCGAGCCCACACCCATCGTCCCCCGTGCGCGCTACGCCGCGATGGTCGAGCGGGCGCGTGACTATATCGCGGCGGGTGACATTTTTCAGGTCGTCCTCGCGCAACGCTTCACGCTGCCGTTCACGCTGCCGCCGTTCAATCTGTATCGCGCGCTGCGTCGGATCAACCCGTCGCCATTTCTTTATCATCTCGATATGCCCGGCTTTGCGCTCATCGGCTCGTCACCCGAAATTCTCGTCCGTGTGCGCGACGATGAGATCACGCTGCGGCCCATCGCGGGCACGCGCCCACGCGGCAAAACGGCGCTTGAGGATGCCGAGAATAAGGCCAGCCTGCTCGCCGACCCCAAGGAGCGCGCCGAACACCTCATGCTGCTCGATCTGGGGCGCAATGATGTCGGCCGCGCGGCTTCAGCGGGGAGCGTGAAGGTCACCGAGAGCTACACCGTCGAGCTCTATTCGCACGTCATGCACATCGTCTCGAACGTGGTCGGGCGGTTGGCGAAGGGTAAAGACGCGCTCGATGCGCTGTTCGCGGGCTTCCCGGCGGGCACGGTCTCGGGCGCGCCCAAGGTGCGCGCGTGCGAGATCATCGCCGAGCTCGAGCCCGAAACGCGCGGCGCCTATGCCGGTGGCGTCGGCTATTTCTCGCCCGATGGCAGTATGGACAGCTGCATCGTGCTGCGCACTGCCGTTGTCAAAGATGGCGTGATGCACGTGCAGGCGGGCGCGGGCATCGTCGCCGACAGCAACCCCGAATATGAGCAGCGCGAATGCGAGGCCAAAGCTGGCGCACTGATGGCCGCCGCGCGCGAGGCCGCGCGCGTGGCATCCGAAAGCGGCTATGGCCAATAATCCCGACCTCACCCGTCTCACCGCGATCATGGCGCGCCTGCGCGATCCGGAGCGCGGCTGCGATTGGGATGTGGCGCAGAATTTCGCCACCATCGCGCCCTACACGATTGAGGAGGCCTATGAGGTCGCCGATGCCATCGCGCGCGAGGACATGGCGGCGCTCAAGGATGAGCTGGGCGATCTCCTCTTTCAGGTCGTGTTCCACAGCCGCATGGCGCAAGAAGCGGGCGCATTCAGCGTCGATGATGTCATCACCGCGATCTGCGACAAGATGGAGCGGCGTCACCCGCATATCTTCGGCGAGGCCACCGAACGCCCCGATTGGGAGGCGCTGAAGGCGGCCGAACGGGCGGCTAAGCCCTCTCCCCTTGAGGGGAGAGGGTTGGGTGAGGGGCAGCAAGGCGCGCTCGCAGGGGTCGCGCTCTCGCTCCCCGCGCTGCTGCGGGCCGAGAAGTTGCAGCGCCGTGCCGCGCGGGTGGGGTTTGATTGGCCGGATGCTGAAGGCCCGCTTGCGAAAGTGCATGAGGAAATCGCCGAGATCGCCGCCGCGACGAGCGAGGCTGAGCGCGCCGAGGAGTTTGGCGATCTGCTCTTTTCGGTCGTCAACTGGGCGCGGCATATGGGCGTTGAGCCCGAGGCCGCGCTGCGCGCCGCCAACGCCAAGTTCGAGGGGCGCTTCGCCGCAATGGAGGCACTGCACGCGGCGGATGGCGGGACGGCGTTCAGCGCGCTAACGCTCGATGAAATGGAAGCGCTTTGGGCACGGGCGAAGGCGCATTAAGCCTTATTTCGGCTCTCCCGCCGCATTGTCCGCCATTTCTACCATCTGGGCTGCAGCGTTGTCGGCAGCTCGCTCCATTGCGGCAGCAGCGTTATCTGCAACGTTGTTCACCGCCACAGGAGCATTTTCGGCGGCATCGTTCATCGCGGTGTTAGTGGCGTCCTGCACGTGACTGGCATTTTTAAGTTTATTATCGACTATGTACTCCACCATTTGCACTGCCAAAAAGTATGTTGACAGCATTGCTATGGCAGCCGTGCTCAAAACAAGCAGTTTTTTCTCGCGAAATTTGTCGTTGAAGAGCAACCCAGACGAAACCAAAAACAAAAATCCAAATACAATTTCCTGGAGCATTACACTAACACCCACCCCGTTAAAATGCGATATCGCTTTAGCGCAATATCAGGAAATCGGATAGCTTGGAAAGTGAAATTCGCTACAGTTTGCAGATATTCTACAAGGCGGACGCGTACTGGGGAGAAAAGATAGCAGATGTTAAGATAACTTCCCCGTCCCTGAAAGGGAAAGGGAACTAAGGTCCTCAGCAACGCCCCAGATGCCCATGTCCGTGGCGGCAGCGCATGAAATGAATCCCGCGGCCGTGCTTGCGCAGGTCAATCTGCGGCGCGACGACTTGATGGCAGGGGCCATGTCGGCGGCAGTGCAGCCGCGCTTCGGCGGGGGCGGCGAGGGTGGTGAGCGCGGTCGACGCGATCAGCATGGGCGCGATAAAACCAAGTGCAGCGATTTTCATAGGGGTCTCCTTCGAGCGTAAATGTTCGGGCGATAAACGGTGCACGCGCGGATATGTTCCCGCTTGATCGCATCATATGCCTTTGACACACCGCAGGTAAACATGCGGCGGAAAATTTACATGCGCCCGATCACGCCAATCTCGAAGCGCCGCTGAAACCGGCCCCAATCCTCGTCGGACATGCGCACATCCATCGTCACCGCGTCGGGCGTCACATGATGATGCAGCACCTTGCCGTGGGCGTGGAGCCAGGCGATTTCGGCGCCGGCGGTCGCGGGCAGATCAATATGGTGCGTGCGGTTCGCCTTGGTCAGGTGCGTGCAGATGAGGTCGGTGAGTGATAGGTTGTGCATAGCATCATTGTGCTCCCGCGAAAGCGGGAGCCCATCTGTATCAGGTGATGGATTCCCGCCTGCGCGGGAATACGATATCGTATCAACGGAGTGCGGCCCAACACCCGCACCCGTGAGTGCGGAGATGATCGCGACATCATCGCGCCCCTCGGCTTTCGCGCGCAGATCCTCGGCGTCATCGGCGGAGAGCAGATCGAGCTTGTTCCATGCCTCGATCATCGGGGCTTCGGCACCAATCTCCTTGAGCACTTTGGCGACGTCCGCTGCTTGCGCGGCGCTGTCTGGGTGCGCAATGTCGCGGACATGGACGATGAGATCGGCGCTGATCACCTCTTCGAGCGTCGCTTTGAACGCGGCGACAAGCTGCGTCGGCAGGTTCGACACAAAGCCCACCGTGTCCGAGAGGATCGCTTTGTCAAAGCCCGGGAGCGCCACCTGCCGCATCGTCGGGTCAAGCGTGGCGAACAGCAGATCTTCGGCCATCACGGTTGCGCCGGTCATCCGGTTGAACAGTGTCGATTTGCCCGCATTGGTATAGCCGACCAGCGCGATGACGGGCCATGGCGCCTTTTGCCGCCGTCCGCGATGCAGCCCGCGCGTGCGGCTGACATCAACGAGTTCGCGGCGCAGCTTCGCCATGCGGTTGCGGATCAGGCGACGGTCGGCCTCGATCTGCGTTTCACCCGGGCCACCAAGGAAGCCGAAGCCGCCGCGCTGCCGTTCCAAGTGCGTCCATGACCGCACGAGGCGCCCCGCCTGATAATCAAGATGCGCCAACTCCACCTGCAGCCGTCCTTCGGCGCTTGCGGCGCGCTCGCCGAAGATTTCAAGGATCAGCCCCGTGCGGTCGATCACCTTGGCATTGAATTCCTTTTCCAGATTCGATTGCTGGACGGGCGTGAGGCTGCCATCGACGACAACCAGCTCGGCCTCGTGCGCGTTGAGCGTGGCGCGCATCTCGGTGATTTGCCCCTGCCCAAAGAGCGTGGCGGGGCGCAGCGTGCGGATACGATAGGCGCGCTTGTCGACGACCTGCACGCCAATCGCCATGGCGAGGCCAGCGGCTTCCTCAAGCCGGGCTTCTACATCGCGTGCGTCGGCCCCGCCCAGATCAGGGAGCACGACCATGCAGCGCGCACCGCGCGCCACATCGTCCTCAGTGGCTCTGTTAAAAACGCTCAAACGTCATCCGTCGCAGTCTCGCCATGCTCGGCGAGGTTGAGCGGCTCGTGCGGCTGAACCGTTGAAATCGCGTGCTTATAAACAAGCTGCGCCAGCCCATCGCGGAACAAGAGCAGGCAGAAAAGGTCATAGGCTGCAATCTCGCCCTGCAGCATCACGCCATTGACGAGAAACATCGTGACGGGGTTCTGCGTCTTCTCGACAACAGCGAGGAACACATCCTGCAGATGCTTACCCTTTTTCTCAGCCGCGTTGAATGCCTTCTCGACTTCGCCCAAGCCGGCATTGCTCTGCGGCATGATCGTCGAAATCGCGTGCTTATAAATGAGTTGTGATTGGCCATCGCGGCGCAGCAGCACCGAGAAATTGTCGAACCAGGTGATGATGCCTTGCAGCTTCACGCCCTTCACAAGGAACATGGTGACGGGGGTTTTGGCTTTGCGCAGCGCGTTCAGGAACACGTCTTGCAGATTATTGGTCGTTTTCTCGGCCATCGTTACGTCCATTCTTATTGGCGGGGCGTAGCCCGCGCGTCGTGCTGTGCCCAGCATCCGGCGACGACTCTCCGATTGAGAGCCATGACGCGAATATAGGAGCAGTGGTGGGCGAGGGGAAGGGGTGTTGGCTTGGACGGTTCGGACGTGAGCCGACGCCGGTCGGCCAACGTCGAGTCTTCGTAATGTCACGATTTATGATTAACCATGTGCATCGTTCAATCGGGACATCATTTCTTTGGGGACAAGACAATGACATCAATCGCAATTGAAGAGGGGGCGGCACCTGCGGTGCGGCCGAGTTTCGAAAACAAGACAGGGCCGGTCGGGGTCATCGTATTTATCGCATTGCTGGTGTTTGGCGCTGGCTTTGCTGCTTATAGTTTGATTGGCGATATCGCGTCGTCACACAGTTCGGCGGCGGTATTGGCCTATATGCTGCTCGCCC
>Ga0007825_1000006_pt1 | contig 105365 bp, 109 predicted proteins | sample CryBogCBE13Jul09_FD_71229 | JGI IMG/M metagenome (GOLD analysis project Ga0007825, IMG submission 71229) | Freshwater microbial communities from Crystal Bog, Wisconsin, USA - CBE13Jul09 | ecosystem: Environmental > Aquatic > Freshwater > Lake | place: Crystal Bog, Wisconsin, USA | collected... | reverse complement strand
CGGGTCGGACGTGCCGAGCTTGGCAAGCAAGGCGGCAATCGCAATCGGTTCAATGCCCATCTCACGAAACTCGGCCATTCCCATCGAGCCGATGCGCTTCGAGAGCTTGCCCTCTGCGCCGGTCAGCAGCGCCTCATGCGCGAAGGCGGGAGCGGGCGCGCCGAGCGCCTGGAACATCTGCACCTGCGTCGCCGTGTTGGTGACATGGTCCTCGCCGCGCACGACGTGCGTGACCGCCATATCGATGTCGTCGATCACCGAGGGCAGCAGGTAGAGCCATGAGCCATCGCCGCGCCGGATGACGGGGTCGGACAGCAGCTTGGGATCGAACTTCTGCTCGCCGCGCACCAAATCGTACCAGCCAATCGGCGAGGCATGATCGAGCTTGAAGCGGTAATGCGGTTCGCGGCCTTCGGGGATTGGCGCATCGGGCGCCGGACGTTCATACACGGGTGGCAAGCCGCGCCCGAGCAGGATCTTGCGGCGCAGATCAAGCTCCTCGGGCGTCTCATAACAGGCATAGACGCGCCCGCTTGATTTCAGTCTCTCAAACTCGCGCTCATACAGATCGAGCCGTGCCGATTGGCGGACCTCGCCGTCGGGGTGCAGCCCGAGCCACGCCAGATCGGCGCGGATCGCCTCGACATGCTCCTCTTTCGAGCGCGCGAGGTCGGTATCATCAATCCGCAGCATGAACGTGCCGCCGTGCCGTCGCGCAAACAGGAAGTTGTGCAACGCGGTGCGGACATTGCCAATGTGCAATGTGCCCGTGGGCGAAGGGGCGAAACGGGTGATGGTCATTCAAGCAGTCCTAAAGGCATTCGTGATCGGGTAGCGGCGATCGCGCCCGAAGTTGCGGCTCCCCAGTTTGACGCCCGGCGGTGCTTGACGACGCTTATACTCGGCGAGGCAAAGCAGCCGTTCGATGCGGGCGACAACCGCGCGGTCAAACCCGCGCGCGGCAACCTCGTCCACCGATAACTCGCCTTCGACCAGCCCGTGCAGGATTGGGTCCAGGATATCATAGGGCGGTAGGCTGTCATCATCGCGCTGATCGGGGCGCAATTCCGCCGATGGCGGCTTGGTGATGATGCGCTCTGGCATCACCGGTCCATCCGGGCCCAATGCAAGGCGCGGCTTGTTCGCGTTGCGCCAGCGTGACAAGTCGAACACCGTCAGCTTATACGCGTCCTTGAGCACATTATAGCCACCCGCCATATCGCCGTAGATGGTGGCGTAACCGACCGACATCTCAGACTTGTTGCCCGTTGTCAGCACCATATGACCGAACTTGTTACTGATCGCCATGAGCGATACGCCGCGAATGCGTGACTGAATGTTCTCTTCAGTCAGGTCAGCATCGCGCCCCTCGAATACGCCGCTCAGCATGGTGTCAAACGCAGCGACAGCTGGCGAGATGCCGACCGTATCGAGTCGCACACCAAGCATAGCCGCGCACTCTGCCGCATCATCTAACGAGTCCTGCGAAGTGTAGCGCGAGGGCAGCATGACGCACCATACGCGGCCTGCGCCCAAGGCATCGACTGCGACCGCTGCAGACAGCGCCGAGTCAATGCCGCCCGAGAGGCCGAGCACGACACCGGGAAAACGGTTGGTGTTCACGTAGTCGCGCAACGATACGACCATCGCGTGATAGATATCCGCCGGATGTTGATCGAGTGGGGTCAGCTTCCCCGCCGCACATACCCAGCCTTCAGGTGTTCGCGACCAATGCGTGAGCCGCACCTCGGGCTCCCAATCAACCAACTGGTGCGCCAATGTCCCGTCACCATTCATGACGAACGATGCGCCATCGAACACGACCTCATCCTGCCCGCCGACCCGATTGAGATAGGCAAGCGGCAACCTCGTCTCGGTGACTCGGCGGCATGCAACGGCGCTCAGCCGATGATCGTCCTTATCAATCTCATAGGGCGAGCCATTCGGCGACAGCAGCAGCTCAGCCCCCTGTGCCTTAAGATGCGCGCACACCTCGTCGTGCCAAATATCCTCGCAAATTGGTACGCCGACTTTGACACCTTTGAATTCCAGCGGTGCGGGCAGTGGCCCAGGCGTGAACGTCCGTTTCTCGTCAAATGTGCCATAATTGGGCAAATCATGCTTGCGTGTGATTGCGGCAACACGTCCGTCATCAAGCAAGGCGACAGCATTGTAATGTGCGTCCGTTCCATCGGCGAGCGTCTCGCGGATGAGCGTGCCGATGAGCATAGCGGGCCCGCCGTCTGCGGTTGCTAACGCCAACTTGTCGAGCTCCACGGCAGCGCGGTCGGCAAGCGCCGGCTTAAGGACAAGGTCCTCAAGCAGATAACCGACAAGCTGCATCTCGGGAAAGAGAATAAGATCGGCCTCGCGCACCGTCGCGCGCGCCGCAAGCATCGCTGCTGCATTCGCCGCCAAATCGCCAACGCGCTGCGGGAGTTGGGCGAGAGCTATGGTGAGACTATTAGCTGGAACATCCGATGACATGGCCTGGCTTTATGCGGGCTGGGAGCGTGGGGCAAGGGCTACGCTGGCAGAAGGTCTGCCAGACGCGTCAGGCAGATGCGGTGCTGACCCGCTCTAGCAGCGCCCGATATGCCGTTAATCGGGCGGGCGCTTCCCCCAAGCGCTTCCCCCAATCGTCAAAGCGGCGCAGCTGAACCGCATCGGCAAAATAAGCTTCGGCCTCGAACGCGCGCGCCTCTTCATCCGACATCGGCCCCCCTTGCACGTTGAGGCTCAGGATCGATGCGGCGCTGAGCGTCACGGCATAATGCGGGTCGGTAGCGCATAGGTACCGTTTCGCCGCCACATGCAGCCGGATCGGCTCTGTCACGGCTGGCGGAAAAACAGGGGCGAGCCAGGCTGCGCCAATGTCCTCGTGCGCGGCATCATAGCCCTGCAATTCGACGTCGTTGCCCGCCGGATCGATCATCCGGCCTATGTCGTGTAGTAAAGCAGCGGCGATCAGCGGCTCGGCGCAACCATGTTCGACTGCCAAATGCGCGCACTGCAACGCATGATCAAGCTGCGAGACGTTCTCGCCATAATGCGCGCTGCCATGCGCGGCGAACAGCGCGTGGATGCGGTCGATCAGGGGGATCACCCTACACCCGCATTGGCATCAATACATAGAGCGCTGGGGACTTATCATTCTCGCGGATCAGCGTTGGCGCGGCGGCATCAGCGAGGTGGACTTCAACCGAGTCGCCTTCGATCTGATCAAGAATATCCATCAGATAGCGCGCATTGAAACCGATCTCGAAGCCCGACGCGCTATAGTCGCCCGAGACTTCTTCCGCCGCCGTGCCGTTTTCAGGCGAGGTGACGCTTAGCGTGATCTTATCCTTATCGAGCGCCATTTTCACCGCGCGCGTCTTTTCGCTGGCGATGGTGGCGACGCGGTCAACACCCTGCTTGAACGCTTTGGGGTCGATGGTGAGCAACTTGTCGTTCGCGGTCGGGATCACGCGGCTGTAATCGGGGAAGGTGCCGTCGATCAGCTTACTGGTCAGCACGGCGGTGCCAAGGCCAAAGCGGATTTTGGTGGATGAGAGCGACACCTCGACCGAGCCATCGACTTCATCGAGCAGCTTGCGCAGTTCACCGACGCATTTGCGCGGCACGATAATGTCCGGCATCCCTTCCGCCCCCTCAGGGCGCGGGAAGGTGACGCGCGCAAGGCGATGGCCGTCGGTCGCGGCGGCCTTGAGCACGGGTGTGGCATCGTCGGTCACGTGCATGAAAATGCCGTTGAGATAATAGCGCGTTTCCTCGGTGCTGATCGCAAAGCGCGTCTTGTCGATGATCTGGCGCAGGAGCAGCGCCGGGATCAGGAAATTGGTCGGCAGTTCACCCTCGGCAATCACGGGGAAGTCATCGCGCGGCAGGGTGGAGAGGTTAAAGCGCGCGCGGCCCGCAGTGATCAGCATCTTGCCGTCATTCGCGGTCAGGCTGACTTGGCTCCCCTCGGGCAATTTGCGGGCGATGTCGAACAACGTGTGCGCCGAGACGGTGGTGGCACCAGGCGTATCCACCTGTGCGTCGATTTCCTCGACGATCTGCAGGTCAAGATCGGTCGCCATGATCTTCAACCCCTTCGCGCTCGCCTCGATCAGCACGTTCGAAAGGATTGGGATGGTATTGCGTCGCTCAACGACCGATTGAACATGGCCCAGACATTTGAGAAGTGTTGCGCGTTCGACTGTCGCCTTCATGGTATCCCCGCAAGCGAAATGGTGAAAAGAGTTGATCTTGGTTCATGAACAAATATTGCGCGCGGGGCAAGGCTTCACATGTTGCATTGCGCTTAAAATTCGCGTGAAGAGGTGCGCATGCGGGTTGATGGGCTTTTCTGGGGCATAATGGCCGTCGCGTTCGCGCTCGGCGCGGGCGCTGCACAGGCGCGCGATTCGCTCGGCGTGTATAATGGCTGGGGCGCGTTCCGCGATGCGCAGCCGCACCGCTGCTATGCGATTGCATCGCCGGACAAGGGCGCAGGCGGCAACGGCCGGTGGAAGCCGTTCGCCAGTGTGGCGGACTGGCCGGATGCGGGCATTCGCGGGCAGGTGCACATCCGGCTGAGCAATGCGGTGTCGGGCAAGGGCGCGCCGCTGCTGCTCAAGGTCGATGAGGCGAGCTTCCCGCTGGTGGCGGGCGGCGCCGATGCCTGGGCACCCAATGCCGCCGTCGATGCTGCGATTGTGGCGGCGATGCGGAGTGGGCGGGTGCTGACCATCGGCCGCAACACCTATGCGCTCAAGGGCGCAGCAAGTGCCATCGATGCGGCGGCTTTGGGGTGCGCCAAAGGGCGATAGGACGCGCGGTAGCATAGGCGACAGCGCTCCCCGACCGCGCAAACCTATTACTAAAGTGACACAAGTGACACGATAGCGGCAAAAAAGAACCGCCTTTCTGTGCCATCTGATCGATTCCCTCGATCAATCTCGTACCGACTAGCAGATCAGCGACATGTAGGACAGGGGAATTGGGGCGTCTGCTATCGAGTCATAGCGGCCCTCATCTAAGTCGCTCAATTTTGACGATTTCGGGATTTTGTGCATCCATAAACATATATGCACGCCCTAATAGCGCCTGCTTTCCAATATCATCGAACTTATTTGCGCCTAGAGGCGTTATCAGGACTTCCGACGTAGCGAGTCCCTCCATATGGTGCTTTTCAATCTCCGACCAATGCGCTTTGGCAATTTCCTTGAGGACAACATTTACTGCTGGATGATTGTATCTGACAAGTACGTTACCGTCGTCCATAAGACTTGGATTCATATCAGGGTGAAAGTGGAAGATGTCAGATAAAACCTTTAGCGAAAACGTCTTGGCATCCGCGTCGGATAGACCCTGATCAATTATCACACACGTTCCATTACTAAAAACGGTAAAATCTCTTTTTCCGTTGGAATAATATCTAATTCGCTCAATAATGCTGTCCAAAGGCTGCTGAAATGACGGTCGCCAAATTGGAACCGGAGGAAACGCGGCTGCCTTTGCTTTGTTAGCCATCAATTCACCGACTCCGAAAAAAGCAGCAAGGCCAGAAATAAAAGAACGCCTCACCATAATATCTCTCGCTCGAAGAAGATCATAATTTACAAACACTATGTCCGCAAGTGTACCCTACCCTACAGATAGCATTGCTCGAGAGTTGAGGCTATACCACCCCCATGCACCACCCCTCACACATCTCTCCCGTTGTAACCCCACGCCCTGTCACGCCGCGCGCCGATGGCCGGATTGACCTGATCGGTCTGCCGCGCGCGGAGATCGCCACGCATTTTGCGGCCGCAGGCCTTGAGCCGAAACAGGCCAAGCTGCGCGCCAAGCAGGTGTTTCACTGGGTCTATCATCGCGGTGTCACCGATTTTCATGCGATGACCGATATCGCCAAGGCGCAGCATGATTGGTTCGCGCAGCATTTCATCATCGGGCGGCCCGAGGTCGTGGAGGCGCATGTCTCGACCGACGGCACGCGCAAATGGTTGCTGCGCTCGGATGATGCGCAGGAATATGAGATGGTGTTCATCCCCGATGCGGATCGCGGGACGTTGTGCGTGTCTTCGCAGGTGGGCTGCACGCTCAATTGCCGCTTTTGCTACACGGGCACAATGCGGCTGGTGCGCAACCTCACACCGGGGGAGATTGTTGGCCAAGTGATGCTCGCGCGCGATGCGCTCGGCGAATGGCCGAAGGGCAGCATGGCGGGCTTTGGGCCTGTTGCGGATGAAGATGACGACGAGGGCGGCGATTATACGGCCGATGGCCGGTTGCTCACCAACATCGTGATGATGGGGATGGGCGAGCCTTTGTTCAATTTCGACAATGTCCGCGATGCGCTCAAGCTGGTGATGGATGGCGATGGGCTGGCGCTCTCGAAGCGGCGGATCACGCTCAGCACCTCGGGCGTGGTGCCGATGATGGCGCGCGCGGGCGCGGAGATTGGTGTGAATCTTGCCGTTTCGCTCCACGCGGTGCGCAATGAGGTGCGCGACGAGATCGTGCCGCTCAACCGGAAATATAAGCTTGAGGAACTGCTGCAGGCCTGCGCGGATTATCCGGGGGCGAACAATGCGCGGCGGATCACGTTTGAATATGTCATGCTCAAGGACAAGAATGACAGCGATGATGACGCGCGTGAGCTGGTGCGGCTGATCCGCAAATATGATCTGCCCGCGAAGGTGAACCTGATCCCGTTCAATCCCTGGCCGGGCACAGCGTATGAATGCTCGGAGCCAGCGCGGATACGGGCGTTCTCAGAGATTGTGTTCAATGGCGGCATCAGCGCGCCGGTGCGCACGCCGCGCGGGCGCGATATTATGGCGGCGTGCGGGCAGCTCAAATCTAGCTCAGAGAAGCGCACGCGTGCTGAGCTGGATCGGCTTGCCGAGGAGAAGAGCGCGGCTTTGATGGCAACGGACTAGCGCCTCCGTCGCTTTTCGCGCAGCTTCGGCTATCGCCGCGCCGTCGTCCTGTGTTAGGTCGGGGCATGACAAAACCCGCCTCCGGCCTCCCCTCGCGCCAGCAAATCATCGACTTCATCACGACATCGCCGACATCGGCCGGGAAGCGCGAGATTGCGCGCGCATTCGGGCTGCAGGGGCATGAGAAAATCATGCTTAAGGCGCTGCTCAAGGACATGACCGACGAGGGGCTGATCGATGCGGCCCCCGGGCGCGCCTTCCACAAAATGGGCGGGCTGCCCAAGGTGACGGTGCTGCGCGTCGTTGATGTCGATGGCGCGCAGGTCTGGGCGAGCCCCGAGCATTGGGAGGCGGAGGGCATCCCCAAGCCGCGCGTGCGCGTCGTGGAGCGCGGCCGCAAGAGCGCGCTGGGGATTGGCGACCGCATTCTCGCGCGCACTGAGGAGGCTGGAAACGGCCATATCGCGCATGTGATGAAGCAGCTCGCGAAGGCGGCGGAATTGCTGCTGGGCGTGGTGGAGGCGGAGAAGGGCACCGACCGACGCTGGCTCAAGGCGGTGGACAAGCGCATCCGCACGTCAACGCTGATTTCGGACATGGGTGAGGCGCAGACTGGTGATCTGGTGCTCGCCGAGCGCTCGGGCCGCCCGCCGCGCGTGACGGCGCGCGTGAGTCAGGTGCTGGGCGATCCATTTGCGCCGCGCGCCTTCTCGCTGATCGCGATCCACAAGCATGGCATCCCTGATGTGTTTCCCGATGAGGTGACGGCCGAGGCGCTCAAGGTGGCAAAGCTTAAATTGGGGAGTGACCGCGAGGATCTTCGCCATCTGCCGCTCGTCGCGATTGATCCGGTTGACGCGCGCGATCATGACGATGCCGTCTGGGCCGAGCCCGACGGCGAGGGTGGCTTTCGCGCGCTCGTCGCGATTGCCGATGTGAGTTATTATGTCCGCCCCGGTTCGGCGCTCGACAAAGAAGCACGCAAGCGGGGTAACAGCTGCTATTTCCCGGATCGCGTGGTGCCGATGCTGCCCGAAAACCTCTCGGCGGGCGTGTGCTCACTCAAGCAGGATGAAGACCGCGCGGCGCTCGTGTGCCATTTGGTGATTGATGGCAATGGCAAGGTGACATCGACACGCTTTGCGCGCGCGATCATCCGTGTGGCGGCCAACATCGCCTATGAGGATGCGCAGGCGGCGATTGATGGCACCAAACCGCACGATCAACTGCCCGCGCTCAAGAACCTCTGGGCCTGCTGGGCCGCGCTGCACAAGGCGCGGCTGGCGCGCGAGCCGCTGGCGCTCGATTTGCCCGAGCGGCGCGTGGTGCTCAGCCCTGAGGGGAAGATCACCAGCATTGCCGAGCGCGTGACGCTTGACGCCAACCGGCTGATCGAAGATTTCATGATCGCGGCCAATGTCGCCGCCGCACAGGCGCTCGAAAAGAAGAAGTCGCCGGTGATGTATCGCGCGCATGAGGAACCTGCGCGCACTAAATTGCTAGCGCTCAAGGACTATCTCGAGACTTTCGATATGAAATTCGCGCTCGGGCAGGTCATCACGCCCGCGACGTTCAACGCCATCATCGATAAGCTCGGCGATGTCGATTACCGCGCACAGATTATGGAGCAGGTGCTGCGCTCGCAAACGCAGGCCTATTACACGCCCGAGCATATCGGGCATTTCGGGCTGGCGCTGGACTCATATGCGCATTTCACCTCGCCGATCCGCCGCTATGCCGATGTGCTGGTGCATCGCTCGCTGGTGCGCAGTTTCGGGCTGGGCGATGGCGGCCTCACCGATGAGGAAGCCGAGCGGATGCCGGTCATCGGCGAGCATATTTCGCAGCTTGAACGCCGCGCGATGGAGGCCGAGCGAGAGACGGTGGATCGCTATGTCGCTGCCTTCCTGTCCGAGCGCGTCGGGCAGGTGCTGGAAACGCGGATCACCGGCGTGACCTCGTTCGGCTTCTTTGCCACGGTCGAGGGGCTGGGCGGCGATGGGCTTGTGCCCGCAGCCACATTGGGGGCCGAGTATTTCAACTATGACGAGGCGACGCACGCGCTGATCGGCCAATCGACGGGTGAAACCTACACGCTTGGCCAGCGGCTCGAACTGCGCTTGGCAGAGGCCGATCCGGTGACGGGCGCGTTGCGCTTTGAGCTGCCCGAGGGCGCATCGCACCTCGCCTATCGTGGTGATCCGCGCGACAAAAAGGCCAAGCGCGCGGCGGGGAAGAAATTCGCGCGCGGCAAACCGACCGGCGGGGCGCCCAAGCCATCCGCCCCGCTCCAAGGCCGACGCGGCCGCCCCGCCAACATCCGTCATCAGGGCAAATAAAAAGGGCGCCGCAGCGCGACGCCCTCTTCAATCACGTTCGTGGGATGAGGCTTAAGCCGCCATCTCCATGGTTTCGATAAAGCGCGTGCCCTCGGGCAGTGCGGCCTTCGATTGCGCGATGATCGCTTTGAAGGTCTCGCCCTCATGCATCGCCATGTCGGCGAGCACTTTGCGGTCGAGCTCAACACCGGCAAGCTTCAGGCCGTGCATGAAGATGCCATAGGTCAGGCCTTCAGCGCGGACAGCCGCGTTGATGCGCTGAATCCAGAGCCCACGGAACGTGCGCTTCTTAACCTTGCGGTCGCGATACGCATATTGTCCGGCCTTTTCGACCGCCTGCTTGGCGATCCGGATCGTGTTCTTGCGACGGCCATAATAGCCCTTCGCCTGATCGAGAATTTTCTTGTGCTTGGCGTGAGTTGTCACACCACGTTTTACGCGTGCCATTTAATCAGCCCTCCTTATTTCAGGCCATACGGCGCCCAGGCTTTCACCCGTGCGGTATCGGCTTCGGAAAGAACGTCGGTGCGACGGTTCTGGCGGATGTATTTGGCGTTATGATGCGTCAAACGGTGGCGCTTACCCGCGACGCCGTGCTTCAATTTGCCGGTCGCGGTGAGGAAGAAACGCTTCTTCACCCCGCTCTTGGTCTTCAGTTTAGGCATTTTCGTCTCCTGTGTTACGATGCACAAAGCTTGCCGTGGCAGCCTATCTGGCCAGGCAAGGGTATCAGCGCATCTGATGAAGCGGTGGCCGATAGCGATGTTATCGCGGAAACACAAGGGCAGCCGCGCGCATTTCCAAACAATCTGCGGTTATTCGACTTTTTCAGGCGATATTTTTGCAGCGACCTCTTCAATGCTACCCACAACAAGCAGCGAGTCGCCACCGACCATGCCGACCTTGGTCTGGCCATTCTCGTCTTTGCGCAGATAGGCGACGTTCTGGGCGGCAACCAGATAATCCCCGCCACGCGAGTGAAGATGCACGAATTTCATTTTGAGGCTCCTGATTGAACCCCGTCATACGCGATTCGGCTTTGCTTTTGATTAACGCGCTGCCGAAAAGGGACGCAAAATGCGCTAATGCGAGACGCCACTGCCTTTTGCGACCTTGAGTGCGGTTTTCCACAAAATCTCGATGTCGAGCGCGAGCGACTGCCGTTTGAGATAGACCTCATCAAGCGCGACCTTGTCGGGAATGCTGAGTTCATCACGCCCGTTGATCTGTGCCCAGCCGGTGAGGCCGGGGCGCAGCTTGTCGATGCCGCGTTCGGTACGCAGGGCGACGAGATCATCCTGATTGAACAGCGCCGGGCGCGGGCCGACGAAGCTCATATCGCCGCGCAGGATGCTCCAGAGTTGTGGCAGTTCGTCCAAGCTCGATTTGCGGATGAAGCCGCCAATGGGGGTGAGATAGGATGCACCATCCTTGAGCAAATGTGTGGGGAGCGCAGGCGTGTCGATCCGCATCGAGCGGAATTTGGGCATCTTGAACAACAGGTTGTCGCGGCCCACCCGATCCGACCAATACAGTGCGGGGCCGCTCGATGTCGCTTTGACGGCGAGTGCGACCAGCAACATCGGCAGTGCCAGCACCACCGCCACACCGAGCCCCAACAGCAGATCAAACGCGCGCTTCATTGCTCACTCGTTCTCGAAAATAGCTTTGAGCGTCTCAGCCACGCGGGTGATTTCCGCATCAGTCATGTTTGAACCTGAGGGCAGGCATAGCCCCGTTTCAAACAATTGATCGCTGACCGAGACATTGCTGTGCGGGTAATAGCGCGTGCCCGCGAACACCGGCTGGCGGTGCATCGGCTTCCACAGGGGCCGTGCCTCGATCAGTTCGCCACTCAGCCGCTTGATGACATCTGCGGCACTGAGCTTCGTTTTGGCGGGGTTGAGCGCGCAGGTGGAGAGCCAATGCGTCGAGAAACTCCATTCGGGCTCGGGCATCCATTCAATGGCATCAACATCAGCCACTGCATCCGCACATAATCCTTGGCATGGCCCCAGTCGCGTAGCGCATCCATGTTCCCCAGATAGAGGCATTGGCTTTGACCCTGCGCGATCATAGCGAGTTCGCGGGTAATTTTACGCGTCACGAATGTCTCGCCACGCCGCTCCGACTCATGATTGAATAAGATGCCGTTGCAGGCATAAATGCCATAAGCTTCACGATAATTCAGGACGATCCAATAGGCGTAGAGCTTGGCCACCGCATAAGGGCTGCGCGGATAAAATGGCGTCGTTTCGCGCTGTGGTATCTCTTGCACCAGGCCGTAAAGTTCCGAGGTAGACGCTTGATAGAAGCGGGTCTTCTTCTCGAGCCCTAGGATGCGGATGGCTTCTAGAAGCCGCAACGTGCCGATCGCGTCGACATCTGCTGTATATTCCGGGCTCTCAAAGCTCACCGCGACATGGCTTTGCGCGCCGAGGTTGTAGATTTCGTCGGGCTGTATCTGCTGCACAATGCGCACCAGATTGCTGGTGTCGGTTAGGTCGCCATAGTGCATCGTGAAATTGACATTGTCAGCATGGAGATCCTGATAGATGTGGTCGACACGCTGCGTATTGAACAGGCTTGAGCGCCGTTTAATGCCGTGGACGCTATATCCCTTTTGGAGCAGGAACTCCGCGAGGTACGAGCCATCTTGCCCCGTAACCCCCGTAATAAGCGCGACTTTTTTCGTCATAACAATCGCTTTCCTGTCAAGCCTAACGTGCGAGTGAAGGCGCGCTCCCTTTAGCGGAAGGTCCCGCCCGGTCAAGGGGGCAACCGCCGGGGAGCGTCGCGCTTTCGGCGACGGCCCCGAAAGCGCGACACAAAAAAGGCGGCCCCCCCGAGGGAGCCGCCTTCGCTTTGGTTAGAAGTGAACCGTGATTTAGAAGTCGATCTTAGCACCGATGCGGAAATACCGTCCGATGAAGTTCTTATCGCCCCAAGCTGGGTTGAACTGGTAAATGCTGTAACCAGCGCTTGGGTCAAATGGAGGCTTGTTGTTCAGCAAATTGGTGATGCTGCCATAAAGCGTGAAGCGATCCACAATTTTCAACGAAGCACTCAAATCAACGTCGAACGTGGCGTGTGTTTTGCAGCTCACTGGCGTTGAGCCATCCGAGAACGTCACAACCGACGCGCCGATGCTGCCAAGGCAGTCACCAATCACGCCGCCGTAATCGGTCGACGCCAAGTCATAGCCGCTCGTGTAATAAGCGGTGAGTGCGACGCTTCCCTTTCCGTTAAAATCGAGCTTGTTCTCCCAAGAACCGCGCCATTTTGGAGCGCCCGAGCACGACGTGATATTACACGGGCTGAGCGAACCAGCATAGACCTGCAAGCCAGTATTTGGATCGGTCAGTTCCAGCTTCATCAGATAGGAAGCATTGAAACTGCTGATCAGCTTCAACCCGCTGTGACCGATTGGCAAACGTGCCAGTGCTGTGATGTCGATACCCGAACCGATTTCCGAGTCAGCGTTGATGAACGAAGCCAACACGTTTCCAAGCAAAGGAAGCGCATTCGGGTTCGACTGGTCAGCGACGCCTTGGACGACAGTGAAACCAGGTACATTGATCACGCCATTATTCTGGTAATACTGATTGATGAGCGTTTGGCTCGCAACAGCCGGAATAATGATGTTGCTGATCTTTGTGTGCCAATAATCAACCGTCACAGTCAATTTTGGCGTTGGCGAGAGCACCACGCCGAGCGTGTAGCTCTCCGACTTTTCTGGGGTTAGACTTGGGTTACCCGTCGATGTGAGGCCGTATGAATAGGTCCCGGAATAATATGACGGGTTGCTGGCGTGCGCAGCGCAGAAAGCTGGCGCATTGGCGCAGTTGATCTGCGTCGTAACATATCCGGTGGTTGGAAGACCATAAGCCTGGTTAAAGCTTGGGATCTTGAAGCCCTTCGAATACGTACCGCGTAGCTTGATCTGCTTGATAGGCTGGAAAGTTGCCTCGAACTTTGGCGAGAAGTTAGTCTGACCGCTTGAGTAATTATCGTAGCGACCATCCGCCTTGACGTGCAGTGAATCCAGGATCGGAACACTGACTTCGTAGAACGCACCCCAGACATGGCGCGCGCCATCCACACCGACCGAGTTGATATTCTCGTAGCGGTTAGCTGGGTTGACGTTGTTGGCTGGGTTGGCACTTGGATTGTGGATCGCTTCGTAACGATAATCGCCACCAACTGCGATGTTCAATTCACCGCCGGGCAACTTAATGAAGTCGTGGTTCAGCGATACTTGGAATTGACTCAACTTAGAAATTGAGTGGTCGAAGCTCGGCGGAGCGATAAAGTCGCGCTGCGCCTGGGTGTTGGCGCTGGGGGTGCCGAAATTGTATGTCCCTTGCGCAATGGCGGTTAGCAGGTTTTGCATGTTTATGTCGTTCAGCTGGGTCACATCCAGAGACACTGACGAGTAAGTACCTGCGAAGTCGTAGTTCCAGCCCTTGCCGAACGATCCGTCAATCCCGCCTGAAACACGGAAGGTCGTTGCATCCGTGAGCGCCGTTGTTGGAAGATCATACTGCCCTGACAAACGCGCGAGATTACCGGCAGCAGCGAAGGGGTTATTGGGGTTCAGGTTGCCATTAGCGGCTGTGCAACCGGTCGATGTATTAGTTGTACCGGTGAGCGTGCCGACACCTTGCGGACAGACGTAAACAGGCAAATAAACCGTGCTCAGCGTTGCTTGAGCGCCGCCCGCTGCAGTTTGGTTGGCCCATCCAAGGGGATTGAAATTACTCGTCGTTTTGGTTTCATAGTAATTGACCATCACGTAAGCTTCAGCGCTGCCGAGCGTCTTGGTGAACCGAGCGTTCGCGCCCTGACGGGTGAGCTCCGGATCATACTGCAGATATTTCGCGATATTGTCCTGCTGACAAACTGTGTTTGGCGTAGAGCCGCCGCCCCGCTGAGCCGCCGTCAGCGTAACTGAAGGCAGGCCCATACAACCGGCGGTCAGGTTGAGGAGTTGATACTGCGAGCCCGGAACCGCAGCACCCGGAGCGGTGTAGGGACGAACGAAGGGAACAATGGTCGACTGGAAGCCGTTATAATTCCCATTAGCTTGAATGCCGTTGCGGATACCGTTGTTCATGCAGGTTACTGCGCCGGCCGCGACGGAACCTTGACCATTGGAAATGCCGCAGATCGCACTCAAGTTCGATGAACCGTAAGGGAAGCCCCGCTGGTTAAGATAGAGTGCGTTGTTGTGCTGATACTCCGCGTTGACGTAGAAGTTATACCCATCGCGCGATAGCTTGCCGATGCCCCACGTCGCGTCGATACGGCCCTCGCCAGCATCTCCGAGCTGCGAGAGCCCCTCGGACGCGTTGATGTGAAGGCCCTGTATTTCTTTCTTGATGACAACGTTAATAACGCCCGCGATGGCATCCGCGCCATAGGTCGAAGACGCGCCGTCCTGCAGTGTATCGATCCGCTCGACGATCGATTCTGGAATGGTATTAATGTCGACAAAGTTACGATAACCATCATCCGCCAGCGGATAAGGCGCACTGCGCAAGCCGTTGAAAATCGTCAGTGTGTAACCATCGTTGAAACCGCGCAAAGAAGGTGCGCTGGCACCTGTCGCGAAGCCAAGCGAAGTCCAGCTAACGGGGTCAGCACCAGCGTTGTTGGCGCTGAGCTGCTGAACAGCGTCCGCAACCGATGTAATACCGCGATCTTGAAGGTCTACGGACGAAATCGATGTCACGGGAGAAGCAGTCGCAGCCGAACGATTGCGAACAATCGAACCGGTGACGACGATAACGTCATCAGCTTTCGCTTTGTCCGCCTTTTTGGCTGACGCCGGCGTGCTATCCTGCGCAAATACTGGTGCAGCAATGAGTGCGGCGCCAAGCACGAACGATGCCGTACCAATTTTCAAACCTGTCACGAGTTTGGATTTCATTTTAGTGCTCCCTTAAGCGCAACGCGGCCATTGGCAGCGTCACGAGATTACTCGACTTGTAGGAGGCACGCACGCACGGAACCCGTGCTGGCAACCCCCTTGCCGACATGGGTGTTATTCTGCTCGTGACGGCGAGGGTTGTAAATCTCAATTGGGCAGAAAGCCGATAATCTTGGCCAAGTGTCACTTTAATGCAACACTTGGCCCCTAGGCGCGATTATTTAAGTAGCACGAGCTCCTCGGCCATGCTCGGGTGTAGCGCGACGGTGTCGTCAAAAGCAGCTTTCGTAAGCCCAGCTTTGATGGCGACAGCAGCAACCTGCAAAATTTCGGGCGCATCGGGGCTGATCATATGCAGACCGAGCACGATACCCGTTTTTGCGTCGACGATCATTTTATACAGTGCGCGCTCGGCGTTTCCGGCCAGCACATTCTTCATTGCCCGGAAGTCCGAGCGATAAATCTTGATGTCGACGCCCTTCGCGCGCGCCTGATCCTCGGTCAGGCCGACGCCTGCGATCGGGGGGTTGCTGAAGACAGCACTCGGAATATCACCATAGTCGACCGTGCTGGATTTTGATCCGAATACGGTGTCAGCAAAAGCCTGACCCTCGCGGATCGCAACAGGGGTAAGCTGGACACGGTTGGTGACGTCGCCCACTGCATAAATACTGTCGACCGACGATCGATTATCCGCACCCACGACCACGGCTCCCGCCGCATCGAGCGCGACATCGACACTCTCAAGGCCAAGGCCTGCAGTGTTTGGCACGCGTCCAACCGCGAACATGGCGAGATCGGTTTCGATCTTACCCTTGTCGCCACCGTCGACGGTGAAACTGCCATCTGGTTTCTTCTCGATCCCGAGAAAGGGGAAGTTAAGCCTGACGTCGATTCCTTTTTCGCGGCTGATGGCCAACAAATGATCGACAATCTCGGTGTCATATCCCCGAAGCATCCGATCACCCCGCGTCACCAACGTCACATGGCACCCAAATTCGTGCAGGATGTTGGCAAATTCGTTGGCGATATAGCCCGCGCCGGCGATGACCACGCGTTTCGGCAAGGCATCAAGATGAAAGACCTCGTTTGATGTGATGCCGAATTCGGCACCGGGCACGTCGGGCTTTGCTGGCCAGCCGCCAGTTGCAATCAGGATAGTGCCAGCCGTTATCTTGCGTCCGTCAGCAAGCGTGATCTCATTTCGGCCTGTTACGGTCGCGCGCAGCGGATAGACGCGCACATTGTGGTTGTGCAACGTCTGGGTGTATAAGCCCTCAAGACGCGTCACATCATGTTGAACGATGTCGCGGAGCCGCGGCCAATCGAACGTCGCACCGGCAATATCCCAACCAAACCGCGCGGCATGGCGCAGGTCCTCTGCAAAATGGGATGCGTAAACGAGCATCTTCTTCGGCACACAGCCGCGGATGACGCAGGTGCCACCAACGCGATATTCTTCGGCAACGGCCACTTTGATACCATAGGCAGCGGCAACGCGGGCCGCCCGAACGCCGCCCGATCCAGCGCCAATTACGAACAGGTCATAGTCATAAGTCATAAGACGGCACTCTCTCGGGTCAAAAGGGGCGATTAGTCGATTTCGGCGCGCGCGATAAGGGCGTTGGTCGATGCATCAAAAGTAACGCCACCAGAATCGAGCGCTTTCGCCATCTCTTTACCAAGTTCGACGCCAAATTGGTCAAATGGATTGATACCCAAAAGCGCGGCGTTCACAAAGGTGCGATGTTCGTAAAAGGCGATCAGCGCACCCAAAGTTCGCGGATCAAGCTCATCAAGAAGCAGCGTGCTTGAAGGGCGGTCACCGGGATAGTTTCGTGCACCATCGTCCGCATGGCGTCCTGTCATCAGCGCGGCGCCTTGTGCAAAGCAATTGTTGAGCAATTGGCGATGGTGCTCGTCGTCAAGTTCGTGGCCCGATATGGCGACCGCGACGAACTCGACGGGCACCAGATGCGTGCCTTGATGCAGCAGTTGGAAGACCGCGTGCTGACCGTCGGTACCGACACCACCCCAGGTGATCGATGCCGAATGACGACCGAGCGGCGCGCCTTGAGCGGTTACCGACTTGCCATTGCTCTCCATTTCAAGCTGCTGGAGATAGGAGGGCAACAGCCGTAAGCGCTCATCATAGGCGAATACCGCGCGCGTCTCCGCGCCTTTGATCTGGGCGTAATAGAGGTCGGCAAAGGCAGCGAGCACAGGCGCGTTTTCCGCAAGTGGCGCGAGGCGGAAGTGACGATCCATCTCGGCGGCACCTTCGAGTAGCTCCTCAAAACCCGCCCAGCCCAGCGCAATCGCTGCGGGAAAGCCGATGCTCGACCAAAGCGAGTAGCGGCCGCCGACTGCGGGGTTAAATGGCAGAATGCGCGTCTCATCAACGCCCCAGACGACCGCTTTCTCGGGGGCAGCCGTCAACGCGATGGCGCGACCGAGAGGATCAACAACGCCCGCCTCCATCATCCATTTGATCACCGAAGCGGCATTGAGCATCGTTTCGGTGGTCGTGAAGGTTTTCGATGCAATTGCCAGTAAAGTCGTCTGTGGATCACAGACCTTGAACGCTTCCTTGAGCGCCGAACCGTCGACGTTCGAGACGATGTGGACGTCATAACGCTCCGAATCACGACCGAGCGCGTCAATCAACAGATCGGGACCGAGCGCGGAGCCGCCAATGCCAACATGGATGATATGTTCGATATCGCCGAAGCCACCTGCATCGATCACCTCAATGAGCGCGCGCACGCGCTCATGCAGCCGCTTGGCCGCTGCAACACTTTCAGGCGCACCCTCTCCGCGTTCCGCCGTGTGCTCAGCCGCACGATTCTCGGTCGGGTTGACGACGGCCCCGGCAAATAGCGCGTCGCGCTTCGCCTCGAGGTCCATCGCTTCCGCGAGCTTGGCGAACAGCGTCATGCTCTCACCGGTCAGATGCGTTTTCGCAAAGTCAAAATAGATCCCACCAACGTCGAGACTCAGCAATTTTATCCGTTCGGCGTCGTTCGCGAAAAGTTGGGTTAGTGCGGACGAGGGAAGGGCGGCAATTTTTGACCAGTAATCGGCAACTTGGTTCATGGATTGGCCCTCTTTTGAATGATGACTTGACGCTTGCGCCGCACATCCGCACATCGCGGACGATGAGCGATACACAAATCATTGCGGCGGCGGAACCCAAGATACGTTTGCAAAAGTCAGAGGCGCGGCAATTTTTTGTGTTCCTGCTTCAACTCAGCCTAGCGATGTTTGTGTTGCGAAGCTTCTTCATCCAGCCGTTTTATATTCCCAGCGAGTCGATGATGCCACGATTGCTCGTGGGAGATTATCTCATCGTCAGCAAATGGCCTTACGGCTTTTCGCGCCACAGCTTTCCGTGGAGCCTGCCGCTCGTGCAGGGGCGTGTGCTCGCCAATGTGCCGCAGCGTGGCGATGTCGTGGTTTTCAAGGCGCTTCCCAGCAATAATGTCGATACGATCAAGCGCGTGATCGGGCTGCCGGGTGATCGTGTGCAGATGGTCGGTGGGCAGTTGTTCCTCAACGGCCACCCCGTGCCGAAGGTACGGCTTGATGATTGGGCGGGCACACCGACGCCCGGGCAGCCCTGCCTCTCGGCGAGCGATACACTCTGCCATTTTCCACGTTATCGCGAGACATTGCCCAATGGGCGCAGCTATGATGTGCTCGATTTGCGGCCACAAGCGAGCGATGACACGCCGGTGTTCACCGTTCCCGAAGACAGCGTGTTTCTGATGGGCGACAATCGTGACAACAGCCTCGATAGCCGCATCGAGGGCGCGGTGCCGTTGGTTAATTTGGAGGGCCGCGCGCAATTCATGTTCTTCTCATGGGATGCGAATGGCGATTGGGCACACAAGATTCGTTGGGATCGCATCGGAGGCGGGTTTTGAGTGCGCTATCGTCTTGGCTGACCAGCGCACTCGGTATCGCGCCCAAGAACCTCGCGCTTTATGAGCGCGCGCTCACCCATGGCAGTTTTGGTGCCGAGGATTATCAGCGGCTTGAGTTCCTTGGAGATCGCGTGCTGGGGCTCGTCATCGCGCGCTGGCTGTATGAAACCTACCCGAATGACAAAGAGGGGCAACTCTCTGCGCGGCTCAATACGCTTGTGCGCGGCGAGACCTGTGCCACGGTCGCGCGGGCGTTGGGCGTGCAGGCGCACCTCAAGCTTGGCAAACAGGCGCTGGACGATGGCGTGTTTGAGAGTGACAATGTGTTGGGCGATGTGACCGAGGCGCTCATTGGTGCATTGTTGCTCGATCATGGGCTGATCGCCGCCGAGGCTTTTATTCGCGCACAATGGCAGGGCTTAGTCAGTGGACAGATCAGTGCACCGCGCCACCCGAAATCGGCGTTGCAAGAATGGGCGGCGGCGCATAACCGCAAAACGCCCGTTTATACCGTCACCAATCGCTCTGGACCTGCGCACGCGCCGCGCTTTACCGTAACGGTGTCGCTCGGCAGCGCTGGAATGGCCGAAGCTGAGGGGGCATCGAAGCAAGAGGCCGAGACGGCGGCGGCAACAGCGCTTTTGGAGAAATTGGAACGATGATGACGCCCCAGCACGATACGCCGCGAAAGTGCGGCCTCGTTGCGATCATTGGCGCACCGAACGCTGGAAAATCGACGCTTGTTAATGCGCTGGTTGGGCAGAAGGTCGCCATCGTTTCGCCGAAAGCGCAAACGACACGCGTGCGGCTGATGGGGATTGCATTGCATGGGCCAACGCAACTCATGCTCGTTGACACGCCAGGCATTTTCAACCCGCAGCGCCGGTTCGATCGCGCCATGGTGCAAGCGGCATGGGGCGGCGCGCAGGATGCTGATGTGATTGCCCTTGTTGTCGATGCCAAAGGTGGCCTCGGCAGCAAAGTGATGGATATTGTGGCAGCGCTGAAGGATCGGCCCGAGCCGAAGCTGCTGATTCTCAACAAGGTTGACGTCGCGGACAAGGGCAAGTTGCTCATTCATGCCGAGAAGCTCAACGCTGAGATGCACTTCGCCGAGACACTGTTCATCAGCGCATCCACCGGCGATGGGCTGGAGTTGCTCAAAGATCGGCTGTCGAGCTTCATGCCCGAGGGGCCATGGCACTTCCCAGAAGATCAGGTGTCCGACGCGTCTGACCGGATGACGTGTGCGGAAATCACGCGCGAGCAAATCTTCCTCCAGCTCCATGCTGAGCTTCCCTACGCGGCCGTCGTCGAGACCGAGAAGTTCGAGGAGCGCGGCGATGGCTCGGTTGAAATTCACCAGCAGATCAAGATCGACAAGGAAAGCCAACGCGCCATCGTGCTCGGCAAGGGCGGCGCGCGGCTTAAGGAAATCGGCTCTAAGGCGCGCGCGGAAATTGCAACGTCACTCGGCAAGCGCGTGCATCTTTACTTGCACGTCAAGGTTGATCCAAAGTGGCACGAGGATCGGTCACTGTACCGCGATCTTGGCCTTGATTGGGTGGAATGATGATCAGATATGGCATTATCGGTAGCGCGGGGCGCATGGGGCAGGCGATTGCGGCGGAACTGGCCGCAACCGGCGCTACGCTCGCGGGTGCGATCGATATGGGCGGTGACCCGTTCGCGCTGGCGCACGATGCCGACGTGCTGATCGATTTCTCCTCGCCCAAGGCCTTGCGGAGCACGCTGATGGCGGCGCGGACCGCGCATACCCCGATTGTCATCGGCACGACGGGACTGACCGACGAGTGCCACCGCGAGATTAATGAGGCGGCGAAGCACATCGCGGTGCTGCAAACAGGAAACACGTCACTCGGCGTCACTTTGCTCGCGGCACTGGTGAAACAAGCGGCGGAACAACTCGGCGATGATTGGGACATTGAGATCCTCGAAATGCACCACCGGCACAAGGTCGATGCGCCATCGGGCACCGCAAAGCTGCTGGGTGAGGCAGCGGCGGCGGGGCGCGGTATTGATCTCTCAGGTCACACCGACATTGACCGCAACCATAAGCGCAATGTTGGCGATATCGGGTTCGCCAGTCTGCGCGGTGGCTCGGTGTTCGGCGATCACAACGTCATTTTCGCAACGGACGACGAGCGGATCGAGCTGGGCCACCGCGCCGAGTCGCGCGCAGTGTTCGCTCGCGGGGCGATCAAGGCGGCAACATGGCTCGTCGGCAAGCCGGCTGGGCGATATACCATGAATGATGTGCTCGGGCTCTGATGGCTGCCGTCGCTTGTCCGATCGACGTTGCCACATGCAACTGGCAAGGGCGCGACGGCGCAACTATTGCGGCTAGGATCGTCGCGTTCTTGGCCGATATCGGCCTGCCCGTCGCCATGTCGCAAATCGATCCACGAACTTTTCTGCCGGGCATGACCATTATCGATGGGACGATCCACGTTGATCCCGAGGTTTTGATCTGGCCTGGTGATTTACTCCATGAGGCTGGGCATGTCGCAGTTACGTCGCCTGAGCGTCGAAGGACACTTGGTGACGTTGGTACTGATGGCGGCGACGAGATGGCGGCGATTGCGTGGTCGTACGCTGCAGCGTGCGCCAGTCATGTTGCGCCGGAGGTTCTGTTTCATCTCGGTGGCTACAAGGGAGGCGCTTCTGCGCTGATCGAGAACTTCGCGGCTGGGCGCTACATTGGCGTTCCACTGCTGGTTTACTACGGGATGACGGCAGCGCCGTCACGCGTTACCGCGAGTGATGCGTCGGCGTACCCGACCATGAAACGTTGGTTGCGATGAAGCGCGCCGACGTCATCGAGTTTTATTCGCGCCTCGCAGAACACAACCCCGATCCGCGCACCGAGCTTGAATATGGCAATCCGTATCAGTTGCTCGTCGCCGTCGCGCTCTCTGCCCAATCGACCGATGTGGGTGTGAACAAGGCGACACGCGCTCTGTTTGAAATTGTTAAGACGCCGCAAGATATGGTTGCGCTCGGGCTTGAGGGGCTGAAATCGCACATCAAAACCATTGGTCTGTTCAACACCAAAGCGAAGAACGTCATGGCTGCCGCGGAAATCCTGATCCGCGATTTTGACGGCGACGTGCCCGCAAATAGGGAGGCACTCGAGACACTCCCCGGCGTTGGCCGCAAAACCGCCAATGTAGTGATGAATACCGCGTTCGGCGCGGAGACCTTCGCGGTCGATACGCACATCTTCCGCGTGTGTAACCGCACGGGGCTCGCAAAGGGCAAAACCCCGCTCGCGGTGGAGCTGAAGCTCGACAAAGCGACGCCCGCGCCCTTCCGTCGCGACGCACACCATTGGATCATCTTGCATGGCCGTTATGTCTGCAAAGCACGAACACCCGAATGTTGGCGCTGTATCGTTGCCGACCTATGCTCGTTCAGCAAAAAGTCAGAGAAGAAGGGGTAGAGTATCCCCAAAATTAAGGGAGACTAATGATGCGTCGACTTGTGATAGGCCTTGCCGCAATGCTTCTTGCGTCAACTGCGCCCGCAAAATCGGATCCGGACGCTGTGCCGACTGCCACCCCGATTGGTAAGCCGATCTCGTGCCTGCGGCTGAGTGATATCTCCGAAACACATTTTCACGGTGACCAAGTCATTGATTTCGTGGTGTTGGGTGGCAAAGTCTATCGCAACACGCTCCCTTACGCATGCCCTTCACTCGGCTTTGAGCAGCGGTATATTCACAAGTCATATAACGGCGATATTTGCTCGCTCGATTTGATCACTGTATTGCAATCACCCGGCCTCTCTCACGGCGCGACTTGCGGGCTGGGCGAGTTCCAGCAAGTCCAGCTCGAAAAAGAAGCGAAAAAATAGCCTGTCAATTTTATGACTTATGGCTGTTGAGGGGTGTGGCATTTCACCACGCGTGGCGTTAAGTGACCCGTAACAAAAGTCATATTTGATGGGAAACACGCCAAATAATGCGTATTGCTATTGCTTCTGATCACGCGGCCGTCGCGCTGAAGGCCGAGCTTGTCGCGTGGATGCGCGAAGCCGGCCACGAAGTTCAAGACCTCGGCCCGAACGATACCGCTTCAGTCGATTATCCCGACTACGGGTATAAGGTGGCGGCGGCGATCGAGTCAGGGGAGGCTGCGCGCGGTGTTGCCCTGTGTGGCTCGGGCATCGGGATCGCCATCGCGGTCAATCGCAATCCGGCAGCGCGCTGTGCGCTGGTCGCTGAGCCACTCTCAGCCAGCCTGGCACGGTCGCACAATGACGCCAATGTGATTGCAATGGGCGCGCGGTTGATTGGCCCCGAAATGGCGAAGGCTTGCCTTACCGCTTTTTTAACAACAGAATTCCTCGGTGGTCGTCATCAACACCGTGTCGAAAAACTCTCTAACGTAAAGGTTACCACATGAGCACGAACCCCGCCCCGCTCTCCGACGTTCAGCCCGACGGCTTTTTTACACGCGGTTTGGCAGATGCCGATGCAGCAGTGTTTGGCGCGGTGCGAAAAGAACTGGCCCGCGAGCAACACCAGATTGAGCTGATCGCGTCCGAGAACATCGTATCGAAAGCGGTACTCGAAGCACAGGGTTCGGTGTTCACCAATAAGTACGCCGAAGGTTACCCTGGCAAGCGCTACTATCAAGGCTGTGCACCCTCAGACGAGGTTGAGACACTCGCGATCGAGCGTGCCAAGAAGTTGTTTGACTGTGGCTTTGCCAATGTCCAGCCGCACTCAGGTGCGCAAGCCAATGGTGCTGTGATGCTCGCGCTCACAAAGCCGGGCGATACAATTCTGGGCATGAGTCTCGATGCAGGCGGGCATTTGACGCACGGCGCGCGGGCGGCAATGTCGGGCAAGTGGTTCAACGCAGTACAATATGGCGTGAACCCTGAAACGCATCTGATCGATTTTGACGAGGTCGAGCGGCTCGCCAAGGAGCACAAGCCGCAATTGATTATTGCGGGTGGTTCAGCTTATCCCCGCCAAATCGACTTCGCCAAATTCCGGGCTATTGCCGATGAGGTGGGCGCGCTGTTCATGGTCGATATGGCGCATTTTGCAGGACTCGTTGCCGCAGGCGCACACCCTTCGCCGCTCACGCATGCCCATGTTTGCACGACCACGACGCACAAGACGCTGCGTGGCCCGCGCGGTGGCATGATCCTGACCAATGAGGAAGTGATCGCCAAAAAGATTAACTCGGCAGTTTTCCCTGGCTTGCAGGGTGGTCCACTGATGCACGTGATTGCGGCCAAGGCAGTGGCCTTTGGCGAAGCGCTCGAGCCGGGCTATAAATCATACATTCGCGCAGTTATCGAGAATGCGAAGGTTCTCGCTGCAACGTTGAACGAGCGCGGCGCAAATCTGGTTTCGGGTGGAACGGACACGCATCTCGCGTTGGTCGATTTGACGCCGCTTGGCGTGACGGGCCGCGATGCTGATGAAGCGCTCGAGCGTGCCGGAATCACCTGCAACAAGAACGGTATCCCCAACGATCCGCAGCCGCCGGTGAAAACCAGTGGTATCCGCGTGGGCTCTCCTGCAGGCACGACGCGCGGCTTTGGTGTCGCGGAATTCCGCGAGATTGGCCACATGATCGCGGATGTACTTGAGGGCCTGCGCGCGAAGGGCGAGCATGGTGATCCGGAAGCCGAAGCAGCCGTGAATGTGCGCGTTCGCGCGCTTTGCGAGCGCTTCCCAATCTACAAGGACTTTTGAGGTTGCGCTGCCCGTTCTGCGCGCATGATGACAGTCAGGTAAAGGACAGTCGCCCGACTGAGGATGGAAACGCGATCCGTCGTCGTCGGCAGTGTGAAGCGTGCGGTGCGCGCTTCACCACATTTGAGCGTGTCCAGCTCCGCGAACTGACCATCGTCAAAAGTGAGGGACGGCGCGAGCCATTTGAGCGCGAGAAGCTTGAGCGTTCGATCCAGATTGCCTGCCGCAAACGACCGATCACGGCCGAGCAGGTCGCCCAGCTTGCGACGGGGATCCAACGGCAAATTGAAACCTCGGGAGATACCGAGATCACGACCGCGGCCGTCGGCGCGCTGGTCATGGAAGGGCTGAAAGGTCTGGATAGCGTGGCGTATATTCGCTTTGCCAGCGTGTATAAGGATTTCACCGAGGCGCGCGATTTCGAGGATTTCGCCAACACCGTCAACAGCGCGGTTAAAGACGCGGGCGGCGCTTGAGCTCACCACCGGTTATCATTCTCGTCCGGCCGCAACTGGGTGAAAACATCGGCAAAGCGGCGCGCGCAATGCTCAATTTTGGCCTCACTGAGTTGCGGCTCGTCTCGCCGCGTGACGGCTGGCCCAACCCCTCTGCCGGACCTGCTGCCGCAGGGGCAGACGTGGTTCTGGCGAACGCCCAAGTCTTTGAGAGTGTGGCTGAAGCCTGCGGTGATTGCGCGCATGTTTATGCGACGACGGTCCGCAAACGTGGTGTCGTCAAGCCAGTGGTCACGCCCGAGCAAGCGACAGCGGAAATGCGCACTCAGTCTGGCCGTGCCGCCATCCTTTTTGGGCCCGAGCGCTCAGGTCTTGAGAGCGATGACGTTGCGCTGGCGCGGACGATCATCACGGTTCCGATCAATCCGGCGTTTGGTTCCTTGAATCTGGCGCAGGCGGTGCTGGTTTGTGCCTATGAATGGTCGCGCGGCGGTGCATATGCCTCGCCACCCAAGGTCGAGCTTGATCCCCCCGCGCCACAGGACGAACTTGAGGGAATGCTCGGTCAGATGACCGAGATGCTTGAGGAAGTGAATTATTTCTTCCCGCCCGATCGTATGCATGTCACCAAGCGTATGGTGCGCACCTTGCTCACCAAGCCAGGCTGGAGCAGCAATGAAGTGCGGACATTTCGGGGGATATTAACCGAAATCCGGAAGGGCCCGCGTTAAGTCATCGATGAGGCGAATGCAGCGGCCGCGCCAAAAAGCCCCGGCTGTGGATGCGTGATGAGCTTGACGGGAATCCGTGCCATCAAGGCTTCAAAGCGTCCCTTCGCCTTGAACCGCTCGGCAAAACCCGAAAGCGCGAGCCGGTCCGCCAAGCGCGCCCCCAAGCCGCCGGCGATCACGACAGCCTGCCCACCCTGCGTCAAGGCAATATCGCCCGCAACGGCACCGAGACTGAGGCAAAAGCGGTCAAGCGCGGCTGCCGCCAGGCTATCGGTGCCCGCAAGCGCCGCGCCCCATAATGCTTTGTCATCATGATAGATCGGCGGCCGACCCTCGACTTCCGCCAGCACCGCATAGATGCTCGCGAGACCCGAACCAGACACGATCCGCTCGATTGACACACGCCGATACCGCTGCCGCTGATGGGCGAGGATCTTGTCCTCCAGCGCATCAAGCGGCGCAAAATCGGTGTGCCCACCCTCGGTGGCGATCACATGGTTATGCCCGCCCGCCCGCAACACTGCGCCGACGCCGAGGCCGGTACCCGGGCCGACAATGCTTATGACGCCACGCTCGGGCAACGCGTCCTCCGGCCCACAGATATGCCGAAGATGCTCGGGCCCGACATGCGCAACCGCGTGGCCAACCGCCTCGAAATCATTGACGAGAATATGACGTTCGAGTCCCAATTTCTCGGCAATCAGCGCGGGGCGTATGATCCAAGGGTTATTGGTCATCTGCAGAACGTCGCCTTGGATCGGGCAAGCCAATGCCAGCGCGCCGGCGTTCGGCAGCTTTACCCCAATTTGCGCCCCAAACGCCTCCCAAGCCGTCTGTAAACTCGCATATTCCGCGCATTTGAGCGTGATCTCGGGTGTGAGACGGACAACTTTGCCATTGTCGATATCCGCCAGTGCAAAGCGTGCATGCGTGCCGCCAATATCGGCTACGACGATTTGGGTCATAGTCCCGCCGCCGCGAGCATCGCCGACGCTCCATGCTCGGCATCATCCGCTCCAGCCCGCATAAAGGCAAACAGCTCTCGCCCGAGCCCATCCACAGTCGGTGGTGGCGATGCGAGTTCGGAAGCCGCGATATCTGTCAGCACGTCAAGCGTTCCCTGATGGCCACACAGCCGCACAACATCGCCATCGCGCAATCGGCCAATCATGCCGCCTGCGAGCGCCTCTGGGCACAGGTGAATAGCGGCTGGCACCTTGCCCGACGCACCTGACATGCGCCCATCGGTCACCAGTGCGACCTTATACCCTTTATCCTGCAGCACGCCGAGCGACGGTGTCAGCTTGTGGAGTTCGGGCATGCCGTTCGCGCGTGGGCCCTGGAAGCGCACGACCACAATCACGTCACGGTTCAACTCTCCCGCCTTGAACGCAGCAATCACCGCATCCTGCGAATCAAACACGGCTACTGGCGCTTCGACCGTCTGGTGTTCGGGCAGCACGGCCGATGTTTTGAAGATCGCGCGCCCCAGATTTCCACGAACCAACCGCATCCCGCCATCGGGCTGGAAGGCGTCCGCAACGGGCCGAAGCATGGTGTCGTCATGCGATGTTTCAGGGGCTGGCCGCCATGTGAGCGCGTCGTTATCAATCACGGGTTCGAGCGCATAGTCTGCCATGCCGCGCTTGCTGATGGTGAGCAAATCGTCGTGCAACAGTCCGGCGCTCAGCAATTCACGGATCACGAAGCCCATGCCGCCGGCGGCGTGAAAATGGTTCACATCGCCTGAGCCGTTGGGATAAATCCGCGTGAGCGAGGGGACGACACCGGAGAGCTCGTCCAAATCCGCCCAATCAATCTTGATCCCCGCCGCGCGCGCGATCGCCGGAATGTGGATCGCGTGGTTGGTCGAGCCGCCAGTTGCGAGCAAGCCAACACAGGCATTCACGATTGCTTTCTCGTCGATGCACAGCCCAAGCGGCCGATAATCGTCACCGTCCCAGCCGATTTCGGTCAGTCGATGCGTCGCTGCGCGCGTGAGTTCTTGACGCAACTTCGTACCCGGATTGATGAAGGCGGCTCCGGGCATGTGGAGCCCCATTACCTCCATCATCATTTGGTTGCTGTTTGCGGTGCCATAGAAGGTGCAGGTGCCCGCGCCGTGATAGCTTGCGGCCTCTGCTTCCAGCAGCGCATCGCGCCCCACTTTGCCCTCGGCATAAAGCTGGCGGATCCGAACCTTTTCCTTGTTCGCCAACCCCGACGGCATCGGCCCCGCCGGAATGAGAATCGCAGGAAGATGACCGAAACGCAGCGCGCCAATCAGCAAACCGGGAACAATCTTATCGCAAATGCCGAGCAGCGCCGCACCTTCAAACATCGCGTGGCTGAGGCCGACTGTCGTCGCCAGCGCAATTACATCGCGACTGAAGAGCGAAAGCTCCATCCCTGCCTGACCCTGCGTCACGCCATCGCACATCGCGGGAACGCCGCCCGCGACTTGTGCCGTTGCGCCCTTTTCGCGCGCCGCAAGTTTAATCTGCTCGGGATATCGTGCGTACGGCTGATGGGCGGACAGCATGTCATTATACGCGGTGACGATGCCGATGTTCATCGCCTTCTCGCCACGGATGACCGCCTTGTCCTCGCCGGACGCGGCAAACCCGTGCGCCAGATTGCCGCAGCTCAGCATATGGCGGTTCGTGCCCGAGTCACGTTGGCGCTTGATCAGATCGAGATACGCTGCGCGGCTGGCTTTTGAGCGCTCAATGATCCGGGCCGTCACGGCTGCGATACTGTTATTCATACCAACTGGCTCCGTCGCGTTCGATCAAGGCAATGGCGGCGCTGGGCCCCCAACTTCCTGCGGTGTAAGATTTGCAGCGTGCGTCGGTCGCCGCCCAAGCGTCATGGATTGAGTCGATCCACGTCCATGCGGCCTCGATTTCGTCGCGGCGCACGAACAAGGTCGTGTCACCCTGCATCAGATCGAGCAACAGGCGCTCATAGGCAATGCGTCGCCGTGCCCCAGCAAAAGCCGCCGTGAGCGACACGTCAAGATCTACCTGCTTGAGTTCGATACCACCACGATCCAGCCCCGGCTCTTTGGCCATCAGCGACATGCGAATGCCCTCTTGGGGCTGCAGGTTCATAATGAGTGTGTTGGGCTGCAGCCCGGCACCACGGCTCGAAAAAATCGAGTGGGGCACAGGGTGGAAGCGGATTACGATCTCCGATTCCTTCGCCATCAGGCGCTTGCCGGTCCGCAGATAGAAGGGCACACCTTTCCAGCGCCAGTTATCGATATGCGCCTTGAGAGCGACGAAGGTCTCCGTGTTGCTCTGCCCGCCCAACTCCTCGGCATAGCCTTTGACGGGCTGACCATTGATCGCCCCAGATGCATACTGGCCTTTTACGCTGTGCGTCGCCACATCGGTCGCGGTCATCGGGCGCAGCGCGCGCAGCACCTTCACCTTTTCGTCGCGCACGGCCGCGGCCGTATAGCCCGCCGGCGGCTCCATCGCGACGAGCGCCAACAACTGCAGCATATGGTTCTGGACCATGTCCTTGAGCGCGCCAACGCCATCATAATAGGAGACGCGGCCCTCGAGTCCGACGGTCTCGCCGACGGTGATTTGAACATGATCGATATGGTTGGCATTCCAAAGCGGCTCAAACAGTACGTTCCCAAAGCGCATCACGAGCAGGTTCTGCACCGTCTCTTTGCCAAGATAATGGTCCACCCGGAACACGCGCTCTTCGTCAAAAACCGCGCCGATCGCGGCGTTGACTTCACGCGACGACTCTAGATCGTGGCCAATCGGCTTTTCCATCGCGATCCGGCTAAGCGGCCCCGCCAGCCCAGCTTTCGCGAGGCCCGCAGCAATCGGGGCGAACAGCGAGGGGGGTGTCGAGAGATAGATCGCCAGCCCGTCATCCAGCCGCGCACAGACATGGTCGGCCAGCGCGCCAAATCCGTCCTTGCTCATCACGTCTACCGCGCAATAGTCGATGCGTTTGATAAATGTCTCGGCCCGCTCGGGATCATAGCGATCAGCTGGCAGGAAGCGCTGCAGCGATTGCTTCACACTGTCGCGAAAACTCTGGTCATCGTCTTTGGTTCTTGCTGCGCCAACGATGCGGACATCGTCGTCGAGCAAGCCATCGACATCGAGATTGTAGAGCGACGGGAACAACATTCGTTGCGCCAGATCACCGGTCGCACCAAAAATAATAAGCGTTTTAAATGGACGCGACATGACAGTCCTTCACATTGATGGCCAATGTTAGCTGACCTCACGCCCAATTAATAGGGACTGGCGCGATGTTCGCGGGACTTGCAGACGTATGCTTTTGCCACGTCTCGTGCGATTATCGGCGAGATCCCCGTGAAAATTCCATCGGTTGGATTTTTTGGGGCACCGGCCTCCCAGCTTTCACCCGCTGCTTTTTTGTGGGCCGGGGGGTGGCGCGGACCCCATCAAGAATCTTCGCCCCCGCCATGAAAACCGCAAGGCAGCAGGCGCCAAATAGAAGCTTTCCGCCGAATCCGGGGTAGAGAATAAGATAATGCTTGCCGCGCTCAACCGCTCCCAGCGCGATGCCATAAATGATCGCAAACGCCTCGAACTTATTCTTGATCACAAAGAGGCGAGAGATTTTGTACAGCATGACATTCATTAAGCAATTGCGGGGCCAACCGCAGAATTACGTCTGATCGCCTTACCAAACAAGGTTAAATGTAAGTTAATTCGACAATCGGTCGCTGGCGTCAAATCGGCCGTTGCGGAGGAAGGCGATCGTCTGCTGAATCACGTGGAGATGCTTCGGCAGCGCCTGATGCGCGAGCGGCAGCGTGAGATGATCCGTGACGCCCGCAATACGGGTGCGTTCAACCGTCACCTTGCCATCGTTTGGGGCGTTGAAAAACGGCGCGAAGATATGCGGCTGGGCTGGGCGGTCACCCGCAATGATGCCGAGAGGATAATCGACCATGCCAAGTTGCGCCTCATCTGCGTCCATCCGCCTTGTCACGAGATGCCGCCCGACCGGACCAAGCAGCAAGCGGTTGATCCGCAATCGGCGCGCGAACTCCGCCAATTCGCTCCCCAGGTTGGGCGTTCCAAGCATTACCACGCGGCCAAGGTTGGCGGGGCGGTTCCGCGCGAGATACGCTCGGATCACCAATCCGCCCAGCGAATGACCGACAAAATGGATCGGGCCATCGCAACTGTCCGCAAATTGGCACACACGCGGCGCCAACCCGTCCGCAATCGCCACGAGCGGCTTGGTCAGGCTCGGATAACTGACATTGAGCGTTGCATAACCCTCGGCCTCGAGCGCCAGCGCCATCCGCCGCATGATGCCACTATGGTTGCCGATGCCGTGCAACAGCACGACACCGCCGGGCTTTGTCTCTGGCACCTATTAGCCTTCGGTCTTGGCCTTCACTCGGCCGCCCTTCTTGCCCTTTTTCGGAGGCGCAGGCGTAATCTCGAAGCTCGGTTTGCCATCTACGATCCGCACATGCACCTCGCCACCATGGACCAGTTTGCCAAAGAGCAATTCTTCGGCAAGCGGCTGTTTGATCTTCTCCTGAATAAGACGTCCCATCGGCCGCGCGCCATAGAGCTTATCATAGCCCTTGGTGGTGAGCCATTCGCGCGCATCATCTTCGAGCTTGATGTGGACATCACGGTCGGCAAGCTGGAGCTCAAGCTGCAGAATGAATTTGTCGACAACGCGCGCCACCACTTCAGTCGGCAGATAGCTGAACGGCACAATGGCATCGAGTCGGTTGCGGAACTCGGGGGTGAACATCTTCTTCACCGCTTCGTCGCCCGCATCCTCACGCGACACGTTGCCAAAGCCGATGCCCTCGCTCGCCATGTCAGACGCACCGGCGTTGGTGGTCATGATCAGGATGACATTGCGGAAATCGACTGACTTCCCATGCTGATCGGTGAGCCGACCATGATCCATAACCTGCAGCAGGATATTGAACAGATCAGGATGCGCTTTCTCAATCTCGTCGATCAACAACACACAATGTGGTTGTTGATCGACCGCGTCGGTGAGCAGTCCGCCCTGGTCAAACCCGACATAACCGGGAGGTGCACCGATCAGCCGCGAGACCGAATGCCGCTCCATATATTCCGACATATCAAACCGCTGGAGCGGAATGCCGAGAATGCTTGCCAGCTGACGTGCGACCTCGGTTTTACCGACACCCGTTGGTCCGGTGAAGAGGTAATTGCCGATGGGCTTGTCTGGGTCGCGCAAACCGGCCCGGCTCAACTTGATCGCCGATGATAAGCGCTCAATGGCATCATTCTGGCCAAACACGACGCGCTTCAGGTCCGCTTCGAGCGTCTTCAATGCGGCCGTATCGTCTGCGGAGACCGACTTGGCGGGAATGCGCGCCATCGTCGCGATCACCGCCTCGATTTCTTTTGGCGTGATGATCTTTTTACGCTTGTTGAGCGGCACGAGCATCTGCATCGCGCCCACTTCGTCAATCACGTCAATCGCCTTGTCGGGCAGCTTCCGGTCATTAATGTACCGTGCCGAGAGATCGACGGCGGTCTTGATCGCGTCGGGCGTATATTTGACGTGGTGATGCGCTTCGAACGCCGAGCGCAGCCCGGACAGAATCTTGATGCTGTCCTCCAGCGTCGGCTCGTTGACATCGATTTTCTGGAAGCGCCGCAGGAGCGCGCGATCCTTCTCAAAGTGATTGCGAAACTCTTTATAGGTCGTCGATCCGATACACCGGATGACGCCCCCGGAAAGCGCGGGCTTCAAAAGGTTCGACGCATCCATCGCGCCGCCAGATGTGGCACCGGCACCGATCACCGTGTGAATCTCATCAATGAAGAGGATTGCGTGTGGCAATTTCTCAAGCTCGTTCACGACAGCTTTGAGGCGTTCCTCAAAGTCGCCGCGATACCGCGTGCCGGCGAGCAGCGCGCCCATGTCGAGCGAGTAGATGACGGCCGGGAGCAGCACCTCGGGAACATCGCCCTCGACAATCTTACGCGCCAGCCCCTCGGCAATCGCGGTCTTACCAACGCCGGGCTCGCCGACATAAAGCGGGTTATTCTTGGAGCGACGGCAGAGGATCTGCACCGTGCGATCAACCTCTGGGCCGCGCCCGATCAGCGGATCAACTTTGCCCTTCCGCGCCTTCTCGTTGAGATCGACGCAGAACTGCTTGAGCGCCGATTCCTTGCCGCCCTTGCTGTCCGATTTCTTTTCCTCGCGCTCATCAGCCCCTTTGACTTCGCGCGCCTCGGGCACATCGACCCCTTTGCCGGTCCCATGGCTGATATAGCTCACGGCATCGAGGCGGCTCATGTCTTGCTGCTGGAGGAAGTAGACGGCATAGCTCTCGCGTTCGCTGAACAGCGCAACCAGCACGTTCGCGCCGGTTACATCATCGCGGCCCGACGATTGGACATGCAGGATGGCGCGCTGGATAACCCGCTGGAACCCTGACGTGGGCGCCGGATCAATTTTTGCGCCGCCTTTGAGCGACTCGAGTTCGGTATCGAGGTAGTGGATCACCGCGCCCTTGAGATCGTTCAGATTGACGCCACACGCGATCATCACCTTGGATGCTTGCGGGTCATCAATCAGCGCGAGCAGCAAATGCTCAAGCGTGGCATATTCATGGGCACGAGTCGCTGCGGCGGCGAGCGCGTTGTGCAGGGTGGTTTCGAGTTCACGGGCAAATGACGGCATGGTTATTTCCTTTGCACTCCATGTTGGCACACCCTGCCCAATCATCAAGGGCTAAAGTCGTCGTCACCGCTTAAATAACGCTTCAGCACTGGCGCGTTGATCAAGCGTCGCGGCAATCTTTGCGCGGGTGCGGGCAATTTCAGCCTCCAACGCCACCACGCGCGCATGCAATTCACTCACGGACAGCGGATCAAGGTCTTGTAATGACAGTTGCTTCAGCGGATCGTCGCGGCGCAATGGTAAAAGATCGTCGGGTTCCATTGTTTAAAAGTTGACCGTGCGCTAGCGAGAGTCAATATGCGAAATGTCGCTTGACGGGGGACATATGTCGGATTTGCCACAAAATATGATCGCTATCGACTCAGGTGTTGCCGGAGGGCCAGAGGTTTTGGTTCCGGTTTCGCGCCCTGTTCCGGAACTCGAGGCAGGCGAGGTGCTGATTAAAGTTGAGGCGGCGGGCGTCAACCGTGCCGACATCATGCAACGGCAGGGCATTTATCCGCCACCACGTGGCGCCTCCACCGTTTATGGGCTGGAAGCAGCGGGTACGGTCGTCGCGCTCGGTGCAGGTGTCGATCAAGCCTATCTGGGGCAAGCCGTGTGTGCGCTCCTCGCGGGTGGAGGCTATGCGGAATATTGTGCGGTGAATGTCGGGCACTGCCTTCCAGTGCCCAATAGCCTGACGATGGTCGAGGCGGCGGCATTACCCGAAGCATTGTTTACTGTTTGGACCAATTTATTCGAGCGCGCCTACGCCGTCGAGGGCGATACGGTGCTCGTGCATGGCGGGACCAGCGGCATTGGCACGATGGCGATTTCGCTCGGACGGCTTTTTGGTCTGAAAGTGATTGTGACGTGCGGCTCGGATGAGAAATGCGCCGCAGCGTTAAAAATCGGGGCCGCCCACGCGATTAATTACAAATCGAGCGACTTTGTTGAGGAGGTTGGGCAGCTGACGGGCGGGAAGGGTGTCCATGCCGTACTTGATCTGGTTGGCGGTGATTATGTGCCGCGGAGCTTGAGATGTCTCGCTGTTGAAGGGCGACACGTGACCATCGCCGTTCCGCATGGCCTATCAGCGAACATCAATCTCCTCGATGTCATGATGCGACGCTTGACGATCACGGGTTCAACGCTTCGGGCGCGCGAGGGCGCGTTCAAGACATTGGTCGCCGAGGAGATTGCGCGGATCGTTTGGCCGCATGTCGTGGCAGGGCGGTTAAAGCCGATCGTCGATCGTACATTTCCGCTCCAGCAGGCGGTTCAAGCACACGAATATATGGACTCCGGCCAGCATATTGGAAAGATCGTGCTCACGATGCGCTAATATTCTTGCTCTAAAGCGGCTCAGCGACTAAGCTACGAAATTCAGATGGCCGTCCCCGTGGGGCGGCCCTTCTTTTATGACAAGAGGATTTTATGGCTCAGCCACTCATGCCCCATGCTACCGCCTCGTGGCTGGTTGACAATACGGCGCTCACATTCGAACAGATTTCCACCTTTTGTGGGCTTCATATTCTTGAGGTGCAGGCAATCGCGGACGATCTGACGGCCACGAAGCTTACAGGTCGTGATCCGATTCGCGCTGGTGAGCTGACTCAGGCTGAAATCGACAAAGGGCAGAATGACCCGAACTATCATTTGGTGATGGCCCGGATTCCCGAGGCAGCTACCCGCAGCAAGGGGCCACGCTACACACCAGTTTCAAAGCGGCAGGACAAGCCCGACGGCATCGCCTGGATTATCCGCAACCATCCGGAAGTGTCGGATGGCCAAATCGGCAAGTTGATCGGAACAACGCGCCAGACCATCAGCGCGATCCGTGATCGCAGCCATTGGAACATGGCGAACATTGTGCCCAAGGATCCGGTAACGCTCGGACTATGCCCGCAGCGCGACCTTGATGCTGTGGTTGCGAAGGCAGCCAAGAAGGCGGGGATTGAAGCGCCCGTGGACAGCCGTCTTGATGGTGACCGTGCGGCATTGATTACCGAGCTTCGTGCTGAGCGCGATGCGCATGCGCGGGCGGCAGAGGCGATTGCCAACGGTGAGAGCGATGCGCCATTGACGGTTGATACCTTGTTTAAAAAATGATCCTTCGATTCAACGCTATTGTGGTGCTTGACCCCGCGCCCGCGCGCGGTCACAACGCACGCAAATGACTCAATCGCCTGATCTGAACACCCTTTCCTTTGAGGATGCGTTGCGACGCCTGGAAGTGATTGTCGCACGACTGGAATCGGGCGATGTCGCGCTCGAGGAGTCGATTAATCTGTACGCCGAGGGCGACGCTCTGCGCCTGCAATGCGAGGCTCGGTTGAAATCGGCGCAGGCGCGGATCGAAAAAATTGCCCATGGGCCCGACGGCCAGCCGAGCGGCACTGTGCCGTTTGATGCAGCATAGGCCGTTTCGATGGAGAGCATCTTAGCTGAGGCGATAGCCGAGATCAGTCAGAAGATTGATGGGGCGTTTGACAGCCAACTCGTGATCCCGACGGACGCGCGCCAAAAACTCTATGTCGCGATGCGACACGCGGCCATGAACGGCGGCAAGCGGTTGCGCCCTTTGCTTGTTCTGGCATCGAGCCACTTGTTTAATGTTGAGCCGGCGTCGGTGCTGCGGGTCGCGCTCGCGATTGAGGCGATCCACGTTTATTCGCTTATCCATGATGATATGCCGTGCATGGACGATGACGATATGCGCCGCGGCAAACCAACGGTGCATAAGCTGTTTGACGAAGCCACAGCGGTTTTGGCCGGCGACTCGCTCCATGCGCTCGCGTTTGAATGGCTTGCCGATCCGATTACGCATGCTGATCCGGCTGTGCGCTGCGCATTGGTTGCTGCATTGGCGCGCGCATCAGGGCCAGCTGGAATGGCCGGTGGCCAGATGATGGATCTGGTCGCGGAAACGCAGATTTTCGATCTGCCGACGGTTATTCACCTTCAGGAACTGAAGACCGGCGCGCTCATTATGTTTGCGGTGGAAGCGGGGGCGATCCTTGGGCGCGCCTCGCACGATGAACATGCCGCGTTGGTCGATTATGCGCGCAAAATTGGGCTCGCCTTCCAAATCGCGGATGATCTGCTCGATGTCGAGGGCGATGCCGCACTGGCAGGCAAGGCGTTGCAGAAGGATGCTGACGCTGGAAAGGCGACGTTTGTCTCGCTGCTCGGCGTTGAAGGCGCACGAGCGCGGGCCCGGACGCTCGTTGACGAGGCGATTGCCCGGCTGAGCGTCTTTGGCGAGCGGGCCGATCTCTTGCGTGCCATCGCGCGCTACACATTGGAGCGGGATCGGTGACCATGCGGATAGGCGTTTATCCAGGGACATTTGACCCCGTGACGCTGGGCCATATGGACATCATCAAGCGCGGTGCACGTCTGGTTGATAAACTGGTCATTGGCGTCACGACCAATATGTCAAAATCGCCGATGTTCAGCGTTGAGGAGCGGATGGCGATGGTCGCGCGCGAGATCGCGGATGTTGACGGTACGATTGAAGTCGTCGCCTTCGATCAATTGCTGATGAACTTTGCGCAGGACAATGGTGCCAGTATTATCGTCCGCGGGCTGCGCGCTGTTGCCGACTTTGAGTATGAGTATCAAATGGCCGGGATGAACCAGCAGCTTAACGACCAGATTGAAACTGTTTTCCTGATGGCTGATGTGTGTTTGCAACCGATCGCGTCGAAACTCGTTAAGGAAATAGCGCTGTACGGCGGCGATATACACAAGTTTGTGACCCCCGCCGTCGAGGCGGAGGTCATCGCCCGCGTGAATAAGATTGGCCGTAAGGGTCTTCAATGACGAAGGATATTAGGACGATGCGGTTCGGTTCATTTATAGCTCTGTTTGCCTTCATTGGCTTGGCATCGGGTGCGATTTCCCCCGCAATGGCTGTGCCAAAGCTTGCCAAGAATCCGCACCATCACAAGGCTGCAAAGGTCAAGGCCGCGCCGGTCGCCCTCATCGCTGCAGTGCCGCCACCGGCTGCCAATGATGCCGATAATATTCTCAATCTTGATATTTCCACGGGTGGCCGCGTTGTGATTGCGCTTCGCCCCGACAAGGCGCCAAACCATGTTGCGCGGATTAAGCAATTGGTGCGCGCCCATTTCTACGATGGCATCATTTTCCACCGTGTGATTGATGGCTTCATGGCCCAAACCGGTGATCCAAAGGGCACGGGCGAGGGTGGTTCGCCGCTGCCGGACCTCAAGGCCGAATTTAATGACCTTCCCCATCTGCGCGGATCGGTCTCGATGGCACGCGCAGATTCGCCCGATTCAGCGAACAGCCAGTTCTTTATCTGCTTTCTGCCCGTGATGAAGCTCGACGGGAAATACACAGTGTTCGGTCGGGTCACGTCCGGGATGACGTATGTCGACAAGATCGAGCGTGGCGAACCACCAGCATCGCCGTCGAAGATCGTCCATGCATGGATGCAGGGCGATGGGCCAAACGCACCCGTTGTGCCGCTGCCGGTTGTCGCCGCGCCTCCGACACCAACACCTGCTTCCCCGCCGCCCGCCGGCAAATAGCGAGGTCGCGCTCGGTGCGCGTTGATCTGTTTGATTTTGAATTGCCGTCCGAGCGGATCGCGTTGCGTCCCGTGAGCCCGCGCGATTCGGCCAAGCTGCTGGTGCTCAATGGATCTCAGAAGCGCGACCTGAGCGTGGCGGACTTGCCGACGCAATTGCGGGCAGGCGACTGCCTTGTGTTCAATGATACGCGCGTCATCCCCGCGCAACTCACCGGTCGGCGTGGCGATGCGACCATCGGTGCGACGCTCCACAAGCGCGAGTCCTTGCGCGCATGGCGGGCCTTCATCAAGAACGCCAAAAGGTTGCGTGAGGGCGATGTGATCGACTTTGGCGCAGATGTGTTCGCCACAGCGTCCGCGCGCGCCGACGATGGCTCGTGGCTGCTGAGCTTTCACGGTGATGAACCTGTCGAGGTGTTGCTGGCGCGCGCAGGCACGCTGCCGCTGCCGCCCTATATCGCGAGCAAGCGCGCGGTCGATGCGCGCGATGCCACCGATTACCAAACCATGTTCGCACAGGAGCCCGGCGCGGTTGCCGCACCTACTGCGGCGCTCCATTTCACGCCAACACTGATGGATGCGCTCGCGGCGGCGGGTGTCGGCCATGAGACGCTTACGTTGCATGTCGGGGCGGGAACGTTCCTGCCCGTCAAGGTCGATGACACCGACGCGCACCAGATGCACGCCGAGTGGGGGCAGATTGAAGCAGAAACGGCAGCGCGGCTCAATTTGGTGCGCGCAAACGGTGGTCGCATCATCGCGGTCGGCACCACTTCATTGCGGCTGATCGAGAGCGCGGCGGCCGCAGACGGCACCATCCGGCCGTTTGCGGGAGACACCAGTATCTTCATCACTCCCGGCTATCGCTTCAAGGGCATTGATGGGCTGATGACCAACTTCCATTTGCCCAAATCAACACTGTTCATGCTCGTGTCCGCGCTGATGGGGCGCGAGCGGATGCAGGAGGCTTATGCGCATGCGATCCGCGAGGGCTACCGCTTCTATTCCTATGGTGACGCAAGCCTGTTGATCCCTTAAGGCGTGCGGATGAGCCCTCGCTTCCAATTCACCATTCACGCCACCTGCGGCAAAGCGCGCACTGGCGTTATCCAGATGCAGCGCGGCGAAATCCGCACCCCCGCCTTTATGCCCGTTGGCACCGCCGCGACCGTGAAGGCCATGCGTCCCGCCGAGGTGAGGGCGACTGGCGCGGACATCATCCTTGGCAACACCTATCACCTGATGCTGCGGCCGAGCGCCGAGCGCATGGCGCGGCTTGGCGGTTTGCATAACTTCATGCGCTGGAATCGGCCCATCCTCACGGATAGCGGCGGCTATCAGGTGATGAGCCTGTCAGATTTGACGAAGCTGACGGAAGAGGGCGTCGCGTTCAAATCACATCTTGATGGCGCGCGGCACATGCTCTCGCCCGAGCGATCGATGGAGATCCAGCGGCTGCTGGGTTCGGACATCGTCATGGCGTTCGATGAATGCACCAAAAATGGCGCGAGCAATGACGAAGCGGCGGCGAGCATGGAGCGCTCGATGCGCTGGGCCAAGCGCTCGCGCGATGGTTTTGACCGTGGAGCTGAGCACGCTGCGCGGTCTGCCCTATTTGGCATCCAGCAGGGCGCGCTCAATGAGGAACTCCGCGCGCGCTCGGCGGACGCGCTGATCGATATCGGCTTTGATGGCTATGCCATTGGCGGCCTTGCGGTGGGTGAGGGACAGGAGGCGATGTTCGCGACTCTTGATTTCGCACCAGGCCAACTCCCTGCAGATAAACCGCGCTATCTGATGGGCGTTGGCAAGCCCGATGATATTGTCGGTGCGGTCGAGCGCGGGGTGGACATGTTCGACTGTGTGCTGCCGACGCGCTCGGGGCGCAACGGGCAGGCGTTTACATGGAGCGGCCCCGTCAACATCCGCAATGCGAAACATGCCGAGGACATGCAGCCACTCGATGCTGATTGTGCGTGCCCCGTGTGTGCTGATTTCAGCCGAGCTTATCTGCACCATCTCGTCAAATCAGGTGAGATTCTAGGCGCGATGTTGATGACGCAGCACAATCTGCATTTCTATCAGGATTTGATGGTGGGGCTGCGCGGCGCGATCAGTGCGGGGCAGTTGGCGGATTATGCGATCGGGTTCCGCGCAAAATACTTCGCTTAGCGCACCCGATCCCAAGCCCAGGCAAGAGCGAGGATCAGCAGCGCAACGCCAATCCCGCTGAGAAGGCCAATGGTCGCCTGATGGTTGCGCAGGCCCATGACCGTGCCGATCAGGATCGCGGCGACCATGAGGCAGCCGGGGCCCGTTGGCGGTCGTTGAATTGTGTCAGAATCTCTCATGCTCCCGCCATGCCATGATCACCCGCCATGTGCCAGTGCGATGATCGGTAAGTGGTGAATATTGCCTTCACCATGCCCGTCGTCGGCATCTTAAAACCTGCTCTGCTACACGAACTGCCTGACAAGTGAGGGTTTTCTGTGATTTCTATACCTTATATTTCCGACCGCTCACACATCGCCGCCGCACAAGAACTGATCGCTCTATTCGGGCCGATGGCGCGAATTGAGGCTGCGGCGCGCGCCAACCACAGCCGCACGCAGGGCAACGTCATCCATTTTTGCAAATGGCGCGAGGTCTCACGGCTCATCGATATTTTCACCGAAGAGCCGGAAGACGTGACGCGTCACTAGCCCTCGAACGGATCGCGCACGAGGATGGTGTCTTCACGCTCGGGCGAGGTGGAGACAAGCGCCACTGGGCATTGGATGAGTTCCTCGATGCGGCGCACATATTTGATCGCTTGGGCGGGGAGATCGGCCCATGAGCGCGCGCCAGCCGTCGTTTCATGCCAGCCCGGCATTTCCTCATAAATTGGCTCCACTCCAGCCTGATCGGCGGCGTGGGCGGGGAAATGATCGATGGTTTGATCGCCGAGCCTGTAGCCGGTGCAAATCTTGAGTGTATCAAAACCGTCGAGCACATCGAGCTTCGTGAGCGCGATGCCCGTAATGCCGCTGACAGCCGTCGCTTGCCGCACAAGCACCGCATCAAACCAGCCGCAGCGCCGCTTGCGTCCGGTCACCGTGCCAAATTCATGCCCGCGCTCGCCGAGCCGCTGGCCGGTCGCGTCTTCGAGTTCGGTCGGGAAGGGCCCGGCGCCAACGCGCGTGGTATACGCCTTCACAATCCCCAGAACGAAGCCGACTGACGACGGGCCGAGGCCAGAGCCGCCCGATGCCGTCCCCGCAATGGTGTTCGACGACGTAACGAAGGGGTAGGTGCCATGGTCAACATCGAGCAGCACGCCCTGTGCGCCCTCGAATAAAATGCGCTTTCCCGCCTTGCGTGCGGCGTTGAGGCCGAGCCAAACTGGTTTTGCGTAGGGCAGGATGAAGTCCGCAATATCACGCAGCTCTGAAAGCAGTGCAGTGCGATCCACGGGCGCTTGCCCGAAACCTGCGCGCAATGCATCATGGTGCGCGCACAACCGATCAAGCTGTGGCTCAAGATCATCCAAATGGGCAAGGTCACAAACGCGGATTGCGCGACGCCCGACTTTATCCTCATAGGCAGGGCCGATGCCGCGTCGCGTCGTGCCGATTTTCTCCGCGCCCGAGGCATCTTCGCGTAACCCATCGAGATCGCGATGGACGGGCAGGATCAGCGGGCAGGTGTCGGCAATCTGGAGATTGTCGGGTGTGATGATGACGCCTTGTCCGGCAAGTTTGGCGACCTCATCGCGAAAGTGCCACGGATCGAGCACCACACCGTTGCCGATCACCGAGAGCGTGCTTCGAACAATCCCCGAAGGCAGCAGGCTCAGTTTATAGGTATGGTCGCCGACGACAAGTGTGTGTCCGGCATTGTGCCCGCCCTGAAAGCGCACCACCACATCAGCACGGCTGGCGAGCCAATCGACGATTTTGCCTTTGCCCTCATCACCCCATTGCGCGCCGATGACCGTTACATTGCCCATATTTACATCTCAATCGAAGGGAAAGCTTGGCCTTCCCCGTAAGACTAAGCGACACTATCGTCTATGACAAAATGGAGACAATGATGCGTAAACTGGCCCTCATGATCGCGCTGACCGGATTTTCGACGGTGGCACTCGCACAGGAAGCCGCCCCTGGACCGGCTAAAATCTCAAAGGAATGTCGCGAGGCGATTCAGACTTTATGCCCCAAGGGCGATGACCCCAAGGCGCGGCGCGAATGCATTATCGCCAATCGCAGCAAGATTTCGCCCGATTGTTTGGCGCAGTTGAAAGCGCGTCAGGATGCGATGCGCCAAATGCGTGAGAGCCGCCAAGCGCCGACGACACCAGCGACGGCAACGCCTCCCGCGCAATAACGCGCGTCAAAGCGGCTGCGGCATCCCGTCGCGCAGAATGTGGGTGCATTCGAGTGCCGCCGCATTGTCTTGATCGGAGAGAGCGGCGACCGTTTCCCAGCCTTCAGAGCGCAGCCGAACCGCTGCCCCCTGCGGCGCGGCGAGCGGGATGAAGACGCGTTTGGCGTCGCGCTGCCCGAACCCCGCATCCACCAACGGGTCGAGATAGAGCGAGAAGCCGATAGCTTGCTCCTCATTCCCCTCGGTGTGACGGATCATATAGCTGCCGCCGCGACCAATCTCGCCGATAATGCCGTCGGCAAAGAAAGAGAAGCCGAGCCAGCTTTGATACTCGAAGCCGTGGCGCTCGGTCGGATCAAGCGTGACGCGTGCGCGGTCGCCAATTGCCGCGGCGATCTGTTCAATCGCGTTCAGGCGGGCGTCGAGTGCGTGGCCCGAGTCGATCTGGCGCAGGTGCTGTAGCGCATCGGGCAAGCGGCCCGTCGCGGCAAGCAGCGGGAGATAGGCCTCGGCGCCGAGTGCCGTCAGCCCGCCCGCATCCTTCGCATCTAGCCGCGCCCGCACAGCGTCGATCTTCGCGGGCGCGAGTGGAATGGTCTTCGCCGCCAGCGTCTCGACCAGATTGGGCAAGGTAAGGTCGACAGTAATCTTGCTGACACCTGCGGCCGCGAGCGCGTCGAGCGCGAGCAGGATGATCTCGATTGCGGCTGGTGTTGAATCGGTGCCGATCAATTCCGCACCCGTCTGGATGAGTTCGCGCTCCGGGCGCAATTGCGTGCTGCGCAGCTTGAGTGTTGCTCCACCATAGCCGAGCCGCAGCGGACGCGCCGCATGCGCGAGCCGCGTCGTCACGATCCGGCCGATCTGCGCCGTGATATCGGGCCGCAGTGCCAGCGTGCGCTGCGAGACGGGGTCAATCAGCCGGAAAAGGTCGCTTTTGCCCGTTCCTGTCAATCGCCCCGCCAATTCCTCTTCAAACTCGGCGAGCGGGGGCTCAACACGACGATACCCGTGCGCCCGAATGGTATCGCTCACCGCGCGCAAGAGCGTATCTGCCGCATCAGCATAGGGTGGCAGGCGGTCGCGCAAGCCTTCGGGGAGCAATCCATTGGTCATGCGCGATCCCTTGCCGTTTGAGGACTAGAACTTCAAGGCCTTGACGGTCTTGACGCCAGGCAAGCGGCAGATTTCCCAGAGCAGCGGTTCAGGCACGGGCGAATCGAGCGACAGCAGCAGCACAGCCTCACCGCCCGCTTCACGCCGACCGAGATGGAAGGTGCCGATATTGACGCCCGCCGAACCCAGCGTCGACCCCAAACGACCGATAAAGCCGGGCGCATCTTCGTTGACGATGTAAATCATATCGCCCGCGAGATCCGCCTCCACCATCACACCGAACAATTCGGTGAGACGCGGCATGCTGTTGCCAAACAATGTCCCCGCAACCGAGCGATCACCAACTGCGGTCTTGACCGTGACGCGCACCAGCGTGTGGTACGTCCCCTCGCGATCATGGCGGATTTCGCGCACATCCAGCCCGCGCTCCTTGGCGAGATATGGCGCGTTGACCATATTCACGGTGTCGGAATATTGCCGCATCAGGCCCGCCAATACCGCACCCGTGATGGGTTTCATGTTGAGTTCGGCTGCCGCGCCCTCAACTTCGATGCTGATCGACGTGAGATTGTCATGCGCGAGTTGCCCGACCAGCGAGCCAAGCTTTTCCGCCAGCGCCATATATGGCTTGAGCTTCGGTGCTTCTTCCGCCGAGAGTGATGGCATGTTGAGCGCGTTCGTCACGCCGCCATTAACGAGATAATCCGCCATTTGCTCAGCGACCTGAATGGCGACATTGACCTGCGCTTCGCTCGTGGAGGCACCAAGATGCGGCGTCGAGACGAAATTGGGCGTGCCAAAAAGCGGGCTTGCGGTTGCGGGCTCCTCTGCGAACACGTCGAGCGCTGCGCCCGCGACATGACCCGAATCGAGCGCCGCTTTGAGCGCGACCTCATCGACGAGACCACCGCGCGCGCAGTTGATAATGCGCACGCCTTTTTTGCACTTTGCGATGTTTTCAGCCGAGAGGATATTCCGCGTCTGGTCGGTCAGCGGCGTGTGCAGCGTGATGAAATCGGCCTTGGCGAGCAACGTATCGAGGTCAGCCTTCTCCACACCCATCTCGATGGCGCGCTCGGGCGTCAGGAACGGGTCGTAAGCCACGACCTTCATCTTGAGGCCGCGCGCGCGATCAGCGACAATCGAGCCGATATTGCCCGCCCCGATCAGGCCGAGCGTCTTTGACGTCAGCTCGACACCCATGAAGCGGTTCTTTTCCCACTTACCCGCCTGCGTGGAGGCATCGGCCTCGGGGAGCTGGCGCGCGAGCGCGAACATGAGCGCAATCGCATGTTCGGCAGTGGTGATGCTGTTGCCGAACGGCGTGTTCATGACGACGATACCCGCAGCGGATGCGGCGGGAATATCGACATTATCGACACCTATGCCCGCGCGGCCAATCACCTTCAGGTTCTTGGCGGCGGCGATCACGTCTTTGGTTGCCTTGGTCGAGGACCGGATGGCGAGGCCATCATAATCGCCAATTATGGCGATCAGTTCGTCTTTGGTTTTGCCGGTGATGACATCGACGTCGCAGCCGCGCTCACGGAAGATTTCGGCGGCTTTGGGATCCATTTTGTCGGAAATAAGTACGCGGGGTTTGGTCATTTTGAGTTCCTCTTAACTCCTCTCCCTTTACGGGAGAGGATAGTGAGATTTGGCAGTTCTGAGTTTACGATGAACTGCTTAATCGAACTTGGAGAGGGTGCTCCCCTTCTCCCCAAACCCCTCTCCCGCAAGGGGAGAGGGGCTTCACGAAAGCTAAGCCTTCACCTTCGCCCAGGCCCAATCGAGCCACGGGCCGAGCGCTTCGATGTCGGCGGTGTTCACGGTCGCGCCGCACCAAAAGCGCAGCCCCGGTGGGGCATCGCGGTATCCGGCGATGTCGTAGGCGGCATCTTCCTTTTCGAGCGCGCTCGCGAATGCCTTCATGAGCGCTTCGTCGGCGCCCTCCACGGTCAGGCAGACCGATGTGGTTGAGCGCGTTGCGGGATCAGCCGCGAGATGTCCAAGCCAAGGCCGCGCCTGCACCAGCTTATCAAGCGCCGCAGCATTGGCCTCAGAACGCGCGATGAGCGCCTTCAGCCCGCCGATCCGCTTCGCCCACTCCAGCGCGAAGATCACGTCTTCCACGGCAAGCATGGAGGGCGTGTTGATGGTTTCGCCCTTGAAGATGCCTTCGGTCAACTTGCCCTTTGAGACAAGGCGGAAGACCTTGGGTAGCGGCCAGGCGGGGGTGTAAGTTTCCAGCCGCTCAACGGCGCGCGGGCCGAGGATGATGACGCCATGTGCGCCCTCACCGCCGAGCACTTTCTGCCACGAGAAGGTGGTGACATCGAGTTTGTCCCACGGCAGGTCATAGGCGAATACGGCAGAGGTGGCGTCGCAGAAGGTCAGCCCTTCGCGGTCGTCGGCGATCCAGTCACCATTGGGCACGCGCGCGCCGGAAGTTGTGCCATTCCACGTAAAACAAATATCAGTGCTCATATCGAGCTTGGAGAGGTCAGCGATTTCGCCATAGGGCGCGGTGACGACCACGGGATCGAGCTTAAGTTGCTTGACCGCGTCAGTGACCCAACCTTCACCAAAGCTCTCCCAAGCCACCATCGTGGTCTTGCGCGCGCCGAGCATCGTCCACATCGCCATTTCGAAGGCGCCTGTGTCCGAGCCAGGGACGATGCCGATGCGGTGCGTGTCGGGCACACCGAGCACTTCGCGCGTCAGGTCAATCGCGAGCTGCAGGCGCACCTTGCCGATCTTCGAACGGTGTGAGCGTCCGAGTGATTCGGTAGCAAGTTTGGAGGCTTCCCAGCCCGGCGGCTTAGCGCAGGGGCCAGAGGAAAAAAACGGGCGCGCAGGCTTATGCGCAGGCATTGGTACAGTCATGTTAGCGTCTCCTTACAGAGAGCAGCGCGGCGTTGGGACCGCGTGGCCCGCCGCCGCTTCTAGTCGGCCCGGCCCAACTGTCAAACGAATTTCGCTCACGAATATTTTTCATCGTTAACGGAGAATTAACCATCATAATCGCACAAGCTCTGTATGCGTCGTTTGCTTGCTCTCCTTGTGTGCTGTCTTGTGGCAGGGTGTATTCCAGCAGGGCAGGAGCATCGTCCCCCCAGTTATCAACGGCCCGCACCCCCTCCGCCCGCGCCGCCACACCACATTCTGGGTGCGCATCCCAATGCTGATGTGCGCCAGTGCGAGGTCAATCTCGACCGCGCGGGAGCGACATTTACACCGCTCGCGGATCAATATTTCGGCCCAAGTTGTTCTGCGGTGGGCGCGCTGCAACTGTCCGAGATCGCACCCGGAATTGGCATCACCAACACCAAGGCGCTGCGCTGCGAAGTGGCGTTGCCGCTCTCCCGCTGGGTTGAAGGGCCGGTGCAGGCCGCTGCGCAGCGTTGGTTCGGCAGTCAGGTCGTGCGCGTCGAGAGCATGGGCAGCTATTCGTGCCGCAACGTCATTGGCAACAACGCTGTCGCGGGAAAACTCTCCGAACATGCGCATGCCAATGCGGTCGATGTTGGTGGATTTGTGCTGGCGAGCGGGCGGCGCGTCACGGTGCTCAATGGCTGGCGTGGCAACGACGATGAAGCTGGCTTTCTGCATGAAATCCACGATGCAGCCTGCCGCAGCTTCATCACCGTGTTGAGCCCCGATTATAACGCGGCGCATCAAAATCACCTGCATTTTGACATGGGCGGATCACAATTTTGCCGTTAAGGCGGAAGCGATGAGTAAGAACGAGACACCGAAGCGGATTTTCCCGCACGCCAAGCAAGATGCGCAAACCGCGCTCAAGCACCCGACAACCCCCCAAACCGAAGATCCGGCCTATCGGCTGGCGTTTCAGGATATGGAGTTTCTGCTCCGCGAAGACCTGCGCCCTGTGCGGTTTCAATTGGAGTTGCTGAAGCCCGAGCTGTTGCTTGACGAGGCCGGGATTGCCTCCACCTTCGTCATGTATGGGTCGGCGCGGACGCCATCGCCGGAAATGGCGGCAACCACTAAAATGCCGCTGCATATCGATTATTACGAGCAAGCCCGCGCGCTGGCCAAGATCGCCAGCGCCTGCCCGCTTGATACAGACGGACGGCGGCAGTTTGTGGTCTGCTCAGGAGGCGGGCCGGGGATTATGGAGGGGGCGAATCGCGGCGCGGTTGAGGTCGGGGCCGAGACGATCGGGCTCAACATTGTGCTGCCGTTCGAATCAGCGCCCAATCCCTATATTACCCCGCACCTTAGCTTCAACTTTCATTATTTCGCACTGCGCAAGATGCATTTTCTCATTCGCGCGCGCGCCGTTGCCGTCTTTCCGGGCGGCTTCGGCACAATGGACGAGCTGTTCGAGCTTTTGACGCTTATGCAAACAGGCAAGAGCAAGCGCCTGCCCGTCGTTCTGTTCAGCAAGCGTTTCTGGCAGCGGATCGTCAATTTCGAGGCGCTGGTCGACGAAGGCGTGGTCAGTCCAAATGACCTCTCGCTCTTCACCTTTGTCGAGACGGCGGAAGAGGCTTGGGACGTCGTGCAGCAATTCTACGCCTAAGCCTGTCAGGGGGCCGTAGAAGTGCCATCCTACACGAGCGCTACCTTGGTAACATTTAACCAAATACGCGCGCTGGTACTGCCTTAAAACGCCATATAGGCACTATTGAGACGAAGAGACTAGCTCTTGGTCGGTGCGGCTGGTTTTGCGTCAGCAGCCTTCGCAGCCGGAGCCGCGTCAGCCTTCGGCAGCGGCAGATTTGAACCCTGCGCGTTGAGATACAGGATGACGTTCGCGCGGTCCTGCTCGTTCTCGATTCCGGCAAAGGTCATCTTCGTGCCGGGCGCCATCGCCGCCGGACTCGTCAACCAAGTGTTGAGCTTGTCGAAATCCCAATTGCCTTTAATGCCCTTAACCGCGTCCGAATAGGCAAAGCCAGGGAACGACGCGACGGGCCGCCCGACAACATGGTAGAGATTCGGGCCAATTCCGGCGGGGCCACCTGCAGCAGCGTTGTGGCAGGCGGCGCATTTTTGGAAGACTTGCGCGCCCTTGGTCGCGTCACCCTTGGCGAGCAACACGGCGATTGGAGTCGCTGCCGGCCCAGCCGCCGCCGAGTCCGATTGCACCCCAGCAATGGGATAGCCCATCTTTTCAGGCCGCTCGGGGTGAAAATACTCGCTCGAAACCAGTGTCAGCCCGAGTGCGGCGATGCCGGCAAAGAGCACCCAACCTGCAATCGTGTTATTTTCTGCCATTTGAAGCCCTTAAAATTCATATTGGTTTGCTCGCCCATAATCATCTCTGTCGCGTCTCGCAAGCGCGCTTGGCAATTTCACCTGCGACGCTTAGAGGCGCTGCAATGGAAAATTACCCCGCACCCGCCCGGCCGATTGTGGCACAACTTCAGGCTGACGCTGCACAGGACTCTGCGCGTGCGGTTTCATTCCAAGGCGCGCCCGGCGCAAACTCGCATATCGCGGTGCTGCAAATGTATCCCGATGCGCTCCCGTTGCCGTGTTTCAGCTTCGAGGATGCGTTGGAAGCGGTACAGGAAGCGCGCGCTGATAAGGCGATGATCCCGATTGAAAATTCGCTGCATGGCCGTGTCGCCGATATTCACTTTCTCCTGCCCGAGTCGGGGCTCGTGATTGTGGGGGAGCATTTTCTGCCGATTCGCTACGCGCTGATGGCAAAGGGCACGCTCGCCAATGTCCGGCAGGCGATCAGCCATCCACAAGCGCTGGGGCAATGCCGCCATTGGCTGCGGAGCAAGGGCATCAAGCCCGTTGCCTATGATGACACGGCCGGTGCAGCGGCGCTCGTTGCGGAGCAAAGCGACGAGACGGTTGCGGCCATCGCGCCGATCAATGCCGCGACCATTTATGGCCTCAACGTGTTGGCGGAGGGAATCGCCGATGCCGAGGATAACATCACGCGCTTTGTGGTGTTGGCGCGCGAAGCACCGGACATTGACGCGGCTGCCGATGTGATGACCACGCTCATTTTTGAAGTGAAGAATGTGCCAGCCGCGCTTTACAAAGCGATGGGCGGATTCGCGACCAACAGTGTCAATATGACGAAGCTTGAGAGTTATCAGCGTGGCGGCAGTTTTGCGGCCACCGAATTTTACGCCGATATTGTTGGCCATCCAGAGCAGCCGAATGTCCGGCGCGCGATTGAGGAACTGGCCTTCCATTCCAAATGGGTGCGCATCCTCGGCACCTACCAGCAAGCGCGGCCGCGCGGTTAATCCTCCGCCCAATGCGTGAGCAGGGAATGCGCAACGGCATAAGTTGGTGGCGCGAGGAATCGCGCATCAGCGTCACCCGCAAGTGCAGCCTTGGCCTCGCCACGCGAAACCCACAACGCATCCTCGATTTCCGCGGGCGCAAGCGTCAGCGCATCAGACGCCACACTGGCCACACAAGCGATCATCAATTGCGCGGGGAACGGCCAAGGTTGGCTCGTGACATAGCGGACCTGTGTGGCGCGCACGCCGGCCTCCTCGAACAATTCGCGCGCCACTGCCTCTTCAATCGTTTCGCCGGGCTCAAGAAAACCGGCAAGCGCTGAGTAGCGCCCCTGTGGCCAGCTTGCCTGCCGCCCCACCAGCGCGCGTCCGTCATGCTCGGCGAGCATAATCACCACAGGATCGACGCGGGGGAAATGCTCGGTGTTGCAACCGGTGCAGTGTCGTCCCCAACCCGCGCGCGAATAAGCGGTGGCGGCACCGCAGCGCCCACAAAAAAGATGCCGCAAATGCCAGTCGATCAGGCTGCGCGCTGTCCCATAAACCGCCAGATCATCGGGAAAAAGCGTGGCGAGGGCCTGCATGATGCGCGGCGAGCGGAACAGGGTTGCGCCATCGGCCTGCTCGGGCAGCACGACGAAATGCGGCTGATCGCCGTCCATACCCAGCAAGATGAGCGTCGCGTCCTCGGCCACGTCGGCGATTGACCCCCATGCCAACCTGCCTTCGGCAGTGATCACGGGTTCGTAGCCGTTGAGATGGAGCAGTCGCGCGCGCCAATTGGTCGCAAGCGACGCAATTGCGTCAGCATCGCTGCGGAGATGGTCCGCGCGATCGAGCGCATAGCCAGTAAAACCGGGACGATAAGGGGTCATAAGTTCGATTCCATTGCGCGGCTGGCCGCTTTGCGAAAAAGACTGGGCAAGCCAGCGTTAGCAATCTCTTCGACGGGCCACCACTCGCCGTCAAGCGCCTCTTGACGGTCAACGATGCACTTTTTCACCTGCAGCGTCAGCGCGAAATGGGTAAAAACATGGCTGACTTGTCCCGCATCGATCCACGCTCCGGCAATGGGCGGCGTGTCGCCAACGGGCAGGGCGCGCATCCCGCCGAGCAACCCGCGCGGGGGGCGGCGAATCAGCAGCACCTGATCGCCCGCCGTCAGCCAATAGGCGGTATCATTGCGCTGCGGCTTAGCCGTTTTTGTGGCGCGCCTCGGGTATTTTGAGGGATCGATTTTCCCTTCACACTGGAGCGCAATCGGACACAGCAAACATTTGGGCGATTTCGGCGTGCAGATCGTCGCGCCCAAATCCATGACCGCCTGGGCATAATCCCCGGTTCGTTCGGCGGGCGTATGTTGCGCTGCCAGCGCACGGAGTTCGGCCTTGGCGTTTGGCATGGGCGTTTCGACCGCGTGGAACCGCGCCATGACGCGCTCGACATTGCCATCGACGACGACGGCATGCAGGCCAAAGGCAATCGCCCTGATCGCCGCCGCAGTGTAGGGGCCGATGCCCGGCAAGGTGAGAAGCGCAGCATCATCCGATGGGAATTGCCCGCCAAAGTCGTTCGCGATCAGCCGCGCGCATTTGAGCAGGTTGCGCGCCCGCGAATAATAGCCAAGCCCAGCCCACGCTGTCATGACCTCGCTGTCGGCGGCCGCTGCGAGCGCGCCAATTGTCGGCCAGCGCGTAACGAACAAGTCAAAATAGGGCTGCACTGCCGCCACCGTCGTCTGCTGCAGCATAATCTCGGATATCCACACGCGATATGGGTCGGGCAGTGCGCCCCCCGGCGGTGCACGCCACGGCAAGTGGCGGGCGTGGACGTCATAATGTGCGAGCAGCAGTGTCGCGATTGACTTTGGCATATCCCTCGCCGTCACCGTTACCTGATCAAACCATATCGACTATGGGAATCGGCTCTGGCATAGACAGCGCAATGAGCAAAGCAAAAGACGATTCAGGCCGTAACACCCCTACCGAGATGCCCCGCCGTGGTGGTCGCGCGCGCAGCGTGGGGGAGGTTGTCCCGAGCGTCGGCGGGGCGTCCTTTCGCCGCTTCGGATTCGTGCAATCGTCGATTGTGCGCCGCTGGCCCGAGATAGTCGGCGCGCGTTACGCGCAAGTCTCGGCCCCCGAGTCGCTGCGCTTCCCGATTGGGAAGCGGGCCGATGGCGTCCTCACATTAATCGTTTCGAGCGCGTATGCGGCGACAATGCAGCATATTCTTCCCGAATTGACCGAGCGGGTGAATCGCTTTTTCGGTTATGCTGCGGTTGCCAAAATCACGTTGAAGCAGGGCGCTGTCGCACCGCGCGAAGTTGCGCGGCCAAAACCCGAGCTGGTTGCGCTGCCCGAAGAGCTTGGCGACAGCTTACGCACGATTGCGGACCCCGAGCTCAAGGCCGTGCTCGAGTCACTTGCGCGCGGTGTCGCGACGCAGAGCTTCCCTGTTATCGGGAAGGTGAGCTGATGCGGCTTGTTTTGGTAGCGGCGCTCATGCTGATGTCGCTTGGCACGGCAAACGCCAAGCCCGTCCACACGCACGCCGCAAGTCGCGCTGCAGACTGGACGAAGATCTATGCCGCGACGCCAGCGGGGGGTATCAAGCAGGGCAACCCACAGGCGCCGGTCAAGCTTGTAGAGTATTTTTCGCCCGCTTGTCCGCATTGCAAACACTTTGCCGATGACTCGCGCGAAGGATTGAGCGCGATGGTCGCTACCGGCAAGCTATCCTACGAAATGCGCCCGCTACTGCTCGGCTATCCGCATGAGCCCGCGCTCGATGTGCTGCTGCAGTGTGGCGCACCGGCGCAAGATGCGGCACTGACCGACTTGTTTTTTGCGAAGCAGGAAGAGATTTTTGCCCAAATCCAGCCGGTGTTCAAGGCGAATGTGCCACGCTGGCAGCAGATGCCGGTCACAGCCGCTTATTCCGACATTGCCGACAAACTCGGGCTGGTTGCGCTCGCGCAGCAGTCGGGAATTGCCCCTACACGGGCGCACGCCTGTCTGGGCAACAAACGAAACTATGATGCCATTCGGGCGACCTCGAAGACAGCCGAGCAGCTGCACGTGAGTCAGACGCCGAGCTTTTTTCTGAATGATGCCCCATTGGCAACGGTGCTAACCGAGTCGCCATGGGTTAGCGTAAAGCGTGTGCTTGATGCGACACTGCCCGGCGTTGCCTGGCCACCCGTTCCTGCTCCCAAGAAAGGCTCTCGATGACCCGTTTACTTGCCCCCCTCATGCTGTCTGCTTTGGTCGTCTTGGCAGGCTGTAATTCGTCCGCCGATAACAGCACAACGGCTGCAGCGCCGAGCGCTCCCGTTGCGGCGGTCGCGGCGCCCAATGGCGGCGACTGGACGACTATCGTTGCCGCAACCCCAGACGGCGGCTATCTGAAGGGCAACCCGAATGCTCCGGTAAAGCTCGTTGAATATGGCGCGCTGAGCTGCCCGCACTGTGCGCATTTCAGCCAAGAGTCGCATGACGAATTGGGTGCGATGATCAAGTCGGGCAAGTTCTCCTATGAGTTGCGTCCGTTCCTTGTGCACCCGCAGATCGATCTCCCCGCAACATTGCTCGCCGAGTGCAATGGAGCAGAAACCTTCTTCCCGCTCGCCGAGCAAATGTTTGCACGACAGGAAGACTGGTTCGGTGCCGAGAAGTTCAAGGCGCTCACACCGGATGTGCAAAAGGCCTGGGCAACGATGACGCCCAACCAGCTTGCCGCCGATGTGGCGGATCGCCTCGGTCTTGTGACGTTCGTGGAGGCGCGCGGCGTGAGCGCAGATAAGGCGAAAGCCTGTCTTGCCGACAAGACCGGCATCGAGCGGCTGACGGCGATGATGAACACCGCCGACGCCAAATATCATGTGACGGGCACACCCACATTCGTGCTGAACGGCGCGGTGGTTGCTGATGTGAATGATTGGGACAAGCTCAAGCCCAAAGTCAAAGCTGCACTGGGCGGATAAGCGTTGGAGGTCAGCCGGCTCAAACTTAGCGGATTTAAGAGCTTTGTTGAGCCTGCCGAGTTGCGGATTGAGCGCGGGCTAACCGGCGTCGTCGGCCCGAACGGCTGCGGCAAATCGAACCTGCTCGAGGCCATCCGCTGGGTGATGGGGGAGGCCAGCCCGAAATCGTTGCGCGGTGGCGCGATGGACGATGTCATTTTTGCAGGCACCGCGACGCGGCCGGCGCGCGAATTCGCTGAGGTCTCGCTGCTGGCACAAGGCGTTGACGCGCTCGGCGGTGATGCGGAGGTCGTCCGGCGGATCGATCGGGGCGCTGGCTCGGGCTACCGGATCAATGGCAATGACGTGCGCGCAAAAGACGTGGCGCTGTTGTTCGCCGATGCGGCGACGGGTGCGCATTCGCCTGCGTTGGTCAGCCAAGGGAGAATCAGCGCGATTATCGCCGCGCGCCCGGCCGAACGTCGTGCGATGCTGGAGGAGGCGGCAGGCATTTCGGGGCTGCATGTGCGGCGCAAGGATGCCGAGCAGAAATTGCGCGCAACCGAGACCAACCTGGCGCGCATCGATGAACTCATCGCCGATATGGATGCGCGGATGGCCAATTTGCGCCGTCAAGCGCGGTCAGCGGAACGCTATCGCAAGCTGTCAGCCGATATTCGGACCGCTGAAGCGCGGCTGATTTTCGTCCGTTGGCAAACCGCCGCACAAGCCGCCGATACGGCTAAGGCCGAGGCGACGAAAGCCGATGCGATTGTGGCCGCAGCAGCCGAGCAGCAACGCGCGGTCGCGGCGCACCAGCAAGAAGCGGCCATCGCGCTTGCAACCGCGCGCCAGGCGGCGTTGGAAACACGCGATGCCGTGCTCGAGGCAAACCACCAGCTTGCCGCATTCCGCGCCGAACGCGAGGGGCTTTCGCGCCGGATCCAGGATATTCTTGCGCAAACCGAGCGCCTTGCGGCGGATCGCGAACGCGAGGGGGCGCTTGGCAACGATGCGGCAGAGGCGCTGGCGGCGCTGGGGGATGAGGTCAAGCAACTCGAAGCCGGACTTGCCAGCATTGCCGATGTGAAGCCTGTGCTCCTCGCAAAGCTGGCCGATGCTGAAGCGCAGGTACGCGACCGCGAGGTCGATCTCGCCAAGGCAATGGCCGAGCAGGCGCGTGAACAGGCGGAAACGCGCGTTGCCGAGGCGGCGTTTCAGGTGGCGCAAAAGCGGCTCGATCGCGCAACGCAGGATCTCGATGGCTATCGCGCGCAGCTCAAAGCGTTGGGAGACGATGTTACAGCGCTTGCCGCGCGTGATGAGGCGGCGGCCCAGGTCAAGACGGGGCAGCAGCAGAGCGAGCAACTGCGCACCCAGATTGAGCAGGCTGAGGCCGAGCGGGTGAAAGCGGCCGCCGAACGCGAAGCGGTTGAGGCCGAAGTGGGACGGTTCGCGGCCGATCTTGCTGCGTTGGAGGGAGAAGCGGCAGCCTTGCGCAAAACGCTCGACTCGGGGGCCGGACGCAACCGCGCGCTCGATCAGGTCACTGCCGAGCGCGGTTATGAGCGTGCGCTGGGTGCCGCGCTTGGCGATGATTTGGAGGCGGCAGTCGGCGCGGAAGGGCAACGCGGCTGGCGCGGAGCGGAGGGTCAGCCCAGTGACCCCGCATTGCCACCCAATAGTCGCGCCTTGCTCGCGCACGTCTCCGCACCATCGCAATTGGCGCGGCGGCTCAGCCAGATCGCGGTTGTTGATCAGGACGATGGGCAGGTCCTTGCCGTCGGCCAGCGGTTGGTGACGCGCGATGGTTATTTGCGCCGCTGGGATGGCCTCGTCGCCAATGAGGTGGGCGCCGCAGCGGCTGATCGGATGATCCGCGCAAACCGGCTGATGGACATTGACCAGCTGATTGCGCCCGGACGCGATAAGCTCGCGCAGGCGCGTGCAGCGCTAGAGGGGTTGCGGACACGAACCGAACAGGCGCGTCAAACGGGCGAAGCCGCCCGCATCGCGCTGCGCGAAGTCGACGCTAAACTGCGGACGGCCCAGCGCACCGAAGATCAGGCAAATGCGACAATTGAGCGGATCGGGTTGCGCCGCAATGAACTCGATGAGCGGATCAGCCATGCCCAGTCCGAACGAGAGGCGGCGGCGAACGAACATGAGCTCTCAAAACAAAAGCGCGCGGAGGTTCCTGATGGCAGTGCAACAACGCACCTTGTGAACAATCTGGCGTCGGCCGCAGAAGCAGCGCGGCGCACCGTTGCCGATTTACGTGCGCAGATCGCAACGCATGAGCGCGATGTGGACGGGCAACGGAGCCGGCTCGTCACCGCAAAGGCGAGTATCAAAAGTTGGCAGGCACGTGCGGGCGACGCCGCCAAGCGCATCGACGAGCTGACCAAACGTGCCAAAGCGACCGAGGCCGAAGCACGGACGCTGTCAGGAGCGCCCGCCAGAGTTGATGCGCAGATCGCTGAGGCGCTTGCGGATGTTGAGACGCGCACCGCCGCCGCAGAAACGGCGCGTGCGGCCGAGAGCGCGGCGCAGGCGGCGCTCGCGCAGTTCGATCAACAATTGGGCGCGCTCAATGAGACGATTGCGACGGCGCGTGAGGCCCGCGCTGGAGCGCGCGCGAAAGCCGAGAATGAGGAGTTGCGACGGATCGAGATGGGGCGTGTTGCGGGCGAGCGCTTCGAGTGTCCACCGCCATTGCTCCCCGAACGCGCCGGTTTCGATGCCGAGACGATCCGCGATATCGCGACCGAGTCGACGGATCTTGAGCGGCTGTCACTCGAACGCGAGCGGCTAGGGCCGGTCAATCTGATTGCCGAACAGGAACTCGCCGAGATCGAAACCACACGGACGACGACCCAGACCGAGCGCGATGAGCTTGAACAGGCGGTGCATCGGTTGCGCGGTTCAATCGGCAGTCTCAATCGCGAGGGTCGCGCGCGGCTGATGGCGGCGTTCACGGCGGTCGATGGCCATTTTCAACGGCTGTTTGCGCAACTGTTCAACGGCGGCGCGGCGCATCTGGAGATGATCGATTCGGACGATCCGCTTGAGGCGGGGCTGGAGATTTTCGCGCAGCCGCCTGGCAAGAAGCTGACGAGCCTCTCATTGCTGTCCGGCGGTGAGCAGGCGCTCACGGCGGTTGCGCTCATCTTTGGTTTGTTTCTCACCAACCCCGCACCGATATGCGTGCTCGATGAGGTGGATGCGCCCTTAGATGATGCGAATATCGAGCGCTTCTGCGATCTGCTTGATGCGATGACGCGCGAGACATCGACGCGCTATCTCATTGTTACGCACAATGCGGTCACGATGAGCCGAATGCACAGGTTGTTTGGCGTGACGATGGTGGAGCAGGGTGTTTCGCGGCTGGTTTCGGTGGATCTTAATCAGGCCGAACGGCTAGTGGCATAAGCGGTCAAACCGCCGATATTAAGGGGAGTGCTTGAATGACGACGGGCATGGACGAAGAGAGCTTCCAAGCATTTATCGAACATTTGCAGCGCTATGTCCGCGAACGGCTGATTCCCGCAGAGAAGGAGATCGACACGCTCAATCGCGTGCCCGACGCGATCCTTGCCGAAATGCGCGAGATGGGGCTGTTCGGGCTCACCATTCCGGAGGCGTTCGGCGGCGCGGATATGAACGTCAGCCAATATGTCGAGACAATCCGCGTGCTGAGCTATGCCAGCCCGGCCTATCGCTCGATCTTGGCGATGAACACAGGCATGGTCTGCTCGGCGTTGCGTTATCACGGCACCGATGCCCAGCGCGCGTTCTGGCTGCCGAAACTGGCGGCGGGGGTCATATCGTCGTTCGGCCTTTCGGAGCCGGGGAGCGGATCAGACAGCGCCGCGCTCCAAACCAGAGCGGTGCGTGATAGCGATGGTTATATCCTGAATGGTACCAAGCGGTATATCACCAATGCGCCATTTGCCGACGTGGCATTGATCATGGCGCGCACGTCGAAAGCCAATTTGCCCAAGAATAAGCACGTCAGCGCCTTTCTGGTGTCGATGACCCTGGCGGGGATCACCGTCGGCCAGCCGGACAAGAAGATGGGGCAGACCGGCTCGCAGATCGCCGATATTGTGATGGAAGATGTGCGCGTTCCGGCGGATTCCCTGCTGGGCGAGGCCGAGGGCATCGGCTTTTTGGTGGCGATGCAGGCGCTCGATATCGGGCGGCTCTCAATCGCTGCAGCCGCTACGGGCTATGCGCGCCGCGCGCTCGATACCGCGTTGCGCTACGCGACGGAGCGCAAGGCCTTTGGCGAGACCATTGCCAATTTCCAACTCGTTCAGGCCATGTTGGCGGATAGCGAAGCCGAAATTTATGCCGCCGAGTGTATGATTGCCGATGCCTGCCGTCGCGCCGATGCGGGGCAAAAAATATTGAAGGAAGCCGCGACGACGAAGATGTTCGCCTCGGAGATGTGTGGCCGCGTCACTGATCGATGTGTGCAGATACATGGTGGCGCGGGCTATCTTGCTGAATACCAAGCGGAACGCTTCTACCGCGACAGCCGCGTGTTCCGCATTTACGAAGGCACGACGCAGATCATGCATCTCGTGATCGCCAAACAAATGTTGCGCGAGTTTGACGTCTGACGTTATCGGACGGCAGCGGCCACCGCATCGAGCAACCCGTTGACAAAGCCCTTTTCGCGCTTGGCGTAAAAGGCGTGGGCCACATCAAGATACTCGTTGATGATGCTCCCCGTTGGGATATCGGCACGTGCGAGCAGCTCATAGCTCCCCGCCCGCAAGATCGCGCGGAGCGGCTTATCGAGCCGTTCAAGCGTCCATTCAGCGGAGAGGTGTGCGGCGATCAGCGCGTCAATCTCTTCGGCACGCGCCAAGGCGCCCCGCACCACATCGTCGAAGAAATCCTGCTCGGCATCGCGATACGTTTCGTCGCCGATCGTCGCACCGAGCCGGTGCTCGTGAAATTCGTGGAGCAATTGCGCAACGGGCGTTGCTTCCATGTCATGCTGATACAGCGCTTGCACGGCCGCAAGGCGTGCGGCGGACCGGCTGGAACTGCGGGGCGATTTGGCCATTTATAACAATCTCATCAATACGGAGGTGGCATGCGCGGGTAGTCCCTCAGCATGCGCGAGCGCAACCGCCGCGGGGCCGATGGCCTTGATCGCTTGCTCATCGCACTGCAGGAAACTCGTGCGCTTCATGAAATCGAGCACGGAGAGCCCCGAGGCAAACCGCGCGCGACGTCCGGTGGGCAGCACATGGTTTGGTCCGGCAACATAATCGCCGACGGCTTCGGGCGTCCAGCGACCAAGAAACACCGAGCCAGCATGGCGCACCTTATCAAACAATGCTTGCGGGTCAGCAGTCGCAATCTCGAGATGTTCCGGCGCCAGTCGATCAATCAATGCGGGTGCCTCATCGAAGTGGTCAAGGACGATGATCGCGCCATGCGCGTCCCATGATGCGCGCGCGGTGGCCTCGGTCGCGAGCCGTGGCAGCACATGCTCCACCGCTTCGGCGATTTGATCGGCAAATTCGGCACTGTCGGTGAGCAAGATTGATTGACTCGTCGGGTCATGCTCCGCCTGGCTGAGGAGGTCAGCGGCAATCCAGCGCGGGTTGTTTTGCGCATCGGCGACCACGAGAATTTCGGATGGGCCAGCCACCATATCAATCCCCACAACGCCATAAAGCTGGCGCTTTGCTTCGGCCACCCACGCATTGCCCGGCCCCGTAATGACATCGACGGGTGCAACCGTCTCGGTACCATAAGCAAGTGCTGCGATGGCTTGTGCGCCACCGATCCGCCAAACTTCGTCGACGCCCGCGAGCGCAGCTGCTGCCAGCACAAGCGGATTAATCTCGCCTTTGGGTGTCGGCGTCACCATCACCAGACGTTCGACGCCAGCCACTTTTGCGGGAATCGCGTTCATCAGAACCGACGAGGGATATGCCGCCCGCCCCCCGGGGACATATATTCCGGCGGCTTCGACGGCCGACCAGCGCGCACCCAGCCTCACGCCAAGGCTGTCGGTCATATCGCTGTTCTGCGGACGCTGCTGGGCATGATAGGTGCGAATCCGCTCGGCGGCCAATTCCAGCGCTGCCCGTAGATCTGGCGCAAGACCGGCAAGCGCCGCATCACAATCTGCGCGCGCGATCCGCCAACCCGATTTTGCCAGATCATGGCCATCGAATTTGAGCGTCAATTCTGCAACGGAGGCATCGCCGCGCGCCTTCACATCGGCGATGATCGCGGCGACGTCGCGCGAGACATCGGCATCCGCTTCACGACGTGCATTGACGAGTGTTGTAAAGGCTGCGGCAAAATCAGGTGCCGAGGTTGATAATCGTATCATGCCGTTTGGCGCTCCAGTGTTGGAATGACGGCGGCACGGAAGGACTCGATTAATGGGGCGATATCGTCGCGCATTTTGAAGGCCGCGCGATTGACGATCAGCCGCGCCGAAACTTGCGCCAACACTTCGATTTCCACCAGACCATTGTCCTTTAAGGTACGCCCCGACGAGACGAGGTCAACAATGCGGGTCGACAGCCCCAGCGTTGGCGCCAGTTCCATCGCGCCATTGAGCTTAACGCATTCGGCCTGAACGCCGCGCGCCGCGAAATGTTTCTGCGTCATGTGCGGATATTTGGTGGCAACCCGCACATGGCTCCAGCTGCGCGGATCATCCCCTTCGGCGAGCGCGGCTGGCTCCGCCACTGAAATCCGGCAATGGCCAATATTGAGGTCGAGCGGCGCGTAAATTTCGCTGTAATCAAATTCGTCAATGACATCGGAGCCAACGATACCGACCTGTGCTGCGCCGTGGGCGACGAAGGTCGCTACATCAAAGGCGCGCACCCGGATGATATCAAGCGCGGGATGGCTCGTGGCGAAGCGGAGCAGGCGCGAGTTTTTGTCGTGGAAGGCGGCTTCTGGACTGATCCCGGCGCGTTGCAACAGCGGGAGTGCTTCGTCGAGAATCCGGCCCTTGGGAATAGCGAGGATCAGCTTTTGCGTCATGGCTGTGGCCCTTAGTCGGGCTGCGCGCGTTCGGCAACCATATGGCACTGGCTGGCATCGGATTTGCGTACTATGGACGCACGATAAGCGGAGTTTTGAACACGATGAGCGCACATAGTCACACCCATAGTCATCATGACCACAGCCACCACAGCCACGGTCATGCGGGCCATGATCATGGCCCTGGCGGCCATCATCATGCGCATGGGCCGGATATCAAAGATGGATTGGGACGGTACTGGGCCGCAGTCGCGCTCAATTTGGCGTTCGTGGCGATTGGCGTGACCGCAGGTATTTATGCCAACTCCACCGCGCTCTTGGCCGATGCGGCGCATAACCTGTCCGACGCGCTCGGGCTCGTGGCGGCTGGTGGCGCGACATGGCTTGCCGCGAAGCCGGGGACGTCGCGTCATACCTATGGCTATGGCAAGGCGACCGTTCTCGCGGCGCTGGGGAATGCCGTTGCGCTGATATTGGTGTGTGGCGGGATTGGTTGGGAAGCGCTTTCGCGATTCGCAGCGCCCGAGGAGACCAAAGGCGGCATTGTGATGGTCGTTGCGGCCATCGGCGTGCTGCTCAATGGCGGCTCGGCATTGCTCTTCCTCCGTGGCCGCGGTGATGACGCCAATGTGCGCGGCGCCTTCCTGCATTTGATGTCCGATGCCGCGACGTCGGCGGCGGTAATCGTTGCCGGCGGCTTGATCATCTGGACTGGCTTCAAGTGGATTGACCCGATTGTGAGCCTTGCCGTGTGCGCGCTCATTTTGCGCGGAACCTGGGGACTGCTGCGGGAAACGCTCGATATGGCGATGGATGCCGCGCCGCAGCGGGTCGATGTTTCAGCGGTGCGCAACTATCTTGAGGGGCTGGAAGGTGTGTCTGCTGTGCATGATCTGCACGTTTGGGCGATGAGCACCACCGAGGCGGCGCTGACGGCGCATCTGGTGCGCCCGCTTGGTGGCGATGACGCGTTTCTGGCGGACGTCACCCACGGCCTCGCGCATGACTTCCGGATTGATCATGTTACGATCCAGATTGAGCATCATGCGAAGGGCTTTTGCCCCGAACATCACTAGGACGCGAAGGGCTTTTGCGAGTAGCACCGCCAGGCGTCCGAGGGGCTCGTTCGCTGGCGCCGTTTGTACATACAAAAAAGGCGGAGCCGAAGCCCCGCCTTTCCGTTATTGCATTAACACGCGCGCTTAGAAGCCGGTGTAATTCTCGTTACCAACGAAACCAAATTTGGTGACCTTGGAGTATTTTACCGTCGCAAGAACTTCGTCCGTCAGGTCGAAACGCGCATCGGCTTCGGGCTGAAAGTGGAGTTCTGGCTCTGGGGTCATCGTGGTGGTCTTGATCAACGTGTTCTTGAGATCCGTCAGGCTGATCGGAACGCGGTTCCACGTAATCACATTATCCCGTGTGATCGACAGGTCGTTTTTGACAGGCTGAATGATCACTGGTGGCGGATTCTTCTGCTGCGGAGGAAGATCGATCTTCACCGCGTGGGTCTGGATCGGAATGGTGATAATGAACATCACCAGCAACACGAGCATCACGTCGATCAACGGCGTGGTGTTCATGTCCATCATCGGCTCGTCTTCGTTGCCGCCGCCTACACTCATACTCATCGGAATAACTCCTTTATCAGTTCGTTAGAGGCGCTCGACGCCTTCGCCGGCCGGTGGCTCGGAAATAAACCCGATCTTCAGGAAGCCAGCATATTGCATCGCATAGATCGTTCCACCGACACAGCGCCAAGGGGCCGCGACGTCAGCACGAATGTGCGCCTCTGGAAGCGTCTCGAGTGTCAGCACGCCGCCATTTTTCTTTTCTTCCACGACCAGCTTATCTTGCGCCCGCTGCACCAGCTCGTTGAAGTGGAGCTTGCTCAGATTCCAATACACCTCGCAGCCGCCCTGATCATCGGTCTTCACCGTGAGCGAGACGTTCTCTGGCTTGGTGGTGGTGGGCTCAAACCGCACCGATGGCAGCTTGACCTTCACGTTCTGGATCACGACGGGAATGGTAATGAGGAAGATGATCAGCATAACCAACATCACGTCCACGAGTGGAGTCGTGTTGATATCCGACATCGGCTTGTCGTCGCCGCCCTCTCCGCCTACTGAAATTGACATAAGACGAATTCCTGTCCTTAAACTAAATTATTCTGGGGTCGGTGGGGCCGTTTCCAGCCCCACCACGCAGCAGAATTAGGCCTTGGGTGCCATTGGCTTGGCAGGGGCGGCAGCAGGTGCCTTAGCAGGCGCAGCGGCACGGATGGCAGGCTTGATCACGCCACCTGAACCCATGTAGCCATAGATGTCGCTGGCGAAGGCAGCGAGCGCTTCCGAGATCGCCTTGTTGCGACGTTGCAGCCAGTTGTAAGCAAGCACAGCAGGCACAGCGGTGAGCAGACCAAAGGCGGTCATGTACAAAGCTTCACCGACCGGACCGGCGACCGCGTCAATCGATGCCTGACCAGCGGCACCGATTTTCACGAGCGCGCTCAAAATACCCACAACGGTACCAAACAGACCGATGAACGGTGCGGTTGAACCCACGGTTGCAAGGAAAGCGAGACCGCCACCAAGCTCCGAGTTGATGGCAGCTTGCGAGCGGTTCAGCGCACTCAGCGTCCAGTCATGCCGATCGACGGGGTCGGTCAGCTTGCCGTGCTGCTCTTGAGCGAGCAGGCCATCGTCAACGATCTGACGATAGGCAGTGTCTTTAGGAAGCGTGTTCGCAGCATCCTTGAGCGATGGCGCGTTCCAGAAACGGGCACCAACATTCTTGGCTTCGCCCATCACCTTCTGCTGCTCAAGATATTTGGTGAGCAGGATGTAGAAGGTGAAGAACAGCATCAGTGCGAGGATACCGGCGGTGATAATTGGCAGGAAGTTCGAGTTCTTCCATGCATCGGTGAACATCGGAATGATACCGTATGCGGCTTTTTGCGGGGTTGCAGCGTCTGCCGCGATGAACAATTGGGTCAACATAATCAAAATTCCTCTTCAATAAGTCGTCTGTCATAGCCTAGCCCGCGGACGGGCACGAAATCATTCGGTCGGGATCACCCAGCGGACGCGCTGCGTCTTCGTGGATTCGACCGGCTGCCCACCCTGTGTCGCAGGCTTGAAGCGCCAGCGACGGGTCGCCAGACTGCAAGCTGTTGAGTTGAGCGTTGGCGTCGCCCCAGATGCGGAGCAGTTCGTCACACGTCCGTCGGTCGTGATCGTGAACGTCAGCACCGAAGTTCCTGACTCGTTGTTCCGAAGCGATGACGGCGGATAATCCTCGGTATCAAACTCGAGGCTACCTCTTGCCACAGCTGGCGTTGGTGCCGGCGGCGGTGGCGGTGGGGGTGGCGCAGGTGGTGCCACGATATGTACCGGAGCCGGTGGTGGCGGCAGCGGCGTTGGCGCAGGTGCGGGCGGCGTCACGATGTTTACGTGCGGCGTCTGCACGACGGTCACGTGCTGCTCTGGTGGTGGTGGCGGCAGCGGCTTTGGAGGTGGTGGTGGTGGCGGCTTAGGCGGCTCTTTCGTCGGATCAATGGTGACCGTCTTGATCACGGCCTTTTTGATCACGGTAAAGTTTAGGGCCGTCGTCAGACCAGCCAGCAATGCCAACGTCCAAGCACCGACAACGATGCCCGAGGTGACTTGCGTCGCTGTTTTATCTCTATCTGTATAGGCCATTCGAAAATGACACTCCCTCACTAAAAGACCCAGTATCGCTTCGCCCATGCGGTGCCCTGAACACCAAGCGAAACCAAGCTCACGTGCCTCTCCGACATCTTATGCTCTTGGGCAACGTCTATCGACAGGTTTTGTGATGCGCAATCGCTTTCGGGCGAATGATGCTAACTTTTCGGTAACAATTATGTTATGCGGTGTTCCATTATCGAGGCGTTCTGTTGTGCTAAAACACTCATTTATATACCGACTTATGCTGGCGATAGCGGCAGGCGCGATGGCCACACCGGCACTGTCGGCGAATGGAATCGTGGCATCTGATCCATTGACCTATGCTGATCTGGCGGACTTGGCGCTGCCTGCAAAAATCGTTGCAAAAGTGCAGATAACCGAGACGATTGCCCTAAAAGCGGGGCCAGACTCGCCACCGCGGGCCGATGTCGAGCGTCTGTATGTGAGTGCGCAGATCGCCGATTTGCTGCGTGGGCAGGTTGATACGCCGCGTGCCGTCAGCTTCCTTGACGACGTTGTGCGCGATGCGCGCGGCAAGGTGCCCAAGCTGAAGAATACGATTGCATTGGTCTTTGGGCGCCCCGTGCCCGACCGACCAAATGATCTGCAGCTTAATGCACCCGACGCCGCAATCGCATGGTCGCCGATGCGCGAATCGATTGTCCGGGCGATTCTCGTTGCCGCTGCCGCACCCGATTCGCCACCAACGATCAGGGGTGTGGACAGTGCTTTCAGTGTACCCGGAACGATTCCCGGAGAGCGCGAGACGCAGATTTTTCTGCAGACTGACTCGCGGCCAGTGTCATTGGTCATCACGCGTCATGCGAACGAGGCGCCGAACTGGACGGTTGCTCTGGGTGAAATCGTTGATCATGGCGTGCCCCCGCCCGTTCATGATTCGTTGCTCTGGTATCAGCTCGCCTGCCATTTGCCGCCAGAAGTCCCCGCAGCGAAGCTGGTGAGCGTGCCCGATCAGGCGGAGGCGATCCGAGCGGATTATGCCTTGGTGCTGCAAGGATTGGGGCCCTGCCGTCGCGGGCGACGCTGAGCGCTCAGTCTTTGCCCAAATGAACGAAATCGCGCTCGAAACTGACCATGTGCGCACCCCCATCAACGAAAATCGTCTGGCCGCTCACCGCCTCGGCATTGGCGAGCCAGACAACTGCATCGGCGATTTGCGCCGGAGTCGGCAGCGCACTGAGTGGCATGAGGCGCGCCAACCGCTCCAGCTGTGTTTCGGTGTAGTCGGGCGTGGCGAGCGTCAGTCCCGGCGCAACAGCATTGACGCGCAATTTGGGTGCGAGTGCACGTGCCAAAGTCTGTGTCGCGCCGCTCAGCGCCTGCTTTGCGAGTGTATAGCTCAACTGATCACCATGCGGCTGCGCGATCCGTTGATCGAGAATGTTGATAATGCAGCCACGTGCTTCGGCCTTCAGGTGCGCCGCCAGTTGAGTCGCGAGCAACACCGGTGCGCTCACATTAACCGCCTGATGTGCCGCGAGCGATGCTGCGGTCACTGACGTCGCGTCATCATCGACAAAGAGCGAGGCATTGTTGACGATCAGGTCAGGGAACTGCCCGAAATGCGCGTAAATGGCGGGCAACAAGGCCAGCACCTCGTCATTTTGCGCCAGATCGGCATGGAATCCCTGCCACCGCGTGCCGCAGCGCGCAATCTCCGCTGCCAACGCATCCTCGGGCACCAAGCTGTGCGCGCCATGCAGGGCGAGCATCCAGCCATCGCGCGCGAGCTGCGCCGAAATCGCTGCGCCAACGCGCTTGAAGCCGCCGGTGACGAGCGCGAGTTTGATTGGGGGCGTGCTCAATCGCGACACCGCACGCGGCGAATGCCGATGGATTCGCCCGCTTCCGCGATCGCCAATTTGATAATTTCGATCGCAACGCGGGACACGCGCGCATCCTGTGCGAAGAGTGTGTCAGCGATTTGATCGGCAACGGCTTCGATCAACACAAAATGGACGCCCGCGGGCAATCGCAGCACCGCGTTCTTGATATCCATATAATTCTTGGAGGCGGTGAGCGGCGTATTGGCGGCGAAATGCGCTGGCGTGTCGAGATCAACCGTCACTGAAATGCGCAGTGGCTGGGGCAGATGGGTCTCTTCCGAGTAAATTCCCGTGAGCACTTGCACTTCTAGGTCACGTACTTCGAGTTGCAACGAATGGGTCATAAGTGTGATTCGGCTTTCAATTTTGAGCGTTCGCGTTAAACGGCTCGCCTTTGTTCGTCCAGAAGGCCCGTTTGCCCGTGTTAAAGCCCATGTTAGAGATTGTTCCCCTTACCGAGGTCGCACCCGACGCGATCGAGTATTTGCTCGATACGGCGTTTGAGCCCGAGCGCAAGCGCCGAACATCGTATCTCATTCGGGCGAATCAACCTTGGTTGCCGGCCCTCAGCTTTGCGGCGCACGATGCGGCGGGCGTTTTCTGTGGGCAATTGCAGTGCACGCGCGTGGCGCTGACAACCGATGACGGTGCGGCGCTCCCGATCACGTTCGTCGGGCCCCTCGCTGTGCTCCCGAGTCATCAGGCAAAAGGGGTGGGCCGCGCGCTGATGAATGCCTTGATGGCAGCAGAGGCGCAGCAACAGCCCGATACGGATGCGTTCGCCGTTATTGGTGACCCTGATTATTTCGCGCGGCTGTTCGGGTTTAGCGCGGATCTGACGCAGGGCTGGGAGCTCCCCGGTCCTGTTGATCGGCGCCGTTTGCTCGCAAAGGTCAGTCGCGCGGGCGGCCTGCCTGTGCATGCGCGGCTTGGGCCGTTGGCACAAAGCAACGCCGCCTTTGCACTTGCGACCACAACCGCATAAAGCGGCGGCATGCCGCGTCAACCTGCTCCCGATATCGCCGCGCTCTCGCTGACTGAAATCGCGCAAGCGCTCGCCGAGCAGCGCCTTCCCCCAGTCGAGCAATGGAACCCGACGCATTGCGGGGACAGCGAGATGCGGATTGCGCGCGATGGCACTTGGTTCCATCAGGGCTCGCCAATCGGACGCAAGGCGATGGTGCAACTCTTTGCATCGATCCTGCGTCGCGAGCCCGACGGCAGCTATGTGCTCGTCACGCCGGCCGAGAAGCTGGACATTGCGGTAGAGGATGCGCCCTTTGTCGCGGTCGAGGTCAAAAGCGAAGGCGCGGGCCGTGAACGGCGGCTCGCGTTCCGGCTGAACACCGACGAGATCGTGATTGCGGGGGCCGATCATCCTTTGCACGTCGCGCCGCATGAAGATGGCCCGCACCCCTATGTGCGTGTGCGCGGCAGCGGGCAGCGCACGCTTGATGCGCTCATCAACCGCAGCGTTTATTATGAACTCGTCAATCTGGCGCTTGATGAAGGGGCCGACCCGCCCGCTTTATGGTCGGACGGGCAAATGTTCAGGCTCGCGCCCGCATGAGTCTCGCCGCGCATTACGCAGCCGCCCTATCGCGCCCAACGCGCGCCGATGCCGCGCGCGGTGGTGTGTCCGGTGATGATGTGCCGTGGCACGAGGAGCGCACGCCAGCGGCTGTGCTTGTTGCGATCACGGACCGCTCCACGCCCGGCCTGATCCTCACCCAGCGGCCCGACCATATGCGCAAACATGCGGGGCAAATTGCCTTTCCTGGCGGGCGCGTTGACCCCGAGGATGCTGACGTGGTGGCCGCGGCGCTGCGCGAAGCCCATGAGGAGATTGCGCTCGATCCGGCACTCGTCCAAGTCTTCGGCACGAGCGATGTTTACCACACCGGAACGGGCTATCACATCACACCGGTGCTCGCGACAATCCCGGCTGACCTTCCTTTGCGCCCGAATGAAGGCGAAGTGGCTGACGTCTTTGAAGTGCCGCTCGACTTTGTGCTCGATCCGGCCAACCAGCAACATAAGAGTGGCGAGTGGCAGGGGATCATCCGCCATTATTACGAAATTCAGTGGCAAGATCGGCGGATTTGGGGCGCGACCGCAGGGATGCTGGTCAATCTTGCGCGGCGGATCGCATGACGGTCAAGCTCTTGCCGTCTGCGCCGTGGCAGAATCGCGCGGGACTTGCCGCGTTGCTGACGATATTGGATTCGCCGCAGGGGCGGACGCGCTATGTCGGTGGCGCGGTGCGCGACACGTTGCTGGGCTTGCCCGCCCATGATGTTGATCTTGCCACGCAACTGGCACCCGAAGATGTGCTGGCGCGCTTGAAGGCGGCGCAGATCAAAGCCGTACCAACCGGCATCGCGCATGGAACGGTGACGGCGGTGCTGCCCGATGGGCCGATTGAAATCACCACCTTGCGGCGCGATGTCGCGACCGACGGGCGGCACGCGACGGTGGCCTATACCGATGATTGGGAGGAGGACGCCGCGCGGCGCGATTTCACGATCAACGCGCTTTCGGCCAACCCCGAAACGGGCGAACTCTTCGATTATTTCTCGGGATTGACCGATCTTGAGGCGGGCCGCGTGGCGTTTATCGGTGACCCGCTCACCCGCATCGCCGAGGATCATCTCCGCATCTTGCGTTTCTTCCGGTTTCACGCGCGATACGGGCAGGGGCGTCCCGATGTGGCGGCGCTCGCCGCTTGCACGGCAAGGGCCAATGATTTGATGGCGCTATCGCGTGAGCGGATCGCGGATGAACTGCTGAAAATCCTCAGCTTGCCGAATCCGCTGGCGACGGTCACTTTGATGATTGAAGGTGGCATCTTTGCGCCCGTGCTGCCCGAGATCGAAGCGACCGACGCGTTGACCACCGTATTGGCTGCCGAGGTGAAGGAGGGCGTCGCCCCGATGGCGCTCAGACGACTGGCGGCGTTGTTGCCCGCCGATGCCGCGCTGGCGGATCGCGTTGGCGCACGGCTCAAATTTTCGAAGCAGCAGCGTAAGACGCTGGCCTTGCTCGCCGGCCGACAAGCAACCGACGCCGAGAACCCACGCGCGCTGGCTTACCATATCGGTGTCGCGCCAGCGATTGATCGGCTCTTGCTCGCGGGTCAGCCCATTGCGGCGCTGCGCGATTGGGTGCCGCCGCAATTGCCATTGACCGGCGGCGCGCTCGTTGCGCGCGGTGTGCAGGCGGGGCCGTTGGTCGCGGCAGCGCTGCGCGAAATCGAATCCGCATGGGTGGACGCTGGTTTTGTGACGGGCGCGGCATTCGAGGCCATCATTGCCGCCGCAGTCGCGCGTCGCGTGTGACATAATGTTACACAAAGCTGCAAAAACGACTCAGCCGCCATTCATGAACGAGATCGTATTAGCGCTTCATCACTTTTCAAAGGAAAGACGATGACTCTTCAATCCAAGGTTTCCAAGGCGATTCTCGGCAGCGTTGCGCTCTCGGTGGCGCTGCTATCGACGTCGCCCGTTTTCGCGCAATATGGCGGGCAACAGCCGAATGGCTCGTATCAAAATGGCCCATACCCGCAGCAACCGTATCAGGGCCCGCCACCGCAGGGCTATGATTATGATCGTGCGCCCCCGCCCGGATATGATGGTCGGCAAACGCCGCCGGCCCCTCCGGGATATCAGCCTGGCCCGAATGAGCAGCAAATCGCTCAGCAAGATCGCTATTATGCGGATCGCGCGCAGCGTTGGGCGCAGGACAATTGTGTGAAATCACATGGTGACGGCGCTGGCGGCGCGTTGCTGGGCGGATTGCTCGGTGCCATTATCGGCCACAGCGTTGGCAGCCGCGGCGATCGTGGTACGGCGACAGTTGCTGGCGCGGTGATTGGTGGCGTCGGTGGCGCGGCGATTGCGTCGAGCTCGGACGGTCGGACCAGCCCCGGGTGCCCTCCTGGCTATGTCGTGCGGCGCAGCGCTGAACCTTATTATTTCGAGACCGATTATGTCTATGCGGCCCCCGCATGGTATCATCCGTGGTTCTTCTACGGTGGTCGCTGGGTCTATCGCCCATACCCGTACCATGAATTCTATGCCCGCCAATATCGTGGCTACGGCCATCCAGAGTGGCACAACCGCGAGTGGCATGATCACGACCACCACTAAGCGCGCGGCGGCAACGTCATAAAAAAGGCCGTGGCACCCAGAGTGTCACGGCCCTTTTCGTTTTATAATCGACAAGTGTTAGAGCTTTTCGGTCAACTCCGGAACAATCTTGAACAGATCACCGACCAGCCCGATGTCCGCGACCTGGAAGATGGGGGCGTCCTCATCCTTGTTGATCGCGATGATCGTCTTCGAGTCTTTCATTCCAGCGAGATGCTGGATCGCGCCGGAAATGCCGATGGCCATGTAGATTTCGGGAGCAACGATCTTACCCGTCTGCCCGACCTGATAATCATTCGGCACATAGCCGGCATCGACGGCAGCGCGCGACGCACCAACACCCGCACCGATTTTGTCAGCAAGCGGCTCGATCAGCGCGTGGAAATTCTCCGAATTCTGCAGCGCACGCCCACCTGAGACGATGATCTTGGCGCTGGTGAGTTCGGGGCGCTCGGACTTGCTGATTTCGGCCCCGACAAAGCTCGACAGACCCGCATCACCCTTGGGCGCGACGGGCTCGACACTTGCCGAGCCGCCCTCGGTCGCCGCTTTGGCAAAGGCCGTGCCGCGCACCGTGATCACCTTCTTCGCATCGTGCGATTTAACCGTCGCGATGGCGTTTCCGGCATAAATCGGGCGGGTGAAGGTGTCAGCACTCTCGACCGACAGGATTTCGGACACTTGCGCCACATCAAGCAGTGCGGCGACGCGCGGCGCAATGTTCTTGCCGTTCGACGTCGCAGGTGCCACGAACGCATCATAGCCCGCCATCAGTTCGACGATCAGCGGAGCCACATTCTCAGCCAGCGCATTGGCATAGGCCGCGTCATTCGCGACGAGCACTTTGCTCACGCCCATGATTTTCGCCGCGGCATCGGCCACACCCGAGCAACCATTGCCCGCGACCAAAGCATGGACTTCGCCGAGCTTGCCCGCTGCCGTAACGGCTGCAAGCGTGGTGTCCTTGACGGACACATTGTCATGTTCAACCCAAACGAGCACACTCATGCGGGAACTCCCATTTCCTTAAGTTTGGCGACTAATGCATCCACATCGGCAACTTTGATGCCGGCCGAGCGGACGGGTGGCTCGACGACTTTGAGGGTTTCGAGGCGCTTGCTCACATCAACTCCATAATCGGCGGGTGTCTTCTGCGCCATCGGCTTTGATTTCGCCTTCATGATGTTTGGCAGGCTGGCATAGCGCGGCTCATTCAAACGCAAATCGGTCGTGATGATCGCGGGCGCCTTGAGCGAGACAGTCTCAAGCCCGCCATCGACTTCGCGGGTCACCTTGACGGTATCGCCTTCGACTTCAACTTTCGATGCGAACGTGCCCTGCGGACGACCCGTGAGTGCCGCCAGCATCTGCCCCGTCTGGTTGCTGTCATCGTCAATCGCTTGCTTGCCGAGAATGACAAGGCCGGGTTGCTCTTCTTCCACCACCTTGGCGAGGAGCTTGGCAACGCCGAGCGGCTCGACCTCAGTCTCGCTCACAATGAGGATCGCACGATCAGCACCCATCGCAAGCGCGGTGCGCAGCGTTTCCTGCGACTTTTGCTCGCCAATCGAGACCGCGATGATCTCCGTCGCAACGCCCTTTTCCTTGAGCCGGATCGCTTCTTCAACCGCGATCTCGTCGAACGGGTTCATCGACATTTTGACATTCGCGAGATCAACGCCCGAGCCATCGGCTTTCACGCGTGGCTTCACGTTATAATCAATCACCCTTTTGACGGGGACAAGAATTTTCATTTCACTTTTTCCTTTTGATCAGGGCATGTTGGGGAGCTTCAACCCCGCATGCTGCATCGCCACTGTTAAGAACTCCCGCATCAAATCGCTGGTCATCCAAGTCTTTTCAGTAAGGTGATAAAACCAAGCCACGAGGTCGTCCTGAGAAGAAATGCGGGACATCGGGATATGATATTCGGACGGTCCCTTTATTGTCAGAACTCCATCGGCGACGACCACACGCTCGGGCTCATCTAGCAGCCGATCAAAATAGTCCGTTCCTAAATTGCGCGCCATAACGTCTCCTATGCAGCCTTCCGCACTTCTGCGACAATCTTCACCGCAGCATCGCCCAGATCATTCGCCGCCACAATAGGCAGGCCTGAATTGGCGAGGATATCCTTGCCTTGCTGAACATTAGTGCCTTCGAGGCGGACAACCAAAGGTACACTAAGGTTCACTTCTTTCGCAGCCGCTACGATCCCGTCGGCAATGATGTCGCACTTCATGATGCCGCCGAAGATGTTGACGAGGATGCCCTTCACCGCAGGGTCCTTCAAGATTATCTTGAAAGCTGCCGTGACCTTCTCTTTGCTCGCACCGCCGCCCACGTCGAGGAAGTTGGCAGGGAATTCGCCGTTGAGCTTGATGATGTCCATCGTCGCCATTGCGAGGCCCGCGCCATTGACCATGCAGCCGATATTACCATCGAGCTTGATGTAAGCGAGGTCATACTTGCTGGCTTCGAGCTCGGCAGGATCTTCCTCGGTTTCGTCGCGCAGCTCCATCAAATCCTTGTGGCGGAACAATGCGTTCGGGTCGAAGCCGACCTTGGCATCGAGCACGAGCAGCTTCGCGCCGAAGCCATCATCTTTTGTCACGGCGAGCGGATTGATTTCAATCTGCGCCGCATCGGTGCCGATGAACGCCGCGTAGAGCTTGGCGGTCACATTCGCGGCCTGCTTCGCAAGGTCACCCGTCAGCCCGAGCGCGTTGGCAACAGCGCGGCCATGGTGCGGCTGAATGCCTGATGCAGGATCAACGGTGAAGGTGTGGATCTTCTCTGGGTGGTGGTGCGCGACATCTTCAATGTCCATACCGCCCTCGGTCGAGGCCACAATCGCGATGCGCCCCGTGGCACGATCAACGAGCAGCGCAAGGTAGAATTCTTTTTCGATGTCAACGCCGTCGGTGATGTAGAGCCGGTTGACCTGCTTGCCATGCTCGCCGGTCTGGATGGTGACGAGCGTATTGTGCAGCATCTCATGCGCCGCCATGCCAACTTCCTCGGCACTTTTCGCGAGTCGCACACCGCCCTTGGCTTCGGCGGGGAGCTCCTTGAACTTGCCCTTGCCGCGTCCGCCTGCGTGGATCTGCGCTTTGACAACATAAAGCGGCCCGGGAAGCTTGCCAGCGGCAGCCACGGCTTCCTCAACGCTCATCGCGGCAAAGCCCGCAGGGACGGGTACGCCGAATTTCGCGAGCAATTCCTTCGCTTGATATTCATGGATGTTCATGATCGTCCCTTAGCCGTTATGAGTCTGCACCCGCCTAAAGCACAGCGCGGCGCAGTTGAAAAGAGATGATTGAACGAGGGTGACGTGATCAGCGTGAAGGGTCGATCGCGCACGACAGGCCCGCGCGCGCGGTGACGCTCACAATATGCGGATCGTTGAGCGCGCGCACGCGGTGCATCAGCTCCTCAATCGACATCTCACCAATCGGGCGCTCTTTCAGCCCGCCGAGCGACGAGAGCTTTTGCAACTCGCCGATCGACAATTGATGGATCATCTTGGCGGCCATGCACGCCGACATCGGGTGCGACAGTCCCGCGCCCTCGAGCCCATTCCGCAGCCGCTCTTCGGGCGTTGCGCAGGCGGCAAGGCCGAGCAGAAGGGAGAGGCTGATCAATTTGCGCATCGGGTTTGCCCTTTCGGATGTGGTGCGGACTGGCGACGCCATACTGATTTTCCCGAGCAAATGAAATGCCCATACACACGCGCCAGCTCGCACGTCCCTTCTGCCAAGCGCCGCATTGAGCCAGCATGAACTAAGGTTGCGGGCGGATGAACATGATTGCCAAGCGCGGGTGTGCGGGCGTAAAGCCGCGCTATGTTGATCGGTCCGCTCCTTTTCATTCTCACCGTCGCCGTGATGGAAGGTGTGGCCTATGTCGCGCACCGCTGGGTGATGCACGGCTTTGGCTGGTTCCTGCACAAGAGCCACCACCGCCCGCGCACGGGCATGTTTGAGCTCAACGATCTCTACGGCGTTATCTTTGCCTGCCCCTCGATCTTCCTGTTCGCTTATGGCATCGCCTGGGGGCATGGCGCGAACTATGCGTGGGTCGGTGGCGGGATCATGGCCTATGGTGCCATTTATTTCGGCTTTCATGATGTCATCGTCCACCGCCGCGTGAACAGCCGCTACATCCCCAAGAGCGCCTATATGAAGCGCATCATTCAGGCGCACCGGCTGCACCATGTGGTCGAGACCAAAGAGGGCACGGTGAGCTTCGGCTTTATTGTCGCGCCTAAGGTCGAGGTGCTCAAGGCAGAACTGGCGCGGCGCGGGATGGCAGGCGTGCGCGAGCCCGTGGGGACGTTCCGCGGCGGGTAGTAGATTTGCGTGGTGGGACGCTGAACCGTCATTCCAAACTTGATTTGGAATGACGGCTTCGGATTGATGCTGACACTCTATTTCCCCCTGTCCTACACGCCGCTGCTTTGCTAAGCTCGCGGCTATGGACCAAATCCCGTCGTTCCCCTCCGCGCTTGCGTCCGCAATTTGAAAGGACAGGCGAGGGGAGAGATTTCTTTTTCCCGCCGTCGTGTCACTTATGTCACTTTAGGCAGAAATCAGCCATTCCCAGAGAGGCAGGGCGCAAGGGCGTGACCGGCCCGCGAGGTACGTGAGCGGGCCGCTCAGCTGAGGACCGCTGCCCCCAAGGCCCGCACCACCCAGCCGAGCTTGGCGGCCTTCGAGGTCACCACGCGGGCATCCCATGCCGCCTCACCGCGCCGCGCAACCTCACGCGCGATGTCGCCATAGATGCCCGCCGCTGCCAGCACCGCCCAGCGCGAGCGGAAGGGGAGCTTGCGCGCGCCGATCCGTGCCGAGGCCTCATAGCCCGCCGCCAGCGTCGCCAGTCGCTGGGTGATAAGCTGCCGTGCTCCGGCGGAGGCCGGAGCCCAGAAGTCCGTGCCTTGGGCGCTGGGTTCCCGCCTGCGCGGGAACACGAGGTCGAACTCATCAAGCCAGTCCTGCGGCAGATAGCAGCGCCCCGCCTCGGCATCCTCGCGGACATCTCGGGCGATGTTGGCGAGCTGGAAGGCCAGCCCAAGGTCGTTGGCATGGCCGAGCGTTGCTTCGTCTTGGCGGTCGACGCCCATCACCAGCGCCATCATGATGCCAACCACGCCCGCGACATGGTAGCAATAGCGGAGCATGTCGGCTTGCGACTGCGGCCGCCAATCGGCGGCATCGAGCGCGAAACCGGCGATGAGGTCATCGGCATAATGATAGGGGATGTGGCACTCGCGCGCGACCAGACCAAAGGCATCGAAGGCGGGATCGCCGGTCGGGAGCTCGTCATACGCCTGTTGCGTGAGTGTGCGGATCTGGGCGAGGCGCGCGGCAGCATCGCCATCGTTCGACAGCGCGCCGCCATGCTCTTGCCCATCGGCAATGTCGTCGCAGCGGCGGCACCACGCATAGAGCAGCCAGGCGCGCTCGCGCGTCTCGGGCGCGAACAGCTTCGAGGCGAGTGCGAAGGACTTGGAGCCCTTGTCAATCGAGACGCGCGCCGCCTCTACCAAAGCCGCGCGGTCAGGCATCAGGGGGTCATCGCCGCGATGTTGATCAGCGGGGTCGGTGGCTCGTGCGCGATGAGCTTGGCGAGCAGGCCATCGAGCGTCGCGTCATGGATGAGCAGCTCGCGATGCTGCGCGCGGACAAAGCCCTCGGCAATCAGATGATCATAGAGCGTCAACAGATGGTCGAAATAGCCGCGCGCATTGAGCAGCCCGACGGGCTTGTTGTGATAGCCGATCTGCGCCCAGCTCAGCACCTCCCAAAGCTCTTCCATCGTGCCGATGCCACCGGGGAGCGTGATGAACCCGTCCGAGAGTTCGGTGAAGCGCGCCTTGCGTTCGTGCATCGTATCGACGATCTCAAGTTCGGTGCAGCCATGATGCGCGAGCTCGGCATCGAGCAGCGCCTTGGGGATAACGCCGATCACTTCGCCGCCCGCATCAAGCGCGCCGTCGGCCACCGCGCCCATCAGCCCCATGCGTCCGCCGCCATAGACGAGGCCATAGCCGCGCTGGGCGAGCGTCGCGCCCACGTGCCGCGCCAACTCCGCATAATGCGGCGCCTTGCCGGGCGACGAGCCGCAGAAGACCGCGATCCGTTTCACGCAGAGAGGTCTGCCAGCATGAGCTTCGCCGTCGCCTTCGCTGAACCGACCACACCGGGAATACCCGCACCGGGGTGCGTGCCCGCGCCCACAAAGTACATGTTCGGAATCACGTCATCGCGGTTGTGCGTCCGGAACCACGCGCTCTGCGTGAGCAGCGGCTCCAGCGAGAAAGCGCTGCCCAGATGCGCATTCAAGTCGCGGCCAAAATCGGCGGGGGTGTAATGGAAGCAGGTCATGATCCGGCTACGGATGTCGGGGATCAAGCGGCGCTCGATTTCGTCCAGAATGCGCTCCTTGAACATCTCGCCCACCTCGCCGTCCCAATCGACGGGCAGCTTACCCATGTGCGCGACGGGGGCCAAGACATAAAAGGTTGAGCAGCCCTCGGGCGCCAGACTTGGATCGGTAACGGTTGGATGGTGGAGATAGAGCGAAAAGTCTGCAGGCAGCACACCATGCGTGTAGATATCGGTCAGCAGCTCTTTATAGCGCGGCCCGAACAGGATCATATGGTGCGCAATGCCCGGCCATGTTCCCTTGATGCCGAAATGGACGACGAAGAGCGATGGCGAGAACTTCTTGCGGACGACTGCCGCGCTCGCGCGCTTCCCCCGTTTCGATGCGCCGAGCAAATCGCGGTAGGTGTGGACGATATCGCCATTCGAGGCGACGGCATCAACGTCTGCGTGCCAGCCGCTTTCGGTGGTGACGCCCGTCACCTTGTCACCCAGCGTATCGATGGTTTTCACCGCATCGTTGAGGCGCAGCGTGCCACCAAGCCGCTCGAAATGTTTGACCATCGCGGCGATCAGTGCATTGGTGCCGCCTTTCGCGAACCAGACCCCGCCATCTTTCTCCAGCTTGTGGATCAGCGCATAAATGGCGCTGGTGTTCATCGGATTGCCGCCCACGAGCAATGTGTGGAACGAGAGCGCCTGGCGCAGATACTCATTTTCGACAAAGCCGGAGACAATCGAATAAACTGAGCGCCACGCCTGATACTTCGCCAGTGCGGGCGCGGCCTTGATCATGCTGGCAAAATCGAGGAACGCGGCCGAGCCAAGCTTGACATAGCCTTCCTCGAAAACGCCGGCCGAATATTCGAGGAATTTGGCATAGCCCTTCACATCTTCGGGATTGAGCTTTTCAATCTCGCGCCGGAGGTCGGGCTCGTCATTCGAATAATCGAAGTTGATGCCATCGGGCCAGTTGAGCCGATAAAACGGCATTACCGGCAGCAGTTCAATATCGTCGGCGATGTTGCGCCCCGAAAGCGCCCAAAGTTCTTCGAGGCACGGCGGATCGGTGATCACCGTCGGCCCTGCATCGAATGTGAAGCCGTCCTTCACCCAATGATAGGCGCGGCCTCCCGCCTTGTCTCGCGCTTCAACAATTGTCGTTTCGATACCGGCCGACTGCAACCGGATTGCGAGCGCCAACCCGCCGAATCCTGCGCCGACCACAACTGCCTTCTTCATTCACCATGCCCCAGGAGCAACACTCGTAGCGCGCGGAATAGCGGCACTGGCGGCTTGCCCATTAAGATACGCGCTTTGTCGAACAGCGTCGACCGACCCGCGTAGAAGCGCGATATAAGCGCGGGGTTCAGTTTATAAAAGCGCTCAAATATGCGGTAGCGCTGCGCGGGTGCTGCCGCGCGAAAGAGCATGATGCCCAACATCCGAAAATAGCCGCCGCGCCGCCAATGTGCGTGAGCGCGCGCGCGCAAGACTGAACCAAAAGATAGGTCACCCTTATCGATCAGATCTGGCGCGGCTGTCGCCAGACGCACCGCATCAGGCAGCGAGTAACTTGTCATGGGCTGGAAGAACGCGCCGCGCACACCGGCTTTGGCAACGCCTGCCCCCGTGCTGGCCCAATAAGCATTAAAGTCGCCGCCGATGACGATGGGGAGCACGCCCGTTTCAATGCGGTTCGCCGGGGTGGCGTCCCAGCCTTGCGCTTTGGTATAAGCCGCGATGCGGGCAGTGAGCGCCGCGACATTAAGCGCTGGCCCGTTGGTATAATAGGTGTCCTCGACGAAAACCTGTGTGGCCGAGAAAGGCAAACAATAGACAAAGCGATAGCCGTCCGCCTGATCTACCGTCGCATCCATAATGATCGGGCGGGTCAGGCCATGGCCCGCAGGCACATCGAGCAACTGACCAACGAACTTCTGATAGCCGAGCTCGAGGGTGGTCAGATCGCCCGGCCCCCGTGCATCGATAACATAGCGGGCGGCGAGGCTGCGGCCATCGGCGAGCGTGACCGAAGTCGGCGACGCAGATGCCACCTCGGCTTGAATAATCCGCTCGGGCGGCAGCAGCGCGCGCACGCGCGCATCAAGCAATTCGCTCTCAATCGAATTATACCCGTCGTCTATCACGCGAGTATAGGCCGGAAAGCGCACCTCGTGACTGTCCCAATGGTGCGCGATCAGCGGCTCGACCAGCCAGCGTTCTTCGGCGGCAACATCTGAATCGAAGAACGACCAGATATGATTGCCGCCAATGACTGCGCCCGCCTCGATAATCCGCACGTCGAGCTCGGGCCGCTTCTCGGCAAGCGCAAGCGCGATCAGCCCGCCCGCGAGGCCGCCGCCGAGGATCAGCAGGTCGATGGGAGGGTTCGCTTGGGTCACAGCCTCGCGCATAGCGGCTGCCGCGCGCGCCTGCTACCCCAACCGTTCGCGCAGGTGCGCCGCCACGCGCAGCGCATTCGCAACAATCGTCAGCGTTGGGTTGACGGCGGATGACGAACAGAAAAAGCTGGCGTCTACGGCGTAGAGATTGTCAACCTCATGCGCCTTGCAATTCGTGTCGAGCACCGAGGACTTAGGGTCAGTCCCATAGCGCAATGTCCCGCACTGATGCGCCGTTCCATAGAGCGGCAGCAACTCATCGACCGAGAAATGATGCCCTGAAAGCGAGTGGTGGTGCGACACGAAGCTGCCGAGCCCGTTTTTCAGTTTGCGCACCAACCGGTCATGCGCCGAGAGATCGCCAAAGGTGTAGCTCAACCGGATTTGGCCGTTAGGCTCGACCGTGACGCGGTTGTTAGGGTCGGGCAAATCCTCCGACATCGCGAGAAACGCAACCATGTGCGACGCGAGGAAATTGGCGAACGCATTGGGGATGAGCGATGGTGGGATGATGTCGGCGAGCTGCCCCTCGACCGTTTGTCCCGACATATATTCCAGCATCTGAATTTGGCCCATCGGGTAGGGGTAGCTGCCGTCCGGCTCGCCGAAATAGAAATCATTGACATAGAGTGTCTTAGGGAAGGTCGATTCAAACTTGTCTGCTGCGATAGCAATGACGGCGGACGTGGCATGGAACATATAGTTACGACCGACTTGGTCTGATCCATTCGCCAAGCCATTGGGGTGCGCGGCACTCTTTGATTTAAGCCAGAGCGCCGCAGAAGGAGCCGCGCCGCATGAGGTGACGATGATGTCGCCGGTATACGTCACTTCGCCGTCGGCCGTTTGCGCCACCACGCCTGTCGCGATTTTGCCCGAAGCGTCGGTTTCGATGCGCTCGACCATCTGCCCGGTGAGCAACGTCACGTTCGGGTGCTTGAGCGCTGGCGTAAGCGCCGCCGTGCGCGCGTCAACTTTCGCCAGCACCTTGCACGGATAACCGCCGCAGGTGGTACATCGCACGCAAGGCGCGGCGGGCGGGTTCGCATCGTTGCGACGAATGCCGAGCGGCAGTGGCGCGGGGTGCCAGCCGATCTCCTCGAAATGCGCTTTCAGTTCGAGCACACCCGGATCATGCGCCAGTGGCGGATTGGGGAACGGGGCATCATCGGGCTGATCTTGTGGATCGATATGCCGCTCGCCATGCACTTCCCATGCGATTTCGGCCTCATCATACCATGGGGCCATCTCGGCGTAAGAAAGCGGCCATTTGGGCGAGATGCCGCCTGCGTGCTGCACCTCTTCAAAGTCATTCCTCTTCATCCGCATCAGCGCCGCACCGTAGAAGCTCGTGTTGCCGCCGGCCCAATAATGCGTGTTGGGGATGAAGGTTTTGCCGTCTTTATCGAGCCACTGCTCGCGCGTGCGGTATTTGCGGTCGATGAACACCGCCTTGGGCGACCAATTGTCGGCCTCGACCGGCAAAACTTCGCCGCGTTCGAGGATCAGAATCGACTTGCCGGTGTCCGCCAGCGCATTGGCCAGCGTCGCGCCGCCCGCGCCCGAACCGATGATGATGTCATAATGCTGGGTCATTACTTTACTCCTATGACGGCGTTTTGAAGGTGGCGGTGGCGCGGGCGGATAGCCAGCGCGTCAGTGGGTCGGGCATGAGTTTGAAGGCCAGCGCCATGATCTCGTTGTGCCAGCCGGGAATGACAATCAACTTGCCCGTATCTGAACCCGCGAGTGCGGCGTCGACGACTTGCTGCGTCGAGGACATCAAAAACGCGGGCATCTTCGCCATCGCGTCCGCCGTGCCGTTTGCGGTCTGGAACTCGCTGTTGGTCGAGCCGGGGAGCACGCTCGTCACTGTCACGCCGCTGCCCTGAAGCTCCGCCGCCAGCGTCAGCATGAACTTATGCACAAACGCCTTGGACGGGCCATAAAGCGTGTGCCCCGCGCCGCCCTGGCTGAGCGCGAGGATTGAGCTGATCGTGATGATCCGGCCTTTGCGGCGCGCCAGCATCTCTGGCAGCACGGCGTGCGTCAGGCCGATGACGGCCATCATCAGAGTCATGGCATTGTCGCGCTGCGTCGGCCAATCGGTCTCGGTGAAGCGTGCGGCGATACTATAGCCGGCATTGTTGATGAGGAGGTCGACGGGACGCCCCGCCAGCACCGCCATCGCGCCAAGGTGCGCGTCAGGCACGGACAGATCGGCGGGAATCACCAGCGCGCTTGTGCCATGCGCCTCGCCGAGTTCATCCGCCAACGCCTCCAGCCGGTCAAGCCGCCGCGCCACGAGTGCTACATCATAGCCCCGCGCCGCCAATGTCCTTGCGAAACAGGCCCCCATACCCGCTGAGGCGCCGGTGATCAGCGCGAGCGGGCGGGGAGGAAGAGACGCGTCCATGACGAACAGCTATGACAGAAATGCTGCCAATGTGTGACATTATTTCGCGCGAGCGATTGACTTGCCCGAGTGCCTGTGCAGTTTCTGGGCAAAGGGGAAATTTAAACGATGTTTTCTGTTCAACCGTTGTTCCGTTGGGGCCTCGCGACGCGGGTCAGTCTCGTTTATTTTGCCTATTTTTTTGTCCTTGGCATCAGCACGCCGTTTGAAAATTCTTGGCTTACATCGCGCGGCTTTGGGCTTAACGTCGGGCTGCTGGTGAGTGCCTCGCTGATTGCAAAAACGGTTGGTCAGCCGGTCCTTTCCTATGCGGCGAACCTGATGGGGCGTCGGCTGATGCTGATCGTTGCCGCACTCGCCTCGGTGGGCAGCACTTTTGCGCTGGTGTTCGCGCATAATTATTTTGTCGTGCTCGGGCTGCTGATCTTCTCAGGATTTTTCATCGGCCCCATTTTGGCGCTCACCGATACTTTGGCGCTTTCCAATGAAGCGCTCAATTATGGCCGCGTGCGGCTCTGGGGATCGATCGGCTTTGCCGTCGCCGTGCTCGTCGGCGGGAAACTGATTGATCTGCTCGGTGTGCCGCCGGTCATCTGGCTTCAAGTGAGCGGGCTCGGAGTGCTGCTCGTGATGAGTTTCGCGCTGCCGCAACGCTCCGGACGAAGCATGGAATCACGCACGCCAGCCGCGCGCGCGGCCGCCAACAAACTGCTCGGCAAGTTTCTGGTCACGCCGATCACATGGCTGTTTATCCTCTCGGTTTCGGTGCTGAACGCGAGCCATGCTTATTATTACACCTTCTCGGTCGAGTTGTGGAAACATGGCAGTGGCTGGACGAGCACACAAACCTCGGAGTTGTGGTTTGTGGGCGTGGTTGCCGAAGTCATGCTGTTATGGGCGGTGGGTGACCGAGTGCCGCTGGTGCGCGCCAAGCAATTGTTGATTCTCGCCAGCACCGGCGGTGCGTTGCGCTGGGTGATTATGGCCCTTTCGCCCTCCTTTATTCTGACCTTTCCGCTGCAATGTCTGCACGCCTGCACCTATGCCGCGATGCATCTGGGCGCGATGCTGGTGCTCCGCCGCGCCGTGCCGCCTACAATCGCGACCACGGTGATGGGGATTTATGCCGCGCTGGTGAACGGCGTGGTCATCGGGCTGGTTACGGCGCAGCTGGATCCGGTGTTCGCGCTGCTCGGCGCGCGCGGCTATCTGATTATGGCCGGCTTGAGCACACTTGGCGGGCTTGGGATTTTGTACTTCGTCCGACAATGGAATGGTGAAGAGTTTACAGTGCGCGCGCCGATGCCCGCCTAATCCAAGCTCACGCGGCCACCGGCATGCCGCGCGAGCCGTCCCGCGAGCTCGAGTTCGAGCAGCACCGTCTGGACGATGGCGGGCGGCAACGCAGACTGGCGCACCAGTTCATCCGCTGCGACGGGCACGGGCCCAAGGAGGCCAGTGATGGCGCGGCGCGCAGTGTCATCGGCATCCATCGGCGTGGCGGCATAGTCCGTATGTGGCGAGCGGAAGCGCTGGACTTGGCCGCTCAGGTCAAAGGGCCGCACCAGTTCCATAATGTCCGCCGCGCATTGCACCAGCGTTGCGCCCTCGCGGATGAGCTGGTTGCAGCCTTGCGCGCGCGGGTCGAGCGGCGAACCCGGCACCGCCATCACTTCGCGCCCCGCCTCGTTCGCCAGCCGCGCGGTGATCAGCGAGCCCGATTTCGGCGCGGCTTCGATGACGACAGTACCGAGTGCCAGTCCCGCGATGATGCGGTTACGCGAGGGGAAGTGGCGCGCCAACGGCTCGCGTCCGGGCGGTTGCTCCGCAATCAGCAGTCCGCGCGTGGCGACCTCCTCCTGCAGCGCCTTGTTTTCTGGCGGGAAAGCGATGTCGATCCCGCTGGCGATGACGCCGACCGTGCCGCTCTCCAGCGCGCCGACATGCGCCGCCGTATCAATCCCGCGCGCAAGGCCCGAGACGATGGTGACGCCCGCTTGCGCGAGTTCCTGCGCCAGACCGCGCGCGAACCGGACGGCGGCGGCAGAAGCATTGCGCGCGCCGACCATCGCCACCGTGGGCTTGCTCAGTAAAGCGAGATCGCCTCGGATGATGAGGGCAGGGGGCGCGGTTTCGGTTTCGGCGAGCAGAGCGGGATAGGCGTCATCGCCAAGGAAGAGATAGCGCCCGCCGAGCTTGGCGGTGGTCGCGAGTTCAATTTCAACATCGCGCAGGTCGGCGATTTGCGGCGCGCGGCCCCCTCCGCGCACTGCGAGATCGGGCAGGGCGGCGAGCGCGCGCTCAGCGCTGCCAAAGCGGAGCATGAGTTGGCGATAGGTGACGGGCCCGATATTGCCCGAGCGGATCAGGCGGAGTTTGGCGATGTTTTCGGGGGCAGTATTCAAGATTTAGCGCCGATCCGTGGCTCCGTTCCGGCACGCAGGCGCGCGATGTTGGCGCGGTGTTTCCAGATCACGATGGCGGCCATGAGCGCGAGGACGACCGCCATTTCATGCTGCCCTATGGCGAACGCGACGACGGGGGCGGCGACCGCGCTCGCCATCCCGCCGACGGAGGAGATGCGCGTGGCGAACATCCCGCCGAGCCAGACGAGCGCGCTGATGAGGCCGATAGGCCATGCCAGCGCAAAGCTGACGCCGAGCATCGTCGCCACGCCCTTGCCGCCCTTGAACTTGAGCCAGATGGGGTAGCAATGGCCGATAAGGGCAGCGAAGCCTGTGATCGCAGGCAACACGATACAACTCGATAGCAGAAACTGACTAGAAAGGTCGTGGTGGAGCCCGTTCGAATAATCTTCGCAAACTCTCCAACTTATAAACCAAAGAGAAACAGCCAATGCCCCCTTTCCCATATCAAGAAGTAGCGTCGCGGCGGCAAGACCTTTACGACCGGTTCTGAGCACATTCGTCGCGCCAATGTTACCGGAACCAATCTGGCGAATATCACCGGCGCCAGACAATCGCGTCAGGATCAGTCCGAAAGGAATAGAGCCTATCAAATACGCCTTTAGAACGGCAAATTGATAGAAACCCATAACATAGAAAAATTGTTGCTGAGTCACGATTACCCCTCACAAACATTCGTCATGCTGAACTTGTTTCAGCATCAACTTCTCCACACCCGCCGTTGTCATTTGTTACATGGTGGACCCCGGATCAAGTCCGGGCTGACGATGTGGACAATCAATCTCACTTAACCCTAGCCTCAAACCCTCTTCCCCCCAAGGGCTAATTGCGGCACATGTCATGCGCATGACGACGCCAGACCCCGCTGCTCCGCTTCTCTTCTTCGATTCCGGCGTTGGTGGCCTCAGCGTCCTCGCCGAGACCAAAAAGCTGCTCCCGCTCGCCCCTATTGTCTATGTTGCGGACAATGCGGGCTATCCCTATGGCACCAAGGCCGAAGCGGAAATTGCCGCGCGCGTCCCCGCTTTGCTGGGGCGGCTGGCCGAGCGTTATCATCCGCGCCTCATTGTGATCGCGTGCAACACGGCGTCGACCATCGCGTTGCAGCATGTGCGCGCCGCGCTCGATATTCCGATTGTTGGCACCGTGCCCGCGATCAAGCCCGCCGCGCTCGCCTCCAAAACCCGCGCGATTGGCGTGCTCGGCACGCAGGCGACAATCCGCCAGCCCTATGTCGATAAGCTCTCGGCGGAATTTGCCAGCGATTGCCTTGTGTTGCGTTATGGTTCGGCGCGGCTGGTTGATCTGGCGGAGGCGAAGCTGCGCGGCGAAGCGATTGCGCTCGCTGATGTGCGCGCGGAACTCGATGGCCTGCTCGGCCAGCCTGGCGGCGAGCGGATCGATCAGGTCGTGCTCGCCTGCACGCACTTTCCGCTGCTGAGGGATGAGTTGGTCGCCGTCGCGCCGGCACATGCCAGTTTTCTAGACGGCGCTCAGGGCATCGCACGGCGTGTCGCACACCTAACCGATGGTCAGGACTGGCCCGCGACCATCGAGGAAGGACGGATGGTCTTCACGAACGCGCCGTCCGGCCCATCGCCGCTGCTCACCACCTACGGCTTAGGCGCTGCCGCCCTCATCTGAGTTCATATCATTGGTGCCGAAATAGCGGACGGCCTTGGTCATGCGCCGCCAGTGTCGTCGGTCACGGACGGGAAGCCGTCTGTCTGCGGCCCGTTGCGCGATCACGCTGTCCACTTCATCGCCATATTTCTCGAAAAGGTCATAGACCTCCAGCCGGTCCTTGGCCCGGTTATATCTGGTGGTCGTCAGCTCATAGATGATCGATTCAAACATAAGCCTCTAGATCTCCAGCTTCCGCTAACGAAGTAACTTCTTTGATCGAACCATCGTTACCCGGTGGCGCATAATACGCACGATCCACGACTCACAACACTCTGACTAAGCACGGAAATTTCGGTAACAGCCGGTGATGGACCAAGCAATCCTAAATTTTACAATTGGTTACTTTTTTGGTGATCCTCATTCCGAGCCGCTCATTAACACAATTTTTACCATCTCTGTGCGAGACAGGCTGCGTGTTCCAATCTCACTGAGGAATTTTCATGCGCGTTCTCGCGATGGCATCACAAAAGGGCGGCTCGGGCAAGACGACGATGTCGGGTCATCTCGCCGTTCAAGCGCAAATGGCTGGTGCCGGACCGGTCGTTTTGATCGATATCGATCCGCAGGGTTCACTCGCCGATTGGTGGAACGAGCGTGAGGCAGAACTTCCCGCATTCGCGACAACAACGATTGCACGACTCGCGAGCGATTTGGAAAGTCTACGTCAGCAAGGCTTCAAATTGGCAGTGATTGATACGCCGCCAGCAATTACAATGGCAATTCAGAGCGTTATCTCGGTTGCGGAGCTCATTGTCATCCCAACGCGTCCATCGCCGCATGATCTGCGCGCTGTGGGTGCCACCGTCGATATTTGCGAGCGCGCAGGCAAGCCACTGATCTTTGTGATCAATGGTGCGACACCGAAAGCCAAGATTACGCACGAGGCCGCCGTCGCGCTCTCGCAGCATGGCACGGTCGCTCCCGTGATGATGCACCACCGCACCGATTATGCCGCGTCGATGATCGACGGCCGCACCGTCATGGAAACCGATCCAAATGGCCGTTCGGCGCGCGAGATCATTGATCTCTGGGCGTATATCGCCGATCGACTCGAGAAAAATTTCCGCCGGACGGTTTTCGCGCCGCCGAGTGGGGCCAGTGTCTCAAATATTGGTCGGGGGCCAAGTGGCACCTTTGGCCGTCGCGTGGTGGGATAAATCGATGTCGGACCCAAAACCCTTTGCCTCACTCACGCCGTCGCTCCTTGCACGCAAGGGTGGGGCGCGCCCTGCCATGCGCCCACAAGGCTATATCAATTTTATGCGTTCGGATGCTCCAGCGTCAGAAGATCTGGGCTGGAACGACATGGGGCATGATGTCGAGCCCGAGGTTGTGGCGCTGCCGGGCGTTGATGTCCCCGCGGGTCAGGATGTCGCCGCGCCGCCCGTTGTCCAGCAGCAGCAAGATCTGGCTGCGCAAATCGCGCCGATGAATGAAACTGCCAGCCAAGCGGGCCGCCTGCGCGCCGCCCCGGGTTCGCGCGGCAAGGCGGCTTTCACATTGCGGCTTGATCCGGATCGGCATTTGCGGCTGCGGTTGCTCTCGGCGCTGAGCCACAAGTCCGCACAGCAAATCGTAACGGCGGCACTCGACGCCATGCTTGAAGCGCAAAACGCGGCAATCGACGCTGCCAACTCCATCGCCCGCAAAGGATAAGATGATGACCAAAACAAAAATGTTTCGTCTGGCAAAAAAGGCGCTCCTCGTCTCTGCCGCGATGGGTGGCCTCGGCTATGGTGTTGTGGTTGCGTCTGACGTCGAGAATTTCGTCACGCCCAAGCAAGCCGCACATGCAGAAAGCAAAGCGGTCAAGGCGCTCGCCAAGCACAAATATGACGAGGCGATCAGCTGGGGTGAACAAGCCGTTTTGGGTGACCCGCACAATGCTGATTATCGCATGATCTTAGGGCAAGCGAACCTTTCGGCCGGTCATTTTGCATCGGCGGAGACGCTCTTCAATGACGTCTTGACGCTTGATCCGACGCACCAGCGCGCCGGGCTCAACCTGGCATTGACCCAAATCGCGCTCGATCACGGGACCGATGCTCGTGCGACGCTTGATGCACACCGGGCGCAGATTGCGCCTGCGGACCTCGGGCTCGCTTATGCGCTGGCAGGCGATGCGGCCAACGGTGTTCGTATTCTTGAGGCTTCAGCTCGTGAAGAGGGCGCTACGGCGAAAACGCGCCAAAATCTGGCGCTCGCCTATGCGTTGGCTGGCCGCTGGGACGAATCGCGCGTAGCTGCGAGCCAAGATCTCTCGCCAGATATGGTTGAAAAGCGGATGAGTGACTGGGCGCAAATGGCGCACCCCAAGGCTGCTTGGGAGCAAGTGGCCACGCTGCTGCACGTCACGCCAGTGAATGACCCCGGCCTGCCGTATCAACTCGCGCTTCGTGACGTGCCGAATGCACCTGTGCAAGAGGCAAGCGCGCCCGCACCTGTGATGCCGCAACCTGCGGCGACACCCGCCGAGCCTGCGCCACGCTATGAAACCGCTGCTGTGACAACAATGCCCGTTGCGCCCGCGATCGCAGAACCCGAACCAAAGCCCATGCCGATTGTCGCGCCGCAGCCCGAACCGCAGCAGGCTTCGCGCCATGCACCACATATGGCAATGGCGGCGAAGCCAGTCCGCACCGCAGCGCTGATCACGGCGGAGCAAGGACCAGCCAAGCGCTTCATCGCCGAACGTGCCCGTGTGAAGGCACCCGCCATTGCACATCACGCGGCACACAGCATGGTCCGCATGGCGACGCATCATTCGGTGAAGAATGGTCGCTTCGCGGTACAGATTGGGGCGTTTGCGAGTGCTGCGTTGGCGAAATCAGCTTGGCAGCGCGATGTGAAGAAGGTCGCGTTGCTGCATGAATATGATCCTGCAGGCAGCCAATTCAAACTGCGCCACGCTTCATTTTATCGCTTGTCGGTGACTGGCTTTGCGACGCATCAGGAAACGGCCACGATTTGCGGCAAACTGCGCGCGACCGGCAGCGCCTGTTTTGTCCGCGGTGTGGCAGGCGATCAATTGGCCGCTTGGGCGCGCCCCGCTGGCAATGTCCGGCTCGCAGTCAAGCATCAGGATCACGCAGTGAAGCCGGTGGTGAAGACCGCTAAAGCTGTAAAGCCATCGGCCGCCAAAGTTCAGCCAACACAAGCACAGGCTGCGCCTAAACCGGCTGCCAAACCGAGCGTCAAGCAGACTGCTTCGGCGCAGCATCCCGCTGGCGGACAATTGGCCGCCAAGCGCTAAGTCGCCTCAGTTAACGGCCGAGCAGCCGTCCGCCTTTCAGCGTGGCGGTCGCGCGGCCCTGAACCGGCAATCCTTCAAACGGCGTGTTCTTGGCCGAGGCAAACGCCTCGCCACGGATTTGCCAAGGCGTCTCGGGGTTGAACAGCACGATGTCCGCCGGAGCGCCCTTGGCGAGCACGCCTGACGAGACACCGAGCAAGGCCGAGGGCGCGCGCCCCAACAGATCAAACAAGCGCGGCAAATCTATCAGCCCATCTCGGACGAACCCAAGCCCAAGCGTGAGCAACGTCTCCGCCCCCGCCATTCCCGGTGCCGCATCGGCGAACGGGAGGCGTTTGGCTTCCGGCCCGCGCGGGTCATGTGCCGAACATAACACATCAATCGTGCCATCCTTGAGCGCCGCGCACGCCGCCTGCCGGTCCGCCTCGCTCCGCAAAGGCGGCGAGAGGTGCGCGTAGCTGCGATAATCGTTCATCGCGATGTCTGACAGCATGAGGTGCGCTGGGCTGATGCCGCACGTCACGCACAGCCCCTCGGACTTCGCCGCGCGGATCAGATCAAAGCCCGCCGCCGTGGTGACTTGCCGGAAATGCAGCCGCGCGCCGGTTTCGCGCGAGTCAATTGACTTTAGCAGCGCAATATCGCGCGCAATTGCCATCGCTTCAGCAGCGGCAGGCGCGGCAGCCAGCCCGAGCCGCGTCGCCGTTTCGCCAGCGGTTGCGACCGCATGGCGCGTCAGCCCCGCATCCTCGGGGTGCGACACGAGCGCTTGGCCCAACGAAAGCGCATATTGCAGTGCGCGCAGCATCACGCCGCTGTCAGCAATCCAGCCGCGCCCCGTGGCGACGCCCTTCGCGCCCGCCTTACGCATCAGCCCATATTCGGCGAGTTCTGCGCCGAGCAGGCCTTTGGTGGCCGCAGCAAGCGGATGCACCCACAGGTCGGGCTTGGCGGCGAGCGCGGCGCGCTGCACCAGCCCCGGATCGTCGAGCGGCGGCATAATGTCGGGCATCAGCGCAATCCGCGTGATCCCGCCCGCGATGCACGCGCGCTTATCGACATTGAACACACCGAAATCGACAATGCCCGGCGCGACATGCAGACCTGTGGCATCGATGATCTCGGCATCAACGGGGATGTCAAACGCGCCCACCGCCGCGATGGTATCGCCGTCGATCAGCAGGTCGCCGCGTTCGGTGCGATCCGCCAGCACTAAAGTGCCGCCGGTGATAGCGAGGATACGGGTCATGATGTTTGGTTACCGCGCGATGTTGTTGTTCGCATCTTAGGAGTCCATCGCAAGTATGGCGAGAAAGAGATCGCGGTTCATCACTTCAGCTCCGTGGAAAACAGGCCTTTAAAATCGCCAACGGGTATTCCATCTGGCTTAAAATCCTGACCATGCAGTATTTTATAAACATTTGGCAACCACTTCAGGCGCTTCCCAATCCCGGTGGTAAGCTTATCATCGGTCGCCTGCACCGTAATCCTTCGCAGTCGAATGCCTGACCCGAAGTTTTTATCTAGCGCATTTGGGTCAACGCGCTCGACCGACCGGGGATCGCGAATATCCCTAAACGTGACAAACAAAGGATAGGATGGAGTCTCGGTATGGATAAGGTCTCCGTTTTCATAATGGTCTACGATACGGGTAGCCGGTAGCTCAGCGACTTCACCCTGCAATTGTCGTAGGCGCCGGAGTTCATCCAAAAAATCGCTCGAGTTTTTGAGCCGATCCCGAAAAGCCAGCCAAGGATAATTTAATGCGTCACTCTGACTGCCTTCATCTCCTTTGAGCAAGGCGAACAATGTCCGCCCACCCGGCAAATCAACCGCGACCGCTTCCCCTCGATAGGACCCACGTGTCCCGCGACCTTCGGGCGTGACCCAATCAGGGTTTTTGACCCCGCGCACCTCAATGACGCTCGACCCCGTGCGGAGACCCTGCGGCGTCTCCACCTCAACGGTCAGGCGATAACGCAACTCTTCAGTTGGCCGCCAACAGCCCGAGAGCGTGGTGGCTGCTGCCAACGCCAGCATCGAACCGAGTAGTTCGCGTCTCCTCACGCCCGCCGCCCCCGCGTCAGCACATCGAGGCAGGCCATCCGCACCGCGACACCCATCTCGACCTGTTCGGCGATCACCGAGCGGTTGACGTCATCGGCGACATTGCTGGCAATCTCGACGCCACGGTTCATCGGGCCAGGGTGCATCACCAGCGCATCGGGGGCAGCACCCGCGAGCCGCTCATAGGTGAGGCCATAGAGCATATGATATTCGCGCGCAGAGGGCATATAGGCGCCCTCCATCCGCTCGGTTTGCAGCCGCAGCATCATCACGACATCGGCGCCCGCGATGCCAGCATCCATATCGGTGAAGGCCTGCACATTCATGCGCTCAATTTCGGGCGGCATCAGCGTGGCCGGCGCAACAACGCGGACATCGGCGGCAAGTGAGGTGAGCGCCAAGATGTTCGAGCGCGCGACGCGGCTGTGGAGGATGTCGCCGCAAATCGCCACTTTCAGCCCATGAATGCGGCCCTTGTGGCGGCGGATGGTGAGCGCATCGAGCAAAGCCTGTGTCGGGTGTTCGTGCCAGCCATCGCCAGCATTGAGCACAGGGCAATCGACCTTGGAGGCCAGCAACGCCACCGCGCCCGAGGAACCATGCCGGATCACGATCACATCGGGCCGCATGGCGTTCAATGTGATCGCGGTATCGATCAGCGTTTCGCCCTTTTTGACGGACGATTGCGCGACCTGCATGTTCACCACATCCGCGCCGAGCCGCTTGCCGGCGATCTCAAAGCTTAGCAGGGTGCGCGTCGAGTTCTCGAAGAACGCGTTGATCTGAGTGAGGCCGCGTAACGCGGTGTCGCGCTTGATCGCCTGCCGGTTGAGCGCCACCCATTGCTCTGCCTCGTCAAGCAAATAGGTGATTTCATGCGGCTGCAAGCCAGCAATGCCGAGCAGATGGCGGTGGGGGAAGAGTGATGTCATTAAAGCGGCGGTGTAGCGCGCGCCGCGAAAAGGGGCAACCCTACTTCCCTCTCCCATTGCGGGAGAGGGAGGAGCCGCCAGGGCGGCGGAGGGAGAGGGGTGTCAACCTGCGATCACCCCTCTCTAAGACTTGCTAAGCGCTTTCGCGCCAAGCCAAGTCTATTCTCTCCCGCAGCGGGAGAGAATGATCCGCACCAAATTACGCCGCGATCTTATGCTCCACCACGTTCGATGGCGCAGTGCCACCAATCGCGATCGTGCGGGGCTTCGCGGCCTCGGGCACTTCACGCAGCAAATCGATGGTCAGAAGGCCATCCGCCAGATCAGCCTTTTCCACCCGCACGAAATCGGCGAGCTGGAAGCGGCGCTCGAACGCGCGCGTCGCGATCCCGGCATGGATGAGCTTGCGGCCTTCGCCTTCCTTCGCCTCGGCTTTGCGACCAGTGACGGTGAGCTGGTTCTGGTGCGCGGTGATCTCGATCTCGTCCTGCTTGAACCCGGCCACGGCGATCGTGATCCGGTAGCTGTCGGTGTCGAGCTTCTCAATGTCGAAGGGCGGGTAATTATCGACTTGCGCGCCCTGTGCGGCGGCCTCGATAAAGTCAAACAGCCGATCAAACCCGACGGTTGAGCGGCGATAGGGAGTTAAGTCAAACGTACGCATAGCAAATCCTTTCAAAAGCAATTTGAGTTTGATGGGGCCCCAAATGGCGACCCCTGTCGCGCGCCCAACAGCGGGTGCGTGACGAAGGTGAGATAGGAATGGGTCAAGCGGTTTCAAGAGCCACTGACTTGGTTTTGTACACCCGTTTTCTTCGTGCGCGGCCCCATCGCCCACGCAATTTATACCAAATGTTAGGACGTCATCGATACGCTGCGCACCGTGGGGTATGTTATGATCATCGGGACACGTCGTCATTACGCAATCGCGAGCGGGGCTGCCGCATGATTGCGCTGCGCACACCCAATGGCCTCGACGCGCAAGTACCCGAGACCGAGGCGGAGGACCCCTCGCCACATTTCGCCGCCGATGATCTTGCGGGCATCAAAGCCTATTATGACGAATATGGCTATGTCGTCGTTAAGGGACTGATCGATCCAGCCGCCTGCGATGCTGTCCGCGCGCTGTGGGAGGCGGAGATCAAGCCATCGAACGCGCTCATCTACCGCCAGCATAATTCGCGGCTTGAGCGCAACCGCTTCAATGAACAGGGCTGGGTGATGAACCCTGTACTCAATCCCCACGCTGTTGATCCGCGCCAGTTTCCGGGCTTTCGCAAAGCGGTGCGCGCGCAAGTGCTGAGCGCGCCCAATTTTGCGCGTATCCTGCCTCACATCCTTGGCGAGCGACCCAAAGTCGTGCAGGCGATGTATTTTGAGGGCAACAGCGCCACCTGGGAGCATCAGGACAGCTATTATCTCGATTCCGAGCAGATCGGCGCGATGGCCGGCACATGGTTCGCGCTCGAAGACATTGCGCCGACCGCGGGGCGCTTCTTCATCTGCCCCAAATCACACCGCTTTGACTGGCCACGGCGGCGACTGAAGGACAATGCGCAGGACACGCACGAGGCGTTCATCCAGAGCGTGATCGAGACCTTGCGCGCCCGCACCACCGCGCCATCGCCTGGGCGGAGGCGCATTACCCCGAGCTGTTCTGGAAGGTGAAGAAGAACTTGCGCCGTGCCGAGGTTCGGCTGGATATGCTGCGCGGCTGAGGGGGAGGCGAGTATCGCTGGAACCCTCTCCCCTTGAGGGAGAGGGCGCGAGACTTAGCGACTTGTCGCTTAGTCGCAGCGGGAGAGGGGTATTCCCGTAGCGGCGCAAACCCCTCTCTAAGACTTGCTAGGCGTCCTTCGCCGATCTCAGGACAGCCAAGCCAAGTCTATTCTCTCCCTCAAGGGGAGAGAAGGGAGCAACGCAGAACTGCGGCGGAATTCCAACATCGCTGCTATCGCGGTTTTAAGCCCACTGGAGACGCGTTCCAACACGAGCGCTACCTGTGTTGTAGCCAAAATAACCAAATGGGATTATAGATGCCTTTCTAGGGGCATGGGGAACGTGTTGAGAGGTGACATCAGATCCCCAGTCGTCAGTCCGGACTTGATCCGGAATCCAGCTATAACTGTCGGCGGGTTCAGGATGGATTCCCGCTTTCGCGGGAAGGGTGCGTGAAGGTGTCCTGAAACACCGCCCGCGTAATTTCATACGCGACGTGGATAATTTTGCGGTCAAACATCACGCTCTCTTCATGCCAAGCGATGCGCGTGCCGCCGATTTTCTCGATGGCGCGCCGCGAGCGAACATTCTCCTCGCCGATGCGGAAGATGACGCGCGGGAAGCTCTGCAGCGCATGCGCGAGCATGAGCCGCTTCATCTCGCCATTATACGTCCCACCCCAATAGTCGCGCCCGAGGAAGGTCCAGCCGATTTCAATCTCCTCCGGCCCGACAAAGCGCTGCGAATAACGCGAAAAGCCCGCGATTTTGCCGGCCGCCTGATCGATCGCGACCAGACCGCCCTGGTCACCCAGCGCATCATCGAAATAGGCACGGAACACCGGGCGTTGCGACCGTTCGGGAACAGGGTGAACCGCCCAGATCAATGGATCGGCTGCGATGGCATAAAGCGGCTCAAAATCGGCCTCGGTCGCGGGGCGGAGCGCGATATGCGTGCCAGCCAGCGCGGGTTGAAAATCGAATGCGGTGCTCATCAGCCGCACTGCCCGCGATGGCGCAATTTCTGATCGGCGAGCACGAGCGCCATCATCGCCTCGACAACTGGCGCGCCGCGAATGGCGACGCAGGGGTCGTGCCGCCCTTTGGTCACGATTTCGGTGGCGTTGCCGTCACGGTCGATGGTCTCCACCGGCGTGAGAATCGACGAGGTCGGCTTGAACGCGACGCGCACGACCACCGGCTGTCCGGTGCTGATGCCGCCCGCGACCCCGCCAGCGTGGTTGGCGGCGAAAATGGGGCCATCATTGCCCGGCCGCATGGCATCGGCATTTTCCTCGCCGCGCAGGCGGGCAGCCGCAAAGCCATCGCCGATTTCAACGGCCTTGACCGCATTGATACTCATCATTGCGCTCGCCAGTTCCGCGTCGAGCTTGGCGTAAAGCGGCGCGCCCCAGCCAGCGGGGACGCCCTCGGCGACACATTCAATGACAGCGCCGAGCGACGAACCCGACTTACGCGCGGCATCCATCAGCCCTTCCCAGCGTGCGGCGGCTTGGGCATCGGGGCAAAAGAACGGGTTCTCGCCAATCTGGTTCAGATCAAACGCGGCACGATCAATCGCGTCTCCCCCCAGTTCTACCAGATAGGCAATTATCTTGACCTCAGGAATAACCAACCGCGCGACAGCTCCCGCCGCGACGCGCGATGCCGTTTCGCGCGCCGAGCTTCGCCCGCCGCCGCGATAATCGCGGAAGCCATATTTGGCATCATAGGTGTAATCGGCATGGCCGGGACGATAGGCCTTGGCGACCTCCGAATAATCCTTGCTGCGCTGATCCACATTCTCGATCATCAGGCTGATCGGCGTGCCTGTCGTCTTGCCCTCGAACACGCCCGAGAGGATGCGCACTTCGTCCGGCTCCTGCCGCTGCGTGGTGAAGCGGGAGGTGCCGGGGCGGCGCTTATCGAGCCACGGCTGAATGTCGGCCTCGGAGAGCGCTATTCCCGGCGGGCAGCCATCGACGACCGCGCCAATCGCAGGCCCGTGCGATTCGCCCCATGTGGAAAAGCGGAAGAGATGGCCGAAGCTGTTGTAGGACATCAGGCCAACGCAATGTCCGGCGCGTCCTCTGCCTTCATGCCGACGACATGGTATCCCGCGTCGACATGGTGGGTTTCGCCTGTCACACCACTCGCGAGGTCCGAGAGCAGATACAGTCCCGCGCCGCCGACATCCTCGATGGTGACGTTACGTTTAAGCGGGCTGTTGAGCTCGTTCCATTTGAGGATAAGGTTGAAGTCTCCAATGCCCGAGGCGGCGAGCGTTTTGATCGGCCCCGCCGAAAGCGCATTGACGCGGATATTGTCGCGCCCGAGATCGACCGCGAGATATTTCACGCTGGTTTCAAGCGCCGATTTCGCCACGCCCATCACATTGTAATGCGGGACGACCTTTTCGGCGCCGTAGTAAGTGAGCGTGAGCAAAGACCCGCCATTGGGCATCATCGCGGCGGCGCGCTGGGCGACGGCGGTGAAACTATAGACGCTGATGTTCATCGTCAGCAGGAAGTTATCGAGCGTGGTGTCGCAATAGCGCCCGCGCAGCTGCGCCTTGTCTGAAAAGCCGATGGCGTGCACGACGAAATCAATCGTCGGCCAGCGCGCGGCGAGCGTGGCGAACGTCTCGTCGAGCATGGTCATATCCGAGACATCGCAGCCGATCAGGAAATCACTTCCCAATTGCGCCGCCAATGGCCGCACGCGCTTCTCCAGCGCCTCACCCTGAAAACTGAACGCAAGCTCCGCCCCCGCCTCGTGTAATTTCTGTGCAATCCCCCACGCGAGCGACTTGTTGTTCGCGAGCCCCATGATCAGCCCGCGCTTACCTTGCATCAATTTCGTCATGTATCCTCCGCCACAGATCAGTCGGTATCGTCACCCTCTAGCCCGATTTTGGGTGGGTCGGCTAGTGCAGCGTTTAAATTCGCCCCAATAACCAGCCCATACCCAATCAACCAGAAGAAGAGCAGGGTAATGATCACACCTGCCAAACTCCCATAGGTGAGCGTGTTACCGTTGAGCAGGCCGAGTAGCACAGGCAATAGTTGCACAATGCTGAACCACCACAGCATCACGAACAGCGCCCCCGGCCATTTCGGTGCGCGCGAAGTACGATACTGGCGCGGCGCGAGCGACCAGTACAGCAAATACAATGCGACAAAAATGAGGGCGGCGGGCAGCAGCCGCGAGAGTCGCAACCAATTGCTCATCGTCGTTGCCATCGGGAAGAGCCGGGTGACGAATTGCTCAACCGCTGCGAGCAGCACCTGTCCGGCAAAACCCATCATCATCATGATGATCGCGCCAATGCTGAGGAAGATCGAGCGCAAGCGATGCTGCCAGAACGGACGGTTGGACGTGGTGCCATAGGCGCGGCGCAATATGTCGCGGATGGTCTCGATATAGCTGCCCACCGTCCATAGCCCGACCAACCCGCCGAGCCAGAGCAGCAGCCCTGTCCGGTGATTGAGCACATCGGCAATCGGTCGGCTGAGGATATGCGCGACCGGTGGCGGCAGCGCGGCGAGCAGCGTGGCCACCGTCCGCCCCGTGTCCTGATTCTGGCCGAGCAGCCGCGCCAAGGCCGCCGTCACGATGATGAACGGCAAAAGCGTGAGCAGGCTCAGATAAGCAAGATTGCCCGCATGGATACTGCCATCACTGATGACGCCGTTTGCGGCACGGAACAGCACGGCGCGCGTGCGCGCAAACCGGCCAGTCGTGGGGAGAGTTGCCTCGCTGCGCCGCGCTTCGGGCGAATAAGGCGAGACATCCTTCAGACGCCGAACCTGTGGCGCAGGTCACGCTTATCCCGCCATTGTTCGGTAAATTTGGTCAGCTCAACATCGTCTGGCGGCAAATCGATAATGATCCGCACCAGTTGATCACCGCGGGCGCCATCTTTGCCGGTAAAGCCACGGCCCTTGAGCCGGAGCACCTTACCTGATGATGCACCGCGCGGAATGTTGAGCATAACCGGCCCCTCGACGGTCGGCACGCGAATGGGGCCACCCTGCACCGTCTCATGCAGTGCGACCGGAACATCGAGACGGACATTGTCACCCTCACGCGTGTAAAAAGCGTGCGGGCTGATCTCGATGGTCACCACGCCATCGCCATTGCCGCCGGGGCCGGGACGCCCTTTCCCCGCCAATCGCATCTGTGTGCCCGTCTCAACGCCATTGGGAAGTTTGAGGTCAATCGTTGCACCATCCGCAAGCGTGATCCGCTGCGTTTTCAGCTTTGCGGCATCCTCGAACGCGACGCTCAGCTTGTAATTGATATTGGCACCTTTGGGTTGCGCCTGTCGCCCAAAGCCGCCACGCGGATTCGCGGTGCCGCCAAACATCCCGCCGAATAGGTCATTAAGGTCAACGCCTTCTCCGCCAAACTCAAAATGCGCGCCGCCCGCTGGCCCCGCCTGCGCGCGAAAGCCGCCACCTTGCCCAAAGGGATTGCCGCCCGCTCCGAAGGGGCTTCCGCCACCAAAGCCACCCGCGCCGAAGGGCGATTTGGGGTTGCCATCGCCGTCGATGTCGCCGCGATCAAAGGCCGCGCGTTTGTCCTTATCGGTTAGCAGGTCATAGGCCGAGGTCGCGGCCGAAAAGCGCTCGGTCGCCTTGGGATTGTCTTTATTTTTATCGGGGTGAAGCTCTTTGGCGAGCTTGCGATAGGCCTTTTTGATCTCGGCCTCGCTCGCGCCGCGGGCCACCCCCAGAGTTGAATACGGATCAGCCATAACGCCTATATGCGGTTGCCTCTGGTAACTTCAAGTTTTCATTCGTCAGCCGCAGGCGTTTAAAGTAAAACGATAAGCGCACGGCGAAAGCGATGCCAATTGCGGGGGAGACTGTTTATGGCTGATCGAAGACTGGTGCTGAAGATGTTGGCGTCCACCCCGCTCTGGGGAATCGGTGCCAATGCGGGAAGGGCGCAGTCAGCGCCGAGCGGAGCCGCATCGGGCGGTTCGATCCGTGACTTTCTGCCGGGGGCTGAGCTGGACGCTATCGCAGCGGGGCAATCAGATTTTGACTGTGCGCCCGCGTTCCGCGCTGCGCTCGCGCGATTGAACGGGCCACTGCATGTGCCATCCGGGAAATACGTCATCGGCTCATCGATCAAAATCCTCACCGATGTGACTGGGCAATCCTATGGCCCCGGCCCATGGATTTGGGGCGATGGCATTGGGCGCACGATTCTCGACAATCGCGCGGCCGATGGCCCGATGTTCGATATCGATAGCAACGCCGACCACACCAAAAAATTTGGCGGGGTGCTCGGCTCGCGGCTGGAGGGATTTACGGTTACCTCACATGCCCGTAAGGTGCCCACGACCGCGATTCATCTGCGCACCACCTATGACGCGCGGCTCTTCCAGCTCCATATCATCGGTCAGGGCGCCGACGGCATTCGCATCCCGTGTATCGACGGCGATCTCGACGGATCAAACATGATCTCGCTTGAGCAAGTGCGGGTGGAGGCTTGCGGGGGCTGGGGAATTGATACCGCGTCCAGCCCCGGCCATAACGAGACTTCGTTCCTCCATCTGCAGCAGGTTTTCGTCCAATATTGTGGCGTAGTGGGTAATGATGCGGTACCAAAAAGCGGCGGAATGCGGCACAAAGGGCAAATCCTGACACTCGAGCAGTGTGGTTTTACGATCAACGAAAATGTTGCGCTTTACGTGCCTGGCGAAGCGGGGCTGGCGCTTCAGGTGAACATAGCGAACACGACGTTCGAGAATAACCATATGCGGCATATCCTGTGTTCAGGCGTTTCAGGATTCACCGCGCGCAACATTCAGTTCTATAACAACGACGCCAACCGCGCGTCCGTCCAGTGCGAGTTTGACGGCAGCACCAATGTGGTGAGGATGGTCGATATCGACGGTGCGGTCGTGCGCGCTACATCGGGCAATGCGCCGCTCACCGCGTTCCGCTTTACCGGCGGCAATCTCGAGCGCAACAATTGCCGTGTTCGCAATATCATCTGGGATAATTTCGATTATGCCGGACAAACGCGCTTTGATGGCGTGCCGTTCGACTATGTTGCTGCAGCGTGTTCGCTGGTGGTGGCAGATGGAGCGACGTTGCTCCTCAAGCCCGCCAACGGCAATCAGGTGCCGCTGCGGCTGCGCGGCAAAGGCTCGACCACGGGAGAATGGATTGCCGCGAGACTGCCGTCAAAAGGGCTCTATGCGGGCAATGCGGGTTTGGCATCGAATACGCACTATCACGTCTATCTGTATGACAATAACGGCGCGATGGCGCTTGATCTCAACACCACAGCATCGGCGCAAGATGCTGAGAGCGGCTACATGGTGATGCAGGGCGACGCGACGCGTTATTATGTTGGCGATGTCTCGACTGATGCGCAGGGGCGTTTCGTCGCGGCGAAATAAGCGCGCTATTTTTTCGTCAGCATGTCCTTGAGATAGCCGCCGGTATAGCTACGCGCGACTTTCGCCACCTGTTCGGGCGTGCCTTCCGCGATCACTTCGCCGCCCTTGACGCCGCCCTCCGGCCCCATATCGATGATCCAGTCGGCGGTTTTGATGACATCGAGATTATGCTCGATCACGACCACGGTATTGCCCTGCTCAACCAGTGCGTGCAGCACTTCTAAGAGCTTGCGCACATCCTCGAAGTGCAGGCCGGTCGTCGGTTCATCTAGGATGTAGAGCGTGTTGCCGGTCGCGCGGCGGCTGAGTTCTTTCGCCAGTTTTACCCGCTGCGCCTCACCGCCCGACAGCGTGGTCGCCTGCTGCCCGACCTTGACATAACCAAGGCCAACTTCGGCAAGCATCGCCATTTTGTCGCGGATCGGCGGCACAGCCTTGAAGAACTCGACCGCATCTTCGACTGTCATGTCGAGCACATCGGCGATGCTGTGGCCTTTGAACTTCACCTCCAGCGTTTCGCGGTTGTAGCGCTTGCCGTGGCAGGTCTCGCAGGTGACGTAGACGTCGGGCAGGAAGTGCATCTCGATTTTGATGAGGCCATCGCCCGAGCAGGCCTCGCAGCGCCCGCCTTTCACGTTGAAGCTGAAGCGCCCCGGTTTATAGCCGCGCGCAGCACTCTCGGGCAGCCCCGCGAACCAGTCGCGGATGTTGGTGAACGCGCCAGTATAGGTCGCGGGGTTCGAGCGCGGCGTGCGGCCAATCGGCGATTGATCAATGTCGATCACCTTGTCGCAATGCTGCAGGCCGCTGATCTTGTCGTGCGCGCCCGCGATCACCCGCGCGCCGTTCAGCGTCCGCGCAGCGGCAGCGTAAAGCGTGTCAATCGTGAACGAGGATTTGCCTGAGCCCGACACGCCGGTGATGCAACAAAAGGTGCCGAGCGGGATGCTGACCGTCACGCCGCGCAAATTGTTCGCGCGCGCATTGTGGACGGTGAGCTTCTTGCCCGATCCTTTGCGGCGCTTCTTCGGCACGGGCACTTCGCGGCGGCCGCTCAGATAATCGGCGGTGATGCTGCCCTCCGACGCGAGAATGTCTGCAAGCGAGCCTTCAGCGACAATGGCTCCGCCATGCACCCCCGCACCTGGGCCCATGTCGATCACATAATCGGCGCTGCGGATCGCGTCCTCGTCATGCTCGACCACGAGCACGGTGTTGCCCAAATCACGCAGGCGGCGCAGCGTGACCAGCAGCCGCTCATTGTCCTTCTGGTGCAGACCGATGCTCGGTTCGTCAAGCACATAGAGCACGCCCGAGAGGCCCGAGCCAATCTGCGACGCGAGCCGGATGCGCTGCGACTCGCCGCCCGAGAGCGTTCCCGACGTGCGATCAAGGTTGAGATAATCGAGGCCGACATTGTTGAGAAAGCCGAGCCGCTCGATGATTTCCTTGAGGATGCGCTCGGCGATTTGGCGCTGCTGATCGGTCAGCTTTTCCGCCGCGCCGTTGAACCAAGCCAGTGCATCGACCACCGACATGCGCGCGACATCGGCGATCGTCGTCATCGCAATTTTCACCGAGAGCGCCTCTGGCCGCAACCGTGCGCCACCGCATGTTTCGCAGGGCGCCGAGGATTGGAACTTCGCCAATTCCTCGCGCATCCACGCGCTATCGGTCTGGAGCAAACGGCGCGCGAGATTTTCCATCACACCATTGAAGGGTTTGACCACATCATAGGATTTGCGGCCATCCATGAAGGTGAGCTTCATCACCTCACCCTGTGAGCCGTTCAGGATCACATCGCGGTGCTCGGGCCTGAGCTGGTTCCAAGGCGTGGTGAGATCAAAGCCATAATGCTTCGCCACGCTGGTGAGCACTTGCATGTAATAGGGCGAGGGCGGGTTAGACTTGGCCCACGGCACCACGGCGCCTTGTTTTATGCTCAGCTCTTCGTTCGGCACCACCAGTTCGGGGTCGAAATAGAGCCGCTCGCCAAGACCATCGCAGGTCGGGCAGGCGCCCTGCGGCGCGTTGAAGCTGAACAGACGCGGCTCGATTTCGGCAATCGTGAAGCCGGAGACGGGGCAGGCAAATTTCTCGGAGAAGATGATCCGGCCGGCGGGCGCGTTGTCTTGCAACACATCCCCCTCCCGCTTGCGGGAGGGGTTAGGGGTGGGCATGTCGGAATGCGTATCAGGCCCACCCCCGTCCCCTCCCGCGGGCGGGAGGGGTGAGTCTGCCGGATCAACGAATGCTAACCCTTCAGCCAGTTTCAGCGCCGCCTCAAAGCTCTCGGCGAGGCGGGGTGCGATCCCCTCACGCACCACGATCCGGTCAACGACGACCTCAATGTCATGCTTGTATTTTTTGTCGAGCGTGGGGGCCTCATCCATTTCATAAAATTGGCCGTCGATCCGCACGCGCGTGAAACCCGCGGCCTGCCAACTTGCTAGTTCCTTTTTATACTCGCCCTTGCGTCCGCGCACGACAGGCGCGAGCAAATAGAGCCGCGTCCCCTCAGGCAGCGCCATGACGCGATCGACCATTTGCGAGACGGTCTGCGCGGTGATCGGCAGGCCCGTCGTGGGCGAATAGGGCACACCGACGCGCGCCCAGAGTAACCGCATATAGTCATAAATTTCGGTGACGGTAGCGACCGTCGAGCGCGGGTTGCGGCTCGTCGTTTTCTGCTCGATGCTGATCGCGGGGCTGAGTCCCTCGATATGATCTACATCGGGCTTCTGCATCATCTCAAGGAACTGGCGTGCATAGGCCGAGAGCGACTCGACATAACGCCGCTGGCCCTCCGCATAGATGGTGTCGAATGCGAGCGAGGACTTGCCCGAGCCTGACAGCCCCGTGATCACGGTCAGCGTGTCGCGGGGAATATCGACATTGACGTTTTTGAGATTGTGTTCGCGCGCGCCGCGAACTTGAATGTGAGTCAGCATGAGCCGCGTTTCTCATATGTTCACGCGCGCGGCAAGAGAAACTTCAACAGTCTAACGTACAGATTGTCGGGCCGTTCAACTGGACGTAAACTGGAATCCGAGTGCCAGCATCAACGACGACAAGCCGAAAATCGCGGCCGCCGCCGCGAGTATCGTTAACCTTTGTAGGTGCGGTGCGCGCGGATTGTTCGACGCCGCCGCAGTTTGCGCGCGCTGCCATAAAAGCATCGTCAACACACCAAAGCTAACCATCCATACCAGACTAATGATCGCGCGCATGGAGCCACCTTTCCCACGTGCAGGGCTTACGTTCGGTAAGCTCGCGTGTGAAGCCGTCGAGACGCAGTAAAATTATTATTAACGCTCTCGCGCCATCGAATGTTAGCGTTCATTCGTCATAGCGGGAGACGGCTGATAGATCGGGAAACTCTCAGCCGTGTAATTTACCTGACCCGGGAACACCGTCGGCGTTGGTCACCGACAAAAACGTAAGCGTTTTTCTCTGCTGTTAAGAGGGTGTGATGTTCGGTTCCAGTTATCAAGGTGAAGAGCGGCGTGGTGCCGAGCGGCACCAAATCCGTTTGTCGGCGACGCTGCGGGCGAGCGGTGGTCGTCGTGTGACGGTCGAAGTGCGCGACATTTCGACACTCGGATTTTGTTGTGAATACGCGTCGTCACTCCAGATCGGCGAACTCATGTGGCTCAAATTTGCCGATCATGACTCGATGGAAGTCGTGGTGGAACGCCGCGAGGGCTTTTATTACGGCCTCACTTTTGTAAGGCCTTTGCACGTCAGCACGCTCGACCACCTTGTTTCACGCTATGCAAAAGCACCAGTGTAGGCGTGCCGCCGCCTAACCGCGAAGCGCGTGCTCAGCAGTGCCAATATAGTGGCGGGTGATGGGGAGTGCCGTCCGCCGCTTGATATACTGCAGCTGGTAATTGCACATCGTACCGTGCCTGAACGAGCTTGCCGCCGCCGTAAGGTAGAAGATCCACATGCGGTAGAAGCGCTCGTCGTAGAGCTTCACAATTTCATCATGTGCGGCGACGCACCGCTGATACCAATTGTCGAGCGTATGAGCATAATGCACACGCAACGTCTCGACATCCGCCGTGATCAGTTTTTCCTGTTCGGTTGCGCGGACGATTTCCGAGAGCGCCGGGGAATAGCCACCAGGGAAAATGTATTTGGTCGTCCAGCGGTCGGTCGTTCCCGGCCCCGCCATCCGCCCGATCGTGTGGAGCAGCATCACGCCGTCATCGGTGAGCAGCTCGCGGCATTTCCGGAAGAACGTGCGATAGTTCGGCGGGCCGACATGCTCGAACATGCCGACCGAGACGATGCGATCAAACTGCCCCGCCACATTGCGATAATCGATCAGCTCAAACTTCACATGGTCGCTGACACCCGCATCCGCCGCGCGTTGGCGTGCCACTTTGAGTTGCTCTTCCGAGAGCGTGACACCAAGCACATCGGCACCACATTTCTCGTGGAGATACATCGCCATGCCGCCCCAGCCGCAACCGATATCGAGAACGCGCAGGCCGGGCTTGAGCGCCAGTTTCGCGGCGATATGCGCCAGCTTGTCCTGCTGTGCCTGCTCAAGCGTGTTGGCGGGGTCGGTGAAATAGGCGCAGCTATATTGGCGCGCGGGATCGAGAAACAAGTCATAAAGCCGGTCGTTCAAATCATAATGGTGCGCAACATTCTTCTTTGAGCGGCCCTCCCAGTTGAGCCGGTCAACATAGTTGCGCGCGCTGCCGAGCCATTCGCCAAAGCCTGCGCGGCTCGGGCCGCCTTTGTCCCAAGAGCCATTATGATAAAACAGCTCGATCATATCGGCGATGCTGCCCTCGGTGACATCGAGCCGTTGGTGCATATAGCATTCGCCCGCCCCAAGGCCTGGGTCGCGGGCAATGGCCATTGGTACGCCCTTGTCGTTGAAGCGCACGGTGACATTGC
>Ga0007825_1000005_pt1 | contig 107943 bp, 88 predicted proteins | sample CryBogCBE13Jul09_FD_71229 | JGI IMG/M metagenome (GOLD analysis project Ga0007825, IMG submission 71229) | Freshwater microbial communities from Crystal Bog, Wisconsin, USA - CBE13Jul09 | ecosystem: Environmental > Aquatic > Freshwater > Lake | place: Crystal Bog, Wisconsin, USA | collected... | reverse complement strand
CGTAACCGTTGCGCGACACAGTAACTGCCCAGCTCTCGCAATTGGAGACCATTGCCATGCCGATTGATCGTCGACAGCTTCTTGCCGGTTCTGCCGCCAGCTTCGCTACCGGGCTGATCGGTCAGCGTGGCGTAGCTTTACCCACCAGCCACCGTGCGCACCACGCCGTGCCGCCGCTGATCGCCGATATTGAGGAGCGCACCTTTCGCTTTTTTTGGGAGCGCGTGAACAAGAAGAATGGCCTTATGCCCGATCGCTGGCCGACGCCGAGCTTCGCGAGCATTGCCGCGGTTGGCTTTGCACTGACCGCCTATCCCATCGGTGTTGAGCGGGGCTGGATTACGCGGCAGCAGGCGCGTGACATCACATTGACCACGCTCCGGTTTTTCGACCAACTCCCGATGGGCGATGCACCGACCGGCAAAGCTGGTTATCGCGGCCTCTATTACCACTTCCTCGATATGGAGACGGGGCTGCGCTTCAAGGATACGGAGCTCTCCACCGTCGATACCGCATGGCTGCACATGGGCATGGCCTTTGCCCAGGGCTGGTTTGATCAGGAAACGCACGAGGAAAAGGCCATTCGCGCGCTTGCCCAGCGCATTCTTGATCGCGCGGAATGGGACTGGGTGCAGCAGCACAGCACTGGCGGCAAAGCAATATCGATGGGCTGGCATCCCGAGAGCGGCTTCATCGCCCGCAACTGGGATGGTTATATCGAAGGGATGGCGGTTTATATTCTGGCGCTCGGCTCGCAGTCCCACCCCGCTGCGGATGGTGCCTATGAGGCGTGGAGCGCGCCCTATCCCAAATATTGGCGGGGGGAGGGCGCAACCCGTCACCTCGCCTTTGGCCCGAGCTTTGGGCATCAATGGGGGCCAATGTGGATCGATTATCGGGGCATTTATGATGCAACGATGCGCGCAGCAGGTTTCGATTATTTCGAAAATTGCCGCCGTGCCGCCTATGCCCAGCGGGCCTATGCGATGGCTAACCCGATGCAATGGAAGGGTTATTCAAAAGGCATATGGGGCCTCACAGCATGCGACGGCCCCGGCGCGATGGCGCAATTTAACGGCAAAGCAACGCGCTTTGAGAGCTATTCCGCGCGCGGGCCGCTGGGTATGCCCGACGAGTTTGATGATGGAACACTCGCGCCAACTGCGGCGCTCAGTTTCATGCAGTATGCACCCGAGATTTGTATCCCGGCAGCCGAGGCCCTTCGCCGCCAATATGGCCGTCACATTTATGGCCGATACGGCTTTTTCGACGCGTTCAACCCGAGCTTGACCGATGCGCACGCGCACATCGAGAAAGGCCAGATCGATCCGCAGCTTGGTTGGGTCGATGATGACTATCTCAGCGTCGATCAGGGCCCCATCCTCGGGATGATCGCCAATTACCGTAGCGAGATCATCTGGGCAGCAACCCGCAAAGTACGCAATATCCGGCGCGGGCTTAAGCGCGCCGGATTTACGGGTGGGTGGCTGGATCGCTAGGCTTTAAGCAAAAACAGTTGTTACATCTTCTAATGGTTCAGCAGCGCGCCGAGCGTAATAGCCATAGGCCGCAATGATGGCGTAGCAAGCCGCAGGAAGAATGAGCGCCGTGGTGAGATGACCTGACACGTCAGCAATCGCACCAAACAGCAACGGCACCACAGCTCCGCCGAAGATCGCCACGTTGATGATGCCAGAACCATCTGCCGCGCGCGCGCCAAGGCCATCGCAGGCCAATGAGAAGATCGTCGGGAACATGATAGAGTTCATCAGACCAATGGCAATCAGGCTCCACGCCGCGACATTGCCGTTGCTGTTCGCCGAGATGAGAATCAAGGCGATGGCACCAATTGCGTTAAAAGCCAGCACCATTCCGGGGTTGACGATGCGCAGCACGGCTGAACCCGCGAACCGCCCGACAAGCGCGCCACCCCAATACCAAGGGATAAACGACCCGGCGACGAGTGCCGTTACACCGAGCACGGTCGGTTGCTGCATATAGTTGACGATCATCGAGCCAATCGACACTTCGGCACCGACATAGAGGAAGATACAGGCCGCGCCCCAGCCAAAACGGGTGTGCTTGAGCAGACCAACGCTGCGGCTGAGTGAACTGGCCTCATGCGCCTCACCCTTCAGCCGATTCCGGTACATCCAGACAAAGCTCGCAACCAGTGCGAGCGCCACAGCGAGGCCAATATAGGTGTGTACGACTGTCCGCGTTGACTCCTCGCGATACGCATCAAGTGCGGCACCGCTGAGGTCCTGCGCCTTCAACTTCGCCAATTTCCCGAGGATCAGCGCCGAACCGACAATCGGAAACACCACCGTGCCCAGCGAATTGAACGCCTGCGCAAATGTCAGCCGACTATGCGCTGTCTTGGCCGGTCCGAGCAGCGAAATCAGCGGATTGGTGACGACCTGCACCACCACAACACCGCTCGCGAGCACAAACAATGCGAGCAGGAAGAGCGGATAAGCGGCGTTCGCCGAGGCCGGAATAAACACGAGACAGCCGATCATCATGGTCAACAGCCCCGCCACCGCGCCGCGCATATAGCCAATGCGCTTGACCAGCATCGCGCCCGGGATTCCGATCAGCGCATAGGCGGTGAAGAAGCAAAACTGCACCAGCATCGCTTCGGTGTAATTGAGCGTGAACAGCTCCTTGAGCTTCGGGATAATCACGTCATTGAGGCTCGTGATCCCGCCGAAAATGAAGAACAGCGCCATGACGAACAGCCGCAGTTCGGGCGCATCAATGTTGTTGCTATTTTCGGTGCCGGTGGTTGACGCTGCACTTGGGGCCATTGCCATATTTTTTATGCCTTTTTTAATCACTCTCAGAAACAGGGATAAAGAAGCTGCAGAAACAATCAATTGCTGTCAGGTCGCCCTGATGAATATATTTGTAGTCAACCGTCCTTGCCGCGGATCGCTGCTCAGCCTTGCTTCGGGCAAAATAATGCCCGAATGCAATAGATTTCCGGGATAAATAACCAGTCGGTTGGGGCAACCGGTAACGGCGCCGATGCATTCATAATATTCATTCGAGTCCACGATATAGGATGCCGTGGTCCGTGCACTTTCTCGTTGCGCCGCCGCGATATACGCGTTTAACCCAGCATTCGTCACCCGCTCGGTTGCCGTTGCACGATGGCGATAAAAAGCGGTCCCTGCCGTCTCGGATAAGTAATGCATCACGGCAAAATAGCCGCCGTCGGTTGCGTCAAAATGGGGCGTGCGCTGCACTGGCGAGAGGCGTTCAGGGGGGCAGGTGACCACCGAGAAGCTCGCCTCGACCAATTCAAAGCGATCAACATCGAACGCACCACCGACGAAAGGCGCGGCACGTTCGAGCAAATCCTCGATATAAGCATAGGCCGTGTCCGTCGGCTGAATGACACGACGAACCCCGGGATAATGATTGCCCGCCGGTGGGAATGGCGCGAGTGCTGCCGCTGCCGCAATAATGGGCTCTAAGTCACTGCAGAAATTGTCGATCACGACAACGGGGGTTTGTGCGGCCCCAAATTTATGCAGAGCGGGCCGCAATTCCAAGTCGGGGAGAGCAAAGGTATTGGCCACTTTTGCTCTCCCCGTGGTCCGATGGGCATCAGAACTTATACTTGATGCCTGCTTGGAACTGGCGCGACGTCCCTGATTGGCCATTTTCGATCAAGGTCGGCAGAGTTGGGGGGCTGGCGCTGCCGGCGCCCCATGCTGAATATGTCCGGTTGAGCCAGTTAAAGACGTTATAGACTTGGAAATCGAGTGTCAGCTCATGACCATGCGCGAACGGCATTTTGAAGGTCTTCGCAACACGAAGATCGAGGTTCTTATACCCAATGAATGGCTTGGGTGAATACACGCCGCTGAAGTTAGCATAGCAACATGCGCCCGCCGGTGCCGTACCGAAGAGCACCGTACCGAACCGCGGCCCCGAATTCAGGCTCAAAGTACCCGAGAGCGTGATGTCATATGGCGCGCGATAATTGGCCGTCGAAATCAAGCTCCAGTCCGGAATGCCCGCAACAAAGCCGTTGCCATACGCGGTTTGGCTACCACCGTTGAAGAACTCGTCCGCGTTGAAGTCTGGAGCGGCGTCATTCGTCCGCGCCCGCTGCAGCGTGAACGAGGTGGTGAAGCCCCATTTCGCAGTATCGGTAAACGGCTTTTCCACCTGGATATACAGCGCGGTCAGGTAAGCCTTGCCCGAACTTGCGCCAAGGTCGAGCTTGCCGTTGAAGCCGGGGAGCTGGCCTGCGGGTGGGAAGTTGTCTTCAATCCAACCGAGGCCTGCGCTAGTATACGTCCCATCCGGCAACCGGTTGCCACGAATATATTGGAAAATGTTGTGCGACCGAACGTGCGACAATGTGATCGTCGTTTGAATTTTACCAAACCGCTTGCGAATACCCAAGTCGAACTGGTCCGAGAACGGCAGTGGCGTGTTGTTGTTGAGCAACCAGACGCTGCCTGCAGCCGGGTTTGACGCCTGCACGGCCGCGCGCAAAGTACCCGGGTTCAGATAGCTGGAGTTCCAAACCAGACAATTGAGTGTCCCAGCCGGGCAGGTTTTGCCCGGCGCCACAAAGTTTACCTGCGCGATATTCGAGGCATTGGTCTGCGTTTCGAGCACACCCTCGATAAAGAGGTTGCGATCAAAATAACGACCTGCACCGCCAAAAATCACCAAATCGCGATCACCCTTGACGTCATACGAGAAGCCGAACCGTGGCTGGAAGGCAGCATATTCGGGTTTACGATTGCTGCCGGTGGACACATAATCCTTATAGTTGATCCCCGCAGCCGCCAGATTCGGATAATTCTGCAGCGCCGTTACGATAGCCGCTGGCGTTACGTAATCATTGTTATTGGCGTTGGTTTCCAAGTCCCAGCGCAGACCATAGTTGATCGTCCAATGCGTATCAGGCTTCCACTCGTCCTGCGCATAAAAGCCGATTTGCGTGTCTTTCGCTTTGGTGGTTGGCGATGCTTCGATATTGATGAAGGCCCCATACGGGATCTGGGTCGTTGGATCGAACGTCGTTCCCGCGCCAAGGTTCGTGTAATAGTACCGGCCATTATCCGCATTTGAGACTGAGCGACTCAAATCCAGAAAGATTAGCTGTCCGCCGAGCTTGATCTTATGATTGCCCTTGTTGACAACATAGTCATCTTTGAATGTGAGCGAAGTCTGGCGGTCGCCTTGCGTGAAGAAATGCGCGCCGAGTTCAGCATCAGCATTGAAAGCCGAATTGGTCGGATTGGTCAGGTTGTACTCGGGCCCAGTGCCGACCGTCGGCGTGCTCTGCGAGTCGATATCATACGAAGCGTAGAAGTTGTTTACGCTGTTTCCAGCCGCGTGCTTCCAGCTGAGTTGATAGCGCGTTTCTTGGGTTTGAATATTGCGCGCATGGGTGGTTGCCGCGTTCGCATCGATGTCAGCTAAGTTCGTCTCGCGCCGGACATAACCCTCCAGATTGATCGTATCCTGCGGCGTTGCATAATATGTCAGCTTGCCGAAATAGAGACCCTGATGGAAGTTGAAGCTGTGCGGCACGCCCGTGATCGCGCTCACCACATTTGTCGGATACCCATAGCTCGTTGGAGTCGTCGGATTTAACAGACTCGTGGCGCCCGGCAGACTCTCGGAAACACCCTCGCCTGCGATGTAGAAGGTCAGCTTGTCCTTGATGATCGGCCCGCCAATATCAGCACCAAACTGATTGCGATTATAATTGGGCTTGGGCGCGCCGTTCAGCTTGTCGAAGTAAGGCTGTTCAATGAACGAATTAGGCTGGAACTCGACGAAGGCTGATCCGTGGAAGCTGTTGCCGCCCGTTTTGGTAATCGCGTTGATGACCGCCGAACCCGCTTGCCCCGTCTCAGCACCGAAATTCTGCGTTTCAATCTTATATTCCTGAATAGCACTTTGCGGGAACGGATTACCGCCCTGACCGAAATTTTGGCCTAGCACGCCGCCGTGGTTGACCGCATTCTTGAAGCTCACGCCATCAATAAACACGTTGACGTTTGACGGGCTCAACGCGCCAACCTGAATCTGCACCGCACCCGAAGGATTGGTGAGCTGCACGCCCGGCGCAAGGGCTGCAAAGCTGAGGAAGTTGCGAGAATTTTGCGGGAGGTTCTCAATCTGCGCTGGCGTAATGTTCGTCGTGATATCGGCTGAGCGGACTTCGTTGCGCAACTTTCCGCCCGTCACAACAATATCGCCGCGTTCAGCACCCGATTTGGTGAAGTCGACGATGGCCGCCGAACTCACAGACAGCGTCACCTCCTGAGGAGCTCGACCGGCGAGTGTCACGCGATAATTCGAGGGGCGCAGCCCAAGGATAAGGTAATTGCCGTTGGCATCGACGACACCAACCGTCTTATGACCAGTAACCGTGTCGAGCGCGACAACTTGGGTTCCGGCACTGACGCCATCGACATGCCCTTGCAGCGACGCATCGCCTTGATCCGCATAGGCCGGTGCCGCCACCATCAGCGCGACCGCAATCGCGAGTTTGGAGATCTGATCCTTCGTGAACAGGTCAGCGCGACCATATGTATTTGGTGTGCCCATAGCTCTCTCCCTCATCCTCATTTTTATCCCGCTTCCCGCAGAAGACAGTGCAAAACGCCTGCACCAGTCCACGAGACTCGGCCTTGTATGGAACCGGTTACACCAATCTGTAACCGGTTACAACCAGAAATATATAGCGCTGCGTTCAACATATTACTCTTTAAAGCCGGATTTTATGCGTAATGCCGCTTATCTGCACGGACGGGGCGGTTGGCGCGCTGCCGACAAGCTGTCGGACAAAGTCGGCATGCGTCGGCATCGCGTTGGCGGTGTCCGCGATCACCTCCTCAATATCGCGCAGGAATGCCCGGACTTCGTCGTCGGCCAACATATCAACCATCGGGTCATATTGCATATCGAGCCCCTGCCCGATCAGCACCTGCACCCAGCTCTCCTCGCGGAACAATTCCGCTTTACCATGCATGAAGAAGCGTGCCGACGCCCGGAAAAGCTCCAGCCGCTCTGCGAGACTGTCCGGAATAGCCATATGCTTGAGATAGGCCCAGAAGGGCGTATCCGCGCGGTTGGTGACCTTGTAATGCGCGATGATGAAGTCGCGCACGTCATAATATTCGAAATCAGTCTGGCGGTTATATTCGGCGGTATCGGCAGCATTGAATTCCTGGCTCGGGAAAAGAGCGATCAAGCGGAAAATAGCGGTCTGGATCAGGTGTATGCTGGTCGACTCAAGTGGCTCAAGGAACCCGCTCGCCAGCCCGATTGCAACGACGTTTTTTGCCCATGCCTGTTTGCGTTTTCCGGGGCGGAAGCGCACCGGTATCGGATCCTTGAGTGGCTTCGCGTCAAGATTGCCCATCAAAGTCGCGGCCGCTTCATCATCGCTCGTATGCGCGCTCGAATAGACATGGCCATTGCCCGTGCGGTGCTGGAGCGGAATACGCCATTGCCAACCAGCACCATGCGCGGTTGACCGCGTATAGGGGGTCAAATTAGCGACGCTCTCGCACGGCACCGCAAGCGCGCGGTCGCACAACAACCACTGATCCCAATCCTCATAGCTGACGCCGAGCGCACCGCCGATCAGCAGTCCCCGCATGCCAGAGCAATCGATGAACAGGTCACCTCCCACGCGTCGCCCATCGGCGAGCACAACCTCCTCAACAAACCCGTTGTCGGGACGGAGTTTAACGGTCTCGATGCGCCCCTCGATCCGCTCAACACCGCGCGCCTCGGACAATTGACGCAGATGCGCGGCGTAAAGCGCGGCATCGAAGTGAAACGCGTAGTCGATATCGGCCAGCGGCGAATTCGGCAGCCGCAGATCGGGCTCGGCAAACCGGTTCTTGCGCGCCGCGACACAGTTGAGCGCATAATGATCGAAATGCTTCACCTCGCCGCGCTGCGCCATTTTGAGCCAGAGCTGATGCGTGTGCAGCCACAAGTTGTCCTGGCCAATCTTGCCGAAGCCGTGAATATAGCTGCTGCCAATGTCGCGCCAGTTCACGAACTCGATTCCGAGTTTGAAGGTCGCCTTGGTGGCGCGGATCATTTCGACCATGTCGACACCGGCCAAAGTGTTGTACGTGCGGATCGCCGGGATCGTCGCCTCGCCAACGCCGATTGTGCCGATCTCCTCAGACTCAATCAGGCGAATTTTATAACCGCGCGTGAAGAGTTTGGAGAGCAAAGCTGCTGTCATCCAGCCCGCCGTTCCGCCCCCGACGATGGTGATATTGCTGATTGGGCCGCTGATATTATCTGGCATCTAGCTATCCCTCATAAAACGAGCGTCGTATCTCGTCTTTCCTTCGAGCGTAAATCCTCTGTAACCGGTTACATATCGGATCAACGTGAAGCGATCAATCGCTTATCGGCATAGGGTGCGCAATCAGAGTTACGGTGAAAGATACGAAAACCTCCCAATAGTCCTAGGTTTTGCCGCCCCCTTGCCCGGATAACCATGCACCAAGCGTTATCTTTGCCCGCCATCAGCGCCGCGTGCTGGATCAGCACCGGTCTGCCGCCGGTCCGCTACGTGCGTGAGATCATGTTTGGGCTGCCCATAAACGAGCCTGCTGGATGCGGGCGCGCCAACCCACTTGGCGTCCCCGGAGAGACTCGAACTCCCGACCTGCGGTTTAGGAAACCGTTGCTCTGTCCTGCTGAGCTACGGGGACGCACGTTGCGCGCTATAGCGCGCCCAATGGGCAGAGGAAAGGCTTAGCGCTTGCGTGTTAGCTCCCTCATCGCATCATCCAGCCCCGAGAGCGTGAGCGGGAACATGCGGTCGTTGAGCAACTCGCGGATGATCTTGGTCGATTGCGAATAGCTCCAATGCTGCTCGGGCGTTGGGTTGATCCACGCGGCGGCGGGGTAGGTGGTGGTCATCCGCTGGAGCCACGCCGCGCCCGCTTCCTCATTGAAATGCTCCACCGAGCCGCCGGGATGCGTGATTTCATATGGTGACATCGACGCGTCGCCGACAATCACGAGCTTATAATCATGCGGGAATTTGTGGAGCACATCCCAAGTCGGGGTGCGCTCGCTGAAACGCCGCTTATTGTCCTTCCAAACGCCTTCATAAATGCAATTGTGGAAATAGAAGAATTCAAGATTCTTGAACTCAGCGGTCGCCGCGCTGAACAATTCCTCGACCAGCTTGATGAACGGGTCCATCGAACCGCCAACATCGAGAAACAACAGCAGCTTGACGGCATTGCGCCGCTCGGCGCGCATCTGAATATCAAGCCAGCCCTGCCGTGCGGTGCCGCTGATCGTTGCGTCCAGATCAAGCTCATCGAGCGCACCCTCGCGCGCGAACCGCCGCAGCCGCCGCAGCGCAATCTTGATGTTGCGCGTGCCCAGTTCGCGGGTGTTGTCGAGGTTCTGAAACTCGCGCTTCTCCCAAACCTTAATCGCGCGGCCATGCTTGCTCTCGCCGCCAATCCGCACGCCCTCGGGGTTATAGCCCGAATTGCCATAGGGCGACGTGCCCTTGGTGCCGATCCATTTATTGCCGCCCTCATGGCGCTTTTGCTGTTCTTCGAGCCGCTTCTTGAGCGTCTCCATAATTTCGTCCCATGAGCCGAGCGACTTGATCTGCGCCATTTCCTCTTCGGTGAGATATTTCTCGGCGATGGCCTTCAGCCAGTCCTCGGGAATGTCGGCGGTGGCCACGCCATAGTCGGAGAAAATGCCCTTGAAGACCTTGGAAAACACCTGATCAAACTTGTCGAGCAGGCCTTCGTCCTTCACAAAGATCGCGCGGCTGAGGTAGTAGAATTCCTCGGGGTTGCGGTTGATGACATCCTTATCCAGCGCCTCAAGCAGCACCAGATGCTCCTTCATCGAAGCCTGAATGCCCGCCGCGCGCAACTCATCAAGGAAGTTAAAAAACATGGATGGTGGCTAGCACGACGTGACGCGATGTCAAAGCGCGATCAAGCCACCAGCGCCGCCTCGGCCTCTGTCACCAGTGTCGCCAAAATGTCGGCGAGCGGCTCCTCGGCCTTGACCATCCCCACCGACTGCCCCGCCATCACCGAGCCATTCTCGACATCGCCCTCGATCACCGCGCGGCGCAGCGCGCCGGCCCAAAAGCGCTCGATCTGGAGTTGCGCGGCGGCCATATCGACCTCACCGGCATCGAGTGCCTTGGCGACCTCAAGCTGCTTGGCGGTGAACTCCTCGGTGCCCTTATTCTTGAGCGCGCGCACGGGGATGACCGGCAGACGCGGATCGATCTGAACACTCGCCACCGCCTCGCGCGCGCTGGCACGGATGAACGCCTTTTTGAACGCTGGATGCGCGATGCACTCGTGCGCGCACACCAGCCGCGTGCCAATCTGCACACCCGCCGCACCCATTTTGAGATACGCGGCAATCGTCTCGCCACGCCCGATGCCGCCCGCGACGAACACGGGGACTTGATCGGCCAACTCGGGCAGAATTTCCTGCACCAGCACCGAGGTCGACACCGGGCCAATGTGCCCGCCCGCCTCATTGCCCTCGATTACCAGCGCGTCGACGCCGCTGCGGATCAGCTTCTTGCCCATCACAAGCGCGGGCGCGAAGCAGATGACCTTCGCGCCAATCGCCTTGATCGCCTCAAGCGACCCCGCTGGCGGCAGGCCGCCCGCAAGCACGACATGCGTCACGCCATGTTTGCCGCAGATGCTAATGAGCTCCATCAGATCGGGGTGCATCGTGATGAGATTAACGCCGAACGGGTTGGACGTGAGCGCCTTTGTCGCGGCAATCTCGGCATCAAGCAAAGCTGGCGGCATCGCGCCGCACGCAATCACGCCAAAGCCGCCCGCGTTCGACATCGCCGAGACGAGGTGGCGCTCGGAAATCCAAGACATGGCGCCCGCCATAATGGCAATTTCAGAACCGAGGAACGCGTTGCCGCGTGCCATCAATGCGCTCAAGGCTGGGCTCATGCCGCCACCTCGGCCGCGACCGGACCATCCAGCCCATAGGCCGTATGCAACACGCGCACCGCAAGCTCGGTGAAATCGGCGTTGATCAAAACGCTCGTCTTGATCTCGGATGTGCTGATCGCGAGGATGTTGATCCCGCGCTCGGCGAGCGCCTTGAACATCGTTGCCGCAACGCCCGCGTGGCTGCGCATCCCCACACCGACGACCGAGACCTTGCAGACATTGGGGTCAGACGTGAGCGCGGCATAGCCAAGGCTCGCCTTGAGCTTGCCAAGCACATCGAGCGAGCGCGCGAGTTCCGCGCCCGGCACGGTGAAGGTCACGTCGGTTGTGCCCGCCTCCTGTGCGATGTTCTGGATGATCATATCGACGTTGATGTTCGCATCGGCGAGTGGGCCAAAAATGGCCGACACGACGCCCGGCTTATCGGGCACGCTGGTGAGCGTGATCTTCGCCTCGTTCTTGTCGTACGCGACACCGGTGATGAGTTGCGATTCCATATTCAGCCCTTCAAGTTCTTCATCCGAAACAATCAACGTGCCCTCATTATTGCCGCTCGCGGGGTTGTCGAACGACGACAAAACGCGCACGCGCACGCCCTCTTTCATCGCGAGACCGACCGAGCGCGTTTGCAGCACCTTCGCCCCCACGCTGGCGAGTTCAAGCATTTCCTCATAGGTGACATATTTAAGTTTGCGCGCGCGCGGGACGATGCGCGGGTCGGTGGTGTAGACGCCATCGACATCGGTATAAATGTCGCAGCGGTCCGCCTTCATCGCGGCTGCAACAGCGACTGCGGAAGTGTCTGATCCGCCGCGCCCGAGCGTCGAGACGCGTTCGCCATCAGCAACCCCCTGAAAGCCAGGAATCACTGCAACTTCGCCCGCTGCGAGTGCGGCATCGAGCGCCGTCGTGTCGATATCCTCGATGCGGGCCGAGGCATGGGCATCGGATGTGCGGATGGGCAGTTGCCAGCCGAGCCAGCTCCGCGCGGGGCAGCCCATTGCCTGCAGCGTGATCGCGAGCAGGCCAGAGGTGATCTGCTCGCCCGCGGCCACAACCACATCATATTCGCGCGGATCAGCGAGGGGGCTCGCCTCGCGGCAAAAGCCGACGAGCCGATCGGTCTCGCCCGCCATCGCCGAAACAACGACGGCGACCTGATTGCCTGCCTCAACCTCGGCCTTCACCCGCGACGCGACATTGCGGATCCGCTCGATCCCCGCCATCGATGTGCCGCCAAATTTCATGACAATGCGCGCCATGGTCTCCCTTTTTGTTCGTAAAGTGCGAACGCGGCTGTTAGATTGCAGCCATGACAAACGCAAGCACTGCCACAATCAACCCCGATGAAGCCGCGCATTTCGGAGCCTTGGCGCACGACTGGTGGAACCCAAAAGGCTCGTCCGCGATGCTGCACAAGCTCAATCCGGTGCGGCTGGGGTTCATCCGCGCGGCGATCAACGCGCATTGGGGTACAGATACCCGCGACCTAAAGCCGCTTGCGGGCAAGACGGCGCTCGATGTTGGCTGCGGCGCGGGCCTGGTGTGCGAACCACTCGCGCGGCTGGGGTCGACGGTCACCGGCATTGACGCTGCGCCGGAGAATGTCGCGGTCGCCAGCGCGCACGCGGCTGCGCAAGGTTTGGCCATCAATTATATTGCGGGCGAAGTTGGCGCGCTCGAAGGCCAATTCGATCTCGTCACCGCGCTGGAGGTGGTTGAGCATGTCGCCGACCCTGCGGCGTTCATTGCGCAACTGGCGGTGCGATTGGCCGACGGCGGGCTGATGATCGTCTCGACGCCCAATCGGACCCCGCAATCGCGCATCGGCATGGTGACACTTGCGGAAGGGTTCGGCATGATCCCCAAGGGCACGCATGATTGGTCCAAGTTTCTGACACCCGAAGAACTCACGACGCTGCTGGCCGAAACGGGGCTGAAAGTCATCGAAACGCGCGGCATCAGCTTTTCAGTTGGGCACGGTCTGCACCTGAGCGACGATCTCACGCTCAATTACATCATGAGCGTCGTCGCCGCTTAGAGTTCCGCCGCAATAATGGGGAACGCCTTTGCGCAAAAGGCGCAATCCACCGAAATGATGCCCTGGTCGTCCGCCATCGCCGCGCGCTCATCTTCCGGGAAGCGCGACAACACGCCGCGGATATGGTCGGGGTCGCAGCGGCAGCCACGTGACAAGGCGCTGGAGCCACTCACCCGCACATCACCCGCTTCGCTGAACAGCCGCCACGCAATCGTCTCAAGCGGCAAATTGGGATCACCGAGTTCGTTTGCTTTGATGGTGCTCCCGAGGATTTCGACCTGCTCCCAGTCGGGATGATCGAGCCGCGTGTGGAGTCGCTCGCGCCCCTCCTCGCCCTCGGCAAGATGCTGGAGCAGCAACCCACCCGCAACATCGCCATCGATACCCACGCGCACCAGCGAGGGGATCTGCTCCGATTGCGCGAAATAGCTCTCGATCGCCTCGGCAATCGACATGCCTTCGAGCGGGACGATCCCCTGATACCGTTCACCCGAGACAGCCTGATCGAACGTCACGCACAAATAGCCGGTGCCGAACAGGTCTGTGAGTGAGGGTGTAAAGGGCAGCGCCTTCGCAGCCTCCGCATCATGCTGGACATAGCCACGGATTTTACCCGCCTGATAATCGCAAACCAGCAGCGTAACAACGCCGCCCTCGGCCTGCGCCTGTAGCGTGAGCTGGCCCTCAGCGTCTTTGAGCAACGTGCCGAGCAATGCCGTCACGACAAGCGACTCCGTCAACAGCGCCTCGATCGCCGGCGGATAACCATGTGCCGAGAGGATTTGCGCCAACGTCGTTTCGAGGCGCACCAGCCGTCCGCGCGCGTTCAACGTCGGAATTGAAAAACTTAGGCTGCTGTCCGCTGCGCTCACAACTGGCCCAATGCCCAGAGCAGAACCGACTTTTGCGCATGGAGGCGGTTTTCGGCCTCATCCCAGATCAGCGATTGAGGCCCCTCAAGCACATCAGCCGTGACCTCCTCCTCGCGATGCGCGGGGAGACAGTGCAGGAAGCGCGCGCTCGGCTTGGCATAAGCCATGAGCCGATCATTGACCTGAAACGGCATCATTGCAGCGAGTTTCCGCTCAGCATGCGCCTGCCCCATTGAAATCCAGGTGTCGGTGACAACAACATCCGCGCCAGCCACCGCCAATGTGGGGTCACGGGTGACGATAACATGCGCGCCAAGGTCACGCGCGGCCATGACATAGGCCTGATCGGGATCATAACCCTCGGGGCAACCGATGCTGACATTAAAGTGCATCAGCCCCGCCGCCTCGATCACCGAGTTGAGCACATTATTGCCATCACCAAGCCACGCCCATTGGCTGCCCTTGATCTCGATCCCTGACTGCATGATCGTCAGAAGGTCTGCCATGATCTGGCACGGGTGTGACTGATCTGACAGCCCATTGATAACCGGAACGGTCGCGTAATGCGCCAGTTCCTCCACCTTGGCATGATCATCGGTACGAATCATGATCGCATCGACATAGCGCGAAAGCACCCGCGCTGTATCGGCGATGGTTTCACCACGACCGAGTTGCATCGAGGCGCCATCCATCACGATGCTCGTGCCACCGAGCTGGCGGATCGCCATATCGAACGACACCCGCGTACGTGTCGAGTTCTTCTCGAAGATCATCGCGAGCGTATGCCCCGCGAGCGGCGCGTCCGCGTCGACCTTGCCCTTGGGCCACCCTTTGCGCGCTAGCTTCCGCTCAACGGCGGCATGCAGCATCTTGCACACATCATGACCACCTGCGTCGGTCAGATCGAGAAAGTGCCGCTGCATTACGTCGCCGGTCATGCAGGCACCGCGTAGCTCGTGGCGCCAGCGGAGAGCTTGGCGACGAACTCATTAATATGCGATTCGGTGATGTTGAGCGGTGGAAGCACACGCACGACATTGTCACCCGCCGCAACCGTGAGCAGCCCGTGATGATCACGCAGATGCGCCACAAACGCGCGGCTGTCCGACTTGAGCTTAAGGCCGAGCATCAGCCCCCTACCGCGAACGCTGTCAAACAAATGGTCATGGTTGGGGATCAGTTGCTCCAGCGCACCGCGCAGCCGCTCGCCCGTCTGTGCGACATTGTCGATAAACCCATCCTCAAGAATGACATCGAGCACTGCCTGCCCTGCGGCCATCGCGAGCGGGTTGCCGCCATAGGTGCTGCCATGCGTGCCCGCGACCATTCCCTTTGCGGCTTCCTCGGTCGCGAGACAGGCGCCTAGCGGGAACCCACCGCCAATGCCCTTTGCGACCGCCATGATGTCGGGCGTGATACCGTACAGCTCATGCGCGAACAGCTTGCCCGACCGCGCGAACCCGCACTGCACTTCATCAAGCACCAGCAAGAGCCCGTGTTCATCAGCGAGCCTCCGCAGACCCTGCAGGAATGCGTCAGTTGCAGGCATAATGCCGCCCTCGCCCTGAATGGGCTCGATCAGGAAACCAGCCGTCTCATCGTTGATAAGCGCCTCGGCAGCGGCGAGATCGTTGAACGGCGCATAAGCAAAGCCCGGGAGCAAAGGCTCAAAGCCATCGCGCATTTTGGCCTGATTGGTGGCGCTGATCGTGCCCAACGTCCGCCCGTGGAATGCGTTGTTGAACGTGATCAGCGTGTGCCGCTGCGGGTTGCCATTGGCATAATGATAGCGCCGCGCCGTTTTGATCGCGCACTCCACTGCCTCGGCACCCGAGTTGGTGAAGAACACCGTGTCTGCGAACGTGTTATCGACCAGACGCTGCGCCAGCGCCTCGCCTTGTGGGCTGCCATAGAGGTTCGACACGTGCATCAGCGTCGCGACTTGATCCTGAATCGCCTTGGTCAAATGCGGGTGGCCATGGCCGAGCAAATTCACGGCAATGCCGCTCGCAAAATCGAGATATTGCTCGCCGCGCTCGCCATAGAGATACGCACCCTCCCCTCGAACCGGCCGCACCCCACACCGGGGATAAACGGGCATTAAAGGGGTGATCGTCATGGTCATATCCTCGTCAAATTAGTGGTTGGCCGGGCTCTCGTGCCGATATAAAAATGAAAAGGCGGCCCTAAGCAGACCGCCTGTCACCGCCATGTATAATGATTGCGCCAAAAGGGAGCAACCCCTGTGCCGACGGACGGCCTGACCCGATCCCCTCGGGCGCATTTTTCGCGCATTGAAGATATTGACATTAGTGTTAGTAAATTATAAATATGTCTCCGCCATTACGCTTTGCAAACCCATGATTACGGAAGATGCCATCACGATGACCGCCCATGTTTTTCGACACCCAGATCGGCCAACGCTGCGGTTCCGCCCGTTCAAAGCGCTCCACCATTTTCGGAAGCTGCTGGCGAACAAGGAAGACACCGAACAGGTGTTTCATATTTTTGACGCCTTGCCGCGCAAGAGTTTTATCCCCGAGGCGCAGGCGTTTATCGAGAGTCCGCGCGGTCAGGCGCTGATGGCGAGCGAGCCATTCCTGCCCGCGATTTTGGACGATCACGAGACGCTCCTCAAGCTACCTGCTGGCAGTGTCGCGCATGCCTATGTCGATTTTATGCGCCGTGAGGGATTGAGTGCTGCCGGTCTTGTGGAGGAAAGCGCGAAAATGCGGCGCGGCAAACCCGAATTCGGCGATCAGCTTCAATGGTATGCCAACCGGTTGCGCGATACGCACGATCTGCTCCACGTTCTGACCGGCTATGGCCGCGACGCACTCGGCGAACAATGCGTGCTGGGCTTTACCTACGGCCAGACGCGCAACATCGGCAATATTTTCATCGCATATCTCGCCGGACTGGATGTCAAACGGCGGGTCAAGACGAAAGCGCCAGTGCTGGCGGCGATCCGTGAAGGGCAGCGGCATGGGACGATGTCACCCAACATCATCAATGAGGACATTCGCGCGTTGCTCGCCGAGCCACTTGATGCGGCACGCGCGCGGCTGAACATCGGTGCGCCCAAGGCCTACCGCAATGCGCACGCGGCGCTTCGTGCGCGTGGTCACGATCCCTATCAGTTACTTGCCGCAGCCGCTTAAACGCTGCTAAATTTGCGGGTGAGTGACCTACCGCGACGCGAGTTGCTTGGCGAAGTGGATCTCGACGGCCTTGGTAATGCCCGCCGCAATTTTGCTTTGCCCCTCGGCGGACGCGATCCGCTGTACATCCGTCGGGTTTGAGATATAGCCTATCTCGAGCAGGCATGAGGGCATATCGGGCTGCTTGAGCACGGCAAAACCGGCGGTGCGGTGGTAATCGCTGCGGAACGGTATTTGCCCGACGCTCTCGCGCTTCAACAAGCTCGCAAATTCGGACGAGCGGTTCATTGTCTCGCGCTGTGCCAGATCAAGCAGGATCGAAGCGACATCGGCATTTTCGCCGCTCAAATTGACGCCATGAATGATATCGGCCTTGTTTTCCCGCGCTGCCAGAGCCTGCGCTTCTTTATCCGATGCGGTATCAGACAGCGTATAGACGGTCGCTCCCCGCGCGTCTGAGCCTGGCTCGCTATCGGCATGGATCGACATAAAGAGATCAGCGCCAATGTTGCGCGCGATGGCCGAACGCTCGCGCAGCACAATAAAATGATCATCCTCACGCGTGAGTGCGACCCGAACCCGACCCGAAGCCAACAAGGCATCGCGAATGCGTTTGGCGGTGGCGAGCGTCACATCCTTCTCGCGCTGACCCGTTAGCGGATTGATCGCCCCCGGATCTTGTCCGCCATGCCCGGGATCAAGCACAACGAGTGGGCGCCCGGCGGGGCCATAGATGTGAGGACGGGGCAGCGGCGCGTCGGCAGGCATTAACGGCATCGTGACACTGTGGCGACTGCGCGGCGGGGTGATCATCTCTGCCGTCTGTTCGGCGGTCGGGGAGGCGACTGTACGGCCTCCGGTATTGGCCTCCCGTGCGAAATCCTCTGGCTCGCTCGGCTTCAAGGCAAGCGTGAGGTTTGAACCATCCGGCGAAAAATGAAGGCTGGACACCAGGATTGGCGCGTCCAGATCAAAGACGATCCGCGTTGTGTTGGTGGCGAATTGGCCGACCCGTACCGCCACCACATCGCCGTCGCCTGCCGCACTACGGCCATAAGTCGAGCCTTTAATATCGAGTGCAATGCGTTGCGGGTTGGTGAGGACGTGCGTTGATGCCTGCTCAACACTGCCCTCGAACTCGACGGTCACCTGATCGCCATTGACGACAACATGGCTGATGCCGCCCGCAACAGCAGGTGCAACGGGTATCATTGAGAGCGACATGAGCGCGACGATCATCATCGTTGGTCTTGTGGCGCATGCGGAGGCGATTATCCAGCGGTGACTCATCGTGAACTGGTTTCCAAGAAATTTAGGTTCAATATGGGCCGATTACCGAGGTCATCCGCAAAACGAGGTGTATCAACGGGGTGAATGCAATTTTAACGATAAGTTTCCGCAATAACATTTTGTTTAAGTTTCCGCAATAACATTTTGTTGCTGTCACGGGATCGTAATGCTAGCGTCTCTACGGAGGCGGGGAGATCGATATTTTTCCGCGCTCAAGCAGCGCTAGATCTATGGCGCAATAACAGGTTGACGCTGAATGTTGCATATTTCCCCCTCGCGCCCACAACCCATCGTTGGTTGTTCGGATGCGACTCGGGAATTTGGCTGGGCCGCTCGCGCTCAGCATGCCGCATCAGCAGAGGCAATAAACACACCCACCATCACGACGCGCGCGTTTTACAGGGCATCTCCCTCGCGCTCGTCCCACCTTATAAGCGCGCCTGCGGCACATATAGATGTCGCCCGCGCACGGAGACTAATAAATGACCATGCGTATGCTAATCGATGCGCGCCACCGGGAAGAAACCCGCGTGGCCGTCGTCAAGGGAAATCGGATTGAAGAGTTTGACTTTGAATCGGTCGAACACCAACAGATAAAAGGCAATATCTACCTCGCGAAAGTGACGCGAGTTGAGCCATCGCTTCAGGCGGCTTTTGTCGATTTTGGCGGGAACCGTCATGGGTTTCTCGCCTTCAGCGAAATCCATCCGGACTATTACCAGATCCCGAAAGAAGACCGCGAAGCACTGCTTCGTGAAGAAGCCGAACATGCGGCCGAGGAAGAGCGGCTGCGCGACGCAGCTGAGGACGATGAGCCGCTGGACGGCCATCATGACGATGACGGCCGTGACCGTGATCGGCCCGACGCTGATGCCGAAGGTGAAGGCGAAGATGCTCCCGAGACCGCAGAAACGCTTGGCGGTGGCAACGGCGATGACAATGGTGGCGGGGATCGTGCCGCTGCGGAGGCGTTGCGCTCACGCCGGATGAACCTGCGTCGCCGGTATAAAATTCAGGACGTTATCCATCGGCGCCAAGTGCTGCTCGTGCAGGTCGTGAAGGAGGAGCGCGGCAACAAAGGCGCGGCGCTGACCACCTATCTCTCACTTGCTGGGCGCTATTGCGTCCTCATGCCGAACACGACGCACGGCGGCGGCATCAGCCGAAAAATATCGAACGTCGCCGACCGTAAGCGACTCAAGTCGATCATGGCCGATCTGAACCTGCCCTCGACGATGGGCTGCATCGTCCGCACGGCGGGCCTGCAGCGCACCAAGATCGAGATCAAGCGTGACTTTGATTATCTCGCACGGCTTTGGGATGGCATCCGCGAAACGACGCTTAGTTCGTCCGCGCCCGCGCAGATTTACACCGACTCCGACCTTATTCGCCGTGCGATTCGCGATATTTACAACCGCGATATCGACGAAGTCATCGTCGAAGGTGAGGCGGGATTCCGCGCCGCGCGCGACTTTATGAAGCTGCTGATGCCAAGCCATGCGCGCAAGGTGAAGTCTTACGCCGACGCGGTGCCGCTCTTCCAGCGCCACGGCGTGGAAGATCAACTGGCAGCAATGTATCAGCCGATCGTACAGCTCAAATCGGGTGGTTATCTCGTGATCAACCCGACCGAAGCGCTCGTCTCGATCGATATCAACTCCGGCCGCTCGACGCGCGAACATGGCATCGAGGCGACAGCAGTCGGCACCAACCTTGAAGCTGCGCATGAGATCGCCCGGCAATTGCGGCTGCGCGACATGGCTGGACTGGTCGTGATCGACTTTATTGACATGGAGAATGGCTCCAACGTCCGCAAAGTCGAAAAGGCGATGAAGGCCGCGCTGGCGAATGACCGCGCGCGCATTCAAGTCGGGCGCATCTCGTCGTTCGGGCTGATGGAAATGAGCCGTCAGCGGCTGCGTACTGGCGTTCTCGAAGCTTCAACCAAGCAATGTCCGCATTGCGAGGGCACTGGCTTGGTGCGCACGGCATCATCAGCGGGCCTCTCGGCCTTGCGGATGCTTGAGGATGAGGCCGCGCGCGGCAAGGGCTCAGTTCTTACGATGCGCGCCAGCTCAGAAGCAGCCTTTTATCTGCTCAACCGCAAGCGGCGGGAGCTGGCCGAGATCGAGACGCGCTATGGCGTCCGGATTGAGGTCATCTCAGATGGTGAGACTGAAGGCGCACGGATGACTGTCGAAGCGAGCGGCCCGCCCCCAGCGTTCACGCCGGTGTTCGAGCCAATCATCGTTGAGGACGAGGACGAAACGCTCGATCATTTTGTCGATGAAGATGAAGAGATCGAAGCCGAAGAGTCACGCAGCGAACAAGGCGAGCGCGACGACAATTCCGCAGGTGGGCGCAAGAAGCGCAGTCGGCGGCGGCGCGGTCGGCGTGGTCGTGGCGATGAGTTGACCACGCGTGAAGAAGGCGCTGGCGACGACGAAGCGGCTTCCGATGACGTCGCGTCAGTTGAGGCCGAAGGTGAAGAGTCATCCGAGCGTGCGGCTCCGGGCGAAACCGCCGAGGAAACGCGCCGTCGCAACCGGCGTGGTCGCCGTGGTGGACGACGTCGGCGTGAGGGCCAAGTGCCTGCAGCCGACGGGAGCGATGGCGAGCGTGGTGAAGCGGAAGCCGTCGACTCAGAGGTCGTCAGCGCAGATGTAGCTACAATCGCTTCGAGCGCGGACAGTGCGACTGCGGTTGACGCTCCAGCGCCCGACGCAGCCGAAGGTGACCAGCCACCCGCGAAACGCCCGCGCACGCGTCGTGCCAAGGCGGTCGAACCAGAAGCTAGCGAAGCAGTTGAAGCTGCGTCGGACATCGCCGAGGATACGTCGGCAGCAACGAAACCAAAACGCGTTCGCAAGACAAAAACCGCTGAGGGCACCGATGTCGAGGCGACGGAAGCCGAGGCAGCACCAAAGCCAAAGCGCCAGCGCAAGCCAAAGGCGGAGACAGCCGGCGATGAGCCAACTTCCCCGCTGGTCGAGGTTGCTGCGGAGCCTGTTGACGAGCGACCGGCTGCGCCGATCGTACAGCAAGCGGAACAGGCCACGCCAGAGCCCGCGATTGTCACGCCCGTCGCTACTGCTGAACCCTCAGTCGGGGCAAATGCGGCACCTTCACCGGTGGCAGAACTCTCATCCGCTCCAGCCGAACCGGCTACCGAGGAAGCGCCTCGGCGCGGTTGGTGGCAGCGCACATTTGGTGAATGATGTGATGGGGCGTTGCGCTTAACGCCCCATTCATCTGCTTTTTGGGAGAGACTGATTATGCGAATGCGTGATAGTCTGCCCCAGTATTGGTCCCGGGTCGTGCGCTGGGTCAGCGTTGCATTGTCCGCGATGGCGCTGAGCATGATTGCGGCGCAGCCAGTCGTTGCGCAGTCGATTTTGCGCGATGCGGAAACCGAAGCCGTTTTGCGTGAAATGACCAAGCCATTGGTCATCGCGGCAGGGCTTGATCCGCGGAATGTTGAAATCATCGTGGTTCATGACCCCGAGATCAACGCTTTCGTCGCGGGTGGGCAGGTGGTGTTCATCAATTCGGGCCTGATCACCGCCGCCGACAATGCCAATCAGGTGCAGGGTGTCGTCGCGCACGAGCTCGGCCATATGGCCGGTGGGCACGTGATCTTTGCGGATCGTGGCACGCGTGGCGCTTATGCGATCATGCTGCTCAGCCTTTTGCTCGGCGTTGGCGCGATTGCGGCGGGCGGCGGAGAGGCGGGTGCCGGTATTCTCGGTGCAGGCCAACAGGCCGCGCTCGGCAAATATCTTGCTTTCAGCCGCACGCAGGAGGCGACCGCAGATGCGGCCGGTGTCAAGTTCCTGGATGCCGCGCACATCAGCGGCCGCGGCAGCATCGCCTTTTTCAAAAAGCTCGATAATTTGGAGCATCGCTATTATGTGTCGCACAGCGAGGAAGCCTCGTTTTCGCAAACGCACCCGTTGACCGATGATCGGATCGCCTTTCTCGCCGATCAATATCCGCGCTCGTCTGCGTGGAACACGCCGACCGACCCGGCACTCGAAATGAAATTCCAGCGGATCAAGGCCAAGCTGGCCGGATTCGTCAATGACCCCAGCGACACACTGCGGGATTATCCGTTATCTAATCAATCGCTCCCCGCGCATTATGCCCGTGCTTATGCGTATCATCGCGGCGCTTATCCCGACAAAGCTTTGGAGGAAGTGAATGCGCTCGTCGCGGCACAGCCGCATGATCCATACTTTCTTGAGCTTCAGGGGCAGATATTGCTCGAAACTGGAAAGCCAAAGGCGGCGTTGGCGCCATTGCGCGAGGCGGTCAGCCTCACCGAGGCGCAGCCGCTCATCACTGCCACGTTCGGTCATGCGTTGGTCGAGACCGAGGACCCGAAAAATTATCCCGAGGCGCTGCGGGTGCTGCGCGCTGCCGTTTCGCGCGATGAAGAAAATCCGGACGCATGGTACTCGCTCGGCGTGATTTATGACCGCACAGGCGATGTGGCGCATGCGGCCCTGTGCTCTGCTGAGTCGGCACAACTTGAGCAGCGTTGGGCGGTTGCGCTCCGCAACGCGCAAATCGCTTCCAGCGGCTTACCGCCGGGTTCGGCCGACGCGCTGCGTGCCGAGGACATTGCGCTGGTGGCCAAAAATGCAATCGAAAAACAAAAGAAACACAAGCATTAGGGCCATATGATTCGCATTTATTCGCTTCTCACCGCTTTTGGTCTCGCGCTCGCAGTTCCCGCATCGGCGGATGACCCAAGCCGTGCGGCGACCGAGACGATCATCCATGACTATCTTCTCGCGCACCCGGAGATTATTCCTGAGGCATTGCAGGTTTTGGAGCAGCGGCAGCAAGCCGAGGCAATCAACGCGAACCGCAAAGCAATCGAGACGCCGTTTGGCAATGAGGTGGAGGGAAACCCCCACGGCGATGTGACGTTGGTGGAGTTTTTCGATTATAATTGTGGCTATTGCCGCGCCAGTGTTGCGGACGTGACGCGCCTGCTTGCCGAAGACAAAATGTTGCGCGTGGTTTATCGCGAAATTCCCGTGCTGGGCGCAGAAAGTGACACTGCGGCTGTCGTTAGTCTCAGGATTGCTCAACACAGCCCGAATTGGGTGGAATTCCACCGCGCAGTCTATGCCGCAGGCGATGCCAGTGAGACGTCGCTCGTAAAAATACAACATTCGCTTGGTGCAACGCCGCCCTCCCCTGCGCAGCTTAAGGCACTAGAACTTCGCAGCGAAATCAATCGGAACCTAGACCTCGCGCAAACACTCAAAATATCAGGCACGCCAAGCTGGGTTGTGGGCGATAAGCTGCTCACTGGTGCGGTCGGATACGACGCGTTAAAAAAGGCGATTGCGGACACCCGCCGAACATCCCAGCATTGAAATGGCTGGTTGATCACTCTAAGGCAGCAATCTCAAGCATTTGAATAAGGCGGCATCTGATGAGTGACACCCTGGCCCCGCCCGAAAACCTGCCCAGCCGCCTTGATGAAGACAACCGCCTCGAGCCGAGTTTCGTTGCGGAAGTTTTGCGCTATGTGAACGAGGGCAATGCGGAAAAGGCGCGCGAGATCGTCGCACCGCTACACCCGGCAGACATTGCCGATCTCTATGAACTGACGCCTGCTGACCAGCGCAGCGCGCTCTCGGACGCGATTGACGACCTGATAGATGGCGATGTGCTCGCCGAGATGAACGATCATGTTCGCGAAGAGCTGATTGATACGTATGAGCCGCAAGAGGTAGCCGAACTTGCGGGCGAAATGGATACCGACGATGCGGTCGCTATCATCGCGGACATGGATGAGGACGACCAGCGCGCGGTGCTGCGGGCAATGGCGCCTGATGACCGTGCGGCGATTGAGCAGGGTCTGTCATACCCCGAGGAGTCTGCCGGGCGCTTGATGCAGCGCGAGCTGATCGCGGTGCCCGAGCATATGACGGTGGGCGACGTCATCGATTATCTGCGCGAAAACCAAGACCTCGCGACCGATTTCTGGGAAATCTTCGTTGTCGATCCGAAGCATCGGCCCATTGGCACGCTGCATCTGTCGTGGGTGTTGCGGACACCGCGCAGCGTCGCAGTCGCCGATGTTATGAAGCGCGAACAAACGCTGATTCCTGTTGATATGGATCAGGAAGAAGTCGCGCTCCGGTTCCAGAAATACGCGCTCATCTCTGCCGCGGTGGTCGACGGATCAGGCCGATTGATCGGTATGATCACCGTCGATGATATCGTCCACATCATTCAAGAAGAGGCTGGCGAGGACGCGCTGCGGCTCGCCGGTGCCGGTGATGGCGACATCAACCAGCCCATTCTCCAGACGATTAAGAGCCGGATGTGGTGGCTTCTGATCAATTTGGGCACTGCGATCGCTGCCGCTGCCGTGCCGGTTTATTTTGGTCGCTCGATTCAAGAGTTGGTGGCGTTGTCCGCACTGATGGGAATTGTCTCGGGCATGGGCGGAAATGCTGGTACGCAGACGATGGCGGTTACCGTTCGTGCGCTCGCGACCAATCAGCTCACCTCGTCAAACACACGCCGGATGATCACGCGCGAGCTCATCATTGCGCTCGCAAATGGGCTGGGTCTGGGCATGGTGATGGCGGCGGGCTGCCAGCTTTATTATCATGATACGGTGTTGAGTATCGTGCTCATGGCCGGTTGGGCGATCAATTCGCTGGCGGCTGGGCTAGCGGGCATTCTCATTCCGCTAGGGTTGGAGAAATTGAAGGTCGACCCTGCCGTGGTCTCCACCGTTTTCGTCACATGGGTCACCGATACGGTCGGCTTTTTTGCGTTCCTCAGCCTCGCCACGATCTTTGCTGTGCATCACTAAACGATGCTCACGCTGCCGAATATCCTCACGCTATCTCGTATCGTCATGGTGCCGATGTTGGTCTTTTTTTTGTGGGATCCGCGTTCGCATTGGGGCTATCTGGTCGCCTTCGCCCTTTATGCACTGATGGGGATCACCGACTATTTTGATGGGTATCTGGCGCGGACGCAGGGTGCCGTCTCCAAGCTCGGCACGTTCCTTGACCCGATTGCTGACAAAATCATGGTCGCCAGTGTTATCTTGATGCTGGTGGCGGTGCGGGTGATTGACGGTTGGGCGATTATCCCCGCGTTGATCATTCTGCTCCGCGAGATTGCAGTTTCGGGGCTGCGCGAATTCCTCGCGGGATTGCAGGTTTCACTGCCCGTAAGCGTGCTCGCAAAATGGAAAACCACGCTACAAATCGTCTCACTTGGCTTGCTCATCCTCGGCACATGGTATTATTACCAAGCTGATATTGACAACCATTTGCGGCAGACCCCGATCATGGTCGGGCTAACGACACTCTGGATAGCCGCTGGACTTACGCTTGTAACAGGCTGGGATTATCTCCGCGTCGGTTTGAAGCATATGGATTGAATATGGAACGGACGATCGTCTATTTTGCTTGGGTGCGCGAGCAAATCGGGATTGGCGAGGAGCGCATCGTGCTGCCAGCCGATGTCTACACGCTTGCGGATCTGGTAAAATTATTGGCCGCACGCGGCAGCGGCTATGCGCTGGCCTTTGCCGACCTCACAAAGCTGCGCGGGGCACTCGACATGAAGATGGTGCCGCTCAATGCGATGATCGGCGATGCCAAAGAGATTGCTTTTTTCCCACCCGTGACGGGAGGATAGCACCCGATGCGCCGCGTTGCTGTGCAATTTGAGCCATTCGACGAAGGCGCGGAACTTGCCGCGCTGCGTGCTGACTGCGTTGGCGGGATTGCGAGCTTCACTGGCATCGTGCGCGGTGATGGCGGGCTGGTCGAACTCCATCTCGATCATTATCCGAGCATGACCGAGCGGGCGCTCGTTGCGCTCGCTGAAACCGCGATTGCGCGCTGGAGCCTTACGGGCACAACGCTCATCCATCGCGTCGGCACGCTCAACCCTGGTGATCCCATTGTGTTTGTCGGCACGGCATCGCCGCACCGCGCTGCCGCGTTGGAGGCCTGCGCCTTCCTGATCGATCGGTTGAAAACCGACGCCCCCTTTTGGAAGCGTGAGACCTTCGCCGATGGGCGACGCGAATGGGTGGAAGCCCGCACATCAGATAATGTCGCGGCGCTGCGCTGGGGGTAGCATTGGTGTCCCCAAGCGCCTATCTTGATGCCATGACCCAGACCGTCGATCTTACGCCGTCCGCCGCCGCACGCGTCGCTGCCATTGCCGCCAAACAGGCCAAGCCAGCGATCCTGCGCTTAGCCGTCGAGGGTGGCGGTTGCTCAGGGTTTCAATATAAATTCGGTTTGGAGGACGCGCCCGCTGCTGATGATCTCGTCACCGAGCGCGATGGGGTGCGCTTGGTCGTTGATCCGATGAGCCTCGATCTGGTTGCCGGAGCTGCCGTCGATTATGTCGAGAGCCTTGGCGGTGCCGCTTTCCGCGTGACCAACCCCAACGCCGCTTCGGGCTGCGGGTGCGGATCGAGTTTTTCCGTTTAATGAAAATCGCCACGTATAACGTCAACGGGATCAAGGCGCGGCTGCCGCGGTTGCTTGAGTGGTTGGCGGAAACACAACCCGATGTCGCCTGCCTGCAGGAAATAAAGACGAGCGATGACACCTTCCCCGAGGCGGATATCACGACCGCAGGCTACCACGCTGTCTGGCATGGCCAAAAGGGTTTCAATGGCGTCGCGATCCTGAGCAAGACGCCGCTTGCGCACATCCGCAGCGGGCTTGATGGCGAAGATGAGGATGATCATAGCCGCTATATTGAGGCGGACGTGGGCGGGGTTCGCATTGCCAGCATCTATCTCCCCAATGGCAATCCGCAGCCGGGCCCGAAGTTTGATTATAAGCTGCGCTGGATGGAACGGCTGCGCGCGCGCGCTGCAGAATTGCTCGCGCTTGAAATTCCGGTTGTCCTCGCGGGGGACTATAACGTCATCCCGTCCGATGCCGATATCGCCAACCCCGCCGCGATGAAGGACGATGCGCTGATGCAGCCCGAATCGCGCGCTGCATTCCGCCGGATCGTGACGCAGGGCTGGACCGACGCGCTGCGCACCATCCACCCGACGGGTCCGTTATGGACCTATTGGGATTATCAGGCGGGCGCGTGGCAGCGCGATGCGGGGTTCCGGATTGACCATCTTCTCCTCTCGCCCGAGGCGGCTGATCGGCTCGCCGATGCGGGTGTTGACAAGGATCATCGTGCTCGCGAGAAGGCCAGCGACCATGCTGCAACATGGATCGTTCTGCGGGGCGCATGACTGAATCGTCGTGCCGCCGTTACCAAATGTTCATCATTCTCTAGGAAGACGCCCGCATGACAATTCCCCCCATGAAGAACGGGCGCGACACGCCGCTTCGCGCGCTGTTCGCCATCGCCTTTGTCGTCGCGCTCGTTCTTGCCGTGACGATGGCGCTGCTGCCCCACCCCCCGCGCGTGATGGGCAATATGTGGGACAAAAAGCAGCATATGATTGCGTTTGGCACGCTGACCTTTCTGGCGTGCTTCGGCTTTCCGCGCGCGACGCTGTTTCGGATCGCCGAGCGCCTGTCATTCGTCGGCGCGCTGATCGAGGTGGGGCAGTCCTATCCCCCGCTCCACCGCGATTGCGATATTTTTGATTGGGTCGCCGATACAGCGGCGGTGATCGGCGTGGTGCTGATTGTTGCGATAATCTCGAAGCTGCGCCAGCCACGCGAGCCTTACACACTCAGATAGCCCGTAGCGCCCCGCTAAGCCACTTTTTAGAGCCTATTTGGTTATACGTGGGACTGGGGGGGTAGCGCGCGTGTAGGGAGCGCGAAATTCAATCGTTTGTTGCGTGGTGCCATGACTCACCGCCGCCCGAACAGCTTTTCGATGTCGGCATGGGCAAGCTTGATCCAGGTCGGGCGGCCATGATTGCATTGGCCGGAGTGCGGCGTGACTTCCATCTCGCGGAGCAGCGCGTTCATTTCGGCAACGGAGAGGATGCGCCCCGCACGCACCGAGCCGTGGCACGCCATCGTGCCCGCGACCGCATCAAGCTTTTCCTTCAGGCTGAGCGTTTCACCATAGGCGGCAATCTCATCCGCGAGATCGGTAACGAGGCCACGAATGTCGCCGCTGCCGAGCATCGCGGGCGTCGCGCGCACGAGAATGGCATTGGGGCCGAAACGCTCCAGTTCGAGGCCGAACGCGGCGAGTTCAGCGGCGCGCGCCTCCAGCCGATCGCAAGCGGGCTCGTCGAGTTCAACGATTTCGGGGAGGAGCAGCGCTTGCGACGCGACCGCACCGCCCGCGAGCGCCTTGCGCATCCGCTCGAGCACCAGCCGCTCGTGCGCGGCGTGCTGATCTACGATGACGAGGCCGTCTTCCGCCTCGGCGACGATATAGGTGGCGGACACCTGCCCGCGCGCCACGCCAAGCGGATATTGGCCGTGCTGTTCGGGGAGTGGGGCGGCGGGTTCGGCGCGGGCTTGCGGCGCAAAGTCCATGCGCTGGTCAAAAACCCTCTCCCCATGCGGGAGAGGGTGGCCCGAAGGGCCGGGTGAGGGGTAATAAAGCGAGCCGTTTCCGCCCCTCACCCTCCCACCACTGTCGTGGTGGGCCCCTCCCTCTCCCGCATGGGGAGAGGGCGAGGTTTGCCAAGCGCCCAGCGCGGCTTCAGAAGGCCGCTGCTGGCTGCGATGGCCCGCCGCATCGAGCGCCGCGCGCAATCCACCGACGATCAGCCCGCGCACCAGCCCGGGATCGCGGAAGCGTACCTCGGTCTTCGCGGGGTGAACATTGACGTCCACCATATCCGTCGGCAGCTCGATGAACAGCGCGACTACGGCATGCCGGTCGCGCGCGAGCAGATCGGCATAGGCGCCGCGCACCGCGCCCACGAGCAGCCGATCCTTGACCGGACGCCCATTCACAAACAGATATTGGTGATCCGCCACGCCGCGATTGAACGTCGGCAGCCCCGCCACACCATGCAGCCGGACTCCCTCGCGCACAAAATCAACGGCGACGCTGTTATCGATCAGCGCGCGATCCGTGAGCGCCGCGACGCGCGCTGTGCGTTCCTCCGCCGCCACCAGCAGCGCCCGCCGCCCGTCATGCTCCACCGAGAAATCGATGTCGGGCCGCGCCATTGCCAGCCGCTTGAGCACGTCCATGCACGCCGCATATTCCGAGCGGGCTGAGCGCAGAAATTTACGTCGTGCGGGGACATTGAGAAAAAGCCCCTCAACAATAACGCGGGTGCCGGGCGGAAGCGCCGCCGGCCCCTCATGCTCGAGCCGCCCATTGTCGACGATGCGCGCCCAGCCATCAGCGTCACGCACGCGGCTTTCGAGCGTCATCCGCGCCACACTCGCAATGGAGGGCAGCGCCTCGCCGCGAAAGCCCATCGTTGTGACGTTCTCGATGGCATCGTCGGGGAGTTTGGACGTGGCGTGACGCTCCAGCGCGAGTGCCATATCGGCCGGCGTCATGCCGCAGCCATCATCCGCCACGTCAATCAGGTCGATCCCACCCGCCATCAGCCGTACTGCAATGCGCGTGGCCCCCGCATCAATTGCGTTCTCAACCAACTCCTTAAGGGCGGCGGCAGGGCGCTCCACCACCTCGCCGGCGGCGATACGATTAACCAACTGCAAGGGTAAGCGGCGTATTGACATAATCGCCTCTCTAGCCCAAGCGGTGCGCACCCGCGACCCCGGAGCGGACGAAAATCAACCGATTGTTCGCCAACGCTCCATTTCAGCGGAAAAAGCTTGAATTATGGCTGCACTTCGCAGTGACCATGGAAAGATTTGGAATGATTTTCTCACGATTTTTTAAGATGATCTCGTACGACATGGCGATCGATCTCGGAACTGCGAACACACTCGTCTATCTTCGGGGGCGCGGAATCGTGCTCAACGAGCCATCGGTGGTTGCCATCGAAACGCTGAACGGCGTGCGCAAGGTCAAAGCGGTGGGCGAAGATGCCAAGATGATGATGGGCAAAACGCCCGGCAGCATCGAAGCCATCCGCCCATTGCGCGACGGTGTGATTGCCGACATTGAAGTGGCAGAAGAGATGATCAAGCACTTTATTCGCAAGGTGCATGGCGAGCGGCGCTTCCCGCGTTTTCCTGAAATTGTGATCTGCGTGCCCTCGGGCTCCACCTCGGTCGAGCGCCGCGCGATTCGCGATGCCGCGTCGAATGCCGGCGCAAGCCAAGTGTTCCTGATCTTGGAACCAATGGCGGCGGCGATTGGCGCAGACATGCCCGTAACCGAGCCCGTTGGCTCGATGGTCGTCGATATCGGCGGTGGCACGACAGAAGTCGCCGTGCTCTCGTTGCGCGGCCTCGCTTACACCACGTCGGTGCGCGTGGGCGGTGACAAGATGGACGAGGCGATTGTCTCCTATGTGCGCCGCAACCACAATCTGCTGATCGGTGAGTCAACCGCAGAGCGGATCAAGAAGGAGGTTGGCGTCGCGAAGGCACCAGCCGACGGTATTGGCAAGATGATCCACATCAAGGGTCGCGATCTCGTCAATGGCGTCCCCAAAGAGATTACGATCAATCAGGGACAACTTGCCGAGGCGCTGGCGGAGCCCGTCGCGCAAATCGTTGAGGGTGTCCGTATCGCGCTCGAGAATACAGCGCCTGAGCTTGCTGCCGACATTGTCGATCAGGGCATTGTCCTCACCGGCGGCGGAGCGCTGCTGAAGGGGCTCGACGAGGTTTTGAGCGACGAGACGGGGCTACCCGTCACAGTCGCGGATGATCCGTTAACCTGTGTGGCGTTGGGCACCGGTCGCGCGCTGGAAGACCCGATCTTCCGCGGCGTACTCCTCACCGCCTAGAGCGAGGAGACGTCAGATGGCGCCGCAAACGTCTCGGCGTCCGGGCTTTTCGCGACGCGCGCAATTCAGCCTCTTCATTGGCTATATTGTCGCGGTCCTCGGCGCGCTCGTGGGCGCATTGCTCATCGTCACCGCGCACTTTGACCCTGAGGGACATAATGCGGTGCGCGCGTTTTTGGGTGACCTCGCCTCACCATTCTCGTCAGCTGGCCGAGCGGCGGTCCGCGGTGTTGCGGGTGTTGGCGATAGCGTAGGTGCTTATATCAACGCGGGTGCCAAAAACCGCGCGATGCAGACTGAACTTCAAGCCGCGCGCACCCAGCTCATCGCTGGCGAGAATGCAATCCACGAGAATGCGCGGTTGCGCGGCTTGCTCAAGCTCGCCCAAACTGAAACCGGCCCTGTCGTCGCGGCGCGGCTCATCAGCAGCAGCGGAAGCAATAGCCGCCGTTATGCCATGATCGATAAAGGCGTGCTCCAAGGGGTGGTTAGCGGCGAGCCAGTGCGCTCGGTTGACGGGCTGGTTGGTCAGGTCGTGCAAACGGGCGCGATTTCCGCGCAGGTTCTGCTGATTACCGACACGGGCAATGTGGTTCCCGTTCGCCGCGCGACCGATGATCTGACCGGACTCTCGACCGGCAATGGTGACGGCCTCTTGACGATCCATGCCCTCGTCGCGGGCGTCTCCCCCTTCAAACCGCACGACATCTTGGTCACGTCGGGCGCTGGGGGCCTTTACCCTCCCGGCATTCCCGTTGCGGTGGTGATTTCGATTGGCCGCGAAGGCGCGATCGCGCGCCCCTTGGCTGATCCCGAGCAACTCGACTTTGCGCTCATTGAACGCCCCTTTGTCGCCCCGCTGCCCACCCCGACCACAATCACGGCGAAGGTGAAAAAGAAGAAGCCGAAGGTGGACGAATGATCTCGCTCTCGCGCCGCTCACGTTTCGAAACGCGGTCCAATCTGAGCAAGATCCGCGCGGTTCCCGCGTTAAGCGTGATGGCGGGGTCGATGCTCACCGCGCTCCCCTTCATTGCAAACGCGCCATTGATGCCACCCTTCGGCCTGATGCTGTTCCTTGCCTGGCGTTTGCTCCAGCGCGAGATTTGGCACCCATGGGCCGGTGTCGCGCTCGGCCTGTTCGATGATATGTGGAGCAAACAGCCACCCGGAACCGCGATGCTGCTCTGGTCAGTCGCCCAAACCCTGATCGCAGCGGGCGATCAGCGCGCGCTGTGGCGTGATTATTGGCAAGATTGGGTTATCTCATCCGTGCTCGTCGCTTTCGTCCTCTCGGCGAGCCTTGGCATTGCCAATCTGACGGGTGGGCACACGCATTGGCTGGTCATCGTCCCGCAAATCATAGTTTCGATCTTGCTGCAGCCATTGGTCATGCGACTGTGTGGTTTTCTTGATCAATGGCGCTTCACCTGATGGCAAAGCCCACCCGCCTTATGACCGAGGCTCAGCAGCGGTTTAGCTTTTCCCGCCGCGCCTTTGTGTTGCGTGGCGCGCAAACCGCGGTTGGCGGGCTGTTGCTGGCGCGCATGGGGTGGCTCTCCATTATCGAGAGCGAGCATTACCAGACCCAGTCCGAGGCGAACCGCGTCAACCTTGCGCTGATTCCGCCACGGCGGGGATGGATTATTGATCGCGACGGCAAGCCGCTGGCGCTCAATCGCACAACATTCCGTGTCGACGTCATCCCTGACCGGTTTATCGATAAAGACAAGACGATCGCCCTGCTGGTGAATATCCTTAGCTTGACGCCGGAGGAGCACCAGCGGATCATTGACAGCCTTGCTGATGCCGCAGGGTTTCAGCCCGTGCAAATCGCCGATAATCTGAGCCTCGAGGCTTATGCCGCCTTGAGCATCCGCCAGTCGGAACTGCCGGGCGTTGCCCCGGCACAGAGCTTTTCGCGCTTTTATCCGACGGGGCCGGCCGTTGCGCATCTGCTCGGTTATGTCGGGACGCCCTCAGCGAAGGACTATGAGGAGACGCACAACCCACTGCTGATCACCCCGGGCTTCAAGGTCGGCAAGGACGGCATTGAGAAAGAGATGGAGTCGCGATTGCGCGGATCGCCCGGTGCACGCCGGACCGAAGTCACCGCGCGCGGAAAACTGGTGCGCGATCTTGCCAACCGGCCTGATGTGCCGGGCCAGAATGTCCGGCTCACGATCAATGCCGATCTGCAGGACTATGTCGCGCGACGGCTGGGTGATCAGTCGGGCGCCTGCACGATTCTCGACTGTAATACGGGGGATATTCTGGCGATGGCGTCGATGCCAGCCTATGATCCGAACAGCTTTACCGGTGGTATTGCGAAATCGGAATATGCGATGCTGCTGGCGGATGACCATCTGCCGCTGAACAATAAGACGCTGCAGGGGCTTTACCCGTCGGGCTCCACCATCAAACCGATGATGGCGCTCGCCTTGCTGGCCTCGGGCGTCAATCCTGACGAGCAGGTCGTCTGCACGGGCAGTTACCGGCTTGGCAATGGCATTTTCCACTGCGACAAACGCACTGGCCATGGAGCAATCTCGATGCACCGCGCGGTTGTGCAGAGCTGCGATATTTACTTCTATCATATGGGGCGGCAGCTCGGCATCGAGAAGATTGCCGCGATGATGCACCAGATGACCCTGGGGCAGCGCTACGACCTCCCCGTGCCCTCGCAGCGGCCGGGAACCGTTCCCGATCCCGCGTGGCTTGAGAAGCACCATAAGCGCGGCTGGAACCTCTATGACACGATCAACCTGTCGATTGGTCAGGGCTATCTTCAGGTCAATCCGCTGCAATTGGCGGTCATGGCGGGGCGGCTCGCGTCGGGTCGGATGATTGAGCCACATTTGCTGCTCGATCATCCGCATGGTGCTGCACCGCCGATGCCAATTGATCCCGCGCACCTCGCCTTCATTCGCAAGGCGATGTGGGGCGTGGTGAATGAGGGCGGTACTGCCGCAGCCTCGCGCTTGCCCGTTGCTGGCGTGGAGATGGCCGGCAAAACGGGGACGGCGCAGGTCCGGCGAATCATCAGGCCGGGCGAAAGCCAGCCTTGGAAATATCGTGACCATTCGCTCTTTGTCGCCTTCGCGCCCGCCGATAATCCGCGCTACGCGGGCGCATGTATTATCGAGCATGGTGGTCAGGGCGCGCGCGCCGCAGCACCGCTGATGCGCGATGTTATGACGTCGTTGTTTGACTCGGCAAAGGCGATGGCGACGCTCACCGAGCTCGAAAAGGGCTGGGGCGGCACGATTGAGGAGCGGATGAAGGCCGAGCGCGCCCGCTGGAACGCAGCGCATCCGGTTGATGGCGCACCCAAGCCAGTGGCGGTGCAGGATAATGTCGCCGCGCCGGGTAACACGGTTGACAATGGCGCAGACGCGGCGTCCAAGACTGCACCCGACAAGACTCCTAAAGGCAAGGCCGCACCGCCCGAGGACAGCGCCACGGACGAGCCACCCGCGCCACCTGAAAAAATCGACCCGGCGGGGCCTGCTGTTCCCGCCCCGCCACTCCCCGCGGACCCTGCACAATGAGTATGTGGTCATATGTTCCCAAGCCGCTTGCGGAGCTGCCATGGGCAATCCTGACGCTTGTTGTCGCGCTGCTCGGCTTCGGGCTGCTCGTGCTCTATTCGGCCGCTGGCGGCAGTCTCAAGCCTTGGGCACTTTCGCAAGGCCTGCACTTCGCCGTATTCTTTGTGGGGGCATTGCTGCTCGCGCGTGTGCCTGAGGCGCGATGGAAGCAGATCGCCCTCCCCGGCTTCGCGATCGTCGTGTTCATGTTGCTCGGGGTGGAGGCGCTGGGTGCGGTGAGCAAAGGGAGCCGCCGCTGGCTGGAGCTCGGCATTATACGCCTGCAACCCTCAGAAATTCTCAAGCTGTTTATCGTGCTCGCCATCGCGCGCTTCTACGATTTGCTCCCTGCTGGTGAAATCCGGAAATGGGGCGCGATCTGGCCCGCCGCCGTCATGATCGGGTTTCCCGCCGCGCTCATCATGCTCCAGCCCGATCTCGGGACGGCGCTGATGATTGTGGCGGGCGGGCTGGTGACGATGTTTTTGGCAGGCCTGCCGCTGCGGCTGTTCATTGGCGGCGCGCTTGCCATCGCCGCTGCGGCACCCGTCGCTTACCATTTCATGCACGATTATCAGCGCGAACGCGTCGCGATCTTCCTTAACCCCGAAAGCGACCCGCTTGGCGCGGGCTATCACATCACCCAATCGAAGATCGCGATTGGCTCGGGCGGCATTTTCGGCAAGGGCTTTCTCAACGGGTCGCAAAGCCATCTTGAATATCTGCCCGAGGGCCACACGGACTTCGTATTTGCCACTATGGCTGAAGAATGGGGTTTTGCTGGCGGCAGCTTCATCATCATCAGCTTTCTGATCATCATCCGCTGGGGATTTGGCATCGCCGAGCGTGCGCGCTCGCGCTTCGGGCGACTGACTGCAGCCGGGCTCTCAACGACGCTCTTTTTCTACATGTCGATCAATCTCATGATGGTGATGGGCCTCGCCCCCGTTGTCGGCATCCCGCTCCCGCTCATTTCGTTCGGTGGCACCGCGATGATGACCGTGATGGCGATTTTGGGCGTCCTCATGGCGCTTGATCGCGATAGTAAAATGGGCGGTGGCGGACTACGATAATCGTCGTTGCAAAGCGCGGGGCACAGTGCTAACGGGCTCGCTCGCTATCGGGATCGCTTCGATGATCGCGGCAACGATATGCCACATGGCAGATGGACGCATAGCTCAGTTGGTAGAGCAGCTGACTCTTAATCAGCGGGTCCTTGGTTCGAGCCCAAGTGCGTCCACCATAAACACTATTAGCTCGCCACTAGCGTTAAACTTTGGCAATCAATTGACGTGAGCTCCAGCACGCCCTGTGATGATGTGGATACACGTCCGCTACCACAACCCATCCCGAGGATTTTTCAACAGCGATGATGCTGATTCTCTAGAAATTCAAATTGATTATAATACCACTTGACTCTTGAAATCCGATTCTGCATCTTTTTTGATATTGATTTACACTAATGTAAATGAGTATTTTAAATAATAAATTTTTATTTTATTTTTACGTTCTCCTATGGTATTTAAGTGACAAATACAGTCATATCTGTTCGATGTAGTTTGTTGATTTAGCGTACAAATGCTGATTTGAGCTAATATTATCTAGTAGATGCTCTTTGCGTTTCAGTTTTTTAGACCTGCCTCAGACCATGAAAGGTTCAACAGTCGTGAACAATGGATGGTGGATGTATCATGGTGATCCGGCGCACAGTGGCTATATCGGACGCGACCAAAGCGCTATCGATTCGGCAGTGCTCGCGGCGGGTGATTTTGGCGTGCTGCATACGCTTCAGCTTGGAGGGCCTATTCTATCGGTGCCCGCCCTCGCCAATGGCTATGTATATGTCGGTATTGCGAATACGCCGGGCGTAGCGCAAGCCTTAGGCGGCAAACTCTTCAAGATTGCGCTTGAGACCGGCGAAATTGCTGCCGTATTCAGCTGGACGATCCACCCGGAGGAACGTGACACACACGGCTTTTGCGGCATGGGGACGACCCCCGCGGTAGCCGATGGGAAGGTCTATTTCGTCGGCTTCAACGCCAAGCTGTATTGCCTCGACGCCGATTCGCTTGCCTTGCTCTGGGTCACAGATTTGCGCAATCGAGATATGGCGCACAATCAGCCGGTGCAAACCTTTGATCCGTCAGGTTATCCCAATACTGAGGCGCCGCCTGCCGCCGGCTGGTCGTCACCACTGGTCGTCAACGGACGGATTTACACAGGGATCGGCGAAGGCGAGAACCCCAATCTGTTCAGCTTTGTCTTCTGCCTTGATGCCGCTACAGGCGATGTAATCTGGATTTATTGCACCAACCAATTCACTTTCGGCATACCCAACCTGCCGAACCAGCTTCCTGCGGCGGTGGTTGCTGGTATTCATGCCTTGCCCGCTCAATTCACGGTGCAGCCGGTGCAGCCCATTACCATGGGATGCTCTGTCTGGGGTTCGATCGCGTATGACGCAGCGTTAGATCTGCTCTATTGTCCGATGGGCAATGGCGTGCCCGATCAACCGGTGCCCAGCGGCCTTGATGGCGGCTCGGGCAAGGTGCGCGGGGATGCGGCAACGGCGGATTTGACGGTCACCTTCTTTCGGAAAAAGCCCGGCCATGTGCTTTATCCGGGGCGAGGTCTATGCGGCGAGCTTGTTGTGGCCGACATTGGAATACCCGATTCGGTGCTCGACGCGATCAAGCCAAACTGCTGGGAAAATGCGCCCGCGCTGTGGCTCGATCAGTATCCTTGGCCGCAGCCCGAAAGCCACAAATACACGCGCGGCGAAGTCCTTATTCTCGGCGGTGCCGTGATGACGGGCGCGAGCCGCATGACGGCGCAAGCGGCTGCGCGCGCGGGTGCAGGTATCGTCACGCTCGCCGCCCCCGTCGCAGCATGGAGCATTTACGCGACCGCGCTGGTCAGTCCGATTGTCCGCCGCTTTGAGAGTGTCAGCGACTGGTCAGCATTGCTCGCCGATAAGCGCCGCAACGCAATCGCGATCGGGCCAGGTGCGGGGGTGAGCGATGACGCGCGCGCCTATGTCCTTGCCGCACTGGCGACCAAGCGCGCGACGGTTCTGGATGCCGACGCGCTCACATCGTTCACCGAGGCGCCAGAAGCGCTTTTTGGTGCCATTGGCGGCCCGTGCGTCATGACTCCGCACAGCGGCGAGTTCGCCCGTCTGTTCTCTGATAAGGGCGACAAGCTTGCCAGCGCACGTGCTGCCGCCGCGTTAAGTGGTGCGGTGATGGTGCTTAAAGGCCCGGATACGGTCATCGCCAGTCCCGATGGGCGCGCAATCATCAACACCAACGCACCGGCCTATCTGGCAACAGGCGGAAGCGGTGATGTGCTGACCGGCTTTATCGCCGCGTTGCTGGCACAAGGCATGCCACCATTCAAAGCGGCGGCGGCGGCCGTCTGGCTGCACGGCGCGGCGGCAGCCGAATTCGGTCTTGGATTGGTGGCACCAGATTTGCCGGAGATGTTGCCCTGCGTGCTCCAAAAGCTTCACGCAAGCATCGCCGGTGGAGCAGCACCCCAATGACGCCGATCAAATGCCTTGAAACCGTGCACTAAACCGCGTCGGTATATTCAATCCCCGCCAGCGCCTCGGCGTAGCCCTTCTTCCGTTCCACCTCCATCCCACGCAAAATCTGGATGCGCTGCGCCTGTGGACTACCAGCACCGTGCATCGACTCGGTGAGGTAGCCGACCGCATTACGGCCGAGCGTCATATTTTCGATCAGCCGCAGCATCCGCTGGCGATGCTCGACTGGAACATTGCCGCGCCCCTTGAGATATTTGCGCAGCATCGGCCCGGTCGTCTCATCGTCAAAATCCTGCTCGGACGGCATTGTCACGAGCAACCCGCCAGCGATATCCTGCGCCAATCGACTAATCTCGTAGGGGAAACGGGTCACGTTCTGCTTGCAGACATTGGCAAGCATCGCGTCATTCATATAAATGCCCGAGGCAAGCGGCTTCGCCTCATGCGCTGAGGCGACGGCGGACGAGTAAATTGTCTCGTTCAGGTGCGTCATCTCGACGAGTTTGTCCTTGATATGGCTCGCGCCATCGGCCCCATTAAATTCAGCAATAGCAGCCGCCGCCCCGACCATCACATCGCCGAGCCCCGTTTTGCAGACATAAGAGGCGCGGTGATAACTGGTGAAGCGCGCAACCATATCCTGCGCAAACTCATACTCACCATCCATGAACACATGCTCATGCGGGATGAACACATTGTCGAACACGACGAGCACCTCCTGCCCGCCATATTCGGCATTGCCCTTATCAATCGACCCCGCCTCAAGCGCGCGCGTGTCGCATGATTGGCGGCCATAAATGAACGTCAGCCCTGGGCTGTCGGTCGGGATCATCCCGACCACGGCATAATCCTTATCAGCTGGCCCCATATTCATCGTCGGCATGACACAAATCCAGTGGCTGTTCAGCCCGCCGGTCATATGCGCTTTGGCACCCGTGACGTAGATGCCCGCCGCATCGCGCTTGGTGACATGCATGAACAGGTCAGGGTCGATCTGCTCAGAGGGGCGCTTCGAGCGGTCACCCTTCGGATCGGTCATCCCCGCCGCGATCAGCAGATTGTTGCGCTGCGCTTGTTTGAGGAACGCGATGAAGCGCGTATGATACGACGTGCCATGCTTGGCATCGATGTCGTAGGTGATCGAGTGCAGCACCGAAATCGCATCGAGCCCGGTGCAGCGCTGAAAGCATGTGCCGGTGAGCTGCCCCATTTTGCGCTGCATCCGGCTTTTCATCACCAGATCCTGCGGGCTCGCGACGATGTGGAGGAAGAGGTTGACCGGCGCATCGATCAGATCGCTATGCGCCGTTGCGAGTTCGGGTTCGTCGATGGCCAGTTGATAGCTTCTCGCCAGTGCGTTGATCGACGGGCGGATGATCGGGTGATCGACCGGATCGGCAATTTTCTCGCCAAACAGGTGGACATCAATCTTGCGTCCGCGCAGCGACGCCAGATAATCCTCAGGCGTACGGATGGGCGTAAAGGCCGCCCATTGAGCTGCTGCTGTGATCGTCATCCTCATTCTCCATCGCGTCTTCGTACGCCGGTATGCGCCGACGTTAATGGCCTCGTCTTCGCGGTTCGGCGGCGCGGAATCAACCCCTGCTAATGGTTGTTCGTCACATCATAAGACAAACATCCCGATTGTCGCGAGTCCCATAATCACCGTCGTTAGCCAGCCGAGCACGAGGTAAGGCAGCTTGAACGTGAAATCGCCCATCACCGAACGGCGTGCGGCCAAAATCGTGACAATGGCCGTCAACGGCACAGCAACCACGCCATTGATCACCGCACTCCAGACCAAGGCCTTCATCGGGCTAATCGGCGAGTATTGGATCGCCAACCCCGCCAACACGCTGACCGCGATCACCCCATAAAACCCCCTCGCATCGGTGCTCTTTCGCTCGAGGCCCCAGTTCCAGCCCATCGCTTCGCACATTGCATAACCCGCCGAGCCGGCCAGCACCGGCACACCAATCATCCCGACGCCGAGAATCCCCAATGCGAACAGCATGAACGCGAAATTTCCAGCAACTGGCTTGAGTGCGGTTGCCGCTTCAGCAGCCGTGTTAATGTCATGAATGCCCGACACAAAGAGCGTCACCGCCGTCGCCAGAATGATGAAGTAAGCGCTGATGTTTGAATAAAACATCCCGCTCCATGTATCCCAACGCAATCGGCGAAGTTCGCGCCGCGCGGCGTGCGGGTTCGCCAAGAGTGATGGTGCGCCGCGCATATCTTCGACCTCTTCCGATGCCTGCCAGAAAAACAAATACGGGCTGATCGTCGTGCCAAACAGGCCGACAACGAGCATTGTTGACTCGCGGGTGATCGCCATTTGCGGCCAAACGGTGCGCGCCGCAACTACGCCCCACGGCACATGAACCGTAAACAAAACGGCAGCGTAAGCGAGCAGCGAGAGCGTCAGCCATTTCAGATAATTCACATAAACATGGTAGGGCACCAAAATCTGGAGGCCCAGCGTCGCGATCACAAACATTGCCGTCATCACATGCCGGTTCAGTCCGGTGACCAACTCGGCAACTTCGCCCATGGCCGCCACATCCGCTGCGATATTGAGCGTGTTCGCGATCAGCACCAGCAGCACCACAATCCTGACCACCGACGCCGGAAACGCCATCTTGATGTTGGCCGCGAGCCCCTTCCCCGTCACCCGACCGATTTGCGCGCACATCAACTGGATCGTTACCATCAACGGGAACGTCAGCGGCATCGTCCACAACATGTTCAGGCCAAATTGCGCGCCCGCCTGCGAATAGGTGGCGATGCCGCTCGGGTCATCATCCGCAACACCGGTGATCAGCCCGGGGCCGAGGCGCGCGAGCGGGTGATGCTTGATCTCAGCCCAAAGCCCTTTCCGGCGCGGCGGGGACGGCACAGCTTCGTTGCTCGCCCGCAACGGCTTATTCTCTTCGTCCACCTGATTGACCATAGCCATAAGACCCTCTCTCGTGGGCAGAACGTACCATGGCGATGTGATGTTGCAATGGCAAAAAATAAAGTCGGCGCAACTGCCCTATACTCACCGTTCCCGTCCTGCCTGCGCGACGCTGGTCTGCAGCGGGCTGAGCAGGTAGCTGATAATGCTGCGACTGCCCGTGCGGATGTCCGCCGTGGCCGCAAGGCCCGCGGCGAGCGGTGCTGGCCGTCCATCAACCATGATGCTCGTCTGATCAAGCGCGATTCGGGCAACATAAATGGGGCCGAGCTTCTGGTCTTGCTCCGCATCTTTGCTCACGCCGATGATTCGCCCTGCGACGGTCCCATAGCGCGTGAACGGGAACGCCTCGAGCTTCACGGCGACAGCCTGTCCTTGATGCACAAAGCCGACATCCTTGTTCAGGATTTTGGCCTCGACCTCTAGGCCATCGCGGCTCGGCACAACGACCATGAGCGCCTTGGCGGGCTCGACGACACCGCCAATAGTGTGCAGCGCGAGTTGCTGGACAGTGCCATCGACCGGCGCGGTAAGGCGCTGGAAGTGGCTCTTGGCCGTTGCCTTCGTCACCTCCTCGCGCCGGAGAATGGCATCGGCCTGCGCCTTGGCGAGATCGCTCAGCGCCGTGCGGCGGGCTAGCGCGCGGGTCTCATTCGCCTGATCGGCAAATTTGCGGGCATCCGCCTCACCCTTCACGCGCTGCGCCACGGCGACGTCACGATCCCCGACTTCCTGACGGTATTGCCGTTGCAGCTCAAGCAGCCGGAGGCCGGGGGCATAGCCCTTTTTATCAAGATCGAGCATGTTTTCGCGCTCATGCGCGAGGATGGGAACGGTCTCGCTGAGTTTTGCGACCTGCGCCTGCGCGCCCTGCGCATCTGCAAGCGCCGAGCGACGTGCGGATTCGAGGCCCGCTGCGGTTGCGTTCACCTCAGCGATTTGAGCGGCAATCAACTGCCGCTGCGTCGCTGCCACTTGCGGGTCCAGCCCGGCTGGTGGATTGAAATGCAGGCCCTTCCCCGCCAGCGCATCCGCAATGGCTTGATTGCGCGCCACATCGAGGAGATCGTTGCTCAGCGCTTTTTGCGCCTGCGCGAGATCGGCTCCCGATAAGGTCGGGTCCAGATCAACGAGCGGCTGCCCCGCTTTCACGGCATCGCCCTCATGAACATAGATTGTGCGGACCACGCCCGAGCCCGCCGATTGGATGAGCTTGATGTTGCCCGTGGGGATGATTTTGCCCGCTGCCGAGACCACCACGTCCACCCTGCCAAACACCAGCCACGCGGTAGTAATGACAAGGCCAATCAGCAGCACCCAGGCAGTGATCCGCCCTGTGGGGCTAACGGGACGCTCAATGACCTCAAGCGCGGCTGGCAGGAACGTCGTCTCCGACGACCCGAGATGTGCCCTGCGGCGTTCACGGTCAGCGCGCAACGCATCGCGGATGACCTGCAAGCTATGGCCGAGGTTCATTTGCGCCCTCCGAGCGTGGTGTTGATCGTCCCCTCAGGTGCGGCGCGCGGTGGCTGCGGCGGCGGCTCGGGCATTCGTGTGCCCGTTTGGCGGCGATGAAGATCGGCGTAGCGCCCCTGTGCACGAAGCAATTCGTCATGCGTGCCGCGCTCGATGATCCGGCCACCCTCGACCGTAATTATTTGCTGACAGCCACGCACGGCCGACAGCCGATGCGCAATGATGAGAACCGTCCGACCCCGCGCCATTGCAGCGAGATTGGCCTGAATAATCTCCTCGCTCTCAGCATCGAGCGCCGATGTGGCCTCATCAAAAATCAGGATACGCGGCTGAGTAACCAGCGCCCGCGCAATCGCCAGCCGCTGGCGTTGCCCGCCCGAGAGGTTGGTGCCGCGCTCCTCGATCATCGTATCGTAACCGCTCGGCAACCGAACGATGAACTCGTGCGCGCCCGCCATCGTCGCCGCTGCGATCACCTCATCGAGTGGCATTGCTGGGTTGGCGAGCGCGATATTCTCGCGGATAGAGCGATTGAACAACAGGTTCTCCTGCAGCACGACCCCGATCTGCCGTCGCAGCCAAGCGGGGTCGATTTGCGCGCTGTCGACGCCATCAATCAGGATACGCCCCGATGCGGGCACGTACATGCGCTGAAGGAGCCGAGCGAGCGTCGATTTGCCCGAGCCGGATGCACCCACGATGCCCAAAGTGCTCCCCGCCGGAATGTCGAGATTAATGTCTTCGAGGGTCCATGGTCCATCAAGCCCATAACGGAAGCGGACATCCTCAAAACTGATCTGACCTTTAATCGCCGGGAGCGCGGTCCGGCTTCCCGCGCCTGGCTCAACGGGCTGGTTGAGCACATCGCCCAACCGCTCGATCGCAATCCGCACCTGCTGGAAATCTTGCCAGAGTTGCGCCAACCGGATCACCGGCCCCGAGACACGCTGGGCAAACATATTGAACGCGACCAGACCGCCCACGGTCATATCCTTGTTAATCACGGCTTGCGCCCCAAAATACAGGATCGCCGCGAGATTGAGTTTGGAAATCAGCTGGATCGCCTGCGAACCCGTATTGCCAAGGTTGATGACCTGCTGGCTGGTTTGCGAATAGCCCGCCAATTGCCGCTCCCAACGCTCCCGCCATTGCGGCTCGACCGCGCCTGCCTTGACCGTCTGGATGCCGCCGATGCTCTCGACGAGCAGCGCGTTATTGGCCGCCCCGCGCTCGAACTTCTCCTCGATCCGCGCGCGCAACGGTCGCGTAATAAGGATCGCCACCGCAAAATAAGCGGGGATCGTAATCACTGTAATCAGGAACAGCTTGACCGAGTAGATCCACATCACCGCGAGAAACACAATTGTGAACAGCGGATCGACAAGCACCGAGAGCGACGCGTTCGTCAAAAATTCGCGAATCGTCTCCAATTGCCGCACGCGCATCGCAATGTCGCCGACCCTGCGCGCCTCGAAATACCCAAGCGGCAGCCCCAACAAATGGCGGAACAGCTTAGCCCCCAGTTCGACGTCGATCTTCTGGCTGGTCTCGGCATAAAGGCGCGTGCGCAGCCAACCGAAGGCCGTCTCCCAAAACGAAACGACAACAAAGCCGATGACAAGGATGTTGAGTGTATCGAGCGTATTGTGCACCAAAACCTTGTCGATAATGTTCTGAAAGAAGAGCGGCGCAGCCAAGCCGAGCAAGTTGACTGCGAGCGTGATCAGCAACACCTCACCAATCAGCGCGCAGTATTTGACGAGTTGCGGAATAAACCAGGACACATCGAACGACCGAGCTGCGCGCGCCACGCTCTCGCGTGTCGTGATGAGCACCAGTTCGCCCGACCAGATTGCATCGAGCTGATCGCGCGTCAGCTTCGTCACACCCGCCATTCTCCCGCCGGTGACGCGCTGGACCAGCGCCTCCTCGTGCGCCACGCGCCCCAGCACAAACCAGCCCTCCGGCCCATGCGCGAGCGCGGGCAAAGGAAGGCGCGCGAGCTTGTCAAAGGTCACGCGGAGTGCCTTGGCTTTCACGCCATCCTCGCGTTTGGCCAGCCGACAAATATCCTCAGCCGATATATCGTGCGTATGGCCCAGACTATGGCGTAACTGCGCGGGGTCAACGGCAATCCGATTCAATGCCAACAAAGCAGCATACGCGATGAGCCCAGACTCGTCGTTCGCTGGTGTGCTTTCCGAAACGCGCGGCGGCTGATCAACTGGGGAAGGCATCGCCATTTTAATGCCCCGTGACGGGTACGGGCCTCAACGCGGGGGGGCTAGTTGGACTTGCCTTTGGTAGCGGAACCATAAGTGCGAGTTTCTCGACTGGTCCCGTGAGCGGCGGCGGCAATGTGGGCGGGCTCATTGGTGGCACGAACACTTCGGTGCAGCTCAATACCAGCTACGCGACGGGTAATGTGATGGCCACATCCTCTGGTGTTGGTGGTTTGATTGGCAACGAGAATGGATCTGGGGCGATAGACTCGGTTTATGCCATCGGGACTGTGACCAGCAGCTCAACATCCGCATCAGCGATCGGCGGTTTAATCGGCAATCATGGCAACGGCACGCTCTCTAATGCTTATGCCATCGGTTCGGTAACCGTCGCGGCGACGGCCACAAATGTGGGTGGGTTGATCGGGTCTCAAGTGTCTGGCAACGTACAAAATGTCTACGCTTCGGGCTTTGTCACAGGTGGTAGCAGCTCAATCCACGCACTGATCGGGGGCTATTGTGTGACGTGGTGTATCGGTGAATGACAAAGACCGAGAGTGTCGAAACCATGGTGGGCGCTGACGGGCTCGAACCGCCGACCCTCTCGGTGTAAACGAGATGCTCTACCAACTGAGCTAAGCGCCCGCACTGCGGAGTTCCGCTGCATTAGTGCGTATTTTCCTAAGGTCAAGCCGCTTTCAGGCCGGACGACCGCATATTCACTGCCTATGCCAGCGACGCCATGACCACTCGTCATGCAAACTGTTCAAAGCGTTTTGATGATCGCCGAGAAATCCAGGTTCGCTGATCCGGCATCGGCAAAGGCCTGATAGAGTTCAGCTGCGCGCGCGCCCATTGGCACCGTCGCGTTGACCGAAGCGGCGGCTTCCATGGCGAGTTTGAGATCCTTGAGCATCAGCGCGGTCGCAAAGCCGCCTTGGTAGTTGTTGTCAGCGGGCGTGGTCGGGCCAACGCCGGGCACGGGGCAATAGCTCGTCATTGACCAGTTCTGACCCGAGGCTTTTGACGAAATATCGAAGAAAACTTGCGGATCAAGGCCCAGTTTCTGCGCCATGACAAACGCCTCGCACGTGGAAATCATCTGCGCGCCAAGGATCATATTGTTGCAGATTTTCGCGGCCTGCCCGACACCCGCGCCGCCCGCATGGATGACGGCCTTACCCATCGCCGCGAGGATGGGTTCGCCGCGGGCGAATGCCGCGTCGGTACCACCGACCATGAAGGTGAGCGTGCCCGCGTTCGCAGCCGCAATCCCGCCCGAGACGGGGGCATCGACCATGTCATAGCCCTGCGCTACCGCAGCACCAGCAACCTTGCGCGCCGTCGCCACATCGATCGTCGAGCAATCGAGCAGCAATGCGGCGCTGGGCGCGTGCCCAAGCACATCGTTGGCATAAACACTGTCGACAATCTTGCCATTGGGCAACATTGTGACGACAGCCTCGACATCCGATACAGCCGCGCGAACGTCGGTGAACGGCACGCACCCTGCGTCCTTGGCTTTGGCTAGCGCCGCCTCCGCAAGATCAAACGCGTGAACGGTATGTCCCGCCTTCACGAGATTTGCGGCCATGCCGCCGCCCATATTTCCCAAACCAATAAATGCGATTTTCATATTATTTCCCCGTCCAAACGCCTGCGCGCTTTTCGATGAATGCGGCCATCCCCTCAGCCTTATCATCCGTCGCGGCGAGGATTTGGAACATGCGCCGTTCGGCAATCAGCCCTTGCGTCAACGTCGTCTCATAGGCGGTATTGACCATCTCTTTGTTCATCATTGCCGCAAGTGGCGGCATTGCGGCGATGGTAGCGGCGGTTTTGAGTGCCTCCCGGAGCAGGTCCGCCAGCGGCACGACACGGGCGACAAGACCAGCGCGCTCGGCTTCGGCCGCATCCATCATCCGCCCCGTCAGGCACATTTCCATCGCCTTGGCTTTGCCTACCGCGCGGGTGAGGCGTTGTGAGCCACCCATCCCGGGCGCAACGCCCAATTTAATTTCAGGCTGGCCAAATTTGGCATTATCTGAGGCGATGATGAAATCGGCCATCATCGCCAATTCGCAACCACCACCCAGCGCAAAACCATTCACCGCCGCAATCCAAGGCTTGCGCGTGGCGTTGACGATATGTGACGTCCAGCCCGCAAAAAAGTCCTCGGCATAAAACTGGGCCGATGGCTTGTCCGCCATTTCCTTGATGTCGGCACCCGCCGCAAAGGCCTTCTCGCCTGATCCGGTCAGCACGAGGCAGCGCTGGGCGGGGCCTGCCTCATAGGCCGCGAAGGCCGCAATCAGATCAGCGAGCACCTTCGTGTTGAGCGCATTGAGCGCCTGCGGGCGATTGAGCGTGACGAGTGTGACGGCGTCATGCTGTGCAACGAGGATGGTTTCGTAGGTCATATACACTCCTGTAGTCCGGCGTAGGCCGGACCCCGGCCCATGTGGTGGTCAAAGCTCCGGCCTTCGCCGGAGCACAGCGTTAATTCAGCGGCACCCATTCCTCTTCGGGCGGCAATGGCGCGAAGATAGCGTCAAGCAGTTCGGGCGTCACCGCCTCGGGCGTCGCGGGATTCCAGGCGGGCGCATTGTCATTGTCGACAATGACCGCGCGCACCCCTTCCGCAAAGTCGGGCCGCATGAGCACGTGCGAAGCGATACGGTATTCCATGCGCATATTGTCGGCAAAGTCGGCGAGCGTCGCGCTCGTTGCCAATTGCCGCAGCGCCACCTTGCAGGTTTGCGGTGATTTGGTGCGCAGCGTTTTGAGCTCTTTCATCGCCCAATCACCACCATCGGCTTCGAGCGCGGCGAGAATATCCTCATAGACATCGGACGCGAACTGCCGGTTGATGATCTCGACATTCGCCGCGATCCGCGCGGGCGGGGGATCGTCGGACAGGGTGCTGAGGATCGCATCAATCCGGCTCGGGTCTGCGGCGATTTTCGCCTTGGCTTCATCGAGATGCGCGGCGGGCAGGTAGTGTGTCGCCAAATCGACATGGAGACATTCAGCCCCATCAAGTCGCGCACCAGTGAGTGCGAGGAATGCGCCAATCCGCCCGGGGAGCCGCGAGAGATACCAGCCGCCGCCGACGTCTGGGAACAGGCCAATGCCGGTTTCGGGCATTGCCAGCCTTGTATTCTCGGTGGCGACACGAAAAGCCGCGGGCTGACTGATCCCAACGCCGCCGCCCATCGTGATGCCATCCATAAACGCGACCACCGGCTTGGGGTAGGTGAACAGCAGATGGTTGAGCTGATACTCGTCGTGAAAGAAGCGCCGTCCTGCTACGCCATCATCATTGAGTGCCGAGTTGCGCAGCATGTTGATGTCGCCACCCGCACAGAAGCCCCGACCCTCAGCGTGATCAATGATGACCGCCTCGACGGCATCATCCGCGCGCCACGCGAGTAGCGCTGCCGTCATAGCATGCACCATGTCGAGGTTGAGCGCGTGCAGCGCAGCAGGACGGTTCAGGCTGATATGGCCCACGCCGCCATTGATCCGGGTGAGGACGTCGACCATTATTGAACCATTTCCCGCAATTCGATCAAATCCCATTTGTTGCCGTATTTGTCCGCGAAAACAACCACGCGGCCATAAAGCTCGTCTCTAGGCTCTTCCAAAAACGTCACGCCATTTGCGCGGTATCGGGCGAAGGTCCCAGCGAAATCGGACGTGTGAAGAAACAAACCAACGCGTCCCCCAGCATGGCGACCAATGGCGGCCGCTTGCTCGTCGCCATTGGCCTTTGCAAGCAACAGCGACGCGCCTGACCCGGGCGAAACGACAACCCAGCGCTTTTCTGGCGAGAGAACACTGTTTTCAATCAACTTAAAACCGAGTGTTCCGCAATAATACGAGATTGCGTCATCGTAATCGGGAACCACCAAAGCCACCATTACGAGCGCAAGCTCCTCGTTCACTTCAGCAACTCCCGCCCGACGATCATCCGCATCACCTGATTGGTGCCTTCGAGTATCGAGTGCACGCGCAGGTCGCGCCAGAACCGCTCGATCGGATAATCCTGCAGATAGCCGTAGCCGCCGAAGAGTTGCAGCGCATCATTGACGATCTTCGAGCCGTTATCGGTCGCCAAGCGCTTCGCCATCGCGGCGAACTTGGTTTTGTCGGGCGCGGCCTCGGTGACCTTGGCCGCGGCGAGATAGAGCAACGCCCGCGCGGCTTCCAAGTCGGTCGCCATGTCGGCGAGCATGAACTGCGTGTTCTGGAAATCGGCGATGGGCTGCCCGAACTGCTTGCGGTCCTTCACATAGCCAATCGCCTCGTCGAGGCAGCGCTGCGCGCCACCGAGCGAGCACGCGCCGATGTTGAGCCGTCCGCCATCCAGCCCCGCCATCGCGATTTTGAAGCCATCACCCTCGTTGCCGACAAGGTTCGCGACGGGCACCCGCGCATCCTCGAAGATCACCTGTGCGGTGGGCTGCGAATGCCAGCCGAGCTTCTTTTCCTGCGCGCCGAAACTCACGCCCGGCGTGTCTTTATCGATCACGAGGCACGAGATACCGCGCGCGCCGTCCTCACCCGTGCGCACCATACAGACATAAACGTCATTCGCGCCCGCACCCGAGATGAACTGCTTAGTGCCGTTGAGGACGTAATGATCACCGTCGCGCCGCGCGGTCGTCTTGAGTGCGGCAGCGTCCGAGCCCGACGAGGGCTCAGTGAGGCAGTAGCTCGCGATTTTGTCCATCGTTACCAGCGTCGGCAGATAGCGCGCCTTCAACTCCGCCGACCCGAAACAATCGATCATCCAGCTCGCCATATTATGGATGCTGATGAACGCGCTGGTGGAGGGGCAGCCATAGGCCATCGCCTCCATAATCAGCGCCGCCTCCAGCCGCCCAAGGCCGATGCCACCCGAGGCCTCGGACACATAAATCGCGCCAAAGCCAAGCTCCGCTGCTGCCTTGATCGTGTCACGCGGGAAGATGTGCTTTTCGTCCCACTCCGCCGCGTGCGGGGTGATCGCGTCGGCGGTGAATTTTTGCGCCATTTCCTGAATGGCAAGCTGGTCATCGGTGAGGGAGAATTGCGTCATTCTTGGTCTGATCACCCGAGTTTGCCGACTATGCTGATCTCCTGTGTAAAGAACGCTCGAGACGCTGCGAAATCGACAAAATTTGCTTCATCCTCAACAAAGAGTCGACTTAACTCCTGCCCTTCTGCGGTGGATGCCGCTTCGATAAAGTCGGCCTCGCTGTCCCACCATATCTCGGTAACTCCATCATAGTCGCCACCATCTAGTCCGCGCGATTGGTTCATAATTTCGGTCAGCGAAGAACCTACGGCATGGCTCTGAACGTAGCGTCGGATACGATATTTTTCTGCGATGCTGGCGATGAATGCGCCATGATGCTCGCGCCAATATTGCTGAAACTCCTCGCGGCTTGTGCCAGTTTTACGCTTGAGGCAATATACGAGTTTAATCATGCTGAGCTCCTATAAATTTCAGCTAGTTACCCCATCGTAGGAATAACGAACGCATTCGCGCCATCGCCGACGCCGCCATCGGGCCAGCGCGCGGTGATCGTCTTGACCTTCGTCCAGAACTTCACGCCTTCCATGCCATGCTGGTTGGTGTCGCCGAATGCCGAGCGCTTCCAGCCGCCAAAGCTGTGATACGCGACGGGCACGGGGATCGGCACATTGATGCCGACCATGCCGACATTGACGCGGCTAGCAAACTCGCGCGCGGCGTGGCCATTGCGGGTGAAGATTGCGACGCCATTGCCATATTGATGCTGGCTGGGGAGCGCGACGGCTTCCTCAAAATTCGCGGCGCGGACAATTTGCAGCACGGGGCCGAAAATCTCGTTGTGGTAGCTCTCCATTTGCGGCGTAACATGATCGAACAGGCTCGGCCCGATAAAGAAGCCCTCCTCATGCCCTTGCAGTTTGAAGCCGCGGCCATCAACAACGAGCTCTGCGCCCTCATCGACACCCTTTTGAATCCAGCTTTCGATCTTCGCCTTGTGCATCGCGGTCACGACAGGGCCGTAATGCGCGTCATTATCGGTCGAGACGCCCACCCGAAGCGCTGCGATGGCGGGGATGAGCTTCTCACGCAGCGCCACCGCCGTCTTCTCACCAACCGGCACCACCACCGGCAGCGCCATGCAGCGCTCGCCGGCCGAGCCAAACGCGGCGCCCGCAAGGTCATTCACCACCTGATCAAGATCGGCATCGGGCATCACGATACCGTGGTTCTTCGCCCCACCCATCGCCTGCACGCGCTTGCCCGCAGCAACCCCACGCGAATAAACATATTGCGCAATGTCCGACGAACCGACGAACGACACCGCGCCGATGGCGGGATGATCGAGAATCGCGTCGACCATCTCTTTGTCACCATGCACGACCTGGAAAATGCCTTCAGGGCAGCCCGCCTCCAGCATCAGTTCAGCGAGGCGCACCGGCACACTTGGGTCGCGCTCCGAGGGCTTGAGGATGAAGGCGTTGCCGCATGCCACGGCCACCGCGCCCATCCAGAGCGGGATCATCGCGGGGAAGTTGAACGGCGTAATCCCCGCGCCAATGCCGATCGGCTGGCGCATCGAATACACATCAATCCCCGGCCCAGCGCCTTGTGTATATTCGCCTTTCAGCAGATGCGGCACGCCGCAGGCGAACTCGACGACATCGAGCCCGCGCTGGATATCGCCCTTGCTGTCCGCAATCACCTTGCCATGCTCGGATGAGAGCATGTGGGCGAGCTCATCCATATTTGCTTCAACGAGCGCCTTGAAGTTGAACATCACGCGCGCGCGGCGCTGCGGATTGGTCGTCGTCCATGCCGGTTGTGCCTTCTGGGCTGCGGCGACCGCCAACTCCAGCACCGCTGCGTTGCCGAGCGCGACCTGCGCCTGAACCCCGCCATTGTTCGGATCAAAGACATCGCTGAAACGCGATGCCGCAGGCGTAGCGCCCCCAGCGATAAGGTGATTGATCGTGCGCATGAGGCTCTCCCGTTGAATTGCGCTTCTTTTGCACGATCCCGAACTTGCCGTCGATACCATAAATAGGAGAGGTGACGCTGCAAAAATGCAGGTTCGCGCATCCATAATCGGCCCAATGAGCAAATTTGTCGAACATTTGCGCGAGCCAACCACGTGATTGAATAATGCTACAGTGTCACGCTATGGCGATCTGATGAATCAACTTTCGTCCCCACAACTCCGCCCCGCCACACCAAACGACACCGAAGCACTCGCCGCGCTCAAGCTGCGCACCTTCCGGGAGACGTTCATTGAAGACTTCGCAATCCCTTACCCGCCCGATGATCTTGCGATCTTCGAGACGGCTTCTTACGCGCCCGAGGCAGTTGCGCGCGAATTGGCCGATCCGGCAAAGCGCGCCTGGGTCGTGACCCAGAATGATGAAATGCTGGGCTATCTTAATGTCGGGCCGAGCAAATTACCGCATACCGATGTGACGCCGACCTCGGGCGAGATTTATCAAATCTATGTGTTACGTGCTGCGCAGGGATTGGGCATCGGGAAATTGCTGCTCGATACCGCGCTTACAGAGCTGCCCAAACTGTATCCTGGGCCGATTTGGCTCGGCGTCTGGTCACAAAATTTGCGCGCGCAGGCCGTGTATCACAAGCGCGGCTTTACCAAGGTCGGCGATTACCAGTTTCCCGTTGGCGCGTGGCGCGATGACGAATTTATATTTCGGCGCGATTGAACGTAGGTGCGTTGGGATAGGCGGTTAATACCTCTCCCAATGCCGCTTCGAGTGGCCCGAGCCAAGGCGCAAAGGCCTGCCAGTTCTCGGTGCCGGATGTGAAGATCGGTGAACGCACCTGCTCCGAACTGGGCGTTCGCACCGCGCGTTCGGTCTCGTGGAAACGCAGGCAAGCGGCTTCGAACGGTAGGCCAACTGCCGCGAGTAACGCGCGAATTTCGGTTTCGCTGTCCGCCACCATCCGTTCATAGATCACGCGGTGCACCTGCCCGGGCAACACGGCATCGAAATGGGTTAGCAGACGGACATAATCGGCATAATAATGGCCGATGTCGGCCAGATCGTAGCTGAACGCCTGACCGCGCGCGAAATGCTGTTTGAAATTTGAGAAACCACAAGAAAGCGGGTGCCGCCGCGCATCGATGACCTTGGCGCTTGGCAAGATGGTCTTGATAAAACCGACATGTGCCCAGTTATTCGGCAACTTGTCGATAAAATAGGGTCGGTCAGTATGGCGCTGTGATGCCACACGGGCGAGATATTCAGTGCCCAAAGCATTGAGCGCTGCATCGTCCATCGTTGCCAAAGCGGCATGGGGATCATCGCCCAGTCGCGTCCATAGCATGGGGATATCGGGCAGCTCCGCGATCGCTTCCACCTGACTATGGCTGGCCAGAATTTGCTCCACCAGCGTCGAACCTGCGCGCGGCATCCCGACAATGAAAATGGGATCGGGTGCCGCAGATCCTTGCCCCGCGCGCGCGGCAAAGAATGCGGGCGTAAACAATCCAATCACCCGATCAACCATCTTCGTCGTTCGTGCGGCATTGTAGGGCAGCATCGAACGCCGCCGCGTATTGGCCGCGTCATATGCGGCGAACGCGCGTGCTGCGTCTCCTGCGTCCTCCCAAGCCTTTCCTAGCGCGAATTCGAGGTGAAAGCGATCTTCGACATCTAGGGTCGCAATCTCCAGTTGAGCCGTCATCGCAGCAATATCATCAGCGTCCAGACGAACCGTTTTCAGGTTTGCCAAGCTCCACCAAGCCTCGCCAAACGCCGGACGGAGTTCGGTTGCCCGGCGGTAGGCTGCAATGCCATCACCCAGCCGCCCAATCGTTTTGAGCACATGGCCGTAAGACATCCAGACGGCGGGCTGGTTCGGCTGGCGGGCCAGAACATCCTCATAAATCGCAATAGCCTCATCGAATTCGCCCAATCGATTGAGCGCTGCGGCACGCAAATTGGGATTGCCCTCATCATCGTCGCGCTCAAGGGCATCCAGTTCGGCTAACGCATCAATGGGTCGGTTGGTTCGATAAAGCAGGGTCGCAAGATTGGCGCGCGCCGCACCAAATCGGGGCGCAAGTGTGAGTGCACGGCGCAACAATGTCTCGGCATCCTGCATACGGCCAATGCGGGCGGCGAGTTCTGCCATCATGCGGATCGCGACAAAATCGAAGGGATCATCGCGCAGATGCGCGCGCAGCAGCGGCTCACTGTCCGCCAGACGGTTTTGGTGGAGGGCGAGGGCCGCCGTCATCAAACGTGGGTCACGCGTTGCTGAATAGAGGCGATGGCGAATGTCGGCAGGTTGAGTCACCCGGCTGTCATAAAAGCCTGAAACGCGATTGTCTAAGGATTAGGCCGCGAGGGCGCGCGGCGTCTCAAACAATGCGTTTAATTCCTCAATGGGCATCGGGCGACCGATGTGCCAGCCCTGCGCCGTATCGCAGCCATATGATTTGAGCAGCGCATATGTCTCGGCATCCTCGATACCCTCAGCGACCACTTTGAAACCCAGTTCATGCGCCAACTCGATGGTTGAGCGCACCAATATTTGGTCGTTACGGTTCTTGATCACGTCAAGAATGAACGATTTGTCGATTTTGATTTCGGTTGCTGGCAATCGTTTCAGATAGGTGAGTGTCGATTGGCCGGTGCCATAATCATCGATCGACAAGCCAACACCAAGCGCGCGCATTGCCGTCATCGCCGCGACTGCAAGGTCTGGATTGTCGAAGGCAGCCGACTCTGTGATTTCGAAGACCAGCATTTCCGGATCAACGCCAGAGTTGCGCAGAAGCACCGAGAGTTTACGTTGAAATTGGGGGTTGTGCAGCAGTGATGCCGAAATGTTGACCGCAATTGCGCGACGCGAGCCTTGCGCAGCCCAGCTGTTCAATACACTCAGCGCCTGTTCGACGACAAACAGCGTCAAGTCAGCGATCCGCCCCTCTTTCTCGATCGTCGGGATAAAGTGGTCGGGCGCAATCGGGCCGCGTGTCGGATGCCGCCAACGCACCAACGCCTCGGCACCGACGATCTCGCCCGTCTGAATATCCGCCTTTGGCTGATAGGCGACCCACATATCGCCATTGGCGAGCGCCTGATCGACTTCGCTCAGCAACGACATCTTCCAATCGACCGCTGCGCCGTGCGCCGCACTGTGCATGTCCCATTGGATCCCCTGCTCAGCGGCACGATCAGCGGCGAGCAGCGCTTGCGCACACAATGTCTGCGCATCCTCATCGGCACCCTGCGCGATGCCGAAATTCAACGTGACGTCAATTTGCCGCGATCCAATGATGAATGGTGTACGGAAGAGTACCGCGAGCGCTGCAAAACGACCCGCCAGTTCCTCATTGTCTGCATCATCCATGCGCCAAGCGAAGGCGCTGTCCTCCACACGGTAAATGAGCCGATGCGCGCTCGACAGGCTGAGCCGGTCAGCGATCCGCTGCAACGCTGTTGCGGTCAACTCTGCGCCGAGGAGCAACGAAATTTCGTTATAATGCTGGATTCGCGCAACAGCGATTGGCAGGCTGTCGGCCGCATTGGCGGCACGTCGCAACGCGATAAGATTGGGTAGGCCGGTGTCGGCATCGGTCGAGCGCGTGGAGAGGAACGCATCGCGTACTGCCGCCTCGAGCAACAAGGCGCCGCCAGTCATGAGCATCACCAGCGCCGGTGCAACCTCCAGCGTGCCGATCTTCATGATTTCGAGCGCGTAGGGCAGCACCAAAATCACACCCGTGCCAATCAATAGTCGCAATGTCCGCAACAAGTTCCATGTCACACGCTGCGCAACGTAAAGCGTGACCAACGCGATCAGCATCAAAGGCAGCGGACCAAAATTCGTGTTCAGCGTTGCTTGCATCAGCGTCTCGGCGGCAATCGCCTGAATGACGACCCCCGGCAGCACGCCATATTGGGGTACCGCATAGCGATCACCCATTTCGGTTGCGGTAGCGCCGATAATGATACGCTTGCCGGTGAGTTTTGAAACCGGCACCCTGCCCTGCAAGACATCGACAAAAGAATAACGCGGGATGGTCGCCGGATCGATACTCTGGTCGATGGCAAAGCTGCGTACGCCAAGGCTGGATGTTTCGGAGAGCAATGCTGGAATGGAAGGATGGACCGTGTTGCCGGTCACGACACCCGTCTCATAGTGGCGCACCAGTCCGTCATCATCTGGGATGATGTTGACGGAGGCGAGGAAGGCGTGGTCGCGGAGTGGCGCAATCGGCAGGTTTTCGTATACTTGTGTGCCGCCGCTGGTTTGCAATTGGCGGAAGGTGGGCAAAATCACCGCACCACCAGCGCGTGCAAGTGCGCGCTCAAAGCTTTTGTCCTCCCAGGGCACAGATGGTGAGGACAAATCGACATCAAAAGCTATCGTCCGGGCATTGGCGGCGCGCAGCTTGTCGACGATTTCGCCATGAATACTGCGCGGCCACGGCCAGTGGTTTATCCGCGCGAGGCTACGTGAATCGATCTCGATAACGGCAATCTCGCCGGATGCGGCGCGCGGATGCAGTCGATCGCGCGCCTGCTGAAGCACATGGTCAACATCGCGTCCGGCGTCATAGGCAAAGGTAAGACAGCCGACAGCCAACGCCACGAACAAAATCGGCAAGCCCCGGCGCGCGCGCCACCACTGACGCCAAAGCTGGATACGCGCGCGGAGCCCCCCCATATTCGTCGTTATTACTTTATCGTCTTAGCGTTATTTGCTGCGGCTGCCGCTGCTGCTGCTGCGGCGGCTGCTTTTACGTCGGCGATAATTGTGGCGAGAAGCGAAAGTCCGGTTATAGCGGTCTTGCTCGCAGTGGTCGTAGTCGCGGTTGACGCGGGCGTGGCGGTCTTGCTCGCAGCGGTTGTTGTCGCGGCTGGCGTTGGTGCGGGCGCTGGCGTTGTTGCAGCGACCGTAGCCGGTGGTGGCGTCGGTGTCGGCGCAGGCGTGGTGGTGGCAGCTGTCGACCCGCCATTTCCATTTCCGTTACCGTTGTTGCCATTGCCATTACCATTGCCGGACGCTCCGTTGGCGTTGCCATTGTTTCCGTTAGCGTTCGTCGTCGAAGTGGTCGGCGTTGTTGCCGCAACGGAGACAGGTGTCGGTGTCGGTGCGGGCGTTGTTGCAGCAACCGCAGCCGGTGGTGGCGTTGGTGTCGGCGCAGGCGTTGTTGCAGCGACCACAGCAGGAGGTGGCGTCGGTGTGGGCGTTGGGACTGACTGCGCAACTGCCACGACCTTTGCGGTGCTTGTTGTCGCACCATTGTATGAGGCACTTCCCTCGATGAGCCCGTGCGTTACCTGCGAGATTGGCACCGACTGCTCCGAAATCACTGTCGAAATCACAGCGTTACCGCTCGATATTGATGCAGCCGGAGCTGCAGGAGCTGCCGAAGCAGCGGTTGCAGCCGGAGCAGCTGGGGCTGCCGAAGCAGCTGTTGCAGCCGAAGCAGCTGGGGCTGCCGAAGCAGCGGTTGCAGCCGGAGCGGCGGAAGTCGTCGAAGGAGCCGTTGCGGCCGGAGCAGCTGGGGCTGGGCCACTGGCCGTCGGCGACTTTACTGCCGAGACGGTCGTGTTCGGCACCGAGATGGTCTTGGGTGCGTTTGGCGAGGTTATGACATGCGGGTGATCACCGCCGATGGACAGCTGGAAGCGGCTTGATGCGCTCACTTGCGCGATCATCCCAGGACGGACCAACTCGCTCGCCCCGCCGTCACTCGTCTGCACCTTAAGCGCCCCATCGATGACTTGCACCGCCGTGCCTTGCGGCGTCACAGTAATGCTGAATGTCGTCCCCTTCACCACAGCCGCGAGATACGGTGTCGAAACCGCGAAGTGTGGTGTCACGAGATGCTTGATCTTGTAAATCACGTTGCCCGCATCTTGCAGCACTTGCAGCAAGGGGTTGGCTGGCGTCGGCTCAGCAACGCGCAATTGGGTTGCGGGGGCAACGACCAAATAATCCTCGCCACGAACCAACACCGCGCGTCCGCTGGCGCCCGTCGCCACAATATCACCAATATTGACCTCCGCGCCTGCGAGCGCAATATGGCTCGTCCCGGCATGAAGGATGGTCACAGCACCGGAGCGCTCGCTCACGTGCCACACGTCGGGCGCTGCCTGCGCTGCGCTTGTCAGCATTACGCCGCCCACAAATTGCCAATAAAGTGTCCGCATTGTCTATCCCCGCGTGCTCTCAAAGGTGGAACACGAGCCCGACGCATACGGCAGGTTCGATTTCAATATTCTTATGTCTATTGGTTAATGCACAAGAAGTAATTCAAAGCCTGCAAATACTCAAAATTAAGACTTTTTCACTATGGATCCGAAGCTGACGGAACGGGGTTGGGCTTTGCGAACTGGTACTTACATCAAGGCAGTTTTTGTGTGTGCGGTATGCGCAGGCACACCTGTCTTCGCGCAAACGCCGCTTACCGAGGCCAACCATGCCATCCAACAACCGGATATTGTGACCAAGCCAGAATCGGCACCGCGCAGAAAAGTTCAGATCGAAAACAACGCGGACAGCACGCCCGTCGTACCAAAAGTTACCGACGATGGAATCTTTATCGGTGCGGTCAATGTCGAGGGTGCGGCAGATATTCCGAGCAGCGCGTTTGCCCCCGTCATTGAACCCTTCATGGGCAAGAAACTGACAACCGCTGATTTGCGTGAACTTAGTCATGCTGTTGCGAACGTCGCGCGTGCAAAAGGCTACAGCTTCGCGAGCGCCTATATTCCGCCGCAGGAGCTTGCGATGGGCGTATTGCGTGTTGTTGTTGATGAGGGCGTTGTGAGCGCCATTCGGCTCAATGGCAGCACCAACAAGCAACTTCGAGCGACGTTTAACAAGCTCGTTGACCACGCGCCGACGATCGCCGAAATTGAAAAGCAAGTTTTCCTTGCGTCCGATATTCCGGGGGTAACACTTCAGAAAATTGGCTTTGTGCGCGAGGGCGGCAAAGGCGTCCTCGTGGTCGACGTCAGTGAAAAGCGCGTCAAAGGTATCGTAAGTGTGGACAACAATGGCACGAGCGAACTTGGCCCCGTCAGGGTCAACCTCTCGGTTGATGTTGCCAGTTTGCTTGTCGGCGGCGACGTGCTCTCGGTTGCAGCGGTCACTACTCCGGTCAATCCTAAAGAACTCGCATTCGTGGCGCTCAAATATGCGTTGCCGATTGACGCCGACGGAACAGTGTTAAGTTTTTCCGCTTCCTATGGCCACACCCAGCCGGGCGGCAGTCTCGCGCCTTATGATGTACTCGGCCGCAGCGTGGATCTCGCAATGGCGGTCAGCCACCCGATCATCCGCGGCCGCACCGCCAGTCTTTGGGTAAGTGGCGGCTTCGACTATTTGTCCTCAAGCCAGGACGTTATTGGCACGCGCGTCAATGATGACAAGCTTGCGACGGTATGGCTCTCGCTGAGCGGTAATACCGAGTTGCTGCACGGTCGGCTGCGGAGTGAGCTAACCCTCACACAAGGCCTGCCGATTTTCAACGCGACTTGGCTTGGCGACCCGCTGGCATCACGCGCGAACGCCTCAGGTGTCTTTACCAACGCCAGCTTCGCCGCTGAATGGAGCGGCACGCTGACTGGCCCCGTCAGCCTCCGGGTAGCGGAGCGGGCGCAGCTTGCATCCGGGCCGTTGCTCTCTGCGCAACAATTGACGCTCGGTGGATCAAGCTTTGGGCGCGGCTTTGAGATGAGCTCGCTGTCCGGCGATGAAGGCGTATTGGGGGTTGTCGAACTGCGCAGCGACATCCAGCACCCGATCAAGTGGATTGATTGGGCGCAGCCCTATATCTTCGTTGATGGCGGCAAAGTGCTATATCTCGGTGGCGATCCGGGGGGCGGCACATTGCTCTCGGCAGGTGGTGGCCTTCGCACGCGCCTCGGCAAAACTTATGTTAATTTTGAGTCGGCATTCCCACTTACAGCCAATCCGGTTGAAAATGACGACCATAAGCCGCGCTTCAACTTCCAGGTCACCAAAGCATTCTAGTGGCCCGCATTACAGCTTAAGGTCTGCAAACGTCTCCGGAATTGACGTTCGGCCATCCGCCAGCGCCAGGATGAGGAGCAGCCGCGCTTTCAGTGCCGACAGCGCACCGCCGAGGATCACACCGCGTCTGAGCAAATCCTGCTCTGATCCGATATAATCATAGGTTTGCGCACACACCGCGCCCTCCCCGGTTCGCGAGCAGAGAATGACCGGCATGTCTGCCGCAATCCGCGAAATCCCATCAAGCATTTGAGCGGGCACATGGCCGCCCCCCATTGCCTCCAGCACCAGTCCATCAAACAATGGCGCGCGGATCGCATCAAGCAGCACCCCATCGTCACCAAAGCCAATTTTGAGGAGCGCAACGCGCGGCCAATTTGCACCACTCGGTTTGAACTTTGGCAGGCGCGGCAGTTCACCTGCCATGCGTACTAACGCCCCCTCGTGCAGCCGCCCGACCAACCCTGCCTCGCCCGATACGAACGCCGCAGGCGAGCTTGTATGTCCTTTACGAACGCGGCGCGCCGCATGAACCTCGTCATTCATCACGACGAGAACACCCGTTCGTCCATCCGACACTGACGCGACCGTGATGGCAGCCACGAGGTTTGCTGGGCCATCCGCACCCAATTGCGCTGCGCTGCGCATTGCGCCCGTGACCACGACCGGAACGTGCGCAGGCACCAGCAACTCAAGCGCGAAGGTGACCTCCTCGATCGTATCAGTGCCCTGAACAACCACCGCGCCCGCGCACCCTTCGGCAACCGCATGCTCAATATGCGTCGCCACGCGCATCACATCGTCGAAATCGAGACTGGCGCTCGGGCCGAGTGCGAGATTGTGCGGCTCAAGTTTGATCTTTGCTGGGTCAATCGGCAGATCCGCGAGCAATGCTTCAATCGAGCGCGTCGGTTCGAGCCCTTGCGCGCCTTTGCTCGTGGCGATGGTGCCGCCAAGGCCGATCACGGCGAGACGGATGGGCAGCGGTGATAATGTCATGCTCAAGCTATGGCATCGGGATGGCGGCAGCGGCAAGCACTATGTCGCTGCACCAACAGCAGAGCAAAATATCGGCGTCATGATTTAATATGTGCGAAGGGAAATAACCCCGCCACGCGTAAATCGAATACTACCGGCTCAGACGAACGGATGGTCAAATGATCGCAGAAGCTAATATCATCGCGCAGAACCGCTTTGGCTATGGCGCCCGCGCCGATGATGCCCCGCTGAATGACCCGCGCGGCTGGCTTAAGGCGCAACTTGTGCCGGACAAAGCCGTGCCCCCCAACTCGCGAATATCCCGAAGACCGAGGACGCCATTGCGCAAACGAAGCAGATCGTGACGCAACGGCGAGAGGCCCGCAAAGAAGCTGCGGTCGCAGCTAACGCCACCGCCAATACGGGCGGCACACCACCGCCGATGAACGCCAAGGGCAAGCCAATGCTTTCGCCAGATCAAAAGCCCGATGTCACGCTCGCCGATCTGTATATCGATCAGGTCAATGCGCGCGTCGCCGCAGCGGTCGCCACGGATACACCCTTTCGTGAGCGCCTCGTCCATTTTTGGGCAAACCATTTCGCGATCTCTGCCGAAAAGCAGAAAGTTCGCGCGCTGTGCGGGCCATATGAACAAGAGGCGATCCGCGCGCATCTTGATGGTAGCTTTGGCGCAATGTTGATGGCTGTCGCGCATCATCCGGCCATGATCCTCTATCTCGATAACGAGACCTCATTCGGCCCCGACAGCGCATTCGTTCAGAGCCGCGAGGGCAAGTCAGACCGAAAATTTGGGCTCAACGAGAATCTTGGGCGCGAACTGCTCGAACTTTACAGCCTCGGCGTCCGCACCGGCTACACACAGGCGGATGTGACCGAATTGGCACGTGCGATTACCGGCTGGTCGGTGGTCTCAGATCGCCCCGCGCTTGAGAAAGTGATGATGACCGGGCAGCACGGCTTTGCCTATTACCCACCGATGCACGAACCCGGAAAGCGCACCATCATGGGTAAAGTCTATAAACAAGAGGGCCATGATCAGGGCGTTGCGATCCTCGCCGATCTGGGCGTGCATCCTGCCACCGCGCACCATGTCGCGACGAAGCTCGCGCGCCACTTTATCGCCGATGATCCGCCACCGACCGCCGTCGCAAAGCTGGAGCGCGTGTTCAACGAAACGGGTGGCGATTTGCCAAGCCTGCACCGTGCGCTGGTGGACTTGCCCGAAGTTTGGAGCAGCAAGCCCGCGTCGAAATACAAGACACCCTGGGATTACGTCATCTCAATCGGTCGGCTGACCGGGCCTGGAGATACCAAGCCGCGTCAATTGGCGGGGTTGTTCACACAGCTCGGGCAGACCGTTTACACGCCCGGTGCACCTGCGGGCTGGCCAGACACAGCGGCCACTTGGCTCTCGAGCGATGGTCTCTCGAAGAGGATCGACGTTGCGACGGCGGTTGGCAAGGCCAAGGGCGCGTCGCTCGATGCCCGCGCTCTTGCGCCCCAACTTTATGGTTCCTCGCTGAGCAGCGCGACCCGCGTCGCGATCAATACGGCAGACAGTGGCCAACAGGCCCTCGCTCTGCTGCTTTCATCCCCCGAATTCATGCGGAGATAGGCTATGATTACACGTCGCGCACTTGTGCAATCCGGGCTCGCTGCCGGACTGATGCCAACACTTGGTTTCAAGGCCGCTTATGCCGCCACTCCCGATGACCGGCGCCTTGTCGTTATCATTTTGCGTGGGGCGATGGATGGCCTGTCGGTCATCGTGCCTTATGGTGATCGTGCTTACGCCCCCGCGCGTGGGAAATTGGCGCTCGAAATTGGCAAGGACGCGACGAAGCTCAATGATATGTTCGGGCTGCACAATGCGCTTGCGGGCTTTGGGGGCGGTTATGCGGCTGGGGAAGCGCTCGCGGTTCATGCTGTGGCGTCGCCGGCGCGTGGTCGCTCGCATTTCGACTCGCAAAACGTGCTCGAGACGGGGGACTCGCCCCTTATCAATATTCAACAGGCTGGCTCAATCGCGCGCTGAGCGCCCTGCCGCGCGCCCAAGCCGTGGCCGTTACAACTGGGATGCCCGCACTGCTGCAAGGGCCGGCGAAGGTCGGCTCATGGTCGCCCTCGCGTCTCCCGGAGCCGAACAGCGATCTCGCCGATCGCATCTCGCAAATGTATGAGAGCGATCCCGCCCTGCATGCGGCGTTCACCGAAGCGCAAGCGCTCAACAGCCTGGCCAAAGAAGCGGGCGAAGATAAAATGACAATGGGTGGTGGCGGTGGCAAGCCGCTGACCGCCCTTGGCGGCGTCGCCGCAAAGCTGATGGCCGCACCCGGCGGACCGCAGTTCGTCGTCATGGAGCGCACGGGTTGGGATACGCATGCCAATCAACTGGGTGTGCTGAACAACAGCCTGAGCGATCTTGACGGCACGCTCGCCGCGTTCAAATCGGGCTTGGGGCCACTCTGGGCCAAAACTGCGATCCTTTGCATCACCGAATTTGGCCGCACCGTTGCGGTCAATGGTACCAACGGCACCGATCATGGCACGGGCACCTGCGCTTTGCTCTATGGCGGCGCGGTCAAAGGCGGACGCGTGCTCGCCGACTGGCCGGGCCTTGCGCAAGCCAATTTGTTTGAGGGCCGCGACCTGAAGCCAACCAATGATGTCCGCGCGGTTATCAAAGGCCTGCTCATGGACCATATCGGTATTGATCCGGCGCGACTAGGTTCGAGCGTGTTTCCGCAAAGTGCTGCCGTTGCGCCGATGCAAGGGCTCATCCGCACGTAAGCCCTGCCCTTTCGCCTTGTCAGCAACGAAAGTGCGTGATACGCCGCTCCTAACGAGCGTAATGTGAGGAGCGAGAGAATGGCCGTTGTTGTTGAAACACCCGCAGCCCTGCTGGACATGGTTGGTACCGAACTGGGCACAAGCGACTGGCTGCTGATCGATCAAGCGCGCATCAATGCCTTCGCCGAGGTGACCGGTGATCATCAATGGATTCATGTGGATGTTGAACGTGCCAAAGCGGGGCCATTCGGCGGCACAATCGCGCACGGGTACCTCACGCTCAGCCTTTTGCCGCTGATGGTGCCGCAGTTGGTTGAGGTGCGCAATGTCGCCAACGCGATCAACATCGGCGTCGATAATCTACGTTTTCTCTCACCAGTCCGCGCAGGTGCGCGCATCCGCGGCAAAGGTCAGTTGATAAAGGCGGACGAGCCACGCCCAGGTCATATCCAAGCCGTCATCCATGTCACCATCGAAATCGAGGGTAGCGATAAGCATGCAGCCGTCGTCGACAGCATTGTGCGCTTCGTCGCTGCCAGCTGAGCGCCTGCTGCCTCTGCTCTAGGGCGCTCCCGTCAAGATTGTTTCACGCACATGTTATTATATTGCGCGCTAAAAAACTGGTGATAGATTGTGCCGCATAGTCGGCGCGATTGGCGCTGAACGACACAGCAACGATGAGGCAATTCACATGGCACACCAGATCGTCCGGCTCCTAAATGGCGCCGCCCTTGGCTTAATTATGAGTGCAGCCGCCGCACACGCTGCCGAGCAAGGACGACTGCCGACCGGGGTGACGCCTACGCACTACACGCTCCATGTGAATCCCAACGCTGCGAAGCTGAGCTTTTCGGGATCCGAGTCGGTTGACATTCTGGTGACCAAGCCAACAACGACACTCTCGCTAAATGCCGCCGATCTCGTCATCTCAAACGTCAAACTTGATGGCATGACTGCAAAATCGGTCACGATCGATGCGCCCGCACAAACCGCAACCTTCACTTTTGCCAAGCGGGTGGTGACTGGCGCACATAAGCTCTCACTGACCTATACCGGAAAAATTTATCAGTCTGCTGCCGGCCTGTTTGCGCTCGATTATCCGACGAAGGCCGGCAATGAGCGGATGTTGCTCACGCAATTTGAGGCACCCGATGCGCGCCGCTTTGCACCAATGTGGGATGAGCCCGGCATCAAGGCGACTTTCACCCTGAGCGTTGACGCGCCAAAGGGCCAGACCGCATTCTCGAACATGCCACAAACCGCGCTTGCCAAACATGCCGATGGCAGCACCACGACGACCTTCAATCAGACGCCGAAAATGTCGAGCTATTTGCTGTTCATGGGTGTCGGCAATGTCGAGCGCCACACAATGATGTCCGGCAAGACCGAGATTGGTGTCATCACGCGTAAGGGTGCTGGCAATCAGGCAGACTATGCGCTCGCCAGTGCGGCGCGCATCCTTAAATATTATAACAATTATTTCGGCACGCCCTACCCGCTGCCGAAAATGGATATGATCGCCGCTCCGGGCACGAGCCAGTTCTTCAGCGCAATGGAGAATTGGGGTGCGATCCTTTATTTCGAGCGCGCCGTCCTTATCGACCCCAAAATCTCGTCGGAGAGTGACAAGCAGGGCGTGTTCGGTGTCGTGGCACATGAGATGGCGCACCAATGGTTCGGCGATCTCGTGACGATGAAATGGTGGGACGATCTCTGGCTCAACGAGGGCTTCGCCTCATGGATGGCGACGAAGGTTACCAATGACCTTGAGCCCGAGTGGCAAGCCGATGCGCAGAATGTAGCGGGTGGGCGTCAGGCCGCCTTCAATCTCGATGCGCGAAGCTCAACGCACCCGATCATCCGCCATATTTTGACTGTGGACGAGATCGCCAGCGCATTTGACACCATCACCTACCAAAAGGGCGAGGCGGTCATCCGCATGATCGAGGGTGCCGCGACGCCCGACAAGTTCCGCGATGGCATCCGCGCCTATATGGCTAAATATAAATATAGTAACACCGAGACCGACCAGCTCTGGACCGAACTCGAGAAATCATCGGGCCGCCCGATCAAAGACATTGCCCGCAGCTTCACGCTGCAGGGTGGCGTACCGCTCATCAGTGTGACGAGCAGCACTTGCGTCAATGGCAAGCAGCAGGTCACGCTGAGTCAAACGCGCTATGGACTGGATGAAAAATCCAAGGCTCCTTTAACCTGGCAGGTGCCGGTGACGGTCCAAAACGCGGGCGGAACGACGTCCACGCTCGTTTCCGGCGCAACGCCGCAGACCGTTAGCCTCGCGACGTGTGGCCCGGTCCTGCTTGATCCCGACCAGACAGGCTATTACCGCACCGTTTATGATGCGGCATCGAACAGCGCGGTGGCACAGCGCTTCGCTAGCCTGCCGCTGACAGCACAGCTCGGTGTCATTAATGACTCGCGCGCGCTGATCAACTCGGGCGATCAGCCGGCAGATCGTTACCTTGCGCTGCTTTCGGCCGTTCCCGGCGATGCCAAACCGCAGTTGTGGAGCACCGTTGCGGGTCAGCTTGCGGGCTATGATACCATTTTTGATGAAGCTAAAATGCAGCCTGCCTTCCGTGCGAAGGTATTGGGCATGATCCGTCCGCAATGGGCGCGGCTGGGCCTCAAACCCGTCGCCGGCGAACCCTCCGCCGACTCACTGCTCCGCGAGCAAATGATTGGCACGATAGCGCAGTTTGGGGACGCTCAGGCCATCGCCGATATTCGCAAGGCGATGCTCGCAGGCTTTGCCGATCCCGCGAGCTTGCCGGGCTCGGTGCGCCGCGCGGTGCTCGGCGCCTATGCGTCATCAATCGATGCGGCCGGATGGGATGATCTGCACGCACGGGCAAAAGCCGAGAAAAACCCGCTGCTGAAGCAAGATTATTACAGCGCACTTGGTGCAGCGCAAGACGTCGCGCTGGCGCAAAAGGCGCTTGATCTGGCTCTGACTGATGAAGTCCCGGTACCGCTGCGCCCGCTCATCATTCGCGTGGTGAGTGGTAAGCATCCGATGATGACGTTCGATTATGCGGTGGCTCATGCCGATGCGATCAATGCGTTGCTCGAGGAGAGCACACGCGCTGGCTTCATCGTTGGTCTCGCGGGGAGTTCGTCCGATTTGGCATTGGCCGATAAGGTCAAGGCCTATGCCGAGCGCGCGCTGCCCGCCAGCTCGCGGCTGCCTGCGACCACCGTGATCGCAGGAATTGCCATCCGCGCGCGCTTGCGTACCGATCTGCTGCCTGCATTCACCGCTTGGTCGCAGCCCTAAGGTTTAAGGCTCCCAGCGACCACGCTGGGGGCCTCCCTTTGAGGCGTAATACAGCCGATTGTGTGGGTGTTGGTGGAGCTGAGCGGGATCGAACCGCTGACCTCGTCATTGCGAACGACGCGCTCTCCCAACTGAGCTACAGCCCCTCACCAAGGAGCGCGCTCTAATCATATTCCCGGGCTGATTGCAAGACTGGAGGCGTGTAATGCGCTTGCCTTGGACATGCTTGCCCGCTATGCGGGCCGCTCGTGCACAGGAGTTTAGCTCAGTTGGTAGAGCATCGGTCTCCAAAACCGAGGGTCGTGGGTTCGAGTCCCCCAACTCCTGCCACGCGACAGGGCGACCCGTTCAACAGCATTTGGGGAATGGGGCGTCACTCATTGCCCCATTCCCGATATGCGTGGCTTTAACGCGAGGCGAGAACGTCTGATTTGACCGCATCCTGCGTTTTGAAGTTGACAGAACGTCCGCCATATTCACCGTTTACGCGGCCTTTGTTGACAACGAGCGAGAATGTTTCACCGGTCGACAGCATCTTGCCCTCGATGCGCTGAACACCGTTTTTGTCGATAACGACGTAGGAGTAGGTTTCGCCGTCGCGCGTGAATGTTGTTGGCACATGCTGTCCTGCGAGCACGGGTGACGCTGCAAGAACGAGCGAGAGCGATGAAATGATAAATTTGGTCATGGCAGTCTCCATTGGATAAAATCAACGAGTCTGCCTATCAGGCCTCTATTTTGTTCTGACCTCTTTATCGCTAATATGCTGCGTCGCAGCAATTGTTTGTTTCGAACGTCCAGTTGCAGTGAATGCATATTATGCGTCGTCGTTGGGCATTGTAATTGGGCGCGGCGAAGCGTCTTGCATTTCGGTAACACTGGGCCTATGTCGCTGCCTCTGCACACAGGTCAGCGACTCACTCCGGCAGGTTCCGGATGTAAGCGGCTATCCTGAGCAGGACGAATTAACGAAGTTAGGCAGTATCGAACGTGGCACGACCATCAGTAGCAGAATTTTTCCGGCAGGTGCAGGCCGAGACGCGCAAAGTCTCATGGCCTTCAGTTGCCGAGACGCGTCAGACGACGATCATGGTGATCATCATGGCGCTGATTCTGGCGCTGTTCTTCTTTGGGGTCGACACAATTATCGGAGCGGGCGTAAAAGCGCTGCTTCATTTGGTCAATTAGGTTATCCGCATGTCACGTTGGTATATTATCCACGCCTATTCGGGCTTCGAAAACAAAGTGCGCGATGCCATTTTGGCGGATGCGTCGCGGCTCGGGCTGGAGGCATTGGTTGATGCGGTAGAAGTGCCGACCGAGACGATCACGGAAGTGCGGCGGGGCAAGAAGATTCAGGCCGAGAAGAAATTCTTCCCCGGCTATGTGCTTGCCAAGCTGAACATGAATGATGACGTTTATCACTTGGTGAAGAACACGCCAAAGGTGACCGGCTTTTTGGGCAGCATGGGCAAACCACAGCCAATTACTGAATCGGAAGCTGCGCGCATTCTCAATACCGAGGCGGAGGCTGCTGCCGCGCCGAAACACAAGATTACGGTCGATTATGAAATCGGTGATACCGTCAAGGTGCTTGATGGGCCGTTCGCGAGCTTCAACGGCGTTGTCGAGGACCTCGACTTCGACAAGAGCCGCGTGAAGGTTTCGGTGTCGATCTTTGGTCGCGCCACACCAGTTGAGTTGGAGTTTGAGCACGTAGAGCTCGCAAAATAGTTTTTAACCGCGGGAGGCCAGCCAGCCGAACCCCTTCCTTCTGAAGGAAGAGACACCGCTAAGCCGAGAAAGGGTGATTAAGTTATGGCAAAGAAGATTACAGGTTACATCAAGCTGCAGGTTCCTGCGGGCGAAGCGAAGCCAGCGCCACCAATCGGGCCAGCGCTCGGTCAACGTGGTGTCAACATCATGGAGTTCTGCAAGGCCTTCAACGCGGCATCGACCGAAGTTGAAAAGGGCACCCCAATCCCGACGGTGATCACCGTTTATGCGGATAAGAGCTTCTCTTATGTGATGAAGACGCCACCAGCGACCTTCCTCATCAAGAAGGCTGCGAACCTCAAGTCAGGCTCAAAGGAGCCAGGCAAGGTGTCTGCTGGGAAGATTGCGCGCTCGGAGCTCACCAAGATCGCCGAGATCAAGATGAAAGATCTCAACGCAAACGACCTTGATGCCGCAACGAAGATCATTGAAGGCTCCGCCCGCGCGATGGGCCTCGAAGTGGTGGAGGGCTAAGCCGATGACATTTGTAAGCAAAAAAGCAAAAGCACTCGCCGCAACCATCAACCGCGAAAAGCTGCATGGCGTCGATGAAGCCATCGCGCTCGCTAAGGCCAATGCGTCGTCAAAGTTCGATGAAACCATCGAAGTCGCGCTCAACCTTGGCGTTGATCCGCGTCACGCTGACCAGATGGTCCGTGGCGTCGTCACATTGCCCAAGGGCACCGGAAAGACGGTTCGTGTTGGCGTGTTCGCTCGTGGTGCAAAGGCTGAGGAAGCCCTCGCCGCTGGTGCTGATGTTGTTGGCGCAGAAGATCTGCTCGAAGCCTGCCAGAACGGCAAGATCGATTTCGATCGCTGCATCGCGACGCCTGACATGATGGGCCTTGTTGGTCGTCTGGGTAAAATCCTCGGTCCAAAGGGCCTGATGCCTAACCCGAAGCTCGGCACGGTCACGCCGAACGTCGCGGAAGCCGTGAAGGCAGCCAAGGGCGGTCAGGTAGAGTATCGCGTCGAGAAGGCGGGCATCATCCATTCGGGCATCGGCAAGGCCTCCTTCCCTGCCGAAGACCTGCGCGCGAACTTCGACGCGTTGGTTGACGCTGTGGTGAAGGCCAAGCCGACCGGCGCCAAGGGCAAATATGTTAAAAAGGTTGCTGTGAGCTCGACAATGGGCCCCGGCATCAAGGTTGATCCGGCAGAATTGTCGGTCGCCTAACGAAATTCCCCCGTGGTGCATGCCACGGGGAATAACCGTCCGAGACAGTAGGTGAGCGGAATATGCTGCTCTTAATCTCCTACCAAGACGGGGACAGAATTTAGCAGCCATGCTCCCGTGGAGCGCGGTCTGCCATGCTTTCCCCTCGGATGAAATCGAGCGTGTATTCCGGCGAAGGCCGGAATCTATCTCGCGAGAGATGGGCTCCCGCCTGCGCGGGAGCACAGTTTAACGCTCAAACCCGCCATGCGGATGGTCCGCATGGTGTAACGAAGGAGAATGGCATGGATCGTGCTCAAAAGTCCGAGCAGGTTGCCGCGCTAAACGTGACTCTTTCTGAGGTTGGTGTGGTGGTCGTCACCCGCAACCTCGGCCTCACCGTCGCTCAGTCGATGGCGTTGCGCGGAAAGATGCGTGAAGCAGGCGCCAGCTTCAAAGTGACCAAGAACCGCCTTGTCCGAATTGCGGCCGAAGGAACACCGTACACGTCGCTCAGCAGCCTGCTGACCGGCCCATGCGGTCTCGCCACATCGAAAGACCCCGTCGCTGCAGCGAAAGTCGCAGTTGAGTTTGCGAAGACGAACGACAAGTTCGAAATCGTAGGCGGGGCGATGGGCGATACGTTGCTCGACGCAGACGGCATCAAGGCTCTGGCCACCCTGCCCTCGCTTGATGAACTGCGTGCCAAGATGCTGGGGCTTATCCAAGCGCCTGCAACGAAGGTCGTGCAGATTATTCAGGCACCGGCTGGCCAATTGGCTCGCGTTTTCAATGCGTATGCAGAAAAAGATGCGGCATAACTTATACACTTTCAACTCATTGATTTTACTGGAGAATACACATGGCTGATTTGAACAAAATCGTAGAAGACCTTTCGGCTCTCACCGTTATCGAAGCGGCTGAGCTTTCAAAGCTGCTCGAAGAGAAGTGGGGCGTTTCGGCTGCCGCTGCTGTTGCTGTTGCTGGCCCTGCCGCCGGTGGTGCTGCAGCTGCTCCTGTTGAAGAGCAGACTGAATTCGACGTTATCCTGCTCGGCGATGGCGGCAACAAGATTGCAGTCATTAAGGAAGTCCGTGCCATCACCGGTCTCGGCCTCACGGAAGCGAAGGCTGCTGTGGAAGCCGCACCAAAGCCAATCAAGGAAGGCGTCAGCAAGGACGAGGCCAAGAAGATTCTCGATCAGCTGCTGAAGGCCGGCGCGCAAGCCGAAATGAAGTAAGCTTAACGCTTGCAAGCTACATCAAAGGCGGTTCCGCAAGGGGCCGCCTTTTTTGTTGACTCACGCCGTGTCGCTGACAAGGGAGGACAAATGACAGCCAACCCCGATATCGCCGCGCTCATCCGCACCATCCCCGATTACCCCAAGCCCGGGATCATGTTCCGCGACGTCTCAACCCTGCTCCTCGATGGCAAAGGTTTCCGGCTGAGCATTGATCGGCTGATTGAGACGCTTCGTCTCGATGAGATTGATCTGATCGCGGGCATCGAAGCACGCGGATTCGTCGTTGCGGCGGCGCTCTCATACGCGCTCACCAAGGGCAAAATCATGCTCCGCAAGCCGAGCAAGCTGCCAGGGGCCAAGGTCGGCGTCGATTATGCGCTCGAATACGGCACGGATCGGATTGAAATTCACGAGGGCGCGGTCAAGCCGGGTGATCGCGTGCTGATCGTTGATGATCTCATCGCGACCGGCGGTACGGCGATGGCCGCTTGCCAATTGCTCCGTGGTCAGGGTGCCGTCGTCACACAGGCACGCTTCTTCGTCGATCTCCCCGACCTTGGCGGCGCGGACAAGTTGCGCGCGGTCGGCGTCGAGTCGCGGGCGCTTGTCGCGTTCGCGGGCGACTGATGCGGATCGGCATCATCACCGGTGTTCAGGCTGAAGCGGAGGCTTTCTGTGCCGGCGCGGCGGCTGAACGCGCGACGACCAGCCGCTTTGATGTGCGAACCCTCACCCACGCGGGGCATGATATTCGCATCACCTGCTGCGGGATTGGGAAAGTAAATGCCGCGATGGCCGCGATGGCTCTCGCGACACAAGGCGTTGACCTGCTGATGATTATCGGCACGGCGGGCAAGCTCAGCACGCTCGCGGGCGACTGCTTCAACATTGTCGATGCCTTTCAGGGCGATTATGGGGCCTCGCGTGACGATGGCTTCGCGCATTACAACGCGGGCGCATGGCCGATTGGGCCGACGACACTCTCCCCCTTCAGCGCGATGCTGCTCCCCGAAATTGGCCTGCCCAAGGCGCGGATCGTGAGCGGTGATTGCTTTGTCGAGTCCGCCGCCCATGCCGCGCGCCTGCGCGATACTTTCGCCGCTGATCTCGTAGATATGGAAACGGCGGCGCTCGCACAGGCGGCAACCGCGCTCGGCATCCCTTGGGCCGGCATCAAAGCGACGACCGACGATGCGAACGGCGAGTCTGGTGGTGATTTCCAAGCCAATCTCGCCCGCGCCGCCCGCGCCGCCGCCGAAGCCGCAGAGCAAGTGATTGCAAAATTATAGTACTGAGCGGTTTGACAAACAGGGGTTCAGCACCTATCTGCATTGCTCACCCCAGCTCTCGGGAAATGGTGCGCCTTGCGCGACGCATCGGTCGAATAGGGAGTTCAAGGGTTCAAGATGACGCAAAGCTGCGGTTTCCAGCAATGGAGACACGTGGCTTTTGTTGTCTCTGCGCATCGTGAGTTTGAACAAAAAGGCGAGACTTAATGGCGACGAATCCGGCAATCGCAGTTGAAAAAAAGCGCATCCGTAAAGTTTTTGGCAACATCCATGAAGTGGTGGAAATGCCTAACCTGATCGAGGTGCAGCGCGAATCATACGAGCAATTCCTGCGCTCTGATCCCTCGATTGGATATGTGTCGGGCCTGGAGAAGACGCTGCGCAGCGTCTTCCCGATCCGCGATTTCGCCGGCACGGCCGAGCTTGATTTCGTCAATTATGAGCTCGAAGATCCCAAATACGACACCGAAGAGTGTCGCCAGCGTGGTATCACCTATTCCGCGCCGATGCGCGTCACACTCCGCCTGATCGTGTTCGAAGTCGATCAGGAAACCGAAACCCGTTCGGTGCTCGATATCAAGGAGCAGGACGTTTACATGGGCGACATGCCGCTCATGACGCACAACGGCACCTTCATCATCAACGGCACAGAGCGCGTCATCGTCTCGCAGATGCACCGTTCGCCGGGCGTGTTGTTCGATCATGACCGCGGCAAGACGCATGCGTCGGGCAAATATCTGTTTGCTGCGCGCGTCATCCCGTATCGCGGCTCATGGCTCGATTTCGAGTTTGATGCCAAGGACATCGTCAACGTCCGCATCGATCGCAAGCGCAAGCTGCCGGTCACCGCGTTGCTGTTTGCGCTTGGGTTGACCAGCGAGGACATTCTCGCCGAATTCTACAACACCGTGACCTATGTGCGCGGCCCGAACGGCTGGCAGGTGCCTTATGTTTCGGAGAATTGGCGCGGGCAAAAGCCGAGCTATGATGTTGTCGATGCCAAGAGTGGCGAAGTCGTGTTCGCAGCGGGCCAGAAGATCAGCCCGCGCGCCGCGACCAAGGCCGCGAAGGATGGCCTTGAGGCTCTGCTCATCCCGACCGAGGAAATCTTCGGGCGCTATTCGGCCGTTGACCTTGTAAACGACTCAACGGGCGAAATTTACGTAGAGGCCGGCGATGAAATCTCTGCCGAGAACCTCGAAAAGCTCGACAAGGCAGGCCTTGATCGCGTCGTGTTGCTCGATATCGATCATGTCAACACCGGGCCTTGGATCCGCAACACGCTCAAGGTCGATAAGGCTGAAGAGCGCGATCAGGCGCTTTCGGACATCTATCGCGTGATGCGCCCCGGCGAACCACCAACGCGCGAGACGGCCGAGGCGCTCTTCTCGGGCCTCTTCTTCGATCCTGAGCGTTATGACCTCTCGGCGGTTGGCCGCGTGAAGCTCAACATGCGTTTGGCGCTCGATTGCCCCGATGATCACACCACGTTGCGCACCGAGGATATCCTCGCGGTCGTCAAGACGCTGGTTGATCTGAAGGATGGCAAAGGCGAAATCGACGATATCGATAACCTCGGCAATCGTCGCGTGCGTTCGGTGGGCGAGTTGCTGGAAAATCAGTATCGCGTCGGCCTGCTCCGCATGGAGCGCGCCGTGAAAGAGCGGATGTCGTCGGTCGATGTGTCGACCGTGATGCCGAACGACATGATCAACGCGAAGCCTGCTGTTGCCGCTGTGCGCGAATTCTTTGGTTCGTCGCAGCTTTCGCAGTTCATGGATCAGACCAACCCATTGTCAGAAGTCACGCACAAGCGTCGCGTTTCGGCGCTCGGGCCGGGTGGTTTGACGCGTGAGCGCGCAGGCTTCGAAGTCCGCGACGTGCACGCAACGCACTATGGCCGCATCTGCCCGATTGAGACGCCAGAAGGCCCGAACATCGGTCTGATCAACTCGCTGGCGTCGTTCAGCCGCGTGAATAAGTATGGCTTTATCGAGACGCCATATCGCAAGGTCATCGATCACAAGGTGACCAACGAGGTTGTGTACTTGTCAGCGATGGAGGAGGCCAAGCACGTTATCGCGCAGGCCAACGCCGAACTGACCGAGGATGGCAGCTTTGTTGAAGAGGTGATCTCGGCGCGTGAATCGGGCGAATTCCTGATCGCACCGCGTGATCGCATCACGCTGATGGACGTCAGCCCGAAGCAGCTCGTTTCGGTCGCTGCCTCGCTCATTCCGTTCCTTGAAAACGACGACGCGAACCGCGCGCTGATGGGCTCGAACATGCAACGTCAGGCCGTGCCCTTGGTGCGCGCCGAAGCGCCGTTCGTCGGCACCGGCATGGAAGAGACCGTGGCCCGTGACTCGGGCGCCGCGATTGCTGCCAAGCGCGGCGGTATCGTCGATCAGGTCGATGCCACGCGTATCGTCATCCGGGCCACCGGCACGGTGGAAGCAGGCCAATCGGGTGTGGACATCTACACGCTGATGAAGTTCCAGCGCTCGAACCAGAACACCTGCATCAACCAGAAGCCGTTGGTGAAGGTGGGTGATGTGATCCTGCCGGGCCAGATCATCGCTGATGGTCCATCGACCGAACTCGGCGAGCTGGCGCTTGGCCGGAACACGCTGGTCGCGTTCATGCCCTGGAATGGCTATAACTACGAGGACTCGATCCTCATTTCCGAGCGGATTGTGAAGGACGACATCTTCACCTCGATCCATATCGAGGAATTTGAAGTCGTTGCCCGTGACACGAAGCTTGGGCCGGAGGACATCACCCGCGATATCCCGAACGTCGGTGAGGAAGCGCTGCGCAACCTCGACGAGGCGGGCATTGTCTATATCGGTGCTGAGGTTGAGCCGGGTGATATTCTCGCTGGCAAGATCACGCCGAAGGGCGAGAGCCCGATGACGCCGGAAGAGAAGCTCCTCCGCGCCATCTTTGGTGAAAAGGCCTCGGACGTGCGTGATACCTCGCTGCGTTTGCCGCCCGGTGTTGCTGGAACAGTCGTCGAGGTGCGCGTGTTCAACCGTCACGGTATTGATATTGATGACCGGACGCGCGCCATTCAGGCCGAGGAAAAAGAGCGCCTCGGCAAGGATCGCGACGACGAGCGCAGCATTCTCAACCGCGCGACCTATTCGCGTCTGCGCGAGATGTTGATGGGTCAAACCACGACCGCGACGCCTAAGGGTGTCAAGAAGGGCAGCGTCATCGACGAAGCTCTGCTCGCGGAAGTTGAGCCGCATGAGTGGTGGAAGTTCGCCGTTGCCGATGATGCCATTCAGGCCAATCTCGAGGCCATTAAGGTGCAATATGACGAGTCGGTGAAGCTCATCGTCGCGAAATATGAAGATCGCGTCGAGAAGCTTGAGCGTGGCGATGATCTTGCACCCGGTGTGCTCAAGATGGTCAAGGTGTTCGTCGCGGTGAAGCGCAAGCTGCAACCGGGCGACAAAATGGCCGGACGTCACGGCAACAAGGGTGTCATCTCGCGCATTCTGCCGGCGGAGGACATGCCGTTCCTCGCCGACGGAACGCCGGTTGATATCGTGCTCAACCCGTTGGGCGTGCCTTCGCGCATGAACGTCGGGCAGATCTTCGAGACACATCTGGGCTGGGCCGCACGCGGTCTGGGCCAACAGATCACACAGGCTCTCACCGATTGGCGCGAGTCAGGCGCCGAGGCGGCTGGCAAGCCACCCGAAGCGGTGCGTGAGCGTCTGAAGACCGTCTATGGCGAGAAGTATGTCGCCGAGATCGAAGCGCGGAGCGATGAGGAAATCGTCGAGCTCGCAGGCCTGCTCAAAAACGGTGTGCCGATGGCAACACCGGTGTTTGACGGCGCACGTGAGAAGGACGTTTCGGAGATGCTGACGCTCGCCGGGCTGCATACCTCGGGCCAGAGCGATCTGTTTGATGGCCGCACGGGTGAGCAGTTCGACCGTAAGGTGACCGTTGGGTATATTTATATGCTCAAGCTGCACCATCTGGTCGACGACAAGATCCACGCTCGCTCAATCGGGCCGTACTCGCTCGTCACACAGCAGCCGCTGGGTGGTAAGGCACAGTTCGGTGGCCAGCGCTTCGGTGAAATGGAGGTCTGGGCGCTGCAAGCCTATGGTGCCGCCTATACCTTGCAGGAAATGCTCACGGTCAAATCCGATGACGTCGTCGGTCGTACCAAGGTGTATGAGGCCATCGTCAAGGGTGACGACAGCTTCGATGCCGGCATTCCTGAGAGCTTCAACGTGCTTGTGAAGGAAATGCGTTCGCTGGGCCTCAATGTCGAGTTGACCTCGTTTGACGCGATTGCCGAAGACGAAGCCCTGCCCGCTGCCGAATAATCACTATCCCCCTAACCCCTCGCCGCGTGCGAGGGGCATTGGAGTCTGACTATGAACGAACTAACAAATTTCGCCAATCCGATTGCCAAGCCGGAGACGTTTGACCAAATCCAGATCGGCATTGCCTCGCCAGAGCGCATCCGCTCGTGGAGCTTCGGCGAGATCAAGAAGCCCGAAACCATCAACTACCGCACGTTCAAGCCCGAGCGTGACGGCCTGTTCTGCGCGCGCATCTTTGGCCCGATCAAGGATTATGAGTGCTTGTGCGGCAAGTATAAGCGGATGAAGTATAAGGGCATCGTCTGCGAAAAGTGCGGCGTTGAAGTCACCGTCAGCAAGGTGCGTCGCGAGCGCATGGGCCATATCGAACTGGCAGCGCCGGTCGCGCACATCTGGTTCCTGAAGTCGCTGCCAAGCCGGATCGGCCTGCTGCTCGATATGCAGCTCAAGCAGCTTGAGCGCGTGCTCTACTTCGAAGCCTATATCGTGATCGAGCCCGGCCTGACCGCGCTGGAGAAGTTCCAGCTGCTCACCGAAGACCAACTGCTCGATGCACAGGACGAGTATGGTGAAGACGCCTTCTCGGCCGGTATCGGTGCCGAGGCTGTGCGCCGGATGCTCGAGGAGCTTGACCTTGAAGGCGAACGCGTGGCGCTGCTTGAGGAACTTGCGACCACGAAGTCGGAGCTCAAGCCCAAGAAGATCATTAAGCGGCTGAAGGTTGTCGAGAGCTTCATCGAGTCAGGCAATCGCCCGGAGTGGATGATCCTTGAGGTCATTCCGGTCATCCCGCCTGAATTGCGTCCGCTGGTGCCGCTCGATGGCGGCCGCTTCGCGACTTCGGATCTCAACGATCTGTATCGCCGCGTGATCAACCGCAACAACCGCTTGAAGCGGCTGATGGAACTGCGTGCGCCGGACATCATCGTCCGCAACGAAAAGCGCATGTTGCAAGAGTCGGTCGATGCGCTGTTCGATAACGGTCGTCGCGGTCGCACGATCACGGGCGCAAACAAGCGTCCGCTCAAGTCGCTGTCAGACATGCTGAAAGGAAAGCAGGGCCGCTTCCGGCAGAACTTGCTCGGCAAGCGCGTCGATTATTCGGGTCGTTCGGTCATCGTGACCGGGCCAGAGCTGAAGCTGCACCAGTGCGGCCTGCCGAAGAAGATGGCGCTCGAACTGTTCAAGCCGTTCATCTACTCGCGCCTTGACGCCAAGGGTCTCTCGATGACCTTGAAGCAGGCGAAGAAATGGGTCGAGAAAGAGCGCAAGGAAGTTTGGGACATCCTCGAAGAGGTGATCCGCGAGCATCCCGTTATGCTCAACCGCGCGCCAACGCTCCACCGTTTGGGCATTCAGGCGTTCGAGCCCGTGCTGATCGAAGGTAAGGCCATCCAGCTTCACCCGCTCGTCTGCTCGGCGTTCAACGCTGACTTTGACGGTGACCAAATGGCCGTTCACGTTCCGCTGAGCCTTGAGGCGCAGTTGGAAGCGCGCGTGCTGATGATGTCGACCAACAACATCCTCTCGCCAGCCAACGGCAAGCCGATCATCGTTCCGTCGCAGGACATGGTGCTGGGTCTCTATTATCTCTCGATGATGAAGACCAACGAGCCCGGCGAAGGCATGTTGCTGGCGGATATGGCGGAGGTGCATCAGGCGCTCGACGCAAAGGCCGTGACCTTGCACACCAAGATCACGAGCCGCGTGCCGCAGACGGATGCCGAGGGCAATGTGTACATGAAGCGTGTCGAGACGACCCCAGGTCGCTTGCTGCTTGGTGAGACGCTGCCAAAAAGCCACAAGGTGCCGTTCGAAATCATCAACCGTCTTCTGACCAAGAAGGAAATCGGCGATGTGATCGATCAGGTCTACCGTCACACCGGCCAAAAGGACACCGTGCTCTTCGCCGATGCGATCATGTCGCTGGGCTTCAAGCACGCGTTCAAGGCGGGCATCTCGTTCGGTAAGGACGATATGATCATCCCGGATACCAAGGAGGGCTTGGTTGAAGAGACGCGCGCCATCGTGCGTGACTTTGAGCAGCAATATCAGGACGGTCTGATCACGCAGCAAGAAAAGTACAACAAGGTCATCGACGCCTGGTCGGGCTGTGGTGACCGCGTGGCTGCCGAGATGATGAAGGAAATTCAGGCGGTGAAGCGCGATGAGCATGGCCGTGAAAAGCCAATCAACGCGATTTACATGATGGCGCACTCGGGCGCACGTGGTTCGCCAGCGCAGATCAAGCAGCTTGCGGGTATGCGCGGGCTGATGGCCAAGCCATCGGGCGAGATCATCGAAACGCCGATCATCTCGAACTTTAAGGAAGGTCTGACCGTCCTCGAGTATTTCAACTCGACGCACGGTGCCCGTAAGGGTCTGGCGGATACCGCCTTGAAGACAGCCAACTCGGGCTATCTGACGCGGCGTCTGGTCGATGTCTCGCAGGATTGCACAGTCATCGAGATTGATTGCGGCACCGAGCGGGCGCTGGAAATGCGCGCCATCATTCAGGGCGGTTCAACGATCGCGTCGCTTGGCGAACGTATTCTGGGCCGCACAACGGCTGAGGATATCATCGACACCAAGGACAATTCGGTGCTTATCCCATCAGGCACGCTGCTTGATGAGGCCGACATTACGAAGATCGAGGCCATTGGCACGCAAGCGGTGAAGATCCGCTCGCCACTGATCTGCGAAACGCGGATGGGTGTCTGCGCCAAATGCTATGGTCGTGACCTTGCTCGCGGTACGCCGGTCAACATCGGTGAGGCTGTCGGTGTTATCGCTGCCCAGTCGATTGGTGAGCCGGGCACACAGCTGACGATGCGAACCTTCCACATCGGCGGCGCGGCGCAGCTCAACGAGCAATCGAGCCTCGATGCGATCAGCGATGGTATTCTCGAATACCGTGATCTGCGCGTCATCAAGGACAAGCAAGGCCGCACAGTGTCGCTTTCGCGGCAGGGTGAGATCGCGATTGTCGATAGCGAGGGCCGCGAACGCGCGGTGCACCGTTTGCCTTATGGCGCCTATGTCCTGTTTGCTGACAAGGCACCGGTCACCAAGGGCGTGCGCATCGCCGAGTGGGATCCGTTCACCATGCCGGTGATCACGGAAAACCCAGGTGTCGTGAAATATGTCGACCTGATCGAGGGGCAGACGCTCACCGAGCAAGTCGATGAAGCCACCGGCATCGCGCAGAAAATCGTCAGCGAATATCGCGGATCGCGCGCCAAGGTCGATCTTCGTCCGCGTCTGACGTTGCTCGATGATCAGTCGGGTGAGGCCGGTCGCTACATGCTTGCTGTGGGCACGATGCTCTCGGTTGAGGATGGCGCGACGGTGCAGGGCGGCGACGTGCTGGCACGTGTGTCGCGTGAAGCGGCGAAGACACGCGACATCACCGGAGGTCTGCCGCGTGTGGCCGAGTTGTTCGAAGCACGTATTCCGAAGGAAAATGCGATCATCGCCAAGGCTTCGGGCCGTGTTGTGTTCGGCAAGGACTATAAGGCCAAGCGCAAGATCGGCATTCAGCCCGAGGATGGCAGCGAGATGGTCGAATATCTCGTTTCCAAGTCGAAGGTGATCGACGTGCAGGAAGGCGATTACGTCAAGCGCGGTGACAATCTCATCGGCGGCTCGCCGAACCCGCATGATATTCTTGAAGTGATGGGCATTGAGCCCCTCGCCGAATATATCGTTGCGGAAATTCAGGAGGTCTATCGTCTGCAGGGCGTGAAGATCAATGACAAGCACATCGAAACGATTGTTCGCCAGATGCTGCAGAAGGTTGAGATCACGGCTTCGGGTGACACCACTTTGCTCGTCGGTGAGCAGGTTGACCGCGAGGAAATGCTCGAAGTTAACGCCAAAGTGGAGGCAAATGGTGGCCGTCCGGCAGAGGGCAAACCGATCCTCTTGGGCATCACCAAGGCCAGCCTGCAAACGCGCAGCTTCATCTCAGCAGCGTCGTTCCAAGAGACGACCCGCGTGCTGACCGAGGCTTCGGTTCAGGGCAAGAAGGATACGCTTGTCGGCCTGAAGGAAAATGTCATTGTTGGTCGTCTGATCCCTGCGGGAACGGGCGCTGGCATGAACCGCCTCAAGATCGCAGCGACGTCACGTGACGCAGCATTGCGGGCGCAACAGCGCGCGTGGCAGGCCTCGCTCGTCCCTGCAGCAACCAAAGAAATGGCGACCGAAGAAGAAGGCTAAGCCCAACCGACGGTTCCGGTTTGATAACAACAATGAGCCCCGCCAGAGTAATTTGGCGGGGTTTCTTGTGCGTTATGGTTAATATAATTTAACCATAACGTTATGGTTAATGATCACGTAATTCTCCTATTTCGATTTTCATTCGCTCGCCCTTTCCCGCATTCTTCGGCATTCCCGGCCCCAGATCGCTGCGAATGAGTCGCGGCGTACAAAGTGACGAGGACATTCAACGTGTGGGGACGTTTAAAATTATTGGCGATTGGTGGCTTGGCTGCAGGACTTTTGGTCGGAAGCAGTGCGGCTGAAGCGAGCACATGTATCGGAACTTGCGGAACATCGGGGGCGAATGGCGTTGTCGGGCTGTCGGGCTCGGGTAACGGCAGCTATCAATACATCTCAACAGCTTCCGGCAAAAATGGTGCAGGTGAAATCGCCGGCGTGGGCGGGACGAACGGCTCGCAATACACCTCGACATCATTCAGGGCGGCCGCGAATGATCCGCTGACCTTTTTGTTCGATTATGTCACCAGCGATGGCGCAGGCTGGGCAGATTATGCCTGGGCCGAACTGCAAACCGCTGCGGGCGCGCATGTTGCCTATCTTTTCACCGCGCGCACGCAACCGAGCGGCGACACCAGCCCCGGGTTCGGGCTCCCTGCTGATAGCGCCACACTGACGCCGGCGCGGTCAGACATTCAGAGCGGCACCCAATGGGATCCGCTCGCCGAAAGTTCGGGCGCTTGCTACGCGAGCGGATGTGGCAACACCGGCTGGATCCAATCAAACTACACGATTGCAACGGCGGGCACCTATCAGGTCGTCTACGGCGTCACCAACTGGGGCGATAAGCTCTATCAATCCGGCCTCGCATTTGATGCGTTGGCAGTTAATGGCGCAGCGGTTCCCGTCGCTGGCGTTCCCGAGCCCGCGACCTGGCTGATGATGTTGGTCGGTTTTGGACTCATCGGCGGAGCGATGCGGAAGCGGCGTAACACGATGAACATAACTTACGCCTAATCCTGTCCTCGGCCCGTCTCACCCTGACCCCGCTCGTGCCCGTCACGCGAGCGGGGTTTTGTTTTGGCAGCGTTTTCTTTTGGCGGGGTTTCGTTTCGGGGACGCTTCGGATATGCCCGTGCGATGAAAACCGAAGACTTACGCGTCGCGCTCTTCAGCGGGAATTATAATTATGTACGCGACGGCGCCAATCAGGCGCTAAACCGGCTCGTAGGCTATTTGCTGCGGCAGGGCGTGAGCGTGCGTGTTTACTCGCCCACGACGGAAACACCTGATTTTGAGCCGGTCGGGGATCTCGTGAGCACCTCGTCTTTCCCCTTTCCGGGACGGCAGGAATATCTGGTTCCGACAGGCATGTCGCGCCGTGTGCGCAAGGATCTGGAGGCGTTCAAGCCCAATATCATTCATGTTTCCAGCCCCGAATTCCTCGGCCATGCCGCGCAAGCCTTTGCACGCAAACACAACCTGCCCATTGTTGCGTCGATGCACACGCGCTTTGACACCTATTTCCGGTATTATGGGTTGGCGTTTCTTGAGCCGCTCGTCACAGTGATCATGCGCCGTTTTTATCGCCGATGCGACGCCGTGATGGCACCGTCCGAATCGATGGCGCAAGTGATGCGCGAAGAGCGCATGGGCTATGATATCGGTATCTGGACACGGGGTATCGACCGCACTATCTTCACTCCGGCTGCGCGCGACCTCGCATGGCGGCGCAGCGTCGGAATCGGCGATGATGATGTGGTCATCGGCTATATCGGACGATTGGTCATGGAAAAAGGCCTTGATGTCTTCTCCGACACCATCGACCGGCTCGCAAAGGCCGGCATCACGCATAAGGTTTTGATCGTTGGCGAGGGGCCCGCGCGCGCATGGTTTGAAGCACGACTGCCGCAAGCCATCTTCACGGGCTTTCTCATGAAGGAACAGCTCGGCCGCGCGGTCGCCTCGATGGATGTGCTGTTCAACCCGTCGGTGACCGAGGCATTCGGCAACGTCACCAACGAGGCTTTGGCCTGCCGCGTCCCCGTCGTTGCCGCACTCGCCACCGGAAGCTCCTCTCTGGTGCATGATGGCGAGACCGGGCGACTGATCACGCCCGGTGCGATCTCCGAATTTGCCGACGCGCTCGCCGATTATTGCATCTACCCCACTTTGCGCGCCAAACATGGCGCCGCTGGCGAGATGGCGACCGCCAAATATGATTGGGACAGCGTCAATCAGGCAATGATCGACACCTATCTGCGCATCATCGATAACCATGCGCAAGGCTTAAGCCCGCCCCGCCCCGGCCCATGGGGCTTTGAGTAAGTTGGCGTAGCGCGGAGCGTGGCCACCAATGCGCCCCTCGCTGACCGGCTGCGGCCGACAACGCTCAGCGATGTGATTGGGCAGGCGCACCTGACCGGCCCTGATGGAGCGATTGGGCGGATGGTCGCGGCCCAGCGGTTATCCTCGCTCATCCTTTGGGGCCCACCAGGAACAGGGAAGACAAGCATAGCGCGACTGTTAGCCGACGCTGTGGGGCTGAGGTTTGTCTCAATTTCCGCAGTGTTCTCGGGCGTCGCCGACCTCAAAAGGGCCTTTACGGAAGCGAGCGATTATGCGCGCTTGGGTACGCGTACCTTATTGTTTGTGGACGAAATCCACCGCTTCAATCGGGCGCAGCAGGATGGTTTCCTGCCTTATGTTGAGAATGGCACCATCACACTTGTCGGTGCGACCACCGAAAATCCATCGTTCGAGCTCAACGCCGCGCTGCTGAGCCGCGCACAAGTGCTCGTCTTGCATCGGCTGGATGAGGCGGCCCTTGAACAGCTCCTCGCCCGTGCCGAGTTGCTCACGGGTCGTTCGCTGCCGCTCACCGCCGATGCGCGCACCGCCCTGATTAATTCAGCAGACGGCGATGGCCGATTCCTGCTCAACCAAGTTGAACTTTTGCTCTCTGTGGACATTTCCGACCCGCTTGATCCGCCCGCCCTCGCTGCGCTGCTGCAACGGCGGATGCCGGTGTATGACAAGGATCGCGAGGGGCACTATAATCTGATCTCGGCGCTACATAAGTCTCTCCGCGGATCAGACCCGCAGGCTGCGCTTTACTATCTCGCGCGGATGCTGGTGGCGGGCGAAGAGCCGCTCTATCTGCTGCGTCGGCTCGTGCGGTTCGCCAGCGAGGACATCGGTCTCGCAGATCCGCAAGCGTTGATCCAGTGCCTTGCGGCAAAGGACGCCTACGACTTCCTCGGATCGCCCGAGGGCGAGCTCGCGATCGTACAGGCTTGCCTCTATCTCGCAACCGCCCCCAAATCGAATGCGGCGTACAAGGCGCAAAAAGCGGCCTGGCGCGTCGCCAAAGACACTGGGTCACTGATGCCGCCTGCAAACATCCTCAACGCCCCCACCAAGCTGATGAAGGACATCGGCTACGGCAAGGGCTATACTTACGACCACGAGACCGACACCGGCTTTTCGGGCGATAATTACTGGCCCGCCGAGATGAAGCCGCGACAATTTTACATTCCAACACCGCGCGGCTTCGAGGCGAAAATCAGCGAACGGCTGGCCTATTGGGATAAGTTGCGCAACAGTCGGTAGCAACGCGGCGGCGCACATGGTTAATTTTGTCTTGTGACCACTCCAGCCTTCCTCTAATTTACGCGCGGGTTTTGTGTGGGGGAGTAGTTATGAATTTTCAGCAGGTAAATCTGGCGATCAATTGGTCGGTCGCCATGGATTGGGCCGTCAGACTTGGTTCTATCGCCATTATTCTCCTTGTTACATGGGCAGTTGCGAAGATTGCCAAATGGACGTTTGCGAAGCTGGTTGATCGCATCCCGCTGCTCCAGCGCGAGGCGGCGGGTGGCGAGTCGGTCGGCGAATCGCTTGGCAAAATTGTGTCGCTGCTGGTCTGGCTGCTGGGCTTAATCGCGGTTTTGCAGCGGTTAGGGCTCGATAATGTGATCAAGCCGCTTCAGACGCTCGTCAACCAAATGTTTTTCTACGTGCCGAACATTGTCGGTGGCGCTGTCATCTTTTTTGTTGGCAGCATCGTTGCCAAAATCGCGTCGCAACTCGTTGAAACGACGCTCGTGACCGCTGATGCCGACAAATGGGCGGCCAAAGCTGGCTTCGGTGATTTGAGCGACGGCAAAACAAACGGCATGGCGCTCAGCAAAATCGCCGGAACTTTGCTCTACGCCGTGATCATCATCTTGTTCGCCATTGCGGCGCTTCAGGCACTCGGCATCCGGTCGATTTCCGATCCCGCAGTCAACATGCTTGAAACCGTGTTTGCCGCCATTCCACGCTTCATCCTAGCGGGCATTCTGCTCGGTATCGGCTATGTGATCGGGAAGTTCGTAAAACGACTGATTGAGCAAGTGCTGCCATCATTGGGCGTCGACAGCTCGGTCGCCGCGCTCGGCATTATTCCTGAGGGTGCCAGCGCATCGGTGCTGGTTGCTAACATCGCAATGACAACCATCATGCTGCTCATCGGCATCCAGGCGCTGCAGGCGCTACAGTTCGATCCGCTCTCGGCCATTCTCAAAGAAGTGGTCGAGATTGGCGGACGCGTGGTGTTCGGCGGTGTTATCATCGGGGCCGGTGTCATGTTGGCGCAGCTTGTGAGCAAACTGACCACGCATGGCAGCGCAAGCGGCAGCTTCACACAGAGCATCGTGCGTTACGCGATTATCGCGTTGGCCACGGCAATGGGCCTCCGCTTCATGGGGCTCGCCAACGAGATTGTTAACCTTGCGTTCGGCCTCATTCTCGGGTCCGCCTCGGTTGCGTGTGCGCTCGCTTTCGGGCTCGGTGGTCGCGAAGCCGCGGCGAAAATGCTCGAGAAGCTAAACAAATAGTCTGGCACAAAGGTCTAGCCTGATTTCGGGCTAGACCTTCCAGCACAATTATTGCATGAGCGGTCACCGTGCCGGCTTAGCTCAGTTGGTAGAGCACCTGATTTGTAATCAGGGGGTCACGAGTTCGAATCTTGTAGCCGGCACCATAAAAATGGCAGTTTTCAGCGTTTTATTGGCGTTAATTTTAATTGGAACCGTCGAGAAAATTACGCCAGCAGTCACATAGCAGTCACCGAAGGGGAACTACTTGCAGTTGGAGAGTTGATCCGCGATCAGCGCCCGAGCCGAAGGCTGTTGACGTTGATCGGTTGCGCACCCTCACCTTGGTAAACTCAGAGGGTAATGGAGGGGAGAATGTTTTGATAGGGGCCTCAAGAAAATCGCGCCAATTTTGGGACTCTGTTCCCCTCGACCGCGTAATTTGCCAGCGCTAGAATTTTGGCGCTGACGCGACTTCGCAGTTCCCCGTCAAAAGCAGAATGTTGTCATCACCGCGAACAGACGCCGAGCCTGTGATCCTGTTTACCTCCACAACGGTCTCGTGAGGAATCTCCCGAAGCAGGTGTTTTTCTGTGCTACTCTGATGTATAATAATGCGATCAGCAGTTAGAGTGGCGGGCCAACCGTTTACAGTTGAATTGGCCGAGTCTACCATGAGGTTCCAATCAGTCTGAGGGCGAACACCGTAGGTCTGGGGTATTGCAGTTGTCATGCGGCAGACGAGCATAAACGGAGGAACTTTCGGTGTATCCGTCGGCGGCACGACAGTTTGTGGCGTCTGAGCGGCGACGCAGCTTCCAAGCATCAGTCGAACTCCGGCCGCGTCATTGACGGAAAATACCATGGTCGTCCGGTCAAGGATAAAGCTAATGGGCTCCGATTTTGGGTCTGAATTGTCCGTCCAAATTATAAGGGCATCGGTAATCGCTGCCGGGAGCTGGTTTACCGTGCCTTGTTCGGGATTAACAAGCACAGGAAGGCTTGCGACACGACCGTGGGTGGGATCGACAAGACCCGGCGAGACTTGAGCTTTGCACGCCATCGTGAACGGAGCAGACGCCGCAACTCCCGGAATTGAAACACTGGCGACCGTCACCGCCATCAACCAAAGAATGCGCGCTATCGACATATATCTCTCCGTTAGCCCTGCTGGTGCCGGGTGGTTGAACACATGCGAGCACGGAGCAGCATGCCTCCCGTATTTCCTACGAGAGGTATTTTATTTCGGGAGCCGCCCGACATAGGCGGTTCCATGCTCAGCACTCAATGTGCACCGCTCAGGCTGTTCAGACCCAAGCGATGTGTCACTATCTCACAAGAACGAAGGCTTGGCGAGAGGGGATGGTTAGCGCCAGCGAACGACCGAATTCGGAGGGGCGTACTTCGATGACCAGATCGGTCGCTAACTCTCGCGGACTGCGCCGCGCGCTTCACCCCCTTCCCTAAGGGAAAGGGGGGTGAATGGCGCACCAATTGACCGGAATACGAATGGCGCACCAATGGCGCAAAAAAATCGCCGTTATTTATATGCTAATCAACTTGTGCGAACGCGATGGGATCGTATGCGATGGCCTTGAGCTTCGGCCCGCGAACGATGAAAGTCTGCTTCTTTCGTTGTCGGTTGACGCGCTCTTCTGTGGTAAGCCATCCGCCATTCACCAACCAGTTTTGTATTTGAATAGCGCGGCATCTGCCCTCTCGATCATTGAGGCCGAAGTCCATGATCTCTGAGATGAGATGGCCAATCCAATAGTCACCCGTCTGTCCGACATTCCACTCACGATCGCCCATATCGGTCGACAGGGCCGCCAAGTGCGCGTCGCTCATCGGCGCTTTGGCACAGCCGAGCGCGTGAGCGTGAAAGTAGCCCCGCGGCTGCTCGTGAACAGTGTGGACGCGACAATTGATGCGGTGGTCGGTGGACTTGGGATCGGCCGGGTGCTGAGTTATCAAGTTGCGGAGCACCTCGCGGCGGGGCGGCTCGTGGAGGTGCTTCCTGACGATGCGCCCTACCCTGTGCCGATCAACCTTGTGTTCCAGGCGAACCGCCAGCGCTCACCCAATGTGCGCGCCTTTATTGCCGAGGCGAAGGCCCGCATTCCGCCGCAGCTGCACTGACGATTATTGGCGCTACGCGAATCCTCGCGTGACAAAATAATGACGGTTCGCTATCGCGGCGCGCATGACTCGTCCTGTTTTGATCGCGCCATCCATCCTGTCCGCCGATTTTGCCAATCTGGGTGCCGAAGTGCGCGCGATTGATGCGGCGGGGGCGGACTGGATTCATGTCGATGTGATGGACGGGCATTTTGTGCCCAACATCACCATCGGGCCGATGGTGGTGAAAGCGCTGCGCCCGCACACCGCCAAGGTGATGGACGTTCACCTCATGATTGCGCCCGTTGACCCGATGCTCGATGCGTTCGCCGAAGCGGGCTCGGACATCATCACCGTTCATCAAGAGGCGGGGCCGCATCTGCATCGTACGGTGCAACGGATCAAGGCGCTTGGGAAAAAGGCTGGCGTGTCGCTCAACCCGGCCACGCCGGCCAAGACGCTCGATTATATCATCGACGAGATTGACCTCGTGCTGGTGATGAGCGTCAACCCCGGTTTTGGCGGGCAGAGCTTTATCGAGAGCCAGTTGCGCAAAATCGAAGCGATCCGAAAGATGATCGACATGCGCGGGCTCAATGTTGATCTCGAAGTCGATGGCGGCGTGGATGCGAACACCGCGCCGCGCGTGATTGCGGCGGGCGCGAATGTGCTCGTGGCGGGCACGGCGAGCTTCAAGGGCGGGCCAGCGCAGTACGCCGCTAATATTGCCAAGCTGCGTGGAGACTGACCCTTGGCGGACGCAGACCCGACCCACGACACGATAGCAGCCGGAAAGCGGCTGGTTCGTTCGGGTGGTGGCACGGGGCTGTCGCTCGGCGAGCGGATCGCAAATCAGATCAACCAGCTCAGTTGGCGGACACCGCTGCATGCCTTCCGCTTGAAAGGGCGGTTTCCGCTCAAGCTTCTTGCTGTGCCCGACGATGTCATCATTGGCGATCCCAAGCGCGGCGAGGCGCTCTTGGCGGGCGTGGTGAGCTATCGCGGCGCGACCACCGATTTCGATCAGCTCGATTTTGCGAAGCTCGCCGGCTCGCCGAAAAGCGATTATTTGCAAAGCTTCGCCTGGTTGCGCGATTTGGCAACGGCGGCACCGCGTGGGCAGTGCATTCCGATTGCCGAGCGGCTGACGCGCCAATGGCTTGACGCCCATGCCGATCATGTGACCGATACCGGCTGGCGGGCAGACTTATGGGGTCGGCGGATTTTGTTCTGGACCGCGCACGCGCCGCTGATCCTCTCCTCGACCGATCTGGTCTATCGATCTGCCGTTTTGAATGCGCTCGCGCGGGGGGCGCGCCATCTGGAGCGGACGGCGGATCGCGTCCTTCCGGGCGTTCCACGGATTGCGGCCTGGTGTGGTCTGGTCACAGCCGGGCTGCTCATCGCGGGCGGTGAGGCGCGACAAAAGGCTGGTGAGGCGGGCCTGACGCGCGCGCTTGCCGCAGGGTTCACCGATGATGGCGGCCTTGTCAGCCGATCACCCGAACAACAGCTTGATGTCGTCATGCTGCTCACAATGCTCAGCCGCGTATATGCTGCGCGCGATGTTGTGATGCCTGACGCGATTGAGGCAGCGCTTGCGCGCGCGGTTCCGGCATTGCTCGGCGTAACCTTGGGTGACGGGAGCCTTTCGAGCTGGCAAGGCGGCGGGCCGATATCCGCGCAGGCCGTGCGCGCGATTGTCGAGGCCAGCGGGATCAAGACGCGTGCGCTGCGCCAGGCGCGCGGCTGGGGCTATCAGCGCTTCGCGGCAGGCCACACCGTGGTCGTGATGGACGCCGCCCCGCCTCCGGTTAGTCGGTTCGCGACCGGCGGTTGCGCCTCGACGCTCGCGTTTGAACTGTCTGATGGCGAGCGCCGCCTGATCGTTAATTGCGGTGGTGCGGCGCTCGGGAGTGCGGCGCTACCCTCCGATCTCGCGATGGGGTTGCGGACGTCTGCCGCCCACTCGACGCTGGTGCTCAATGACAGCAACTCGACACGCGTGTTAGCCAGTGGCGCGCTCGGCGCGGGGGTCAATGAGGTGTTGCTCGGTCGCAAAGAGAGCGAGACCGGCAGCGTCATCGACGCGAGCCATGATGGCTATGCACGGCGCTATGGCTATTTGCACCAGCGGCGCCTCGCATTGAGCGCCGATGGCAAGGAACTGAGTGGCGATGATGCCCTTGTCCCCGTCGGGCCAAAACGCAAACCGCTCGACACGAGCTTCGCGATCCGTTTTCACCTCGCGCCAAAGACCGAAGTGAGCTTGACCGCTGATGGCCTTGGCGCCTTGCTGCGGATTGATGGCGGGCCATTGTGGCAATTTCGCGTGCGGGGCGGGAGCCTTATGGTCGATGACAGCCTGTGGGTGGATGGCGAGGGCCATCCCTTCGCCTCACAGCAGCTTGTCGTGAGTGGTCAAGTTTCGGGCGCTGCAAGCATTGGCTGGGTGTTCAAGCGGGCGGGATAGCGCCAAGGTGCGCGCCATCTTTGCACGACGCTCGGAATCCAGTTGACCAATACCGAAGCTCCTGCTTTCGCAGGCACACACACGGACAATCTCCTCAAAAGGACCATCATGACTGACGTAAAAATAGCCCGCGCGCTCCTCTCGGTTTCGGACAAGACCGGCCTGATCGAACTCGGGCAGTCACTGGCCGCGCATGGTATTGAGCTCGTCTCGACCGGCGGCACAGCAAAGGCGCTGCGCGACGCGGGGCTGGTGGTGCGCGACATCTCTGACCTTACCGGCTTTCCCGAAATGATGGACGGGCGCGTGAAGACTTTGCACCCTGTCGTGCATGGCGGGCTGCTCGCGGTGCGCGACAATCCCGAGCATCTGGCGGCGATGGCCGAACATGCGATTGGCCCGATCGATCTCGTCGTGGTGAACCTCTACCCGTTCGTGCAGACCGTGGCGAAGGGCGCCCCACGCGACGAGATTATCGAGAATATCGATATTGGCGGCCCATCGATGATCCGCTCCGCCGCGAAGAACCATGCGCATGTCGCGATTGTCACCGATGTCGCGGATTATGCTTTGGTCGCGGGCGGCACGACGACGCTGGAACAGCGCAAGAAGCTCGCCGCGAAGGCTTATGCCACGACGGCGGCCTATGACGCGGCGATCAGCCAGTGGTTCAGCCGCGTCGATCAGCAGGAGGTGTTTGCGCCGACGCGGGTGATGGGCACAACGCTCGTCACCGAACTGCGCTATGGCGAGAACCCGCATCAGAAGGCCGCGCTGTATCTGCCCAACGGCCCGCACATCTCGGGCATCGGTGGTGCCGTGCAGGTGCAGGGCAAAGAGCTATCGTATAACAACTACAACGACGCCGATGCCGCGCTCGAACTCGTCGCCGAATTCCGTGATGGCCCGCCGACCGTGGTGATCGTAAAACACGCCAATCCCTGCGGCGTGGCAACGGGCGCGACGCTGGCCGAGGCTTATAAAAATGCGCTGGAGTGCGACTCGGTGTCGGCATTCGGCGGCATCATCGCCGTCAACCGCCCACTCGATGGCCCGACGGCAGAGGCGATCAGCGGCATCTTCACCGAAGTCGTCTGCGCGCCCGATGCCGACGAGGCGGCGAAGGCGGTGTTCGCCAAGAAGAAAAATCTCCGGCTGCTGCTGACGGGTGATCTGCCCGACCCCAACCGCGCAGGCCTCACCACCAAGATCATCGCCGGCGGCGTGCTGGTGCAGGAGCGCGACAATGGCCGGATTACGCGCGACGATCTCAAGGTCGTGACGCAGCGCATCCCAACCGAACAGGAACTGGCCGACTGCCTGTTCGCCTGGACGGTGGCGAAGCACACCAAATCAAACGCCATTGTGTATGCCAAGGATGGCGTGACGGCGGGCATTGGCGCGGGGCAGATGAACCGGCGCGACTCAGCGCGCATTGCGGCACTCAAGGCGCAAGAAGCTGCCGAGACCTATGGCTGGGCGCTGCCGCACACGGTCGGATCAGCGGTCGCCTCCGATGCCTTCTTCCCCTTCGCCGATGGTTTGTTGGCAGCGGCGGAAGCCGGCGCAACGGCAGTCATCCAGCCGGGTGGATCAATGCGCGATGACGAAGTCATCAAGGCCGCCGACGAGGCAGGTTTGGCGATGGTCTTTACCGGAATGCGCCACTTCCGGCATTGATGCGGCATTGCTTGACGCAAACACATTGTAGTATATTATCTTCGCAATACACATGATGTCAGGGGGCAGCGCAATGAATTTGACCGATCCGAAACCTAATGTCTGGCAGCGGGTAAAGAGCAGTCGTTATTTCCAATTTCTGTTCCTCGCCATCGCGGTCATTGTGATGACGATTCCCATCAATCTTGTCGTCTTTGCTGCGGCGCGGATGATGCGGCTGTTGACCGAGGGTGTGCCAATCATGGCCAAATCGACGCCTGGACGCGCGCTCAATCTGCCATCGGCCATTGTTATCATCGCGGTAATCCTCATCGGCCTCACGGTCGTCGGTTGGGCTTACACACGATTGTCGCGCTGGCTGGAACAACGGACGCCCCACGAATATGAGTTCGTCGCGGTTCTTCCCCGACTCGCGACCGGCGCGCTGATCGGGTTGGGATTGCTGTTGGCCTCGGTCGGCACGATGCATCTGCTCGGAGATGCGACAACTGTTTGGGGCACGAAATTTGTCGCCAGCTCCAACACCATAGCACCGGTGATTATAGCACCTTTTCTCGAAGAACTGCTGTTTCGCGGCATCCTCTTTCGGCTTTTCGAAGAAATGTATGGCACGCTGGTTGCGTTGCTCGTTTCGTCCGCTTTTTTTGGATTTGCGCATTTCGCGAACCCCAACTCGGGATTTCTTCCCGCAGTCTTTATCGCCATCGAGGCCGGCGTTTTGCTGGGTATGGCCTATGTCGCGACACGATCGCTCTGGCTCCCGATGGGGCTGCATTTTGGCTGGAACTTTACGGAGGGTGATCTGCTCGGCACCCCCGACTCCGGCACGATCGTGCACGGCATTTTTGATACGACGACGCGTGGCAACGCATTGATTACGGGTGGCGCATTCGGGCCGGAAGCCTCGATCATCACCCCCGCATTCTGCCTAGTCGCCGCCTATCTACTATATCGCACCGCGCAGCAACGCGGCTATTGGCAACCACTCCGGCGGCAACATTTCGGGCCAATTGCCGCCTAGAGCGTTTTGCCCGCGCGGCCTGCAAGCTCAACGGCATAGTGCCACGCGACGCGGCCCGATCGGCTCCCGCGTTGCGCCGCCCAGAGCAGGGCATCCTCGCGCGCAAAACTGACACCGAGGAAGCGCGCATAGCCTGCCACCATGGTGAGGTATGTCTCCTGATCGCAGACATGAAAGCCGAGGCTCAGCCCAAAGCGATCAGCCAGCGCAAGCTGGTCGTCTGCTACGTCTCGCGGATTAATGGCGCTGTCCTGTGCCGCCATATCGCGTGCTACAATGTGCCGCCGGTTTGATGTGGCGTAGATACGGGTATGCGCCGGACGGGCCGATGCGCCGCCTTCGAGCACCGAACGCAGCGCGCGCGGTTGCGCCCCACCCTCGTCAAATCCAATATCATCAAGAAACACGATGCAGGCGCGCGGCCAATCGCGGATGACGTCGAACAACGCAGGAAGCGTCGCTAGCGCATCGCCCGCGACCTCAATCAACGCGATGCTGCTGCCTGCGGCTTGCAGAGTGCCCACAACAGCCTTCAAGAGCGCTGACTTTCCGCTGCCGCGTGCGCCCCAGAGCAGCACATCGTGCGCCGCATGGCCTGCCGCGAGCCGCTCCGTATTGGTCAGCACCGCGTCACGATGGGCATCAATTCCCGTCAGCAGATCGAGCGCGAGCGGGTTGAAATTGGCGACCGCCGTCAGCGCGCCACCCTGCCAGGCATACGCCGGGGCAGCGGGGTCAACCGGCGCTGGCGCGCGTGGCGCGATACGATCTAGGGCATCGGCAATCCGGTTGAGCGCGTCATCATTCATGCGCCGTGTTTAGCGCGTGATGCCGAGATCACAAGTGCGACAGCAGGCGTGCCGCTTGGGGTTGCTCTGCGAATTTGGGGTTCGCCGCAATCGGCGCCAGCGCGTAACGTGCCGCGCCTTTTTGACCGAGAGCCAGATACGCCTCGCCCAATTGCAGCCGCAGCGCGGGGTTACTTGGCGCTAGCGCCACCGCCTTTTCCAACAATGGCAGACCATCGGCATGATTGACACTCGTCTGGAACAACAGCCAGCCATAGGTGTTGCTCACCGTCGCATTGCCGGGCTGCAGCACATAAGCGGCGTGCGCATAAACCAATGCCCGGGCGGGATCACCCTGATTATACCAGCACGATGCCAGCGTATTGAGCAAATTGGCGTCGCCGTTGCCGATGCGCGCACGCAGATTCTCCAGCTTGTCCGTCGCATCCGCCCAATGCCCCTGCACAATGTCCAGATCTGCCGAAAGTTGCAGCGCTGGCACATTCGTCGGGTTTTGCGCCCTGAACCGCGCGAGAAGCTGGATTGCGTCGGGCGTGCTGCGGTTCATCTGCAATGCCTTAAGCAGCCGCAACGTGACCGGCTCCGTGAGGTTGATGGAGGCCGCATATCCATAGGCACGGATCGCGTCAGGGTAATGCCCCGCCGCCATTTGCGCATAACCAACCAGAATATGCGCAAGCGGCACACCGGGGTTAAGCTGAGCGAGTGCTTGTGCCTTGGAAACCGCGCCATTGACGTCGCCCGCCAGCAGCAGACCCTGCATATAGGGAACCGCAGCCTCAGCCGAATTCGGATCATCATTGTCGTTCCGTGCAAGCAACGAGAGCGTCGCATCGGGATCAAATGGGGTGGAATCGCCGCGTTGCGATTGGTTTGCCCGGTCGAGATAGGTGGCGGCCTCCGCGCGCTGATCAATATTTTCATAGGCGCGGGCGATCAGCGTTAAGGTGTAACTGTCGGCATCGGGGCGCGTCGCAATCGGCAAGAGTGTGTCGATGACGCTATAATCGTCGCCGCTCTGCGCGAACGCCGCAGCGAGCAATCGCCGCGCCTGAAAGTTATGTGGCTGCATCTGCACCAGAATGTTGAGCTGCGACAACGCCTGTTCGGTATTCCCCGAATCCAGCTCGACAATGCCTTTGAGCAAAATGACGCTGGGCAATTGATCAAGCGCAGGCGACGTGCGGTAGAGCAGCGCGCGCGCCAGATTGGGGTGGCCGGCGCGTTCTGCCATCACCGCCTGCAGGTAAAAGGCCTGCGGATTGGCTTTATCAATCGCGAGCACACGCCGCGTCGTCGCCAGCATGGCGACCTCTTCCCCCGAATCGCCCTGTGTCGCCGCGAGTTCGAGCAGCGCGGCAATATTCTTCGGATCAATTGCGAGAACGCGGTTGAACCACGGAATGGCGGCGCGCAGCCCCATTTGATCGCGCTCAAGCGACGCCGAGAGCAAGAGCGCATCGACACTGCGCGGGTTGAGCGCGGCCGCACGATGCCCCGCCTCAATCGCGCCCGCGAGGTCACCATCTTTGGCGCGCAGCCGCGCCAGATCCGCCCACAGCGTATCATCCTTGGGCGAGCTCGCGAGCGCTTGGTTGAGCTCGGCGCGCGTCGCTGTCAGATCATTCTTGATCAGATCGGCCTTGATCCGTGTTCGCGCGGCATCGGCGGCGAATGCCGGTGGAATTTGCGCGGGGTCAGCCTCTTGCAGGGCGCGGATGGCATCGCCCTGCAGCAAATACGCCCGCGCCATCAGATGATGGGTTACCGCCGGATCAACGCCCTGATGGCGCGCGACCCAGATGTCCTGCTCGGCGGCGACGCCATTTCCCTTCGCCAAGTCCGCAACGGCCCGATCAAGCGGAGAGGCCGCAGGCGCAGCCAATGTGATCGCGGCCCATGCCGACACCACCACCGCAAACCAAGGCCATACGCGGCGCATCACACGCTCAGATCATGCTGTTTCATCAGATCATACAAAGTCGGGCGGCTGATCCCGAGCAACTTGGCGGCATTCGAGATATTGCCCTCGGTGCGCGCAATGGCGCGACGGATCGCCTTCTTGTCAGCCGCGTCACGAACCGACTTGAGGTTGATGATGTCGTCATGGTCGTCGGCATCGCGCGGCTTCAAATCGAGATCGGCGGCGGTCACCAATTTGCCATCTGCCATGATCACCGCTCGCTTGATCCGGTTCTCAAGCTCGCGCACATTGCCGGGCCAGCCCCACGCGTCGATGGCGGTCAGCGCGTCCGGCGCAAGCCCCTTCACTTGCGGGTTCATCTTGGCGGCATAGCGCGTGACAAAATGCTTGGCGATCAGCGCGGCATCGCCGGGCCGCTCCGCCAAAGTGGGAATGCGAACCACAATCTCAGCAAGGCGGTAATAAAGATCCTCGCGGAAGCTGCCCGCCGCGACCATTGCATCGACATCCTGATGCGTCGCACACACAATCCGCGTGTTGACGGGAATGGCTTTGCGCCCACCGATCCGCTCGATCACGCGCTCCTGCAAAAAGCGCAGCAGCTTGACTTGGAGCGGCAGCGGAATGTCGCCGACTTCATCCAGAAACAATGTGCCCCCTTCAGCCTGCTCGATTTTGCCCTCGGTGGTTTTGACCGCTCCGGTGAAGGCGCCCTTTTCATGCCCGAACAACTCAGACTCGAGCAGGTTTTCCGGAATGGCCGCGCAATTGATCGCGACGAATGCGTTTTTGCTCCGTTGGCTGGCGTCATGCAGCCCGCGCGCAAGCAACTCCTTGCCCGTGCCGCTCGCCCCGAGCAACATCACCGAAACATCAGCATTGGCAACGCGTTCGATGGTGCGCGAGACCTTGAGCATCTCGGGCGCGGCCGTGATCATGCCGCCCAGCACGGTCGAGCCCTGCGGCGCGGCGCTCGCGAGCCGCCGGTTCTCGTCCTCAATCGCATGCAGATGGAAGGCGCGCTTTACGATCATGCCAAGTTCATCAATATCAACCGGCTTCTGGTAAAAATCATACGCGCCGCCCGCAATGGCCCGTAGCGCGCTCGACCGTTCGCCATGGCCCGACGCGATGATGATTTTCGTATCAGGCTTAAGCGCGAGAATGGCCTCAAGCGTCGCAAACCCCTCGGTCACGCCATCGGCATCCGGCGGCAACCCCAGATCGAGCGTCACCACATCGGGTTCATGCGCGCGCACCGCATCGATCGCTGATTGCCGATCCCCCACGACGATCGCGTCATAATCGGCATACGCCCAACGCAATTGGCGCTGCATCCCCTCATCGTCCTCAACGATCAGCAGCTTTGGCAAGGCTTGAGGCTTGGGTTGCTGAATCATGCGGCGATATCCTTGATGCTGGGAGCGGTGGTGACACTTGGAAGGGTAATGGTGAAGATTGTGCCTCTGCCGGGCCGACTTTTGACCGATAAGCGGCCACCCATCGTGGCAATCAATTGCTTCGCTTCATAAGCGCCAATCCCGAAGCCATTTTCCTTGGTTGACGAAAAGGGCTTGAACAGTTGGTGATAGATGAAATCTGCGCTCATGCCGCAGCCGGTGTCGATAATGCTGATCTGTGGCGCGTCATTGGCGAGCGCGATACTGATTGTGACGGGGTCTGCCGGTGCGCTGGCATCAATCGCATTTTGGATCAGATGGCTGATCGCCTGCTCAAGCCGCGCAGGGTCGGCAAGCCCGAGCAAGGCGGTTTCGCCCGAGATCACAATCGGGTGCTGCGCGCGCTTATGCGCGGCGATTGCCTCGACGAGTGCGCCCAGCGCAATCGGTCGCGGTTCATCGTTGCGCCCCTTGTTGTGCTGCGAGAGTTTGGCCAACAGATCGTTCATCCGCTTGGTGGAATTATCGAGCGTCGCCAACATATCGCGCTGAAATTCGGGATTGCCGATGTGGCGCTCGGCGTTGCGCGTTACGAGGCTCAACTGGCTGACCAGATTTTTAATGTCGTGCATAATGAACGCGAAGCGGCGATTAAATTCGTCGAACCGTTGCGCGTCGGAGAGCGCCTGCTGCCCCATCGCTTCCGCCAGGTACGACGCCACTTGCCGCCCGGCGACGCGGAGCAAATCAAAATCTTCCCAGTCAAGCGGGCGGTCGAGCAAGGGTCGGTCGAGCACCACCACCCCTTTGAGATCATCAAAATGGATGAGCGGCACAACCACCCAAGCGCGCGGGTTCGCCAGCAGCCATTCTGGAATAGCGCGCGCTTCGGCATCGGACGCGAAGTTGCGGCGCACGGTATCAATCTCGAATATGCGCCGTGTGCTGCGAAAATACTCAAGCGTTTCGGGTCCGGCTGTCCGCCCGAGCAGGTCGCTATCGCCCCAGTTCCACTGCGCCCGAAAAATCAGGCCATTATTGGCGTCCGGCGTCAGCAACAGGCCACCATCGGACTCGGTAATATCGGCAACCGCCTTGATCGCCCGCTCATTGAGCCCCGCCGACGTGCCATCTTCGCGCCCCAGCGTATCGGTGAAACGCAGCCACTCCGCGCGATAATCATAGCGGTGCTGGAAGAAATGCTTCGAGAGCAGTACCCGTAAGGTCGCGCGCAGCCGCGCATTCGGCAAGATCAGCAGCGCGCCCAGCGCCGTCACAAAGACAAAGCCCACCTGAAAGATGCTGACGAAATGAGGCGCAAACAGTTGCAGCAGTGCCGATCCGCCAACCATGATCACCAAATAGCCGCCAATCGCGACGAGACTGAGCGACTGGAAAGTCGCCGTGCGCGATAATTTGAGCGGTGCCGCGCCAGCCCGCAGCACCCCAAGCGCAAAAAGCGGCGCGAGCAGCGCCATCACAGGGCCACGCAGCGCCGCCAATGTCATCGGAATATCGTGCGCGAGATAGGCGATGGTATTCAGATTGAGATCATAGGCCCACATGACGGCCATCGCGATGATCGGCAGGCGGATCGCGTCGCGTGTAGTCGGCATGACAGCGGTGTAGAGGTTGTGCAGCAGCACCAGCGCCCCGATCTCCGAGATCATGCGCAGAATGATGCTGGCAAAAAATGCAGCGTCGAGCAGCCGCGGCCAACTGGCGAGCGCCAGCGGTGTCAGATCAACCATCGCGCGCCCCGCGATGACGAACGTCAGCACGGCGTACAACAACTTAACAGACTGGTCGCCATCCCGGCGGCGCAGATCACTCCGCCACAGCCGGTGCATATAGCTCAGCCAGAACAAATCGCGGATGCTCATGGCAGACCAGGTGATGGCAGCATGTGGGCCGGTAATGGCAAAGCACAGCGCCCAACAGGTGGTCGCACAAGCGGCAAGGCAGAGCGGGAAGCCTTTCGGTGCCGTCTGCAAACGCTGCACGAGCCATAACGCGAGCAACCCAAAGGACACTGCCGCAGCGACATGGCCCCATTGTCCAATAAAAGGGAGGAGCGGCATCATCGTGCGCCATCCGCCCAAAGTACAACGCGGAGCGTCTGCAAAATGATCACCACGTCGAGGAACGGCGTGTAATTCTTCGCGTAATACAGATCATATTCGAGCTTATGGCGCGAATCCTCAAGGCTCGCCCCATAGGGATAATTGATCTGCGCCCAGCCTGTGATGCCCGGCTTCACCATGTGCCGCTCGGCAAAATAATTGAGTTGCGCGCCAAGCTCTTCCACGAATGACGGCCGCTCGGGGCGTGGGCCGACAAAGCTCATTTGGCCGATCAGCACGTTCCAAGCTTGCGGCAGTTCATCGATTCGGACCTTGCGGATAAAGCGACCCACGCGGGTCACGCGCGGATCATTCTTTTGTGCCCAGACCGCCTGCCCACCCTTCTCGGCATCCTGACGCATCGAGCGCAGCTTGAGCAGATCAAATTCCTGCCCATAGAGCTCAACGCGCGTCTGCCGATATAGAGCGGGGCCCGGGCTCTCGAATTTAATCGCGATGGCCGTGAGCAACATGATCGGCAGCGTGCCGACGATCAGCGCGAGACTGAACACAATATCGAAGATACGCTTGCCAATAGCAGACAGCCGCCGCCCGCTGGAGAAGCCATCCGAGAAAATAAGCCATGACGGATTGACGCTATCAAGGTCGACCCGCCCCGTTTCGCGCTCCAGAAATGTGGAAATCTCGTTCACATGCACGCCGGTGGTGCGCACGCGGATCAGATCGTTGAGCGGCAGGCCATTGCGGCGCTCCTCAAGCGCGAGCACCAATTCGCTCGCCCCCAGACGCAGCGTGTGATCGGATAAATTTTCGATATGCGCACGGTTGATGGCGCTCGGGATGACCTGCACACAATCGTTCATTGCGATATAGCCGACAACGCTGAACCCCGCGCCCTTTTGCTCAGCGAGCTTGCGAATCCGCATAGCGCGCGGTCCGGCGCCCATCACCAAGACGCGCCGTTTGAAGGCCTCGCCGCCGATCATATTTCCGAGCAACAGCCGCAGCGAAAACAGAAAGAAAAAGGTCAGCAGCATCGCATACAGCAGGTTTGAGCGCCATAACGTCGATCCCGGCAGCAAAAAGGCGAACAGCGAGAGCAGAATGACGGCAACCGACACCGACACCAGCAGTCGCGCGGTGGCAAAGCGCAGCGATTGCAGCGCATCGACACCGTAAACCCCCATCCCGATCATCGACACTTGTACCGAGAGCGCATAGGTGAGCAACTGCGGAAGCCGGTTTTGAATCGGATCGACATGCATGTGAATTTCATTCGCACGCACGACCCAGCCCAGATCAGCCGCCACCATCAGCAATATGAAATCGCAAATCGCCAGCAGCAGCACGGCGTTCGGGATATAATGTTTGAACAGTCTGATCACGCGTCGCGGCCTTTTTCTTACATCTGTAAAATTATCCGACAGAGGTGACGGAATGGTTAACAACATGCAATCGCGCGAAATTTGTTGCCGTGATTTGTAACTGTCACAGACTCGGGCTAGGGGCGCGGCATGACACAAACACAGCGCATCACCCCCGTCATTCTCTCTGGCGGATCGGGCACGCGGCTCTGGCCGATGTCAACGCCCGATCATCCCAAGCAATTTCAGGCATTGGTCGGCACCGAGACAATGTTCCAGCAGACACTCGATCGCGCGAGCGATGCCGCGCACTTCAGCGCACCGCTCATTGTCGCCAATGCGCGCCACCAAGCGCTCATAGATGCGCAATTGGGTGGGCGCGAGGCGATTTTGCTGCTCGAGCCAGCGGCACGCAACACCGCCCCTGCCATTGCGCTGGCGGCTTTGGCCGCGCCCGACGCGATTTTGTTGGTGATGCCAAGCGATCATGTGATTGCCGATGTGCCCGCCTTCCACGCCGCTGTGGCGCGTGCGCTGCCGCATGTCGCCGATGGGTGGCTCGTCACCTTCGGGATCGCGCCCGATGCACCCGAGACCGGGTATGGCTATATCCAGCGCGGCACCGAACTGACCGAAGGCGTCCATCAGGTTGCGCGCTTTGTTGAAAAGCCGGCACGCGATCGCGCCGAGGCGATGATTGCGAGTGGCGATCATTATTGGAATGGCGGCATCTTCCTGTTCCGTTCCGATGCTTTCCTCGGTGCGCTCGCCACCCACGCGCCAGATATGCTGGCCGCGTGCCAGAAGGCGATGGCGGGCGCGCGCCATGATGGTCGTGTTATTCATCCCGAAGCTGCCGCGTTCGCCGCATCGCCCTCCGATTCGATTGACTATGCGGTGATGGAAAAGGCGGAACGCGTCGCCGTTGTGCCGGTCAGCATGGGCTGGTCGGATGTCGGCTCATGGGATGCGCTTGATGCGCTTAGCGACACCGATGCCGATGGCAATGCGCTTTCTGGTGCGGTCGTCGCGGTGGACACGCGCAATTGTCTGATCAAATCCGACGGGATCCGGATCGCGACCGTCGGTCTGGAGGGGTTCACCATCATCGCCTCGGGCAATGATGTGCTGATTATGCCCAAGGGGCGCGCGCAGGATGTGAAGCGGGTGATTGAGAAGTTGTAACCGGATAGGTTATATATATCTTTCTGAGGCACCGTCAGACGCCAAGACCAGGTGTCAAGCTACCCAGGTAGCGCTCGTGTAGGAAGACGTGCTGACGGGGCTTAAATCGCCACGCTTAAAAAGACGCGATCGCCTTATTTGAAATTATCGGCGTAAGCCTGCAGTTTGAGCACCTTGGCAGCGGCGGGCACAACCACAGCGGTCAGCCCTTCGCGCATCGCATAGGCTTGCGCGGCATCGAGCGTGTCAAAGCGCAGCCGCACCTGCGCGCGGGTATCGCCTGACCCAGCCCAGCCCATGAGCGGATCAGCGCGCTTGGCCTCGGCGGGCTCATATTCAAGGAACCAATCGTGCGAGGTCGCGCGCCCCGATTGCATCGAATTTTTTGGCTTCTGATAAATGCGGGCTGCGGTCATACTGTCCTCAATACGCGCGAGAGATTGCGAACTCAACCGCCTCGGTCAATGCGGCCTTCGCTGTTCCGGCACGGAAATTGCCCAAAGCATCAATCGCCCGACCGCCAAAATGCCGCGCGCGCGCCATCGTGTCGTCAATGGCCCCCGTGCTGCGCAGCAACCGTGTGGCATGGGCAAGGTCATCGTCCGAAATCCGCCGCCCCTCGATCGCATCGCGCCAGAAAGTCCGGTCCGCCGCATTCCCCCGTGCATAAGCGAGAATGACGGGCAGCGTCACCTTGCCGTCGCGGAAATCGTCGCCCGCATCCTTGCCCATGGTCGCGCCATCCGAGGCGTAATCAATCGCATCATCGACCAACTGGAACGCGATGCCGAGATTGCGGCCATAAGAATCAAGCGCGAGTTCGGTCGCCTCGTCGCGCTCAGCGACCACCGCCGCAATACGGCAGGCCGCCGCAAACAAAGCCGCCGTTTTCGCGCCAATAATATCAAGATACTTGTCTTCGCCTGTGCTGATCTGCCGTTGCGCCGTGAGCTGATTGACCTCGCCCTCGGCAATCACCGCGCTCGCGCCCGACAAGATGCGCAGCACCTTCAGCCCACCATCTTCGACCATCAGTTCAAACGAGCGGCTGAAGAGAAAATCACCGACGAGCACCGACGCCGGATTGCCCCAGATATTGTTCGCGGTGCGCCGCCCGCGCCGCAGCCCCGAGCCATCGACTACATCATCATGCAGCAAGGTGGCGGTATGAATAAACTCGACTGCGGCGGCCAGCTTGTGATGCCGCGTGCCCATATAATCGAGCAGGCGCGCACACGCCAAAGTCAGCATCGGGCGCATCCGCTTGCCGCCGCCCGCGATGAGGTGGCCCGCGAGCTCCGGAATGAGCGGAATCTGCGATTGCATCCGCTCCAGAATGACGCTGTTGACGGCGTTCATATCGCCCGCGACGAGCGCGATAAGCGGATCAAGCGATGGCGTGTGCCCAGCATGGATACGATGAATCGTCGCGGTCATGGCGACGCTTTAGGCGGGTGCGTGCTGCACCGCAAGATGCGGTTACGGCTCGAGATCTTGTGCGACTTTTGGGTCACGCAGCAACTGGTCGATATGCCCGCCTTCGTCGAAGCTCTCATCGGCGAGGAATTTGAGCTTCGCCGCATATTTCATCTGCACGCGCTTCGCCACCTGCTGCTGCAGATAGGCGGTGTTGGTGCGCAGCGCCTTGAGCACCGCTTCCATATTCTGCCCCAGCAAAGGCCGGATGAACACCGTCGCGTGGCGCAAATCGGGCGACATGCGTACCTCGGTCACGCTGATCGGCGTCTTGGCGAGCAGCTCGTCATGCACATCGCCGCGCAACAGAATTTCGCTCAGCACGTGGCGCGCCTGTTCCCCCACACGCAGCAGGCGGACAGAACGGGTTTCGGGGGTTGCGCCGACCATCGTCTACAACACCCGCACGCGTTCCTCGACCTCGAACGTCTCCAAGAAGTCGCCCTTCTTGATGTCGGTTGTGGCTTCGAGCGTGACACCGCACTCCAGCCCCGCACGGACTTCGGCGACGTCATCCTTGAACCGGCGCAAATTGCTGATCGAGCCGTTGTAAATGATGACATCATCCCGCGTGATGCGCGCGCGCAGCGCCTTGCGGATATAGCCCTCGGTGACGAGCAGACCAGCGGCCTTGCCATGTTTGCCGGCGGGGAAGACCTCGCGGATTTCGGCGCGGCCAACGACCGTCTCGAAATATTCCGGCCCGAGCTGGCCCGCCATCGCGAGTTTGATATCGTCGAGCAGGTCATAGATCACGTCGTAATATTTCAACGCGACCTTGTTGCGCTCGGCAATCTCGCGCGCCTTGGCATTGGCACGGACATTGAAGCCGATGATCGGCGCGCCAGATGCGCCCGCCAAGGTCACATCGCTCTCGGTGATGCCACCCACGCCCGAATGCAGCACGCGCACCTTGATGTCGGCGGTGGAGAGCTTGTTGAGCGAGGCCACAATGGCTTCGACCGAACCCTGCACATCGCCCTTGACGACCAAGGCATATTCCTCGGCCTGCTTGTCCTTGAACGCGGAGAACATGTCCTCAAGGCTTGCGGGTGAGGAGGTTGTGCGCTTTTTGGTGGCGAGGTCGGCGCGATAGGCGGCAACTTCACGCGCGCGCGCTTCATTCTCGACGACCGAGAGCTTGTCACCCGCACGCGGCACACCACCAAGGCCGAGCACTTCCACTGGCATGGACGGGCCCGCTTGCTTGAGCTGGCGGCCCTTATCATCGATGATTGCGCGCACTTTGCCGCTTTCGGCACCGACGACGAAAATGTCGCCGACCTTGAGCGTGCCGCGCTGAATGAGGATTGTCGCGACCGCACCACGGCCCTTATCGAGCTTGGCTTCGATCACCGAACCCTCGGCGGAACGATCGGGATTGGCTTTCAGTTCAAGCACTTCGGCCTGTAGCAGCACCTTCTCGATCAGATCATCAAGCCCCGTCTTTTTAAGCGAGGAGACTTCCGCATCCATCACATCGCCCGACATTTCTTCGACCACGACCTCATATTGCAGCAGATCCTCGCGGATTTTCTGCGGATTCGCCTCATATTTATCGACCTTGGTGATTGCCACGATAATCGGCACATTGGCCGCCTTGGCATGGTTGATCGCCTCGACCGTTTGTGGCTTGAGGCCATCATCGGCAGCCGCGACCAGAATGACAATGTCAGTCACGTTCGCGCCGCGCTGGCGCATATCGCTGAACGCTTCATGGCCCGGCGTATCGAGGAAGGTGACCTGCTGGCCGCTCTTCGTCGTCACCTGATAGGCACCGATATGCTGCGTAATGCCGCCCGCTTCGCCCGCGACGACATCGGTGCCGCGCAGCGCATCAAGCAGCGAGGTTTTGCCGTGATCGACATGGCCCATGATGGTGACGACCGGCGCACGTGGCTTGAGCGTCTCGGGCGCATCGACATCGGCCTCGGTGTCAATTTCCACATCGCTATCGGATACGCGCACAACGGTGTGGCCGAATTCGGTCACGAGCAGTTCCGCCACGTCCTGATCGATCACATCGGATGATTTGGAGGGCATGCCCATTTTGAACAAGGCTTTGATCAGATCGCCGGTGCGTTCTGTCATACGGTTCGCGAGTTCGGAGATGACGATGGTCTCTGGAACCTGCACTTCACGATATTGCTTGGCGGCGGGGCCGCTTTGCATATGGCTACGGCGTTCTTTCTCGCGCGCACGCTTCAGTGCGGCGAGCGAACGCGCCCGCGCCCCATCATTGTCATCAAGCGCCTTGGTAACGCTGAGCTTGCCCGATTGGCGGCGATCATCGACCCCCTTGGGGTTGCGTGCGGGGCGTGCAGCGGGCTCGGGACGACGTGGCGCAACCGGCGTAAAGCCACCGGGGCGACGAACGGGGCGCTCTTCTTCTTCCTCGGCGACCACAACAGCGGGAACGACCGGCGCGGCGACTTCGGCAGCAGCAGGCGGTGGTGGTGCTTTCGCTGCTTCTTCAGCGGAGATGCGCGCAGCTTCGGCCTTGCGCTTTTCTTCCTCAGAGGAGTCCTGCTTGAGGCGTTCCTCACGGCGACGCGCTTCCTCAAGCGAGTTCATCCGCGCCTCTTCCGCCTCGCGCAGCAGCTTTGCCTGCAGCTCCTGCCGTGACATAAGCGACGATTGCGGCGCAGCAGCGGGCCGTGGCGCCGGTGCGGGCGGCGGTGGTGGCGCTTTGGCGACGGGCGCGGGTGCAGCCTCCTCGACCACCGATGTATCCACCTCGCCTGGCTTCAGGAAGCGGCGCTTCTTGACTTCAACAACCACCGTGTTGGTACGGCCATGGCTGAAGCTTTGCTTCACCTGACCGGTCTCGACGGTCCGCTTAAGGCCGAGCGGGGGGCGCGTGCCCAATTTTGGTTTATCTGATTCGCTCATAATTCTGCCTTAAAACCCTTCATTCTCAACATAATCAATTGGTTGCGCCGCCGATGAACGGGGCGCAGCCAGCGCACAAGCCCAAGCCGGCAATTCTTTTCCGATAAAACCGTGCCACCGTGCGAGCAGCGCCAACACGCGTCGCGCCGCCGCCCGATCGGTAATGCCGATATGCACGACGGCTTCACGCCCCAGCGACCCGCCTAATATAGCGCGATTCGTCGCAATTACCAAACCGGTGACCCCGGAACCTTCCGCATCGCTGCCCACACGCCACGCCTGATCGAGCTTACGTCGCCCGTCCTCCGCACCGTCATCGGCATGGAGCAAGGCGTGCAGCAAACCGCCGCGCGCCGCCTGCTCAATCTTCTCGCCACCGAGCAACACGGCGCCACCGCGCGACTCGAGGCCCAACCGGTCTAGCGTTGCGCGCCGCAAATTGTCTTCAATCCGCTGCGCCAGATCATCCGGAAGGGTGATGGCGCTGGTTTTGAACGCGCGGATGAGCGCGCCCTTGAGCTTGCCCTTGGCCTGTGCGACCTCGAACGTCGCCCGATCAACACCAATCCACGCGCCACGGCCGGGAGCCCGCGCACGCACATCAGGCGCGACCATGCCGTCGGGCCCGAGCGCGAGCCGCGTCAATCCAGCTTTGGGGGCCCGCTCGCCGCTGATGATGCAGCGGCGCTCAGGATCGCTTACAGTCTGACCGACCGTGTCATTGGGAGACGTCCGCATGCGCGTCTCCCTCAGCTTCGTCCTCGAACCAATGTGCGCGGGCGGCCATGATGATCTCGTTACCGACCGCCTCGCTCAGATTATACTCGGCGAGAATGCCGCCCTTTGGCTCGGGCGTACCCGGCTTGCGCCGCGTATCGACCCGCTTCTTGGCAACGAGTTCGTCGGTCGCGAGATCGGCCAGATCATCGAGCGTCTTGATGCCGGCCTTGCCGAGCGTGACCAGCATCGCCTCGGTGAGGTGTGGCATCGCAGCAATCGAATCTTCAACGCCGAGTGCCCGACGCTCTTCGCGCGCAGCCGCTTCGCGACGCTCAAGCGCTTCGAGTGCACGGCTCTGGAGTTCGGCAGCGAGTTCCTCGTCAAAGCCTTCGATGTTAGCCAACTCTGCCGGGTCGACATACGCGACCTCTTCCATCTCGGAGAAGCCCTCGGCCACCAGCAATTGCGCCAGCGTCTCGTCAACATCCAAGTCCTTCTCGAACATTGCCGAACGCTCGACGAATTCGCGCTGGCGCTTCTCGCTCGAATCGGTCTCGGTCATGATGTCGATCGCGGAACCCGTGAGCTGCGAGGCGAGCCGCACATTCTGGCCGCGCCGGCCAATAGCAAGCGACAGCTGATCATCGGGCACCACGACCTCGATCCGGCCCTCTTCCTCATCAATCAGCACGCGGCTGACGGTGGCGGGCTGGAGCGCATTGACCACGAAGGTCGCCGTATCTTCTGACCAGGGGATGATGTCGATCTTCTCGCCCTGCATTTCCTGCAC